>Ga0209342_10005654_pt1 | contig 12756 bp, 10 predicted proteins | sample RifCSP16_2_FD_184023 | JGI IMG/M metagenome (GOLD analysis project Ga0209342, IMG submission 184023) | Soil microbial communities from Rifle, Colorado - Rifle CSP2_sed 16_2 (SPAdes) (version 2) | ecosystem: Environmental > Terrestrial > Deep subsurface > Rock core/Sediment | place: Rifle... | reverse complement strand
TTATTGCAATACCGGAGGGCTCTACCGGGCCACCAACGGCCAATACAGCGACAGCAACGGGGCCGTCCAGTCAGGGGGCACGGTCGATTCGGCCTACAACGACGGGGTATACATCTCTCCGTTCAAATTCGGTTGCCAAACGGCTTACATTATCTATGTCACGGACGGCGATCCGACCAACGACTCGGATGCGAACGGCAGCTCCAAGATCACCGGCCTGTCGGGGCTCAGCAGCTGTGACGGTTCCAGCTGCCTGGACGACCTCGCCGGCTGGATGCACAACAACGACGTGTACGGCGGCATTTCGGGAAAACAGACGGTGAATACCTACACGATCGGGTTTGGCGGCGGCATTTCAGCCGCCGGTCTGGCGCTGCTCCAGCAAACCGCTTCCAAGGGCGGCGGCACTTATTATACGGCCGACAACGCCGACCAATTGTCCTCTTCCCTGCAAGGCGCGATCACGGAAATTCTGGCGGCGACCGCCTCGTTCACCGCGCCCAGCTTGTCGGTGAACGCCTTCAACAAACTGTACAACCGTGACGACGTTTATTTCGCCCTGTTCAAGCCGTCCAGTTCGATGGCCTGGGATGGCAACATCAAGCGCTTCAAACTGTGCAACACCTCCGATGCGACCGCCTACGGCTGTGCCTTTGGCGAGGTTATCGACAGCAACAATGCCATAGCCATCGACGGCCAGACCAGCAAGATCAAGGACACCGCGGTGAGCTATTGGAGTACCTCCGCCGACGGTTCGGAAGTCACCCAGGGCGGTGCCGGCGCGAAAATCACCGACGACGCCAAGGTGCCGCGCACGTTGTACACCTACCGCGGTTCTTACAGTGGCCTGTCTTCCTCCTCGCCGGCCACATCGGTGTCAATCGTGGCGACCTCGGGTAATTCCGTTTACGACGCGGTGGTCACCGACCCGACCATTCTCGGGATGCCATCGACAGCGACCAGCGCGGACGTCACGCAGATGATCAACTGGATGCGGGGTCAGGACACCTATGATGAAGATGTTGACGGCAATACGACGGAAACCCGGTCGTGGAACTTCGCCGATCCGCTACACAGTCGTCCGGTGGCCGTCACTTACGGCGCCGAGAACGATGCGTTCGGGAATCCTGATACCGATAAGCCCATCATCAAACTGTTCGTCGGCACCAACGACGGCATGGTACGCATGATCAACAACAGCACGGGCATGGAAGAATGGGCCTTCATGCCGAAGGAAATGCTCGACAAGCAATACGCCCTGGCGCAGGACGCGGATGGCGATCATATATACGGTCTGGATGATTCGCCTTCCTTCCTGTTCACCGACAACAACAATGACGGCATCATCGATCCGGCCGCCAATGACAAGGTGTTCATGTACATCGGCATGCGTCGCGGCGTGAACGCCACGGGTATCCGGGGCAATATCTATGGCTTTGATGTCACGCCATCGGCCAAACTGACCAGCCAGAGCGCCGGCGTCACGCCGACGCTGATCTGGGTAATCGAGGGCGGCAGCGGCAGCTATGCCCAGCTGGGGCAAACGTGGTCGCGGCCGCGGGTGGCGCGCATCCGCTCCAAGTGCACGGGCAGCGTGTGTGACGACGGTAACGCCCTCACGGACGACAGCGAATCCCGGATGGCGCTGATATTCGGCGGCGGTTACGACATCAACCAGGACAACGCCATTCCGGCGGGTACCGACAGCATGGGTAATGCCATTTACATTGCCGACCCGTTCGACGGCAGCCGCATCTGGTGGGCCAGCAGCGACACCAGCGCCAACCTGGTGTTGTCCGGCATGACCTACAGCATCCCTTCGGAAGTTTCCGGCGTGGATACCAACGGTGACAAATCAGTGGATCGGCTGTATGTCGGCGATACCGGCGGCCAGCTGTGGCGCATCGATCTGGGAGACCAGGTTGGCGCCACCGGCACTGGCGGTTCCTCGGGCTACAAGTTCGCCGATGTCGGTTGCGCCGGCGACACCCGGGCGAACAGCTGCGCCGCCACCGCCAAGCAGGACTTGCGCAAGTTCTTCTTCGCGCCGGACGTGGCATCGGTCAAGGACACGGTCTATTCGACCAGCGAGGACTACGACCTCGTCACCATCGGGTCTGGCGATCGCGAAGATCCCCTGGATTTGTTAACGACAAATCTCACCCCGGTCGCGGAGGCCGTGCATAACCGCATCTATGCCTTCCGCGATTACGACTACAAGTCGGGCGCGCCGACGACCACGCCTTCTGCGCTCACGGACGCCAGCCTGTACGATGCCACGGCGAACAAGCTGGGCACCCTGACCGGGGCAGCGTTACAGACCGAGATCGACAACAACGTCAAGTCCTCCAAGGGCTGGTACTTCGATCTCAAGGAGGCCAACAGCGTCGCCCTGACCAATGGCCTGACCACCACGTGGGTGGGCGAGAAAGTGCTCGCCAAGACACTGATATTCAATGGCGTGCTCTTCTTCACCACCTTCATACCGGCGAACGACAGCACGGCGGCAAATACCTGCCAGGCCAATGAAGGCGAAGGCCGCTATTACGAGGTCAACCTGCTGACCGGCGCGCCGATGTACGACCTGACCGGCGATACCACGCTCGACCGCTTCGGCATCGCCGGCGGCGGCATCCCCTCGGAGGTCATCGTCGTCATCCGCGACGGCGGTGTGACCGGTCTCGTGGGCACCAGCGGTGGCGCGAAGCAGGTCGACCCGGGCAGTCCCGACAGCCGGAAGAGGACCTACTGGTACGACGAATAGTCTAAGATGGATGTAGTGACGTGCCACCTCCTCCGTTCGGAGGAGGTGGTTTTTTTAAGGACCGGTCTGCGGGGAGCACATTGGCATGAAACAGAAGCGAATATCCGGTTTTACCCTGATCGAACTGATGATCGTCGTGGTGATCATGAGCGTACTCGCCGCCATCGCCTATCCGAGTTACACCAGATACACGACCCAAACCCGACGTTCGGATGCGCAGATTGCCCTGACACACGTTGCCGCCTTGCAGGAAAAATTTTTTTCGGACTGCGGTTGGTATGCAAAAACTCTCAACAGCACCCCCGCTTCGCGGACCTGCGGTGCGGACAAGGACAATGGCGTGCTCGAAACCGATACTAATTCTCTCGATGGGCACTACACATTGACTACTCCTGTTACCAAAGGAAATATTAACGGCAACTGCACAGTGGGAAGCGCCGAGTACACCTGCGGGTATACCCTAATCGCCACACCCAAAGCCGGAGGTCGTCAGGTAGGCGACGGCTCCTTCAGGATTGATGCGCTCGGGACAAAGCAGTGGGCCAAGGACGGAACCAACTATAATTACAAATGGACCGACAAATGAAAGCGCCTGTTTTTTCAGAATATTCAACCTGAAACATCGGCGCGTAACGTCCTGGGAACCGGGAAAGAAACATTCTCGATTTTTCCCGGCTGTTCCTCGATATTATCGGCGCCCCATTCCCGTAGTCGCGCTACCACCTGCTGCACCAGTTGCTCCGGCGCCGAGGCCCCGGCCGTCAGCCCTATGCGCGTGACCCCCTTCAGCCACTCGCGGCGAATATCCTGCGGGCCATCGATCATGTAGCCGCGCACGCCCTGTCCTTCCGCGACCTCGCGCAGGCGGTTGGAATTGGAACTGTTCGGCGAACCAACGACCAGCATGACGTCGACGTTCTTCGCCAGCGATTTCACCGCGTCCTGGCGGTTCTGCGTGGCATAACAGACGTCGTCCTTCTTCGGCCCCTTGATGTCCGGAAAGCGCACGCGCAGCGCGGCAACAATCCGCGTCGTGTCGTCCATGGAGAGTGTGGTCTGGGTGACATAGGCCAGATTGGATTCATCCCTGACCTTCAGCCTGGCGACGTCTTCGACCGACTCGACCAGATGCATGTCGGTATCGGCCTGTCCCATCGTGCCCTCCACTTCCGGATGCCCCGCATGGCCGATCAGAATGCACTCCGTGCCGTTGTTACGATGGCGCACCACTTCCATGTGCACTTTCGTGACCAGCGGACAGGTCGCGTCGAACACATTCAACCCTCTGCGCACCGCTTCTTCCCGCACCGCGCGCGACACGCCGTGAGCGCTGAAAATAACCGTCGCACCGGGTGGAACCTGGTCGAGCTCGTCGACGAACACCGCGCCCTTGTTACGCAGGTCATCAACCACGAACCGGTTGTGCACGACTTCGTGGCGGACATAGATCGGCGCGCCGAACAATTCGAGCGCACGCTCCACGATCTCGATAGCGCGGTCGACTCCGGCACAGAAACCGCGAGGGTTGGCGAGATACACTTGCATGCCGCAATAATACCCTGTTTTGCTTTGGCGATCAGGGATTCCGGGAATTTGCCGGGGAGATAACCGGATGGCGGTATGCTACTGAAAAAACAACGCCCGGATAGCCCGGGTGTTGCGCATGAAACCGGATATGGGAAAAGGTTATTTTTTCCGAGGCAGGGTTAGCGGCGGTGCGTTCTTCTGGGTTTCCTGGCACTTCAGCATGCATGCCTCATAAGGCTCGTTGCCTGTCACGCTCAGGCATTTTTTCTGGCATATTACAACCGGGTCATTTTCATTGACCTTGGTGTTGTGAGGGCGATCCACCGCACCGACCCACAACGAATTCAACAGCATTCCGGTGGCAATCAACGACTGAAAAATTTTCATGGACCTGGACATAACAGAAACTCCTTCACGTAGAAAATTTGCGAGAACTCTTGTGTGTACCGTGCTGATTTCATACTCATAAAATAGTCTAGCCGCTTCTGGAATGTTTGCCACGGGCGCTCGTCGGTGTATTCACGACACCCGGTGCTTTTCCCATGGATTCCACCCCAAAGCGTCGAGCACCAGCAGAATGGCGCCTACGGTAATGGCGGAATCGGCAACATTGAATGCCGGCCAATGCCAAGCGCCATAGTAAACGTCGATGAAATCGATCACATAACCATGAGCAAGACGGTCGGTCAGATTGCCCGCGGCGCCACCGAGGATCAGCATGAGCCCCGCGCCGAGAACGAGATCATCTGCCTTTAACCGCCAGCTCATCCATAAAATGGCTATGCAGGCGACCGAGGCGACGATAATAAAAAAAATATTCTGCCATCCGGATGCCGAGCTCAGAAATCCGAAGGCCGCGCCCGTGTTATGCACCAGCGCAAAATTGAGAAATGAAGTAAGCTGCACGTCCCCATGCCGCGTCAAATAATCATCCGCCGCAAACTTTGTCAGCTGATCGGAGACGAAAACAAGAACCGCGATCCAGAGGTAGCGCCACATAACGTTCATCAGAAATGATCGCAGTAATTTGAGCTTTGGTTTAAATACACGCCCTTACCCCCTCACCCCATCCCTCTCCCGCAAGGGGAGAGGGAGAGTTGGTAAGAATCTATTGGTTTGATCGGCCGCATCAGGCGTGACTCCGCGTTTCGCCGGAACCGGCGACATTTTGCACACAGCGGCCGCAGATCTGCGGATGCTCCACGTTCGCGCCCACATCCTCGCGGTGATGCCAACAGCGGATGCACTTGGGATGGGCCGAAGGCGCGACACGTATGTAAAGCCCCTTGATCTCCGTCTCAACTACGCCGGATGTTTTCTCATCCAACCCATGTACCCGCGCATAGGAGGTGATGAATACGAACCGCAGCTCGTCTCCCAGCCGGCGCAACCGCCCCCGCCAGGAGTCATCGCCATAGAGGTCCACTTCCGCGTCGAGACCGGAACCGATGTCACCGGCCACACGCAACTTTTCCAGCTCCTTGGCCACGGCCTGACGCACGCCAATCACTTCATTCCAGAATGCCATATCCAGCGCACGCTCGGGGAGCGCCGGCAATGCATGCCATTGCTCCAGGAATACCGATTCACTCCGCTTCCCCGGCATGTGGCGCCAGACTTCCTCGGCGGTGAAGGTCAGCACCGGCGCCAGCCACCGCACCAGCGCCTCCAGAATATGAAACATCGCCGTCAGCGCCGAGCGGCGTCCACGGCTGTTGGCGGGCATGGTGTACATCCGGTCCTTGAGAACATCGAGATAGAAACCGCCCATGTCCACCACGCAGAACTGGTGCAACTTCTGATAGATGAGATGAAACTGGAATTCCTCGTAAGCCTGCAATACTTCCTTTTGCAGATCGTGCGCCCGCTGCAACGCCCACTGATCCAGGGCCAGCATGTCCTTCGCCGCCAGAAGCGCTGACGTCTCGAAACCGGAAAGGCTCGCCAACAGGTAGCGCGTGGTATTGCGGATACGCCGGTAGGAATCGGCCATGCGCGTGAGAATCTCGTCGGAAATGCTCATCTCCGCGCGGTAATCGGTCGCCGCCACCCACAGACGCAGAATATCCGCGCCCATGACCTTGATGACCTTCTGCGGCACGATCACGTTACCCAGGGATTTGGACATCTTCCGGCCCTTGGCGTCCACGGTGAAGCCGTGCGTCAGCACGCGCTTATACGGTGCCGTCCCGCGCATCGCCACCGAAGTGAGCAACGACGACTGAAACCAGCCGCGGTGCTGATCCGAGCCTTCGAGGTAAAGATCGGCGGGAAACGACAACTCCGGCCGGCGTTCCAGCACACAGGCATGGGTCACTCCGGAATCGAACCAGACATCGAGGGTATCGCTCACTTTCTCGTAGTTCGCGGCATCCGCGCCCAGGAGTTCCTCCTTCCTCAGGTCAAACCAGGCATCGATGCCGCGCTCTTCGACGCGCTTGGCCACTTTCTCGATCAGCCGGTCGGTGTCCGGGTGCGCCTCGCCGGTCTGCCGGTGCACGAATAGCGGAATGGGAACACCCCACGAGCGCTGCCGGGAGATGCACCAGTCTGGGCGGTTTTCGACCATGCCCTGGATGCGCGCCGCGCCCCAGTCGGGGATCCATTGGGTGCCGACGATGGCGCGCAGCGCCGGTTCGCGCAGCCGCTCCATGCTGATGAACCACTGCGAGGTGGCGCGGAAAATGATCGGCGTCTTGTGGCGCCAGCAGTGAGGGTAGCTGTGATTCAGCGCGATCGCGTGCAGCAGCGCGCCGCGCGACTTGAGCACCTCGATGACGTGATCGTTGGCCTTGAACACATGTTCGCCGGCGAAAAGTTCCGTACCGGGAAGAAATTTGCCGTCCTCGCCCACGGGGTTGTGCACCGCGAGCCCATAGCGCTCGCCGACCACGTAATCCTCGAGGCCGTGACCCGGCGCCGTATGCACCGCGCCGGTGCCGGTATCGGTCGTCACGTGCTCGCCGAGAATCACCGGCACCTCACGCGCATAAAACGGATGCCTGAGCTTCACGCCTTCCAGATCCCGGCCGCGACAAGTGGCCAACACTCGATAATTTTCGATGCCATAGCGTCCCATCGCCTCCTTGACCAAAGGTTCGGCGATTAAAAGACGTTCATTGCCATGAGCTCCGGTGCATTGCAGCAGCACATACTCCAGATCCGGATGCAGTGCGACCGCCTGGTTGGCCGGCAAGGTCCACGGTGTCGTGGTCCAGATCACCACGCTCACCGGACCATCGCCCGCATGCCCCGGGGCATGCTCGACGCGGGCGAGAAACGCCGCCGGATCAACCACGGCAAACCGCACGTCGATGGCCGACGAGGTCTTGTCCAGGTACTCCACTTCCGCCTCGGCCAACGCCGAACCGCAATCGCTGCACCAGTGCACCGGCTTGTGGCCACGCACCACATGGCCGTTGGCGATGATGCGTCCGAGCGCGCGGATGATGCCGGCCTCGAACGCAAAATCCATCGTCAGGTACGGATGTTCCCAATCGCCGATCACGCCGAGACGGATGAAATCCTCGCGCTGCCGGTCGACTTGCGCGCGCGCATACTCGCGGCAGGCCTGACGGAATTTGGAGGGCTCCACCTGAACCCCGGCCTTGCCGATCTTTTTCTCGACGGCATGCTCGATGGGCAGGCCGTGACAGTCCCAACCCGGCACGTAAGGCGCATCGAATCCGCCCAGGATTCTGGATTTGACGATGATGTCCTTGAGGATTTTGTTGACCGCATGCCCGATGTGAATGTCGCCGTTGGCGTAGGGCGGGCCGTCGTGCAGGACATACTTCGGACGGCCGCGGCCCCGCTCGCGCAGTTTCTGGTTGATATCCATTTCCTGCCAGCGCTTGAGGGTTTCCGGCTCGCGCACGGCGAGATTGGCCTTCATCGGGAAATCCGTCTGCGGCAGATTGAGCGTATTTTTATAATCGTTCGTCATTCCAGCTTTGCCAGGTCAAGTACAATTTTTTAATTCCCTCTCCCTTCCAGGGAGAGGGTTAGGGTGAGGGTTCTGCATAACAGAGGCAATCGCTTGTAAAACTGCCTCGGTGTTTTTTAAAACTTCATCATCCCAAAAACGCAACACATGATAACCGCGCTGATTCAGCACTTCGGTTCGCTGACGATCTTTCTGAATTTGCGTGGCATGCTGACCTCCGTCAAGTTCCACCACCAAGCGGTGCTTGGGACAACAAAAATCGACAACGAATTGACCGATTGGATATTGGCGCCTAAATTTCGTCTCATTTAATTGGCGCGCGCGTAAAAACTGCCAAAGTTTTTTCTCGGCGTCAGTTTGACGTCGTCGCAGGCCGCGGACACGCGCACGAATCAATGGCTTGTATCTAAGCATCGCCCCTCACCCCAGCCCTCTCCCCGGAGGGGAGAGGGAGACTTCTACTCGCATTGGTGTCACTGACGTTAACCTGCTTTCTAAAATTTGAGTGACGCACTCCGGCGCAGCGGATGGTATCCGCGGAAAAAGGCGCGTACGTCCGCGACATCCTTTTCTATCCAGCGGCGCAACTCTTCCAGCGACTCGAACCGTTTCTCATCGCGGAGCTTGTGCAGGAAATTCACCTGCACATAGGCGCCGTAGATGTCCTCGCTGAAGTCCAGCAGGTTCACCTCGAGCAGCGTGCGGGTGCCGCCGACGCTCGGGCGGGTGCCGATATTGGCCGCGCCGGCGAGCGGCTCGGTCTTGAGGCCGAACACCTCCACGGCGAAGATCCCCTTGATCGGCGTCACCTTGCGGTGCAGGTAAATGTTGGCGGTTGGAAAACCGAGAGTGCGGCCGAGCTTGTCGCCATGCGCCACGCGCCCGCACATGCGGTACGGCCGGCCCAGCAGCTTCTCGGCCTGCACCAGATCGCCGGCCGCCAGCGCCGCGCGGATGCGCGTGCTCGAGACGCGCTCCCCGTCGATCGCCACGGTGTGCATGTTCACGACCTGGAAACCGTGCCGCCGTCCCGCCGCGGCGAGCATGTCAAAATTCCCGCGCCGCTTCCGGCCGAAATGGAAATCGTCTCCGACGACGAGATAGCGCACACCCAGTCCGTCCACCAGCAGGCGCTGGATGAATTCCTCGGGTTCCATGGCCGCGAATCCGGCGTCGAACCGCAGACACAACACCCGGTCCACGGAATAGCGCCGCAGCGCCTGGAGCTTTTCGCGCAGGCGCGTGAGCCGCGGAACGGCGGCGTCCGGCTGGAAGAATTCCTGCGGCTGCGGTTCGAACAGGATGACCTGGGTGGGCAGACCGAGCTTCTCCGCTGTTTCCGCCAATTGGCCGATCACCGCCTGGTGACCGAGATGCACGCCGTCAAAATTGCCGATCGTGGCGACACACCCGCGATGCCGCGGCCTCAGGTTATGCCACCCGCGTATGAACTCCATGGGACGGTTCAGGTTTTAACGTAGAGAAACGCTGAAGGTTACCGTCTCGGACACACGAGAACAAGAAGCGATCTCAAAAATGAATGGGGTCTCGACCGCCATGCGGTCAGCCCGCGGGACAATCCGAGCTTATTTTTGGCCTTAGGTATTTTTGAGATCGCTTCAAGCAGCGGGACACGAAGGGAAACCGGGGGTTCCTACAGATGCGCCCAGTCCGGATCGAGTTCTTCGATGATATCGTGCAGCGGACGGCGCGCGCCGAAGCCCTCTTGATAACTGTGATAATGACCGATGCGCAATTCGGGAAATTTCCAGCAGAGATAACCGTCGCCGGTGTCGAAATCCGCCAGCCACAGCCCTTTGACCACGAGTCCGAGCCGTTCCATCTTGCCCATCCAGCGCCGCACGATGGTCTCGTAGTCCTTTTCCACTTTCCGGGTCTGGGGATTGCTCGGCAACATCGCCTCGAGCGCGCGGCGCACGGGTTCGAGCTCACGGTAGGCCTCTTCGGTGATTTTCCATACCAGCGGAAACAGCTCCTCGGCCTCCGTCAGCGTGAACGCGCGCGGATTGTTGCAGGCCGAAATCTGGTAAATCTGAGCTGCGCTAGTCATCGGTGGGCGCCCCCTGCCCCTTCTTAAGCAGTAACTGTGCCAATCGTACACCGAAAGCCATAACGGTCAATAAATACACCGCCGCGCCGGCGCTGACCCATATTGACAATCGATAGGCGCGCTGCAGGGCGGGCGCGGTCAGCCAGGAATCAATATCGCCCGCGCCCCAGTAGAGCACCGCGCCCATGACGGCGCCGGCGAGAACAATCCGCGCCAGAAACAGTCCCCAGCCGGGCAGCGGCCGGTACACCTTGTGCCGTCGCAGCATGAAGAACAGCATCCCGGCATTGACAAATGCCGAGAGCGATATGGCCAGCGCCAGTCCCACGTGCTTGAGCGGCATCACCAGCGCCAGACTCAACACGATATTAACCACCAGCGCGATCACGCCGACGCGCATCGGCGTTTTTGTGTCCTGGCGCGCATAGAATCCCGGCGCGAGCACCTTGATCAATATGAAGCCGAGCAGTCCGAACGAGAATGCCATCAGCGCATCGGCGCTCATCCGCACGTCATCGGCGCCGAACGCGCCGAAGTGAAAAAACGTGGTCAGCAGCGGCGCCGAAAGAATTACCAGCGCCACCGAGGCCGGAACCGCGATCAGGAAAACCCAACGCAAGCCCCAGTCGAGCAGATGGGAAAATTCATCGCGCGAGTTCCGCGCGTGCCGGCGCGCCAGACTGGGCAGAATGACGGTCGCGAGCGCGATACCGAACACGCCGAGCGGAAACTCCATCAGGCGGTCGGAATAATAGAGCCACGAGACACTGCCGGTAACCAGGAACGAGGCCAGCAGCGTGTTGACCAGCATGTTGATCTGCGCGACGGAGACGCCGAAGATCGCCGGCAACATGAGCCTGAAGACGCGCATGACGCCATGATGGCGTTCGCGCACATGCAGCCGTGGGCGCGGCAGCATTTTAATGCCGCGCAGGAACGGAATCTGGAACAGCAGCTGCGCCACGCCGGCGATGAACACGCCCCAGGCCAGCGCCAGCACCGGCTCGTCCATGCGCGGGGCGAGCCAGACGGCGGCGCCGATGAGCGAGAGGTTGAGCAATACCGGCGTGAAGGCGGCCGCGCCGAAGCGGCCGTAGGTGTTGAGAATGCCCGCCGCCATCGCCACCAGCGAGACGAAGAAAAGATAGGGAAAAGTGATGCGCAGCATCTGCACCGTCAGACCATATTTGTGCGGCTCATCGAGAAAACCCGGCGCCAGGACCATGACCAGGATGGGCGCGGCGATGACGCCAATCAGCGTGACGCCAAAAAGAATCGCGCCCAGTATGCCGGTCATGTGATCCGCGAACGCGCGCGTTTCCGCCGCCGTGTACTTGGCCTTGTATTCGGCGAACACCGGCACGAAGCTCTGGGAAAACGCACCTTCGCCGAAGATGCGGCGCAGGAAATTGGGGATGCGGAAGGCGACGTAGAAGGCGTCGGCGGCCACCCCGGTGCCCGCGCCGATCAGGCTCGCGAACAGCATGTCGCGGATGAGCCCGCTGATCCGTGACAGCAGGGTCATGCCGCCGGTCACCGCCGTGGATTTAAGCAGCTTGCGGCTCACGGATGCATTTCAGGGAGCGATGCCATAAAGGCCGGGATGATAGCAGGATGTTCGATGGCCGCCGAAGCCTGTGTAGTTCCCCGGAAAAGCACCTGACAGGACCGGTGGGATTGACCCCGTACCGATCTGAGAAAGACCAATCTTCTTCTCGCTCGTCCCAACGTGATGCCGAACCGATGTGTATCACGACGGCACCTAAGAAAATAGGTACGGGGTTGACAAATACGCCCGAAATCAGCATAGTTGCGCGCTTTTCAGGGCATTCCCAGGAGAACGGTTTTGGCCAATACGGCACAGGCAAAGAAACGCGCGCGCCAGGCGGAAAACCACCGCGCCCGCAACGTCGGCCAGCGCACCGAGCTGCGCAGCCGCATCAAGAAAGTCCGCAGCGCGATCGCCGCCAAAGACAAGCCGGCGGCACAACTGGCGTTCCGTGAAGCCGCTTCCGTCATCGACCGCATGGCCGGCAAGGGGCTGATCCACAAGAATACGGCGGCCCGCTACAAGAGCGGCCTCAACCAGGGTTTACGCGCGCTGGCGTAAATTATTCGTCTCGCGGACATTAAAAAAAGCCGGCTCATGCCGGCTTTTTTTTGTAATGTAGGGCGGGTTAGCGCGCATGGCGCGCGTAACCCGCCGAAAACTTTTGGTGGGTTACGGCAAACACCGCCTAATTTCCAGCCCAGGGCGCAACAAAACCCGTTGCACCCGTTCGGCGGCGTGAATGTCCACCGGACATTCACGACAACTCCGCCTCACCCTACATTAGATTACAACACCATCATGTTGTCGCGATGGATTAACTCCGGCTCATCCACGTAGCCGAGGATGGATTCGATCTTGTCGCTGGCGTGCCCGATGATGCGCGCCGCTTCCTCGGA
>Ga0209342_10005653_pt1 | contig 12756 bp, 9 predicted proteins | sample RifCSP16_2_FD_184023 | JGI IMG/M metagenome (GOLD analysis project Ga0209342, IMG submission 184023) | Soil microbial communities from Rifle, Colorado - Rifle CSP2_sed 16_2 (SPAdes) (version 2) | ecosystem: Environmental > Terrestrial > Deep subsurface > Rock core/Sediment | place: Rifle... | reverse complement strand
CCTCCGATGGCCTGCCCACGATCGACCAGGTGAGAGACGCCGCCCATGGCCTGCCAAGCCGGCCTGCGTGGCGGCCGGTGTGGGGGCGAAGCCGCTACCTGGTCCCCGCCCCGAACGGAGGCACCTATCTCTTCTCCTGGGAGTTCGGTCGGCGGATGCAGGCAGCGCACGACAAGCTGCTCTGGCTGCTGCTCTGCTTGATCGTAGCGGTCATTGCCATCGCTCACGTGACCCTTCGCCGCGCACTCGTTCCCTTGCGCCTCCTGCACGACGGCGTGCTGCGGCTGAGCGACGGCGACCTCGAGGTGGAGCTGCCGAACCGGACCCGCGACGAGTTCGGCGCCTTGACCGACGCCTTCAACCAGATGGTCCGCCAGGTGAAGGAGATGCTCCGCGCCCGCGACCGGCTGCTACTCGACGTCAGCCACGAGCTGCGCTCGCCGCTGACCCGCATGAAGGTGGCGCTGGCCCTGCTGCCCGACGGCGAGAAGAAGACAGGCATGGCGGCCGACGTACGCGAGATGGAGGCCATGATCACGGAACTGCTGGAGATCGAGCGCCTCCGAGACGGTCGCGGGATCAGAACCGAGCGTCGAGACCTGACGCCGATCTTGCGCGAGGCGGCCAGCGCTCTTCAGGACGTTGGTGCAGGCGTTCGCCTTCTGCCCGGAGCATCGGAGATCCTGCTGGACATGGACGTGGACCGCGTCCGCGCCGTGCTCAGGAACCTGGTGGAGAACGCGCTCAAGTACTCGCTCCCCGACAGCCGTCCCGTGGAGGTCTCCGCTTGCGAGCAGGGAGACGCCGTCGTGGTTCGTGTCGCCGATGACGGTCCGGGCATTCCTGAGGCCGACCTGGTCAGCATCTTCGAGCCCTTCTACCGCGTCGATCGCTCCCGGTCCAAGAAGACCGGAGGCTATGGCCTGGGCCTCAGCATTTGCAAGTCGGTCATGGAGGCGCACGGCGGCGGAATCGCAGTGGAGAATCGCGCCCCCCGAGGCGCCGTCTTCACCCTGACCTTCAAGCGGCCACCGGCTTGAGCCCCTCGCTTGACTGCCTGACTGCTTGTGAACATGATCCGCCACGAAAGGACGGTGCATGAACGCCAAAGAGCGCTATCAGATCGTGACCCTGCCCGGGGATGGCGTGGGGCCCGAGGTCACCCAGGAGGCGGTGGCGGTCCTGAGGACGGCGGGCGCGCGCTTCGGCGTGGCCTTCGACTTCGAGGAGATCCAGGGCGGCGGCGAGTACTACCGAGATCACGAGCGGGAATGGCCGGAGGGTTCGGAGGCCCGCTGCGACGCGGCCGACGCGGTCCTGTTGGGGGGCGTTGGCGCCCAGGACCCGGCGACCGGCAAAAACGTCTTCACCAAGCCCGACAAGCCCTACGAGACCCCGCAGCTCGCGGGCTTCGCGCAGGTCATCGGCAACCGCCAGCGCATGCAACTCTTCGTCAACTTGCGCCCGATCAAGCTGTACCCCGGCGTCCGACACCAGGTCTCGGGCCGGTTCTCCGAGGTCTGGGAGCCCGGCAAGGTGGACTACGTGGTGTGCCGCGAGAACACCGAGGAGGCGTATACCGGGCGCTCTGAGGACATGCGGGACGCGGCGGGGAACCTGGTGGGCCGCCGGACGCCGCTTGAGGTCACCCGGGTTGCCACCGAACGCGTCTGCCGCTACGCCTTCGAGCTGGCTCGCAACCGCAAGCGGGCGGGACGTCCGGGCAAAGTCACCTGTGTGGTGAAGTCCAACATCGTGGGGGCCCACCGGTACTTCGAGGAGGTGTTTCGCGAGCTGGGCCAGAAGGAGTTCGCCGACCTCGAACAGGACGTGGCCATGTTCGACGCCTTCTGCATGTGGCAGATCCGCAACCCCGAGTGGTACGACGTGGTGGTGGCGCCCAACCTGGTGGGCGACGTCATCTCCGACAACGGCTCGACGACACAGGGCGGCATGGGTTTGGCGGCCGGCGGGAACATCGGCTACGACCACGCCATGTTCGAGCCGGTTCACGGGTCCGCTCCCAAGTACAAGGGGCTGGACAAGGTCAACCCCATGGCCGCCATCATGGCGGGCGCCATGATGTGCGACTGGCTGGGGGACCGCTTCGCCGACGAGCGCTTGAAGAAGACCAGCCGGGTGATCGAGGCGGCCGTGGTCGCGGTTCTGGCCAGCGGGCGGGTGCTGACCTACGACCTCGGTGGAGCCGCCCGCTGCTCCGAGGTCGGCCAGGCCGTCCGCGACGCGGTGGCGACGGCGAGTCCTTCCTGAGGCCCGCGGCCGGCGTCACGGCGTCCCTCCGCGGTGGCCCCGCCCCCCATGCTATACTCCGCTGTCTGGCGCCTGTAGCTCAGGTGGATAGAGCGGCAGCCTTCTAAGCTGCGGGTCAGGGGTTCGAGTCCCTTCAGGCGCGCCAAGCAGTCTTTGGTGGGTGTAGCTCAGTTTGGTTAGAGCGCCAGGTTGTGGCCCTGGAGGCCGAGGGTTCAAATCCCTTCATCCACCCCATCCTCCCTCCCTGAGGAGTTCTTGACTGCCATGCCCCAACGGCCGCCGGAAGTGACCCCCGAAATCGTCAAGCGCGACATCACCGAGCAGCAGCTCGCCGCCTACCTCGCCTCGCCAGCTCTGGCAGTCGACACCGAGACGCTGGGCCTCAACACGGTGCGGGATCGGCTTTGCGTGGTTCAGCTCTGCGACCGAGCCGGCCGGGCCACGCTGGTGCAAGTCCTGAAGGAGCAGATCGAACCCCAGGTTCCCCTGGCCGGTCGCGCGCCCAACCTCAAGCGCCTGCTGGAGGCGCCCGGGGTGCTCAAGGTCTTCCATTTCGCCCGCTTCGACGTGGCGGCCCTCCGGCACTACCTGGGGATCGAGGTCGCTCCCCTCTACTGCACGCGCACCGCCAGCAAGCTCATCCGCACCTACACCGAGCGTCACGGCCTCAAGGATGTGGTGCTGGAGCTTCTGGACATCGAGCTGGACAAGGCGGCGCGCAACACCGACTGGGCCAGTCCCGACCTCAAGCCCGACCAGGTCCGCTATGCGATCTCGGACGTCACCCTGCTGCTGCCCCTGATGGACCGGCTGAACGTCATGCTGGAGCGCGAGGGTCGCGGCGAACTGGCTCGATCCTGCTTCGGCGCCATCCCGGTGCTCGCCCGCCTCGACGTCCTGGGCTACCAAAACCTCTTCGAGCACTGACGCAGAACCACCGCGCTCGGCAGTTCAGCGCTCGGCGTCCAGCTACAACAGGCCCTGGATTTCTTCGGGGCGGGCGTACTTGAGGTCGGCCAGCGCGGCCACCAGGGCGCGGGCGCAGGTTCGGCAGTGCTCCAGCACCGCATCGCCGCGGCCGTTGACCTTGCCCCCGTCCAGGGCCCACAACCGCTCCTGGGCCTCGCTGTGAGGAACGCAGGCTCCCCCCTCCACCCGATGCGGCGGCAGGCGCTGGTACTTGAACCCGGAGACGCCGGGGAACGCATAACTCAACAGATAGTCGATCACCCGCACGATGCGCTGCGGGTCCTCCCCCAGCAGCCGGCTGTCGGCCCGAACCGACACCTCGGTCACCCGCTCGGTGACCGCCACCGCGATGGCGATCGAGGTGTTCTCGATGCGCAGCAGCTCGGTGGCGATCTCGGCGATCACGTCCCGGTGGTCCTCCCGGATGTAGCCGACGGGGGCAATGCGGACGGCGCCGGTGGTCTCCATGTTTCGGAACGCGGCGGCGCGATAGGTGAACCACTCCGGCGGCACCCGGTAGTCGCGCAGCTCGGCCAGGATCTCCTCGGTGGCCCGGTCCCGCGTCAGCTTCTCGAACATCCGGAAGTCGAGGGGGGTGGCGCCGTGCAACAGGGCGTTGGTGTCGGTGTAGATGCCGAGAGCAGCGGCGGCGCGACCGGCCGGCCCCAGGTCCTCCCACACCTCGAAGGCAATGGCCAGTGCCGCCATGAAGGCCGAGGTGGAGCCAACGGGCAGGCCCACGAACGGCATCTTGACCTTCCGCACGTTGCGGGCCCGGCAGTCCTCCTCCACGTCGGCAGGATCGGCGTGGTGATCGGCCACGAAGAAGTACTCCTTGACCGGCTCCACCCGACCGGTGTTCGACATGCCGAGCGGCGGGGAGGTGTCCACCATGCAGTGGAGACCGCGCGGCAAGCGGCCCTGGTTGGGGTCGTGAAGCTCGATGCCGCACTTGGCCACCAGGTTCCGGTTCTGGGGGTGACCGAGGGTCCCGGTGAGGATGCGGACCTCCTTGGCGCCTAACTTCTCCAGGATGGCCTTCAGCACCACCGCGCTACCCAGGGCGTCGGGGTCCCCCACCCACTGGGTGAAGATGTTGGCGCCCCGCCCCCGGACCGACTTGGCGGAGCGGCGGAGTCCCATGAAGGCAAGGTGGGCCTGGGCCAGCAGGGCCAGGTTGTTGCGCGTAAAGCGCTTGCCCAGCGCGGCCCCGAAGCGCGACACCACGGCCAGCCGGCTGGGCTGCCGGGTCGCGGGCGCCAGCACGCGTCCGTTGCTGCTCACTGCGCCATGGCCTGGAGCGTGCTCCGGTCCCCGCTGCGAACGATCTCACCGTGCATCCGCAGGAGCGGCAGCGAGCGGTGGATGAACCGCTCGGCCAACCGCCGACGGTTGACATCGAGGCCGGCCTGGGCGGAAAGCGCCTCGGCGGCCCGGGTGTACGCCAGCATGGCCAGCAGTCGTTCAGCGCTCAGCATGGCATAGCCCAGATCCTCGGCCGAGGGCGCCCCCCGCCCCAGCAGGCCACGGATCACCCCGGACAGGCCCACGGCGTCGTTCGCCACATAACGGAATGCCCGGTTGTACTCGGAAGCCATCTCCCGGAGCGCATCCCCCATCCGGTCCGGCGTCGCCTGCACCCGCACTGGCCCTCCCAGAAGACGCCACGGCTTGCTGAGAGCCCACTTCATCTGGTCCTTGAGCGACATCAGCGCCTGGATCTGACTGGTTCCCTCGTAGATCGGCAGAACCAGGGCGTTCCGGTAGTGCCGCTCCACGTCGTACTCGGCCATCACCCCGTAGCCGCCGTGGACCTGGACCGCGGCCCGGGTGACCCACAACGTTCGCTCGGAGCCGAACCACTTCACCACCGGCGTCAGCTCGCGCACCTGGTGCCTGAGGGCGGCGAGTTCTGCCGGGCGCGCCTCGGCTTTGGGGCGCTCCAACCCCAGCACCCGATCGTAGAGCGCGCTGGTGCGGTAGATGAGGGCCCGCAGCGCCGCCACCTCGACCTCCATGTCGAAGAGCAGGTCGGCCAGAAGCTCGTGGCGCGCGATGGGCCGTCCCATCTGCACGCGCCGCCCGGCGTAGGCGCGAGCCGCCTGGAAGGCCGCCTCGGCCAGGCCCAGACCCTGAACACCCACCACCAAACGGGCCTCGTTCATGAAGGTGAGGATCTGTTTGAAGCCGGCACCGGGGGGCCCCAGGAGCTCGGCCCGAGAACCGTCGAACGCCAGCTCGCAGGTGGCCGAGCCGCGGATCACGAACTTCTTCTCGGGCCGCGCCACCCGGTAGTTGTCCTTCCCCTCCATGACGCGGGGCACCACGAAGAGCGACAGGCCGTCGAGACCCCGCGAGCCGCTCTCGCTGCGGGCCAGCACCACGCACACATCCCCGCAACCGTTGGTGATGAACTGCTTGCTTCCGGTCAGGCGGAAGCCGTTGCCGTCGACTTCGGCCCGGGTGGAGAGCGCCCCCACGTCCGAGCCGGCGTCGGGCTCGGTCATGGCGACCGCCCCCGAGATCTCGCCCGATGCCAGTGGCTTGACCCAGCGCTCGATCTGCTCGCGGCTGCCGAAGCGCAGGATCATGATCGCCGGGCCCTGGTAGAAGCTGTGCAGGAGCAAGGTGTTGGTGCAGGCGCGAGAGAGGATCTCGGTCAGGGCGGTGCCTACCGTGAGCGGGAAGTTGAAGCCGCCGGCCTCCCGGGGGAGATTGACGGCCATCACCCCCAGGCGCTTCAGGCCCTCGATGTTCTCGATCAGGGCGGGGGGCAGGACCACCCGCCCGTCCTTGAAGTCGACGCCTTCCTGGTCGATGCCGCGGGCCCGCGGCTCGATCTCGCGGGCCGCGAACTCGCCCACTTCCGCTAGGCTGTCCTGGTACAGCTCACGGGCTTCGGCCAGGCTTCGCGGGCCGTCCGGCAGGGCGAAGCCCTCCTCCCAGAGGGGGACGAAACGGTCCCAAGGAACGCCCTGCTGGAAGTGGAATTGCAAGTCCGCGTTGTCAGTGAACAAGTTCATGGTGGTGAATCGTTCTTCATGAATGGAAACTGGTTCCGTCTTGCGCCATCTCCACCAGCATGGTGGCTGGCGCAAAGCGCGCGCCGTGCCGCGCCTGCAAGCGCTCCAGAACCTCGACCGCAAAGCGGGCACCCAGGTGGTCGAGATAGCGGAAGGGACCGCCCAGGAAGGGGGGGAAGCCGAGCCCGAAGATGGCGCCGACGTCTCCGTCTCGCGGATGACGCAAGATGCCCTCCTCCAGGCAGAGCACGGCCTCGTTCAGGAAGGCGAACAGCAGCCGCTCCTGGATCTCGCGCGGATCGAAGGGCCGGGGCTGCCGCCCGGGCAGCAGCGCGTAGACGCTCTCGTCCACCCGCTTCTTCTTGCCGCCGTATTGGTAGAAGCCGCGCCGGTTCTTGCGCCCCTGCCGGCCGTCCTCCAGCACCCGCGCCATCCCGGAAGGCGGTGCCATCCGCTCCCCGAAGTGATGGTGGAGGATCTTGGCCACCTTGGCCCCCACGTCGATCCCCACCTCGTCCAGGAGCGCCAGCGGACCGACCGGAAAGCCGAAGCTGGTGAGCGCGCGGTCCACCTCCTCGACCGAAGCCCCCTCCTCCACCAAACGCGCCGCCTCGTTCATGTAGGGCGAGAGGGCTCGGGTGGTGAAGAAGCCGGGCCCGTCGCGCACCACGATCACGTGCTTGCCCAGGCGCCGGCCGAAAGCCACCGCGGTCGCGGTGGCCCAGGCGTCGGTCTGCGCGGTGACGATCACCTCGAGCAGCGGCATCTTGGCTACCGGGGAGAAGAAGTGCATGCCCAGGACCGCGTTCTTGCGCCGCGCGTCCCGGGCGATCTCGCCGATGGGGAGCGACGAGGTGTTGCTGGCGAACACGCACTGCTCTCCAGTCGCGGCCTCCACCTCGGAGAGCACCCGCCGCTTCAGATCGAGATCCTCGAAGACGGCCTCGATCACCAGCTCGGCCCGGCGGAAGCCGCTCAGGTCGGTGGCCGCCGCGATGCGGTCCATGCGTTTGGCGACCTCGAGGCGGCTCAGGCTTCCCCGCCGGCGGCGTTCCTCCAGCCCGTCCCGCACGTAGGCAAGGCCGCGCCCGAGCGCCGGCTCGGTGGCGTCCTTGAGCCGCACCAGAACGCCGGCTTCGGCAGCGGCCCCTGCGATCCCGGCGCCCATCAGCCCGGCACCCAGCACGCCCAGTTTGCCGACCTCCCGGGCCTCCACGCCGTCGGGATAGCCGGCGTGCTTCTTGATCTCCTGGGTCGCGAAGAAGACCGACACCAGCGCCCGGGAAACGTCGGACACCGCGAGTCTGCCAAAGCCCTTGGCCTCGCCCTCCAGGCCCGCGGCCAGGCTGCTTCCGCTCCCCTGACGAATGACCTCGAGAGCGGCCAGCGGCGCCGGGTAGTGCCCGCCGCTCTTGGCCAGCACCGAGGCCTTGGCCTTGCGGAAGATGATCGGCTTCAGCAGCCGCTCGGTCCAGCCCAGGCCCCGCCGCCGAGGCTTCAAGGCGCCGTCGGCCAACGCCACGGCGGCTGCCCGTGCCACCGAGGTCAAGATAGGCGCCGGCACCACCTCGTCGAGCAGGCCGAGCTTGAGCGCACGCTTGGCCTTCAGGGTGCGGCCAGTCAGGATCAGATCCAGGCCGGCCCGAAAGCCCACCAAACGCGGCAGGCGCTGAGTGCCGCCGGCGCCCGGGATCAGGCCCAGCATCACCTCGGGCAGGCCCAGTCCGGTCTTGGCGTCGTCGGAGGCGATGCGGTAGTGGCAGGCCAGAGCCAGCTCCAGGCCTCCCCCCAGGCAGCTCCCGTGAATGGCCGCCACCACCGGGATCGAAAGCGCTGCCAGCCGGTCGAGAACCGCCTGCCCGGCGCGCGAGAGGGTCTCCGCCTCCAGGCCGCTGCGGATGCCCAGGAAGTCCCTGATGTCGGCGCCGGCGATGAAGTTGTCGGCCTTGCCGCTCCTGAGCACCACGCCCCGGAGTCCCTGCCTTCGCTCCAGGTCGGCAAGCAGGCCGAGGAACTCCTCCATCATGCCCTTGCTCAGGGTGTTGACCTTCTCTCCCGGCTGGTCGAGGCTCAAGACCAGGATGCCGTCCTCGCCCATCTCCTGCGAGAAGACCCTGGGCACCGGCTGCGTCACCACGCCGCTGCTGCTCACGACACCACCCCGGCCCCGCGCAACGCTTCGATCTCGCGGGCCTCATAGCCGGCCTGGCTCAGCACCGCATCGGTGTGCTCACCCAGCTCGGGCGCCGGCTGCCGCAGGGCGATCGGCGTCTCCGACAAGCGCAGCGGTGGCGCCACCGTGCGCAGCGGCGTGTCTCCGTTAGGTTGATCCAGCAGGCGGCCGGCGGCGTCGGCATGCGCCAGCGCCTCGGCTGCGTCCAACACCGGTTCGACGCACACCTCCTGCTCGGCCAGTTGCTTCACCCATTGATCGCGGTCCCGGGCTGCGAAGGCGCCAGCCACAGCGTCGATGGTGGCGCGCCGTGCGCCCGGGCTCCCCTCCCACTGGCGCTTGATCTTGTCGGGGAGGCCCAGGGCCCGGCACAACGCCTCCCAGAACTTGGGTTCGAGTGCCCCCACCGACACGTAACGACCATCGCGACAACGATAGACGTTGTAGCCGGCGTAGCTGCCACTGAGCTCTCCCACCCCCGCGAGCCCGGCGCCCACCCGGGCCAGCGGAACTGTCATCAGGGCCAACGCCGCATCGAACAGGGAGGCGTCGACCTGCTGGCCGCGGCCGGTGCGTTCCCGGGCCAACAGGGCGGCCAGGATGCCCATCACGGCGGCCAAGCCCCCGGCCATGTCGGCCACTTGGGTCCAGGGCAGCACCGGGCGGCCCTCGCCATCCAGGTTGCTCCCCAGGAAGCCGCACTGGGCAAGGTAGTTGATGTCATGTCCGGCCCGAGAGGCCAGGGGGCCCTGTTGGCCGTAGCCGGAGAGAGAGCAGTAGACGAGACGCGGGTTCGCCGCCAACAGCTCCTCCGCCCCCAGGCCGCGCCTGGCCAGCACCCCCGGCCGAAGACCCTCGACGAAGACATCGGCCGTCTCCGCCAAACGCCTCACCACCGCCACCCCTTCAGCCTGGCGAAGGTCGATCGACAGCGAGCGTTTGTTGCGGTTGAGCGCCGCGTGCACCGCGCTCCCCTCGCCGGCCAGCGGCGGCACCGCCCGCGTGGGGTCCCCCAGCGGCGGTTCCTCGATCTTGACCACGTCGGCTCCCAGGTCGCCGAGCAGCATGGTGCAGTAGGGACCGGGGATGTAGCGCGTCAGGTCGACGACGCGCAGACCCGAGAGGGCTCCGGTCGAGGGGCTCATCGCTCGAGAACCATGGCGAAACCCATCCCGCCTTGGGCGCAGACCGAGAGCAGGCCGAACTTGCCGTTGCGCCTGGCGAGCTCGGCGGCCAGGGTGGTGGTGAGACGAGCCCCGGTCGCGCCGAACGGATGACCGATGGCGATCGAGCCGCCGCACACGTTCAAGCGGTTGAAGTCGACCGTCCCCACCGGCGAGCCGCGTCCCAGCTTCTCCACCGCCCAGCGTTCCGACTCCAAGGCCTGAATGTTCGATGCCACCTGGGCGGCGAAGGCCTCGTGCATCTCGATGAGGTCCATGTCGCCCAACGTCAACCCCGCGCGCTCCAGGGCCTTGGGGATGGCGAGGGCAGGTCCCATGAGGAGCTGCCATCCGGGGTCGACGGCCGCCACCGCCCAGGAACGAATGAAGGCCAGCGGCGCCAGACCCTCGGCCTTGGCCCGCGCTTCCGCCATCAGCAGCACGGCAGCGGCACCGTCGGTCAGCGGGGAGGCGTTGCCGGCGGTCACCGAGCCGTGCTCGCGGTCGAAGACCGGGGGCAGGGCCGCCAGCGCCTCCCGGGAGGTGTCGCGGCGCACCAGGTTGTCGCCGGTCACCGGTTCATAGCCGGGGGGCACCCGCACCGTGCAGGTCTCCGCGGTCAGCCGGCCGTCGTCGATGGCGGCGGCCGCGTTCCGGTGGCTGCGATATGCGATCTCGTCTTGCTCCTGACGGCTGATGCCGTTCTCCTTCGCCATCCTCTCGGCGGATTGGCCCATGCTGAGGCCGGTCGAAGGTTCGGCGATGGCGGGGGTGTCCGGCACCAGGTCTTTGGGCCGGACTCGGGAGAAGGCGCGGAGCCGGGAGCCCAGGCTGCGCGCCCGCGAGGCCTCGACCAGGATCCCCGCCATCCGGCGGCTGTGCAAGATGGGCACGTCCGACAGGCTCTCGGCCCCGCCGGCGATGCCCACTTCGGCATGGCCGGCCAGGATCTCCAGGGCCACGTCGACGATGGCCTGGTTGGCCGAGGCGCAAGCCCGATTCACGCTGTGAGCCGGGACCGCCGCCGGCAAGCCGGCGCCCAGGACCACCTCGCGGGCCAGGTTGGGTGCCTTCACCGAAGGGATGACCTGCCCCATGGCCACCAGGTCGACCGCGGCGGGGTCGATCTCGCTGCGCTCGATCAGCTCGCGGACGCACGCTTTGGCGAGGTCCACCGCAGTGAGATCGCGGTACGAGGTGCCCGCTCTGGCGAAGGGAGTTCGGCAGCCCGCGAGGAGGGCCACGCGGCCACCGTCAGTCCTCGGTGTCACTAGGCGGATCTTAGCCCCAAACGGCGTGAGGGGAAACCCAGGGGGCCCGCCGGCCGGCGGAGGGCGGCAGGCGGGGACCTCGCCACCGCCGGTCGCCTTGCCGACCCTTCGCCCACCCGGCCGACATCGGGCTTCGCCAAGTTTTACTTGACTAGTCAACGATTGCCGTGCAACCTATTTGGGTGCCCCGCAAAGAGAGCCTCTTGCAGCAGGAGATCAAGCAGCGCCGGCCCTTCAGCTCGGCGCGGCAGGAGGCCTTCATCGGCCTGCTCAAGACCGCCGACGGGCTGCGCCGCCTGGTCTCGGCGCTGGTGGCCCCGCATGGGCTCACCGGCCAGCAGTACAACGTGCTCCGCATCCTGCGCGGCGCCGGCCCGGAAGGCCTCCCCACCCTGGAGATCGCGGAGCGCATGATCGAGCAGGCACCGGGGATCACCCGCCTGCTCGACCGGATCGAGGCCCGAGGTTGGGCCGTCCGCAAGCGTTGTCCCCAGGACCGCCGTCAGGTGCTGTGCACCATCACCCGGCAGGGCCTGGCGCTGCTCGCGAACCTCGACACCCCCGTGCAGCAGCTCGACCGACAGGCTCTGGGGATGCTCCCCTCGACCGACGTGGAATCCCTGATCCGCTCCCTCGACCGGATTCGAGCGAGCCAGAGAACCAGCAAGCCCCGCAAGCAAGGAGAACACTGAAGATGCGCAAGCTAGCCTTCGTACTCGCGGCCGCCACCCTGATTGCCCAACCGGTGCTGGCCGCCGACACCTACTCCGTCGACAAGACTCACTCGGACCTGAGCTTCCAGATCCGCCACCTGGTGGGAAAGGTCCGCGGCTCCTTCGGTGACTTCAGCGGCACCATCAACGCCGATGCCACCAAGCCGGAGGCCTCCACAGTCGAGTTCACCATCAAAGCCGCCAGCATCGATACCGCCAACGAGGACCGCGACAAGCACCTCCGCTCGGCCGACTTCTTCGAGGTGGAGAAGTTCCCCGAGATCAGCTTCAAGAGCACCAAGGTCAAGCTGCTGGGCAAAGACCGCTACGAGGTGACCGGCGACTTCAGCATGCACGGCGTCACCAAGCCCCTCACCCTTCCGGTCAGCTTCCTGGGCAGCGGCAAGGACCCCTGGGGCAACGAGAGGGCGGGCTTTGAGACCACGACCACCCTCAACCGCAAGGACTTCGGGATCGTCTGGAACAAGACCCTGGACGCCGGCGGCCTGGTGCTGGGCGATGAGGTCAGCGTCTCGATCACGCTGGAAGCGCTCAAGAAGAAAGAGGCGCCTGCCGCCAAGTGATCGACCCCATCCGGCGGCCGCGCCCCGCCGCCGGAGGGTGCACACGCCTACCGGGCCTGTGCTAGTCTTCTGTGACATGCCCATCTACGAGTTCTATTGCCCGGACTGCCACCGGGTCTTCAGTTTCTTCTCCCGGCGCATCAACACTCAGGCCGAACCGTCCTGCCCGCGCTGCGGGCACCAGGACCTCAAGCGCCGCGTGTCCGCCTTCGCCATATCCAAGGGCCGCCAGGAGCCAGCTGGGCCGGAGGGACTTCCCGACCTCGACGATTCGCGGATGGAGAAGGCCATGGAGTCGCTGGCTCACGAGGCCGAGGGCCTGAACGAAGAGGATCCACGCCAGTCGGCGCGCCTGATGCGAAAGCTCTTCGATGCCACCGGGATGCCGATGACGGGAGGCATGGAAGAGGCGCTGAAGCGGATGGAGTCCGGTGAGGACCCCGACAAGATCGAGGCCGAGATGGGCGATGTCTTCGAAGAGGACCCGTTCTCGGGAGAGGGGCCCGGCAAGAAGAGCCTCAAGGGCCTGAGACGAGGCCTGCTGCCCCCCAGCGTCGACCCCAACCTCTACGAGTTGGAGCCGGCCCCC
>Ga0209342_10005652_pt1 | contig 12758 bp, 9 predicted proteins | sample RifCSP16_2_FD_184023 | JGI IMG/M metagenome (GOLD analysis project Ga0209342, IMG submission 184023) | Soil microbial communities from Rifle, Colorado - Rifle CSP2_sed 16_2 (SPAdes) (version 2) | ecosystem: Environmental > Terrestrial > Deep subsurface > Rock core/Sediment | place: Rifle... | reverse complement strand
AAAGCAATTCATGCTGCTTGGTGAGCAGGACCGGCGGAATCGTGGCCGCTTCGCCCGACGCCTCGAGCGACGAGCGATAATACGACGTGTGGCGCTCCGCCGCGTCTTCCTCCGCTGAATCCGCCGCCCGTCCGGCTGGAGGTGGAGAGGCTCCGCGCCAGGCCTTGAAAGTTCTGGAACGAGCGGGTGAGGGACTCGATCGAGGCGGCCGGCATCGTGGTGAGCCCGCGCCCCATCGACGGCGAGTGCCACCAGCGCGGGGCCGGCATCGTTTGGCCGATCTCGGCGGCGACGAGCTTCAGATTCTCGAGCAGCCGCTCCGCGACGCCCAGGGCCGTGGCGTAGACCAGGTAGTGCTCCCACAAGCCGAGGAGCCGGGGGCCGGCGTCCTTCATCGCCGAGAAGTCCGTCATGAAGCGGCGGAACGCTTCCCACCGCTTCACCTCGAGCGCGGCTTCCGGCGTGCGCCGGGAGAGGCTCTTCATGGCCAGCCCGATGAGCACCGCGGCGACCGGGCCCGCGACAAAGAGTGAGACGCCTACGCCGACGAAGAAGATGACGATGAGCACGCCGACCGCGACGCCGATGAAGACGGTCTTGGCTCGCTCACTGCGCGGGTCATCGAGCTTGAAGTACTTTCGCTCGAACCACCCCCGCAGACCCGGCCCCCACTCATCGATGAAGCGCAGGAAGTTGCTCTTGCTGCCGACGATCTTCTTCCCCCAGGCCTCGATCTGATCGCTGGTCACCCTCCGGCCGCTCCCGGCCCGGCGAAAGACCGCCTGCAGGACGCCCACCTCGAAGGGTTGCAGGACGCGCCCGTCGGGTTCGGGCGTGACAGCCCCGCGGTCCAGCAGCGCCTCGCCCTTGTCCGTGAGCAGGTAGACCAGATCGGTGTCCTTGAACAGGCCGCTGCCGAGCAGGCCCTGGTCCTGCACCTCCTCCATCTCAAGGTATCCGAGGCGGGCCGCCTCCAGCAGCGTTGCGGCGAAGCCCCGGTGGAGGTCCCGCTTTTCCACCTTAGCCTGCGTCATGATCGCCGGGAGCACCGCGGGCGGCAGGGCCCGGGGTGGCTCCCGCTCGTAGATCGCCGTGTAGTCTACCTCGGGCTCCCTCCCAAAGCGCAGGTACGTCCAGACGAAGCCGAGCAGCAGACCGACCAGGAGCAGGCCGGCCAGAGCAAAGCCGAACAGGAGCAGGTTCCGCAGGAGCCAGACCTTGCGCGCCGCCGCGCGTTCGTCCTTGAGCAGGCTCTCGTGGCTCTCGCCGCGCTGCACGGCCAGAGCGGGGAACAGCGCCGGGTCGAGGAGGACGCGCAGTTCGACGAAGCTCTTCTCCGGGATGTTGTCCTGGGAGACGCGCGCGCGGCTGAAGTCCGGCGCGAAGCTCAGATCCCCGGGCGCGGCGCGGCCGTGAATGAAGACCTTGAACAGAGTGGGGCTCGCACGGGGCGGCTCGATGACGATGCGCACCCTGCCGATCGGGGCGTGGTCCCCCTCCACCGCCTGCCAGTAGAACTGGGCCACGTCGGCGTAGCGCTGCACGGCCCGGCGGATCCGGTAGTGGAGCAGGAACCGCTTCGTCTCATCCTGCGCCTGGTAGGACCAGCGCAGCGTGACGTCGTCGCCCGACCGCGTGACGGCATGCTGCAGGGGCTGCCTCGTGTCCGCGTCCCACACGCCCTCGTAGTCCAGCCCATACCGCCCGTACTGCCCGCGGGTGCTGCGGGTGATCTCTGCCCAGGAGAACGAGCCCTCGAAGTCGAACGCGCGCACCTCTTCGACGACGGCATCGCCGTCGGGGAGCAGGCGGAAGGTCTGCTCGATGAGCGGATGGTCGTACGACTTCGCCCAGGCGATGGGTCCGAGGGCGAGCGCGAGCACTACGACGGCGAGGAGGGCACACAAGGTCTTCATCGCTGGTGCGGTTCGACGGTGCACGGGTCCTCCCTGGCCCGTCTGTTCGGTTCCGGCTCGCGCGGCGCCTGCGGTATAATCCCCCCGTGGCCAAGCGGGTCGGACGTTTCCAGGTGATGGCGACGCTGCAGGCCGCCCGGGGGCGGGCCCTCGGGCTGACGGTGTCCAGCGCGAAGTCGTGGGGGCTCAATCGGGCCATCTACTATGCCGCCGCGAAGCGGGGGTTCATACAGGCGGCGGGGCGTCCGCCCCAACGTCCCAAGGGCGCTCGGGCTGTCCGTGAGTATTCCCTTGGGGACAACAAAGCCTACGCTGTCACCCGCGCCGGCGCCACCTTGTTCACTATCGGCGGTGAGGTGCAGACCCCGGAGGCGTTCCGCAAGCAGATCGCGGCCCGCTTCGCCGGCACCTTCGCTGAGGCCTGGAAGGAGGCCCAGGCGATCATCGCCGACGCCCCGCGTGAGGTCCTGGAGTCGCAGGACGGCTTCTACATGCGCGTCTACCGCCCGCGACGCGATCTCCTGGCGGCGAAGTGGGAAGAGCGGGCCGCGGAGCGCCGGGAGGACGAGGCGACGTGACCGCGATTCCCGCGATCGAGGTGCGCGACCTGCTCCGGACCTACCGGGTCAAGGGCACGGCGCAGAATCGGCACCCGGCGCCCGTCGTGGCCCTCGACGGGGTAAGCCTCGACGTCCCCCCCGGCGAGTTCTTCGGCCTGCTCGGACCCAACGGAGCCGGTAAGACCACGCTCATCAAGGTGCTCGTCACGCTCTTGCTCCCGACGTCGGGCTCGGCGAAAGTCGCCGGGCTGGATGTGGTCACGCAGGCACAGGCAGTGCGCGAGCGGATCTCGATGGTCTCCGGGGGCGAGCACTCGGGCTACGGGCTGCTCACCGTCCGCGAGCAGCTGTGGATGTTCAGCCAGTTCTACGGTCTGCCGACAGGTCCCGCGTTGGCCCGCATCGACGAGCTCCTGGAAGTCGTCGGGTTGTACGAGGAGCGCAACCGCCGCGTGAGTGCGCTGTCCAGCGGCATGCGGCAGAAGATGAACCTCGTCCGGGGCCTCCTGCCCGATCCGGAGATCCTCTTCCTCGACGAGCCGACGGTCGGCCTCGACGTCGGGGCGGCGCGTGACATCCGCGCGTACATCCAGAACTGGATCCGGGCCAAGCCCGGGCGCACGATCCTCCTGACGACGCACTATATGCGCGAAGCCGAGGAGCTGTGCGACCGGGTGGCCATCATCCACAAAGGGCGCATCGTGGCCTACGACGCGCCGGCGGCGCTGCGGACCCAGGCGACCGGGGGCAGCTACTTCGTCCTGGTCACGGAGCCCCTCGACGGGGCGGCGTGGGCGGCCGGCCTCCCGGGCGTGCAGCGCGCGGATACGCGGGCGGTGGACGATCGGTCCGAGCTGCGCGTGACGCTCGCCGATGACGGCGGGATCGCCGGCGTCGTCAAGGCACTGGCGGACCGCAACCGCCGGATCTTCTCCCTGCAGAAGATCGAGCCGAGCCTCGAGGACGTCTTCGTCCAGATCGTCGGTCGCCGGCTCGAGGAAGCCGACGAGGCCGGCCGGTCATGACACGGATTGGGGCTGCCCGCTCGTGAGTGCGATCCCTGGTGCCGCCGTCACCGGAGCTGTCCCCGCCCGCGGCTGGCGGCGCGTCGTGCGCGCCATCCTCGGTCGTTCCTACCCGCGGATCATCGGCGCGAACCGCGACCGTTCGTGGCTGTTCTACGACACCGTGCTGCCGCTACTGGGGACCATCGCCTTCGTCTTCGTCTACAAGACCCTCGGCGCGCCGGAGCGCTTCATCGGCTACGTCATCATGGGCGGCGCGGCGACCGCCTTCTGGATGAACGTCATGTGGGCGATGGCGGCGCAGTTCTACTGGGACAAGCAGGGCGGAAACCTCGAGCTGTACATGATTGTGCCCTGCGGTATCCCCGCCATCCTGCTCGGCATGTCGTTCGGCGGGTTCGTCGGGACGATGATCCGCGCCGTGGCGATCGTGCTCATTGGGTCGCTGCTCTTCGGCGTGCGCTACGCCGTGACCGACGTCCCAGTGTTCCTGCTCGTCTTCGGCGTGGCCATCGTCGCCATCTACGGACTGGGCGTCACGTTTGCGAGCCTGTTCCTCCTGTGGGGACGCGAGGCCTGGCACATGGCGGAGCTGTTCATGGAGCCGGTGTTCCTGGCCTCCGGCTTCTACTTCCCGGTGCGCGCCCTGGGCTTCTGGGCCGCGATGGGGACGTCGATCATCCCGCTCACTCTCGCGCTCGACGCGATGCGCCAGCTCATGTTCGCCGGATCGCACCCGGCCCTGCTCCCGGTGTGGTGGGAGCTCGGGGGATTGGCGGCGCTGGCCGTGCTGTTCCTCGTCGTGGCGAGGCTGTCGCTCCGGAAGATGGAATTCCTCGCGCGGCGCGAGGGCCGGTTGAGCCTGAGGTTCTAGCGATGGCCGAGGCGGTGGTCCCTCCCGGACGAGCGGGTCGACGCGAGAGCGCGCTGCGCACCTGGTGGCGCGTCGTGCGCGTGTCGTACTGGCTCGGGTGGCAGGTCGAGAGCAACTGGACGGACCCGCTGCTGTTCTTCATCTACTCTGTTGCCCGCCCACTGGGCGGGGTGCTTATCCTCGTCTTCATGTACTTCGTCGTGGCCAGCGGCGGCCGCGGACCGGTGCTGGGGTTCTTCGTGGTCGGGACCGCGTTGTGGCCGTTCGTCGTGCGCGGGATGATGGGGACCGCCTGGGGCCACATTGCGGACCGCGAGCACTTCAAGACGCTGCGATACATCTACAGCTCGCCGATCCCGTACCGCGCCTACCTCGTCGGCCGATCGCTGGCGCAGGCGACGTCCGCCGTGGCGCCCGCGGTGATCACGCTGCTCTTCGGACGCTACGTGCTCGGCGTGGGTCTCCACGCGGCGACGATCGACCTGCCGTATACGCTGGTGGCGCTGGTGCTGGGGATCGCCGGGATCGTGGCGCTGGGGCTGGTGGTGGTGAGCGCGGCGTTCCTCATCTCGGGCGAGGCGTGGCGGATGCCCGAGGGTGTCGGGGCCGCCCTCTATCTCGTCTGCGGTGCGATCTTCCCCGTGACCACGCTGCCGCGCCTCCTGCACCCGGTGGCGGAGGCGTTCCCGCTGACCTGGTGGCTTGAGGCGATGCGCCGAGGCCTGTTGGGGCCGGAGACCGTGAAGTCGTTCGCCTGGGCGGATCCGGGACCGGTCTTGCTCTACCAGGCTCTTGTCACGCTCGCCTGGATCGCTCTCGCCTCTCTCGTCTTCGGAGTGGCGGAGCAGCGGGCGAGGCAGCTGGGGATCCTGGACCAGGAGTCGATGTACTGACGCGTGCCACACGAGGGGCGTTCGGTAACCCACGCAGGTCATCTCGACTCGTTCCGGGACGAGTTCGATTGACCCGATGTAGTCACGAACAGACTGCTCTCTCTGGACAGCGCCTACCGAACAGGGCGAGAATGAAGGGACCGGAGTAAACATTCCATGAGCGCCCCGCCATTTCACTCCCTGGTGACCCGATGGTTCGCCGCGAAGTTCGGCGAGCCCACGCCCCCGCAGCTGCGGGGCTGGGTGCATATCGCCGCCGGGCAGGATACCCTGATCGCGGCGCCGACTGGGTCGGGCAAGACACTGGCCGCCTTCCTCTGGTCGGTGAACGGGCTCGTCGAGGCCGCCGCCTCCGGCGGGCTGACTGACGAGACCATGGTCGTCTACGTCTCCCCGCTGCGTGCGCTCTCCAACGACATCCAGAAGAACCTCCAGGAGCCGTTGGCGGAGATCCGTCGGCTCGCGGACGTCGATGGGATCGACCTGCGGGATATCCGCGTGGCGGTGCGCACCGGCGATACGCCGTCGCGCGAGCGGAATCTGATGATCCGCCGGCCCCCGCACATCCTGATCACGACGCCGGAGTCACTCTACATCCTCCTCACCGCCGAACGCAGCCGGCAGTTCCTGCGCAGCGCCCGGGCGGTGATCGTTGACGAGATCCACGCCGTGGCGGGCGACAAGCGGGGGAGCCACCTCGCCCTCTCCCTGGAGCGGCTCGATGCCCTCGCCGGCCGGCGGCTGCAGCGGATCGGGCTGTCCGCGACCCAGAAGCCGATCGAGGAGATTGCGCGTCTGCTCGTCGGGACCGAGCGGGTCACCCCAGCGGGCGGACCCGACTGCGCCATCGTGGATGTCGGCCACCGCCGCGCCTGGGAGCTGCGGATCGAGATCCCTTCTCAGCCGCTGACGCACGTCGCCACCCACGAACTGTGGGATGAGATCTACGATCGGATCGCGCGCCACGTCCGCGATCACCGCACCACGCTCATCTTCGTGAACACCCGGCGGCTCGCCGAGCGGGTCGCCCACAACCTCACCACCCGGCTCGGGGCGGATCAGGTCGCCGCGCACCATGGCAGCCTCTCCCGGAAGACGCGCCTCGAGGCGGAGCGGCGCCTGAAGTCCGGTGACCTGCCGGTGATCATCGCCACGGCGTCGCTGGAACTGGGCATCGATATCGGCCACGTGGACCTCGTCGTGCACCTCGGCGCGCCGCGCTCTCTGGCTACGCTGCTCCAGCGTGTGGGTCGCTCCGGCCACTGGTTGTCCGGCACGCCGAAGGGCATCGTCTTTCCGCTGACGCGGGACGACCTCGTCCAGGCTGCGGCGGCGATCCGCGCGGTGCACTCCGGCGAGCTCGACCGGGTGATCATGCCGCGCCGGCCGCTGGACATCCTCGCGCAGCAGATGGTTGCGGAGGTCGCTTCACGCGAGATCGCGGAGCGCGACCTGTTCACCCTGGCCCGGCGGGCGTATCCATACCGCGACCTGACCGCGGGCGCCTACGATCAGCTCCTGACGATGCTCTCCGACGGCATCGCCAACCGGCGCGGGCGGGTGGGAGCGTTCATCCACCGCGACCGGGTCCACGGTATGCTGCGCCCCCGCCGCGGCGCCCGGCTGGCGGCGATCACTTCGGGCGGCGCCATCCCCGACGTGGCGGACTACGACGTCCTTGAGGATCCGGCCGGGACGTTCGTCGGCAAGGTCAACGAGGACTTCGCCATTGAGAGTATGGCCGGCGACATCTTCTTGCTGGGCAACACCTCGTGGAAGATCCGGCGCATCGAGGCCGGCCGCGTCCGGGTCGAGAACGCGCACGGCAGTCCGCCCAACATCCCCTTCTGGACCGGAGAGGCGCCGGCGCGGACGCGGGAGCTCTCCGATGCGGTCTCGGATCTGCGCGCCGAGGTTGGGGCGCGGTTGGGCGATCCCGCCGCCGCCCGGCAGTGGCTGGTCGAGGCAGCGGGCATCGACGATGCCGCAGCCGAACAGATCGTTTCCTACTTCGCAGAAACCGCGGCGGTGCTGGGCGTCATCCCCACTCAGCAGACGATCGTCGCCGAGCGGTTCTTCGATGAGGCCGGCGGGATGCAGCTCGTCCTGCACACGCCCTTTGGGGGACGGATCAACAAGGCCTGGGGGCTGGCCCTCAGGAAGCGCTTCTGCCTGACCTTCGACTTCGAGCTGCAGGCCGCGGCGACCGACGACGGGATCATCCTCTCGCTCGGCGAGCAGCACAGCTTCCCGCTGGAGAGCGTCTTCAGTTTCGTCCGCCCGCACACCGCGGAGGACGACCTGACACAGGCCCTTCTTGCTTCGCCGATGTTCACCAACCGCTGGCGGTGGAATGCGAACCGCGCCCTCGCCCTGCTGCGCTATCAGGGCGGGAGGAGAGTCCCGATGCCCATCCAACGGATGCGCGCCGAGGACCTCATGGCCGCGGTGTTCCCGGAGCAGGTCGCCTGTCAGGACAACCGCTCCGGTCCGGTCACCCCGCCCGACCATCCGCTCGTCAACGAGACGGTGGACAACTGCCTGCGTGAGGCGATGGACATCGACAACCTGCGTGAGATCGTCGCCGGCCTCGAGCGCGGTGAGATCCGCACAGTGGCCGTGGACACGCCGGTGCCGTCGGCGATGTCGCATGAGATCATCAATGCCAATCCCTACGCCTTCCTCGACGACGCGCCGCTCGAAGAGCGTCGGGCACGGGCCGTCACGCTGCGGCGGACCGATCCTGATTTGGCGAAAGGGATCGGTGCCCTCGATGCGACCGCCATCGATGAGGTGCGCCACCAGGCCTGGCCCGACGTGCGCAACGCCGACGAACTCCACGATCACCTGCTCACGATCGGCCTGCTGCCCGTGGACGACACGGAGGCGTGGGCGCTGCTCGCCGCCGACCTGGTGAAGGAGGATCGAGCGACCGTGGCCTCCTGGGATGATGAGTTGGGGGTCCGCCGCCGCGCCTACGTGGCGGCCGAGCGCGCCCCGCACCTGCGCGCCGTGCTTCCCTCGCCGCGCTTCGACCCAGAGCTCACACTGCCGCTGGTCTGGTCCGGCAACACCCATATCTCGCCGGATGAGACGCTGCGCGACCTCGTCTTGGGCTGGATGCAGAGCGTGAGTCCGGTCACCGCGGCCGGTCTGGCCGATCGCCTCGGCCTCGCCGTGGGAGACGTGTCCATCGCCCTCGCCGCGCTCGAGGGGGTGGGGGCGGTGCTCCGCGGCCGGTTCACCCCCGGCGCGGAAGAAGAGGAGTGGTGCGACCGCCGGCTGCTCGCCCGCATCCACCGGCTGACGATCGGCCGGCTGCGCCGCGAGATCGAGGCCGTGGCTCCCGCCGAGTTCATGCGGTATCTTCTCCGCTGGCAGCACGTGCAACCCGGGACGCAGCTCCACGGCCGCGACGGTGTCCTCGAGATCATCGGACAACTGCAGGGTCTCGAGCTGCCGGCGCCGGCCTGGGAAGAGTCGGTGCTCCCCTCGCGGGTGCGCCTGTACGATCCCGCCGACCTCGAGTATCTGACCCTCTCCGGTGCGGTCACCTGGGGACGGTTGTCGGCCGGCGGGACGGAGGCCGACGAAAAGGACGGACGGGCGCGCCGCCGGCAGCCTCCGGGACGCAGCTCACCGCTGGCCTTCGCCCTCCGCGACGACCTTCCCGCGCTGCTCGGTGCGCCGCCGGAGCGGGAGGATGTCCTCCGCCAGTTGTCCCCGGCCGCCGCGGACGTGGTGCGTCACCTGGAGGATCACGGCGCCTCGTTCATGACGGACATCGTGCGCGGCACGCGCCGCATGCCCGCGGAAGTGGAGGACGCGCTGTGGGAACTCGTCTCGCACGGCGTGGTCAGTGGCGATGGAGTGGCGGGTCTGCGCCAGCTGCTCCATGGCGGGGCACGGCAGCGGCGGCGTCAAGAGCGCATGCGGCGGCTCACGGGTGTGCGGAGCCACGCCCGCGCGCTCCCCGTCGGGCGCTGGGCGCTGTGGCGGCCTTCGACGGAACTGGACCGGGAGGTCCGCGAGGAGATGATCGCCAGGCAGCTGCTCCGCCGCTACGGCGTGGTCTTCCGCGACCTGCTCGCCCGCGAACGGATCGCCCCGCCCTGGAGGGTGCTCGTTCAAACCTACCGGCGCTGGGAAGCGCAGGGGCAGATCCGCGGGGGACGCTTCGTGGCCGGGCTCGTCGGAGAGCAGTTCGCGCTTCCGGAGGCCGTGGAAGCGCTGCGGGCGGTGCGGCGCACTTCAGAGGAAGGGACCACGGTGGTGATCTCCGCCGCGGATCCCCTCAACCTCGTCGGGATCATCCTCCCCGGGGCGAGGGTCTCCGCGGCGTCCGGTCAGGCCATCGCGCTGCGGAACGGAGTGCCGGCCGACGTCGCGCCCCTCGGCGCGCTGCTAAGCCGCCTGCGTAATGAGCGGGCCTCGACGTCCTGACCTGGGCTACGAACCCCAGACGAGCGTGCAGGCCGCATAGGTGAACCCGCCCCCGAAGGCGGCGAGCACGACGCGGTGACCATCGCGGATCCGGCCGGCCTGAACGGCCTCGTAGAGGGCGAGCGGCACGCTGGCCGCCGACGTGTTGCCGTACTCCTCGATGTTCACCTCGAACTTCTCCTGCGGGAGCCCGAGCTGCTCCCGCATCGCGTCGATGATTCGTAGGTTCGCCTGGTGCGGCACGATTCGGTCCACCTGCTCGAGCGTCCAGCCCGCGCGGGCCACGGCCTCACGGACCAGCCCCGGCACGGTACGTACCGCAAGCTTGAACACCGCCTGGCCGTCCATGTACGCGCGGTGCAGCTTGCGCTCGATGGCGTCGATCGTGATCGGCAGGCGCCGCGGCGTGCCGCGAGCCGCCCGCCGCGACCTTGAGGACCTCTCCGGCCGATCCGTCTGCCCCGACCACGCCGCTGTACAGCCCGCGGCCGGTCGTGGATGGGCTCAGCACCGCGGCGCCTGCACCGTCGCCGATGAGCACTGCGGTCCGCCGGTCCTCCCAATCGATCAGCCGGCTGAGCGTCTCTGCGCCGATGACGAGCACATGGCGGACGGCCCCCGAGGCGATCAGCTGGCCGGCGCTGATCAGGCTGTAAACGAAGCTCGAGCAGGCGGCCAGCAGGTCGAACGCGCCCGCCTGCTTTGCGCCGAGCCGGTCCTGGACCAAGCAGGCCGTGGCCGGAAAGAAGTGGTCCGGCGTCGCGGTCCCCACGATGATGAGGTCCAGCTCCTTGGGGTCCACACCCGCGGCGGCCAGCGCCCGCTCCGCGGCGAGCAGGGCGAGGTCGCCGGTGGTCTGGTCGGGTGCGGCGATATGGCGGCGTTTGATCCCCGTGCGCGCGGTGATCCACTCGTCCGAGGAGTCCACCATGCGCGCCAGCTCCACGTTGGTGAGGATCCGCTCGGGGACGTACACCCCGAGGCCCCGGATGGCCGCGCGGACGGGAGGAGTTGACATCTCCGTCAGGTTCGCGCGTTCCGGACCCTGCTCCTGTCAGGGGAGGTTCCCGGCCCCAGTGTTGAGAAACCCACGGCCAATCATGGCCGAGCACGACAGCCTGGAAGCGCTCATCCGCGGGGTCTCGTTCTTCCGCGAGATCGATCGCGTGGACCTGGCCCGGTTGATGGGGGTTCTTGAATTGGTCCACTTCCCCGCCGGGCAGACGATCTTCGCTGAGGGCGACGAGGCCGACTCGCTCTACATCCTCAGGACCGGCGACGTGTCTGTCACCGTTCGAGCGCCGGACGGAGAGCGTTCGGTGGCGACACTCCACGGACCGGCGCACCTCGGTGAGCTCGGGCTGCTGCTGGCGCGCCGCACCGCCTCGGCGCGCACGCTGACGGACGTCGACGCCTGGAGACTCCCCCGGGATCGCTTCCAGCGGTTGGTGCGCGAGAAGCCGGCCCTCGGCCAGCACATGGCGGTCACACTGGCGGGGCTGCTGGATCAGCGGTCGCGCGAATACGTTGGGGCGCCGGTCCGGCGCCAGCCTGTCCCTGTCCTCGCTCGCCCCACCGCCCCACGGCGGTCCTGGCGGTATGCCGGGTTGGTCCTGGCCGTGGCGATCCCCTCGGCATTGTGGCGGCTTGGACCTCCCGCCGCCCTCTCCGCCGAGGGCTGGCATGCCTTCCTGATCATCCTGGGAGGCGCCGTGGCCTGGCTGTTGGAGCCCCTTCCGGATTTCGTCGTAGGGCTACTCATGGTTGCCGCCTGGGGCCTAACCGGGCTCGCTCCGCTCTCTGTTACCTTCTCGGGATTCGCCAACCCATCGTGGCTGGTTTCCCTCGGCGCCCTGGTGGTGGCGGCCTCGATGGCGCAGTCGGGTCTGCTGTTCCGCATCGCGCTGTGGTTCCTCCGCATCTTCCCCAGGACTCATCGCGGCCAGGTCCTCGGCCTGCTCATCAGCGGGCTGGCGCTCACGCCGCTCGTCCCGCTCAGCGTCGCCCGGATCGCGGCGATCGCTCCGGTGGGGCTGGAGTTGGGACAGGCCATGGGTTATCCGCCGAAGAGCCGCGCGTCGGCAGCCCTTTCATTCGCCGGTCTCACCGGATACGGCTACTTCAGCAGCGTTTTCCTGACCGGGCTTGCCACGAACTTCTTCGTCCTGGGCCTGTTTCCACCAGCCGACCGGGCGCGGTTCGACTGGTTCACGTGGCTGCTGGCCGCGGCGCCGTCCGGGCTCCTCATGCTGATCGCCGCCGGCGTCGCGCTCCTGTGGTTGTTCCCCGCGGACGGACCGGCGCGGGTCACGGCCGATGTGCTCCAGCGTCAGTGGCGGGCCCTGGGGCCGGTGAGCAGGACGGAGCGCGGCGCGCTGCTCGCTCTGTCGGTCCTGCTGGTCGGGCTGATCGTCGAGCCGCTCGTGCGTATCGATCCGCAGTGGCTGGCGGTCGGAGCGATCGCCCTGGCCATGGGATGGGGCGGGTTGGATCGCGAGCGGTTTCGCAGTTCCGTGGACTGGGGCATCCTTATCCTGTTCGGGATCTTCTTCGGCTCGGGGGAGGTGCTGAGCACATACGGCCTGGATCACTGGATCGCGGGTGGGCTGAGCATTGTCACCCGGGGGAGCACCGATCCCGCCGTGGTCATCATCGCCATGTCCGTGTTCGTCGTGGGGATCCGCCTGTTTCTGCCCCGGGTGCCCGCGCAGCTGCTGCTCAGCCTGGCGTTCGTGCCCGCGGCGCCCGCCCTGGGCATCTCCCCCTGGGTGGCAGGCTACATCGTGCTGATGGTTGCCTACACCTGGATCATCCCCGGTCAGGGGCTCGAGTACCTGATCACCCGCGACCTCACCAAGGGGGAGGCGTTCACCGACCGGCAGGGCATGCTGCTGGGGATCGCCCTGACCGCGATCCGGATCGCGACCATCGCCGCGAGCATCCCCTTCTGGCGGGCCATGGGGCTGCTCTGATTACTTCGCCCGGAAGTGGAAGACGCCGCCTTTCCGGCTCACCGCGACCCGCTTCTCCTCGAGCAGCAGGTCGAG
>Ga0209342_10005650_pt1 | contig 12761 bp, 13 predicted proteins | sample RifCSP16_2_FD_184023 | JGI IMG/M metagenome (GOLD analysis project Ga0209342, IMG submission 184023) | Soil microbial communities from Rifle, Colorado - Rifle CSP2_sed 16_2 (SPAdes) (version 2) | ecosystem: Environmental > Terrestrial > Deep subsurface > Rock core/Sediment | place: Rifle... | reverse complement strand
GACAGTCCAGATCGGCCGCTACACTGCCTGGGTGAGAGTTGAATGATCGATGTCCAGCAGTAAAAGCCCATCGATTTGAGACAGCACCTGTATATCGCTAAAACCGCTTCCGGAGATCGCCCCAGCAGGACAGGCGGCGATACATGTGCCGCATCCCTGGCACAGGGCAGGATTTATTTCCGTCACTTTGCGGTCTGCATGGAATAGTATCGCGTTGAAAGGACACAGGTCGTTGCAGATGCGGCATCCAGAGCATTTTCCCTCATCGACGCTGGCGCGGATCGGCTCAATTGCAATCTCGCCTTGCTGGATTCTGCCCAAGACGCGTGCAGCCGATGCCGATCCCTGGGCAACGGATGCGGGAATATCTTTGGGTCCTTGAACACAGCCGGCGATAAACACACCCTCGGTCATCGTCGCGACCGGGTCGAGTTTTGGATGTTTCTCAATCAACCAGCCATCGGCGCTGCAGGATATTCCAAAGAGCTTGGCTAATTCCTTGGAATCCGAACGAGGCTCCAACCCTGAGGATAGAATGACCATGTCTACGGGTATGCGTCTTTGCTTACCGACCAGCGTGTCTTCTACCTGGATAATTAACTTTCCTTCTTCCCCGGGCAGCCTGGCTGCATCTGAAATTTCTGCAACCTTTCCACGCACAAATAGAGTGCCCTCCTCAAGAACGCGTTGATAAAATTCGTCATAGGCTTTGTAAGCAGTGCGCATATCGATGTAAAAATTGTAAACAGTCGCCCCGGTGCGCTCATGCACGATATGCGCAAATTTCAGCCCCTGCATACAGCAAATCACTGAGCAGTAATTATTAAAGTTACGATCCCGGCTGCCCACACAGTGGACAATGCCAACTGTTTTGGGTACTGTAACCCCATCTCTAAGGACGATATTTCCATTTGTAGGACCGGCAGCATTGCTCAATCTTTCAAATTCCAGGTTGGAAAATACATTTGCCAGGCGACCATAGCCATACTGGCTCACACGCCGCGCGTCGAACAGGTCATAACCAGTAGCCAGGATGATATTGCCCACTTGAACTGTTATCAGCTCGTCTTCCTGTGTGAAGTCGATGGCATTTGTGGGGCAGAATTTTTCGCATGCCTTGCAAGTACCTTTTTGGAAGTAGATGCAGTTTTGGCGATCGATCACCGGGTATTTAGGGACCGCCTGTGGAAATGGGGTATAGATCGCTTTGCGGTAACCTAATCCCGCCTCATAGATCTGATCGATAACCTTTTTTGGGCATTTCTCCTGGCATATTCCACACCCAGTGCAAATTTCATCGTCTACGTAACGGGCTTTTTTCCGTATTGTGACCGTGAAGTTACCCACGTATCCCTCGACCTGCGTCACCTCGCTCCAGGTGAGGAGAGTGATCTTGGGGTGGGAGCCTACCGAAACCATTTTCGGAGTCAGAATGCAAGCTGAGCAGTCTAAAGTGGGGAATGTCTTATCGAACTGTGCCATATGCCCACCTATTGAAGGCTCGCGTTCTACCAAATATACGGGATAACCGGCATCAGCCAACTCCAGTGCAGCCTGAATGCCTGAAATCCCACCGCCAACAACTAATGTCGACGGATGAATCGGAACATGGAGCTGCTCGAGCGGCTGGTGATGGACAACTCGTCTCACACCACCTGAGACCACTGCTTTAGATTTTTCAGTCGCAGCAAATTTATCTGTATGAACCCAGGATACCTGTTCTCGAATTGAGACCAGTTCGCACAAATAGGGGTTCATCCCAGCCCGGTTACATGCTGTTCGAAAAGTTTGTTCGTGTAAATGGGGTGAACAGGCGGCGACAACTACCCTGGTTAGACCTAACTCCTTAATATCATTTTCGATAAGCTCTTGACCTGAGCTGGAACACATGAATTTGTTATCGCGGGCAATCACTACGCCTTGATCCTGGAGCTGTTTGCCAGCCCAGTTAGCCACATCTTCGACATCCACGGTACCCGCAATATTGCTGCCGCAATGGCAAACGTAGACTCCAATTCGTTCCTGCTTGTCATTTGAGGCCGGGTTATTTGTCATGGATTCACCTCCGTGTCAGCAGGCATGTTCGGCATGGGAAGCCCAGTTTTTTTGGTGCGCTTAGGCTGTGTTATTGAAGCCTCGGTTTCGATCGCTTCAAGACCTATACGGCTCAATGCAAGCCCTGCATTCACCAGCTCACGTCCAAAACCGAGCTGTTTTGGTTCTTTGCCGAAGGCCAATCCCATGAGTTGGGTAAAGAACAAGATTGGAATTTTATAATTTGTGTGGAAGTGCCGATTTGTCTCCGCCTGAAAAGCATCCAGGTTCATCTGGCACATCGGACACACGGTGACCAGCACATCTGCTTTGTATTGGTCTGCACCATGCAGAAGTCGGCGGATCAATTCAAAGGCAGTGGACGGGCTGATCTGAGGCATGTGACCTCCACAGCAATGGGTCTTAAGAGGAAAATCGATCACTTCCGCTCCCAAGGCGATCAATAGCCGGTCTAGCTCCACAGGATGTTCGTGGTCTGACCATCTCTTTTTATAATCTGGTCTGGGGACCATGCAACCGAGGTATGGAGCCACCCGCAGCCCTTTCAACGGCTTTGTTACCTTGCTTTTGATTGTCTCCAAACCGATATCGTTGATCAAGATATCCAGCAAGTGACGAATTTCCAACGAGCCAGGCTTATAAAATAAGCCTCCCGCCTGTAAGGCTAAATTAACCTTCTCGCCTAATTCTGGCCTTTCAAGCATGTAGTGGTCAGCTTTTGCCAGGTTTAAGTAGCAAGCACTGCAGGGAGCGACGACGGTGTTGGAACCGTTGGACTGATTTTTTGCCAGCGCCAGGTTGCGCGAAATCAGAGCATATGCCGGGATGAGATTTATTCCAAGATATTCCGTAGCTCCACAGCAATTCCAATCTTCAATCTCAATTAAATTGAGCTCCAGTATTTCGGTGATAGCCATCAACGATTCGTAATAGGCTTTTGCGCTCGTCTCCATTGAGCATCCGGGATAGAAGAGGTAATTTGTCATTGGATTGCCTCCAATTCCTTGGCATGCTGGAGAATTCTTTTCAGTTCGTCGATCCTCTCAATGCGATTGGGGGTAATGTCCATTCTTTGTTTAGTTAATAAACCCAAGCCCATAGGAGCCATACCTGGTAGCCTGAGCGGAAAATGCTTGAGGTAATGGCGCGTTGCCAGCCCAAATTCAAAACTCCTGCCGTAGGTTTCAACCATGTCTACAAAGGTCGCTGAGAAATCTGGGGCGGTGGCATCTTTATAGAGCTTGGTGCGAATTGCCATGCTTTTCAGCGTGTACATTACATCCGCGATATGTACTTCTTGAGGGCAACGGACAACACAGTGATAACATGATACACAGATCCAGGGTGTATTGCTGCTCAAGGCCTCTTCCCTCATACCCGCGCGCACCATGGCAAAGAGCTGCCGTGGGGTATGATCCATATCCGCTGAGGAAGGGCAGGAGCCTCCACAAGAACCGCATTGGATGCACATTTCAAGTCGGGCAACCCCCGCAGTTGCGCCGCTTACCTCTTCTAAGAACCTCAGGTTTGGATTACTCTCAAGAGGCGGGGAAGTAATATTTTGGGATACCGTTTCTGATGTCAAGGGATACTCCTTAAGAAGGTAACCAAAAATGTATTAGAACAGAGGCTTGGATGAATTATTATGCAAAGTTTTTTGTTGTTCTTGGTAATGCATTTATCTCCGAGCTTATGATCTTAGCCCTCACCATGGGTCTATTGGCGCTTATTCAAGTATCAATTTAATGCATTTAATAGAACAGTAACAAAAAGCACGCTCCTATTGTGATAAATGTAACAAATAAAACAGATATATCGAAATAACCAATTTATGCAATAATAATTGATTTTCTATAAGTTACAGCGTCAAATATTGGGTGACGAGGCTTGCTTTTTTTAACTGGCATGCATTTGGGCTCGATTTTCAATGCACACCCGGATGGGATGAATTACAATAAGACGATCTGCATGTTAAATGAGCATTCAGGAGATCAGCATGATTTTCAGCGATGTACTGCATTCACGAGCGATTAATACAATTCGTTTTTTATCCGCCGATGCCGTCCAACAGGCGAAAAGTGGTCATCCTGGTTTGCCAATGGGCGCAGCGGCAATGGCATATGTCTTATGGATGCGACATCTACGCTACAACCCGCGCAATCCAAACTGGCCTGGGCGAGATCGGTTTGTGCTTTCAGGTGGGCACGGCTCGATGCTGCTCTACAGCCTCCTCTATCTGACTGGGTACAATTTGGCTTTGGATGAATTGAAAAATTTCCGCCAATGGGGGAGCAAGACTCCAGGACATCCGGAGTATGGTTTAACTCCTGGCGTGGAAAGTACTACTGGACCATTGGGTCAAGGATTTGGCAACGGAGTTGGCATGGCGATCGCGATCAAGCACCTGGCTGCTCATTTCAACAAGCCCGGCCACGAGTTGATCGATCAAATTGTCTATGCCATTGTTACCGATGGCGATCTCATGGAAGGCGTATCTTCAGAGGCAGCCTCCCTGGCAGGTCATCTACGCTTATCAAATTTGATTTACCTGTATGACGACAACCGGATATCGATTGACGGAAGCACCGATCTGGCTTTCACCGAGGAGCGCAAAACCAGGTTTGAAGCTTACGGCTGGCATGTGATTCAGGTAGAGGATGGCAACAACTTAGATGAGGTGGATGACGCTCTAAGCCTGGCAAAGGAGGACCCCAGACCATCTCTGATTATATGTCGAACACAAATTGGTTACGGCTTGCCAACCCTACAGGGCACTGCGAAGGCTCATGGGGAGCCTCCCGGCGAAGAAGAGCTTGCTGGCGCGAAGGTAAAACTTGGCTGGCCATTGACGCCTCGCTTTTTTGTGCCCGACGAGATACTGGCACATTTCAGGCAAGCAATGGATAAGGGAAGGCAACTGGAGGTCGATTGGGAAAACCGTTTTAGCGCATATTGCGCTGCCTACCCGGAGTTGGGCACGGAATTGAAGAGACGGATAAGTAGAAAGCTGCCTGTTGGATGGGATCAGAATTTGCCCATGTTTCCACCGGATGAGAAAGGCCTGGCGACACGGGCATCGTCTGGAAAAGTTCTTAATTCCCTGGCGAGTAAAATTCCTGAATTGATTGGCGGTTCTGCAGATCTAACACCCTCCACCAAGACCTGGATCGATGACAGCCCGAGTTTTCAGGTTGAAACCCCGGAGGGGAGGAACATACATTTTGGGGTGCGAGAGCATGGAATGGGAGCAATCGTCAACGGTATGGCGGTACACGGCGGGGTCATCCCATATGGCGGGACCTTCTTGATCTTTTCGGATTATATGCGCCCAGCGATTCGTTTGTCGGCGCTCTCCGGTTTTCCCAGCATTTGGGTATTTACACATGACAGTATTGGACTTGGTGAAGACGGTCCAACGCACCAGCCTGTCGAACATCTTGCTGCATTGAGGGCGATTCCGAAATTGGTTGTCATCAGACCGGCGGATGCAAATGAAGTTCGGGAAGCGTGGAAGGTGGCGATTTTCCGACGGGATGGACCAACAGCCCTGATACTGACTAGGCAAAATTTGCCCACCCTGGATAGAAAATTCTATGCTTCTGAAACCGGTTTGGTGCAGGGAGCTTACGTTCTAACTGATTTCGGAGCCACTGATCCTCAATTAGTGCTAATGGCTTCAGGGTCGGAGGTCAGCCTAATCGTTGAGGCAGGTAAGAATATAGCCAACGACGGGATCAGTGTCCGTTTGGTATCGTTCCCGAGTTGGGAGCTGTTCGAAAGACAGCCGATGGAGTACAAGAAACACGTATTACCAGAAAACGTCCGACTTCGCGTAGCCGTAGAAGCCGGCGTGTCGCAGGGATGGGAGAAATGGGTTGGTGATCAGGGTGTTGTGATCTCTGTGGAGAGATTCGGCGCCTCCGCCCCTTATCAAACCATTTATGAAAACTTTGGATTGACTGTGGAAAATATAGTAAGCACCTCAAAACAAATTTTTACGTAACAAACGGGTAAATATCGGTTGGTAAGCGCGTGGTTGGATTATATTCTTCTGAGGTATACTATTACATAGAATCGCATGCCACTCGTAAAAAACGCAAAAATCGTGAATATTAAACAGCCTGGCTCTCATCACTACCAGCCTTTGCTATTTGCTACTGGAGATGTGAGCAAAGGCGAGCTTGAGCTTTACCCTTCTGTTTGGGGGGAGCTGGAAAGATTTGTCGTCGGGGAGGAAGCCGAGAGAGCAGAGGCGCTGGAGAAGCTGTCAGAGTTGGGAGCTGCTCGGTTTTCTCCATTGGTAGTTTTCGTGCTTTCTTCCCAAGTGGTGGAAACCAACCTGGAGATTCGTTCCAAGGTAGTTGAAGAGCTCAGCAAAGTCCTCACCTCGGATAAAGATGGCCATTCAGCGCCGATTGAGGTTCTCGATTGCCTGAAGCGCTGCCTGTCTCAAATGAGAACCCGCCAGGTGTTTGCGATATTACAGGTGCTCATTACCAGGCCTGACCTGCTGCTCGAGGCGTCTCGGTTAATGAATTACTGCCCATATGCTGGAAATCACCTGGCAGAGGTTGCCTGCTCCCGGCAAGCTCCCATAGAAATTCGGCGCCAGGCAATCTTGTTAATTGGGAAAGTGGGATATTTAGATGCATTGCCATCTTTAGAGCGCCTGTTGGTGAGGCTGGAATCGCGTTTGAATGGTCAGCATGCCATGCCATTTGCACCACCTGTCGGTATGGAAGACACGAGTCTGATCCCAGAAATCATTCAAACCCTCCATATATTGAGAGCTCCATAGGAATAGAGAATTTTACCCAATTCAATAATCGGATTGCATTCTGAAAAGGGATATATTCGATGAAATTAGCTATTGTTGGCCTGGGTAAAATGGGCGGCAATATGGCTCGACGACTGATAAAAGGGGATCACCAAGTTGTCGGTTTCAATCGCTCGAAAGATGTTACCGAGCAAATTGCCTCGGAAACAGGGATGCTCTCCGCTTACTCCCTGGAGGATGTAGTTTCCCTATTGGAGGCGCCGCGGATCGTTTGGATCATGGTGCCAGCGGGGGATGCGACTGAGAATGCCGTCCTGGCTTTATCGGGATTGCTTTCTCCCGGGGATGTAATTATTGATGGAGGGAATTCATATTTCACTGACACGGTAAGAAGAGCCGAGCTACTCGAATCACATGGGATTCATTTCGTAGATTCAGGTACCAGTGGTGGTATCTGGGGATTAACAGAGGGATATTCGCTGATGCTCGGAGGCAAACAGGAGGTTGTCAGCCACTTAAAACCGATATTTGAGACGTTGGCGCCAGGACCAGAAAGGGGCTGGGGGCGTGTTGGTCCAAACGGGGCCGGGCATTTCGTCAAAATGGTACATAATGGCATCGAATATGGCTTGATGGAAGCCTATGCGGAGGGTTTTGAGCTTATCAGAGCAAAAAAAGAATTTGATATTAACCTGTATCAAGTAGCCGAAATTTGGCGCCATGGTTCTGTTGTCCGGTCATGGCTTTTAGATTTAATTTCCACCGCTCTTAAAGAAGACCCCGAATTATCCAGCATCCGCGGCTGGATTGCAGATTCAGGCGAAGGACGTTGGACAGTGTTCGAGGCGATCAACAGCGATGTTCCCGTGCCTGTAATCGCGATATCTCTATTTCAGAGATTTGTAAGCCGGCAAGAAGAGAGTTACGCTGCGAAGTTAATTGCAGCCATGCGCCACCAATTCGGCGGTCACGACCTAAAAAAGGTAGAATAATTTACAAGATCAGCGGAATTCCCGGGACCATGACCGGTGTATTTACCCGCTGGAAACTGGGTGGGCTCGACATCATCCCCATTTTCGAATATTTTTATGAATTCATCTGAGGGATCAACCGCGTTCATAATATTTGGTGTTACGGGGGATTTAACGAGCAGAAAATTAATACCTGCTCTGTATCAATTATTACAGGATGGAAGTTTACCCAAGCAGCTTTACATCATTGGAGTTGCCCGTCGGGACTGGGATGAGGATGCCATGCGCAGCCATCTTAGCCAGGGTATTGCCGAGCATGCTCGATCCAGGCCAATTTCCAACGAGATGGTCAGCAAATTGTTCCAAAGGATGTACTATATACGGTCCTCGTTCGATAATATGGAAGGTTATGCGAAATTACAGCAAATTTTCGAACATCTGAAAATTACCAATCGCCTGTACTATCTGGCGGCTCCACCTGAAGCCTACATGACCATTATCAGGCATATCGGCGATGCTGGCCTGGCTAAATCGCCGAATGGCTGGACGAGAATTGTCATTGAAAAACCCTATGGAAAAGACCTGGAATCAGCCACCCTGCTGGATGAGGTTGTTCTCCGTGTATTCGAAGAAAGCCAGGTATATCGTATCGATCACTATTTGGGAAAAGAAACGGTACAAAATATCCTTGTATTTCGTTTCGCTAATGGTATCTTTGAGCCTTTATGGAATCGACGCAATATAGACCACATCCAAATTACAGTAGCTGAATCGATGGGGGTAGGCAACCGGGCAGGTTACTATGAACAGGCTGGCGTAATCCGGGATATGTTTCAGAACCATATTCTCCAATTATTAGCATTAACCGCCATGGAAGCTCCAGTTGCATTCAATGCAAATGCTGTGAGAGACGAAAAACTGAAGATATTAAGATCATTGCGACCGCTGAGAGATTTAGAAGCTATCCAGAATACATGCCGGGCGCAGTATGTGGCAGGTAAGATTGACGCTCAGAGGGTGCCTGGCTACAAAGATGAGCCTGGAGTCGATCCTGACTCCACTACGGAAACCTACCTTGCTGTGCGTTTGTTTGTAGATAACTGGCGATGGGCGGGCGTGCCTTTTTATGTGCGCTCAGGGAAAAGACTGCCTCGCAGGGTGACGGAGATCGCCATCCATTTTAAACAAGTTCCATTGCCATTGTTTGGATGGAAGAATTTGGCCGGCGAAGCCCCAAATGTATTATCTTTGAACTTGCAGCCAGATGAGGGCATTACGTTGACATTTGGTGCCAAGGCGCCCGGTCCGATGAATCAGATTGCGCCGGTAAAAATGCATTTCGATTATGAACAGACCTTTGGAGGGGAGCCCCCCGAGGCTTATGAACGGTTACTGATGGACTGCCTGAACGGCGATGCTACATTGTTTACTCGGACGGATGAAGTTCAGGCTGCCTGGGCTTTCACGACGGATGTTATCAAAGCATGGAAGGTCAGCAATACTCTAAATTTGCCGGTATATGAGGCCGGCACCTGGGGACCTATTGAAGCGGATAAATTTGTATTCGACATGGATGGTCACAGCTGGCATGTTCCAACTTAATCTACAGGCTGCCTACAATTTGAGCATACCACCTCGCCTGCTTTGATCACAAAGCCGCAGTTCATACATACCTTAGGCTGGTCAGGCCCCAATGGTGCTCCACAAGCGATACAATTCGATTCGCCAACCGGATTAGCAACCTGGCAGTAGCTACAAACGATCCTACGGAGCCTCTCTGATAGTTCGTAAGAAGCATTACTTGCATGGATTTCGCTCTGGATCACCTCCCACACTCGCTCGGTGAGCTGGATATATTCTAAGTCCTGAGCAACGTCATCCAGTCGGGACAGTATACTCCAGGGGTTTCTCCAGGCTGCCAAAGCAGTCATTCCGAGACTGGCGGCAACTCCCAACCAAGCCTGTTTGCCGATTTGAATCGCGACGCCGTCTTCAATTTTCGTGATTGAAATGGTCAGGGCAGTATACCCGCCGGAGGTGGGTTGGCTGCGAGAGGAAATTTGAACGGCAATTTTTTCGGCGTCGCCAAACTGTTGAGCGCGCAGATTCCCACGATTGAAATGCGCCAGCAGGGCGTTTGCGAGTTGCTTTGGCTCGATATCTCCATGAAAGAATCGAGTATGCATTACCCATCTCTCATTGAACAAAGTAGATTTTATAGGTCGGTTATCCATTAGATTATAATCGGAATACAAATGATCATTGATATTATTATGGAGAGTTATGCATCGCCTGGTTAAACTTATTATATTGTTCATCGCAATCTTCTCGAATATATTTCTCATCACCAAAATCCGCGTGATAAAGGCGGAAGAGCTCGCCCAGATACCGACGGTTTCCATACCCACGGTAACAGGCACCCCTGAGGGGGCAAGCGTGACTGTGACAATGGAGCAAGATCAGATCAATGTTAGATCTGGCCCTGGCGCAGTGGATTATCCGATTGTTGGCGTACTGATTGCCGGACAAAAAGTACCCGCGCTTGGTCGTTCAGAAGGGGGCAATTGGGTGCAGATCGTATACCCGGGCGCTCCAAACGGTGTAGCCTGGGTTTACAGTCCCCTGGTAACAATAAATGGTTTCTTGCCAATAGTAGAGCCGCCGCCAACACCAACCCCGCGGACGACTCCAACCATCGACCCAACTTTAGCAGCTCAATTTATTGTAGAAATTCCGCCTACAAGGCTGCCAACATTCACTCCACCTCCCGCCTTGGTATTACCGACCCTCCCAGTCGACCAGTCCTCTGCACAATCAGGACGGGTGCCTATGGGTTTTGTGATCATTGGATTGGGCGTGGTGGGGTTATTCGGCACATTTATATCCTTACTACGCGGAAGATAAATAAAAAGACCGGCTGAATGCCGGTCTCAATATTAACGGTAGCCGCCGATTTAATGACAGCCACATCCACCGACACTGCTCTGTGGACCAGAATCTTCTTTGGTTCGAAAAGAATTACCGCAGCCGCAAGCAGCCACAGCATTTGGGTTCGTGATCTTAAATCCGCCTCCCATCAATTCTTCGACGTAGTCGATAGAAGCGCCATTCAGATATTGGATAGATATTTCATCAATGATCACTTTAACCCCATGCATCTCGTACTGTAGGTCTTCATCCCTCAGATTATTGTCCAGCGCCATGCCGTATTGAAAGCCAGAACATCCCCCACCTGATACATAAACCCTAAGCGCATATCCATCAAGATTTCGCTTCGTAAGGAGTTGCTGAACTGCATTGGCGGCAGACTGTGTTATTGTGACTTGTTCCGTTTGAATGTCATTTACCAACATGGTTTAATCCTCGCTAGGGTAACTCAGACCAATTCTATAACATTATTGGTGAATTTTATCAATATTTTACTAGATTTTATCAGCATATCCTCGACTCGTCAACCTTTGAAATTTACAAAATATACTTGGCACCTGAAGCAAGCGCTGAGGCATCGATGTGCTATAATTTTAGTGCTAACTGTGAGCGAAACCCAGGATATATTTTCGCAAATGGCTGTTATAACGATCTCACGGCAAATGGGGAGTATGGGGGAAGAAGTGGCATTGGCTCTCCAAAAGAAGCTAAACTATCAAATCGTCAATCGCGAGATCATTAACCAGGCTGCTCAGCGGGCAAGAAAACCAGAAATAGCCTTGGCTACCATCGATGATCTCGGATTATTTGGCTTCCAACCAGATGTGAAATCCCGACTCGCCTATAATCAAGCGGTAAGTGAGATTATGGAAGAAGTAGCCAGGCGTGGTAATACGATCATCATCGGCAGAGCCGGGCAAATTATCTTGAAGCAACACGCTGGCGTATTCCATACGATGGTGATTGCCCCAACCCGGATTCGTGCGGAGCGGATATCCAAAGCGCGGGGAATTTCAATAAATGGCGCACTGGCTCAGATACAGGCAAGCGATGATTCCAGACGCAGATACTTGAAACGAAATTATGACGTTGATTGGGATGATCCAGAGCTGTATGATCTGATATTGAATACTGGACGGATCAGCCCTGAGCAGGCCGCTGGCTTGATTTGCCAAGCTCTGGAACGATTAGAAATGATTGCCAGTTGATCTTCGGGGTTAGCTGAAAATTATCGAAGTGATCAAGTGATTGGTACACAGCAAAAAAAGCCTGATTTCGCTCATCCGATCGAAGAGCAATTTGCTCGCATACTTGACTTTTACGGAATTACCTGGCTTTATGAGCCGAAAACCTTTATATTACAGGAGGATATAGAGGGAAGAATCCTGGAAGCCTTTACGCCTGATTTTTATCTCCCAGACCAGGATCTATTCGTAGAGCTCACAACCCTCAGGCCTCAATTGAACAATATAAAAAACCGTAAGATACGAAGATTAAAGGTATTATATCCAGAAGTGAATATAAAACTATTTAAACGCCAGGACCTCCGTGCTCTGATGGTGAAATACGGCCTGGATAACGAAGCGGGTTATCTAAGAGGGTCGGATGCACAAAAGAATGAATAATGATGAGCTAAACCCTGCGCACTTATCAGAGCTCACCCAGGATATCGACAGAATATTAATAACAGAGGTCGAAATCAATAAGCGGATTATGGAGATCGGAACGCAAATATCGAATGACTATCAGGGGAAAAATCCGCTTATGATCGGGGTCCTGAAAGGTGTGCTTTTCTTCCTTGCCGACCTGCTACGCAGCATAACAATTCCTGTTGAGGTTGATTTTCTGGCAGTCTCCAGTTATTCCGCTGAAGCAAGAAATAAAGGCGTAGTTCGTCTGGTTAAGGATCTGGATACTCCGATCCAGGACAGGCATGTTTTGTTCGTGGAAGATGTGGTGGATACCGGTTTAACATTAAATTATTTACTCAAAAACCTGAATATGCGCAACCCGGCAAGCATCCAGGTTTG
>Ga0209342_10005649_pt1 | contig 12763 bp, 21 predicted proteins | sample RifCSP16_2_FD_184023 | JGI IMG/M metagenome (GOLD analysis project Ga0209342, IMG submission 184023) | Soil microbial communities from Rifle, Colorado - Rifle CSP2_sed 16_2 (SPAdes) (version 2) | ecosystem: Environmental > Terrestrial > Deep subsurface > Rock core/Sediment | place: Rifle... | reverse complement strand
CACTTCAGAATCAACGCTGCCATGCGGCGCTGGTTTCTGAGGTTCATTCCTCCTCCCTCCGGTTGAGAACGCGGATCCCCTTCTCGGCCGCCGCCGCCTGGATTTCGAGCCGCTTCCGCGTGCCCACAGTGCCGGCGATCCTCGCAGCCTGAACCTTCGGGTCGATCCCCTCGAGCTCGCGCAGGTTGTGCACGAGGACTTCGCGGAAGCCCGATGGGTGCAGACCACGTGCGGCCTTGGGGCCGCGGTAGCCGATGGACGGGACGTTGGGTCGGTAGCCGAAATGTCGGTGAATCTTGGAGTGCATTCCCTTCGGGTTGCGCCACTTCTCCCCGAGCCTCTGGTACCGGAACCACTCCTGGTGGCGGAACGCAGGGCGCCGGCTCGCGATCACGCGACGGAGCTTCAGGGCCTGGGCGACTTTGGGGTCTAGCTTGGGTTTGGCCTTCGGGGCGTGCGCGCCCTCCGTCTTTCGTCCGGCCTCCTCCTCCTCCTCGGCCTCCGGCTCCGCTTCCTCCGGCTGGGGCTCCTCCGGCTCCTCCTCGGCCTTCGCGGGCTCCGCCGCCGACGGCGCCCCCTCAGCCTCCTCTGCGGGAGGCTTCTCGATGTTCTCGAGGAGACGCGTTCGCAGGGTGTCCACGGTCCCCTCGACATCCAGGCCGAGCTCCTTGCACCAGGCCACGAGCTCCGCCTTCCTCATCTTGCGCACTTCGGCGGGCGTCGGACGGGTCATGAGGGCGCCTCCGCCTTCACGACGATGTAAATCCCGTCCTGGAAAACGCGCGGGTCGAAGCCCTTGATGCGCGTCATCTGCTCGATGTTCGCCGCGGTCTGCGAGACCGCTTCTAGGTCCGGCCCATGGACGGTGACCTGATCGCCCTCGATCTTCACGATGGTATCGTCTCCGCGGATCGTCGCGCGGCGGGGGTGCCGCTCTCCGAGGAAATTCTCGAGGACGAACTCCTTCCCCTTCACGCTGGGCTTCATCGGAAAGTGGGAGTACACGATCTTCATCCGGTACTGCCACCCCCTGGACACGCCCTCGATCATGTTTCGGATGTGCGACGCGTACGTGCCGACGATCGCCTTCTCCCGACGCTTCGGGAGTTCGCAGCGGATGCGCACCTCCTTCCTCTCTACCGCCAAGGACACGCGCGGGTACGAGAGGCGTCGAACGAGGGCGACCTTGCCCGCGCTCACGCGGACCAACCCGCCCTCGAGCGCGACCGTGATCCCGTCCGGGATCTTCACCCGTTCTTCCACCACACCAGCGACCGGCATCCTTTCACCTCAGTACACGTACGCGAGCAATTTGCCGCCCACGCCGAGCTCCTTCGCCCTTGCGTGTCCGATCACACCCGCCGTCGTCGTCAGGATCAGGACGCCGAAGTCCTGCGCCGGCAAGTACCGGGCCTCGTACTTGTCGAGGTCCGTCCGCTTCACGCTGAACCTGGGCTTGATCACCCCGCACTTGTTGATCGTCCCCCGGAGGCGCACGAGGAAGATTCCTCCCCGGCCGTCCTCGACCCGCTCGAATCCGACGAGATAGCCGGACTCCTGCATGACCTGCAGGACGTGGCCAATCAGCTTCGACGCGGGGCGGACGAGGCATTCGCCCTTCCCGGCCGTCTCCGCGTTTCGGATCATGGACATCGCATCGTTGAGTGGATCGAGCAGCATCGGTTTACCTCAGGAGTATTTGCGGAATCCCATGTCGAATGCGACTTCTCGGAAGCATTGGCGGCACAGGTGCAGCCCGTACCGCCGCACGATGCCCCGCTTGCGTCCGCACCGGACGCACCCCTTCTTCCGGCCGAACTGCTTCGTCGGCTTCATTGGAAGACCTCCACCTGGAACGTCTGCGCCGCGAATTCGATTGCCTCAGCCCGGGAAACGCGATGCCTGCGCGGCAACCGGCCACGGGCGACCCGCCTGTCCTTCACGCGGAACCCCGGGCGGACGAGGGAGACGCTCACGTCCATGCCGAAGACGCCGATCTCCGGGTCGTACTTCATGCCCTCGAAGTCCGTGTAGTCCCCGATTCCGAACGAGAAGTTCCCGAACGCGTCGAACACGTAGTCCGGGAGGCGGCGGCTCCTCACCTCCAGGGCGCGCTTCAGGAAGTCCGTCGCCGGATCGCCGCGCAGGGTCACCTTCGCGCCGATCGGGGAGTTCTCGCGGACCCCCCAGTCCCGAATGGATTGGCGGGCGAGCGTCTGGACCGGCTTCTGACGCGCCACCATCTGGAGGACCTTCTCCGCCTTTGCGAGCTTGTCCCCTCCCTCCCCGACGCCGATGTTCACGACGACCTTTCCGATCCGAACGTCCCGCATCGTCATCGTCACACCGCCTGCCCCTCGGGCACCCGGATCTCGGGGGTCTTCGCGCCGACGACGAACACGTAGTCGACGATCGTCGAGAACCCTTCCTGAAAGTGGACCACGTTCGCGCGGGGGTTGCGGGTCCTCTCCACGCGCGCGACGTGGGCGAGCCCGCCCGCGTGCTGCCCGCCCGTGAGGAGCGCGATGTTCCCCTCGGCGAGCGGGAGGGCGCCGAGCACCTTCTGCTCGGGCAGCGAGACCTTGAGCGTGGTCCCCGTCGCGTACTCGCTCTTCGGGAGGAGGATCGTCCGGCCGTCATGGAGCTGGACCTGGAACTTCCCTCCCCGGACCGTGCTCTTCCCGCGGACGCGACACAGCTTCCACGCCGCCTCGGCGGACTCGATTGGGAGGAGCGTGAGCTTCCCCCGCGCGTCGAGCAGCATGCGGAAGCTCTGCTTCGTCGGCGCGAGGGTGAGGACGTCCATGAGGCCGACGGGGAACTTCGGGTCCGCGACGACCCTGCCATCCACGTGGACGGAGCGGTCGAAGACGAGCCGTTCCGCCTCCCGCGCGTTCCCGGCGACCTGGAGCATCTCCCGCAGCGCCATCGCGAGGGGGACGGCGGCGGCCGCGGGGTGGGGTCCCGGGCGGGGCTTGTACGCCCAGACGAACTCCTTGCGGGCGATCTTCCAGGAGCGCGGCGCCGGAAGGCGCTTGAGGTGCTTCTTCACTTCCTCTCCCCCTCGAACCGCTTCAGGCGCAGCGGGTCCGTCTCGTCGAGCTTCTTGATGAGGACGTTTGACGGGTGGACGGGCTTCGCCACCTGCGTCTTGTCGGCCTTGGCATACGTGAGTCCTTCGATCGTGATCCGGAGGCTGCGGTAGTCCACCGTGGCGACCTTCCCCTCCCGCCCGCGGAACTCCCCGCGGAGGACCTTGACTACATCCCCCTTCCGGACGGGCAGGGCGCGGGGGAGCTTCCGCTTCCGCTCCTCGAGGTACTCCGACGCCAGGTGCGCGGACATGAGCTTGCGGCGGCGGTGCCACGGCGCCTCGGCCAGCCTCTTCCGCTGCTTTCTCGGTTGTTTCGTCGTCATGTTCTCACACGATGATGCTGGCGGTGGCGGCGATTCGCGGCCACCGCTCCGCGGCTTCCCGGGCCACAGGCCCCTTGATGTCCGACCCCTTCACCTCGCCCTCCGGCGTCACGACGACGCACGCGTTGTCGTCGAACGACACCATGATACCGTCCGAACGCCGGAACGGCCGGCGCTGGCGGACGATGACCGCGTTAACGAGTGTCTTGCGCATCTCCGGGGTCCCCTTCTTCACGCTGACCAAGAGGAGGTCGCCAACCCCCGCCGCGGAGTATCTCCGGTGCGTTCCGTGGTATTTCGGGACCTCGACGATCTCCACGATCTTCGCGCCCGTGTTGTCGATACACTCGAGGCGAGCGCCCTTCGGCAGCCCGCGCGTCTGGCGCCCCGCGAGGCCTTTCACGCGGCCACCCCCTTCTTCTGAATCACGACGAAGGAGACCGTCTTCGAGATCGGGCGGCACTCCATGAGGACGACGCGGTCGCCCGCCCGAAGCTCGAGGCACGGGGGCCCGTGGACCATGAACCGTTTCGTGCGCTTTTCGTACCGCTCGAACTTCCGAATGTATCGAAGGTATCCGCGCTCAACGACCACGGTGCGCTGCATGTGCGCGGACACGACCGTGCCCTCGAACATCTGGCCGTGCACGGGGAGAGTGCCGTGGAACGGGCAGTGGCGATCGTTACACCCCTTCGCCGGTTTCGGCACGTCGATTCCGATGTCCCTCGCCACTCCCGCCGCCATTTCCCTCACCTCGCCCTCTTGATCCGTTCCTCAGGTCGGAACAGGAGGTCGTCCCCCCGAATGGGGACCTCCTCGGATCCGAACGCGAATTCCGCGCCCTTCTTCGGGACGCGCTTCTCGCCCTTCGCGGTCTCCACGAGGAGGGTGTTTCGCGTCTCGTCGACGACGCGGCCTCGCAGGCCGACCAGGGTCGGGTCCGTGGCCTCGCGCACGATCACGGAGAGGCCGATGAGCTCGTGCTTCCGCAGAGTCGCGCTCACCTCTTGACCTCCCTTCTGGCCCGAGTCTCGTCCTCGTGCATGATCGTGAGAAGGCGCGCGACGTTTGTTCGCAACGCGCGGAGTTTGCCCGGGCTGTGCGGGGCACCTCCCATCGCGGCGACCCCGCGCTCGTGGAGCAGATCGTTCCGCAATTCCTTGAGCTTGGACGCCCGCTGCTCGGGCGTCATCTCCCGGATCTCTTTCGTGCGGAGGAGCGCCATCAGGACTCATCCTCCGGCGGTTCCGGTGGCGCCTCCGGCTCGGGTTCCTCCGTAGGCACCTCCGCATCCGCGCCGATTTCCCGGAGTTTCTGTGTCGCCTTCTTCAGCTTCCGTGCCGCGATCTTTCCTTTCGCGACGGGTTCTGGCGCATCGGGTTCGACCTCGGCCCGATCCGCGGTCGGCGGGGCTGCGGGGGGCGGGGGTGGCACCTCCGCCTGCGTTCCGTCCGCTGGCGCCACGGGACGGACCGTCACCTCGTCGGGCAACCGGGCCATCGGGTCCATGACTTCGACGGTCACGCCGAGGACGCCGGGCTTGAGCTTCGCGATCGCGAACCCGCGGCGCATCCACTGGTTCCGCGGCTCGCCGCAGTACTTGATGTGGCCGGCCTTGAACTTCACCGTCCGGTGGCGCTGCCCCGTGAGCTTGCCAGCGATGACGATCAGGCATCCCTTCGCGCCCGACTCCATAATCCGCCGGAGGGTGCTGTGCCCCGCGCGCCGGAAGTGCCACCCGCGCTCGAGGGCGTTCGCGAGCTTCTCGGACATGATCTGCGCGTTGAGCGCGGGGTTCTCGACCTCTTGCACCTCGATCTGCGGGTTGTTGAAGTTGAAGTCCCGCGCGACCGCATCCGTCAGGGCCTTAATCGAGCTGCCCTTCCGGCCGATCACGAGGCCCGGCCGCTCGGCGATCAGGGTGACCCGCGTGCCCATCGGCGTGCGCTGGATGTCCAGCCCGCCGAAGCCCGCGCGCTTCGTCTCCCTCATCAAGAACTCACGGAGCATGACGCGACGGAGGGTCTCCTGGACGATCTTTCGCTCGCCGGCCATCACTCCACCTCCTCGAGCACGACCTCGAGGTTCACGGTCTCCTGGTTCCACGGGCTCGACCGCCCGTGGGCGCGCTGCATGATCCCCTTCTGGATCGACCCCTTGTGGGCCGCGACGACTTTGACGCGCATGGATTCGACGTCGAGTCCCTTGTACCCGGCGTTCTCCTCGGCGCTCTCGAGGATTTTCATCACGTGCTCGGCGACCTTCACAGGGTATCGTCCCGGGCCGGTCCCCCGCTTGTGCGCGACCATCGTCTTGTACCGGCGCATCGGCACCGGCTCGTCCATCGCGATCACGCGCTGGAGGTAGGCCTTCGCGTCCTCCACGCGCTTCCCCCGAATCTGGCGGCACACCTCCATCGCCTTCTTGGGACTGATCGGGAGCTCGCGTCCCATGGCGCGCGACGTCGTCTCATCGTCCAATCCCTGTGCCGAGTACCGAATCTTCGCCATCGAACCCTCACTTCAGAGGAAGGAACTTCGAGGAACGCGTCGCGCCGACCCCCGGGCCCGAGTGCTTCACGGACCCCCGCGTCATGGAGAACTCGCCGAGGTAGTGACCGATCATCTCCGGCTTGATGTCCACCGCCACGAACGTCTTCCCGTTGTGGACGGCGACCTTCTTTCCCACGAACCACGGGAGGATCGGCAGGTCCCGCGCGTGCGTCTTCACCGCCTCGTCCGTCCCATCCGTCTTGATCTTCTCGAGGAAGGCCGTGCGCTCGTCGTCGATCCCGCGAAGGAACGTGCGCCTGGCACGGGACGGCAGAAGGGAGATGACCTCCTCCATCGGCATCGCCTTCAGTTCGTCGAGCGTGAACCCGCGGTAGGTGAATTCCTTCTTCCGGCGGACCTCCATGCCCGCCGCCTTCTTCCTCAGCCTCCGCCGGGCCGCCTTCGCCGTTCCACCCTCTTTTTGCGCCATGCCTACTTCCTCCGCTTCCGCTTGGGGGAGAGCCGACCGACCTTGCGGCCGGGCGGAGCCCCCGCGGACACCGTGCTAGGACGGCCGACGTGCTGGTGGGCACCACCGCCGTGGGGATGGTCCACCGGGTTCTTCGCAACGCCACGCACGACGATCGCGGACTTCGCCTTGCTGCGGTAGGCGTTGACGCGCTTGCCCGCCTTGTAGAAGGGCTTGTCCTTGTGGCCCGCCCCCGCGACGATGCCGACAATCGCGCGGCACCGCGGGTCGATCTCCTTGAAGCTCCCAGACGGAAGGCGCACGACCGTGCGGTCTCCCTGGCTCACCACAACGGCGCTCGTCCCCGCCGCCCGCACGAGGCGTCCGCCGTCGCCGGGATAGAGCTCGATGTTGTACACGAAGGTCCCTTCGGGGAGGTGGCCGAGCGCGTGGACGGATCCCCTCTCGATGGCGGCCTGTCCGATCGCGACGGTCTGGCCGACTTGGAGGCCATCCGGGGCGATCATGAAGAACTCCGCACCGCCGAGCGCCACCTTCGCGAGCGGTGCGGAACGGCCGGGCGCGTGACGGATCTCGAGGACCGTCCCGGCGCCCGCCACTCGCGGGAGCTTCGCGTCGCTGACGTGGCGATGGCTCGGAGAGCGATACGTGGGGGACGTCCCCCGCCCTCGACGCTGGGTCGGCAGGTTCTTTCCCATCAGAACACCCCAATCCGCATGCCAATCTCCTCGGCGGAGAAGCCCGGCTTCAGCTTGATGATCGCGTGCTTCCCGTCCTTTCGGACGAACGTGTACACCTTGGCGACCTTCGCCTCGAACTGCTTCTCGAACGCCGCCCGGATCTGGACCTTCGAGGCCTCCCGACGGACGACGAACTCGATCCGGTTCCCGTCCTTCGAGTCCTGGGACGGCGTTCCGCTCAGCATATTGAGCGTCTTTTCCGTCACGTACGGGTACAGGAGGATGTCGCCCGGATCCACGTCACCACCCCCGGAGCGCCTCGAGGGCGCTCGCGCTGAAAATCGTGAGACGGCCGGGGTTGCCCCCGGGGGCGAGGACCTCCGCATTCAACCCGGAAGGCGTAGCAACGTCGACGCCGGGCAGGTTACCGAAACCCTGGCGCACCTGCGCAGCGTTCCGTACGACAAGGAGGGGCCCCTTGGGCACGCGATACCGTCGTCCGCGCATCTTCCCTCGTCCCGCGCGGACGTGGATCCCGTCCTTCGCCCGCCGGAGGTCGTCGCTCACCCCGAGGGCCTCGAGGAGGTCGACCGCCTCCGAGGTGCTCTCGATGTCCTCGAGCGCGTCCTGCACGACGATCGGCACGGTGACTTTGCCGGAGAACCGGTGACCCCGCGCGCTGACGAGGTGCCCGTCGTGAATCGCCGCCAATGCAGCGTTTCGCGCGAGACGTCGCTCCTTCTCGTTGACCTTCTTCGACCAGATCCGCTGCGTCGTCGGAGGGAACGCCTGCCGGCCGCCGACCGTGTTCGGCGCTTGGGCGCCGATCATCGTACCGCGGATTCGGGGCGTGCGCGCGGCGCCGCGTCCCTTGCCGGGCCATCGGACGGAGTGGCGCATCCCCGCGCGGAACTTCGCTGCGTACGGCTGGCGGCGGTTCGCCTGGAACGCCACGACCGCCCGCCGGATGAGGTCGACGCGGACGTCGCCTGCGAACACGGGCGGGAGGTCGACGGTGCCCACCGACGCGCCGGAGGTGTCGTACAGGTGGACCTGAAGCGGTGAGAGACCCTCCGGCTTCGCGTGGGCGCGCGCCTTCTTCGGCGTGTCCTTCTTCGCAACCTTCTTCGCCATCTCACGCCCCCTGCTTCGACTGCCTCGAGACGTAGGTCAAGTCGGGCGCCTTCTCCAGGGTCACGTACACCTGGGGCCGCGCGGCGTCCCGAAGCCGGACCAGGCGCTTCGTCGGTCCGGGCACGGAACCATGGAGCAGGACGTACGGGTTCCGGACGACGCCGTAATGCAGGAACCCGCCGTTCGGCGTGACTTCGTTCCCGTCCTCGCCGATCTTCAGCACGCGCTTGTTGTACTCCGTGCGCTGATGGTAGCCCATCTGCCCCGCGTTGGGGACCGTTGAGCGCACATATCCGGGCTGGAAGGACCCGAGCGTCCCCACGTTCCGCCGGTGCTTGCTGTTCTTGTGCGAGAGGAGCTTGATACCGAACCGCTTCGTCGCGCCCTGGAACCCCTTGCCCTTCGTGACCGCCGCCACGTCGACGATCGCGCCTTCGCGCGCGAAGTCGGACACGCGGACCTCCTTCCCGAGGATCGTCTTCGCGTACGCGATGCGCTGTTCGAGGGTGCCTCCGCCAATCCGCGTCTCCATCAGCTCCGGCACCTTCTTGGGGATTCCGGTCACGAGGGTCGGCTGGGTGTACGTGAGCGCACGCACGTCCTCAATCTTGACGAGGTCCACCTTCCCCCAGGGTTCCCCGCCCTTCGTCTTCTTCGCAACGGGGAGCCTGCGCGAGAGATCCTCGTCGACCTTGTCCGCCCACACCTCTCCGACCGATCGAAGGCCCTCGTACGTCCTCTCGTAGAGGCGAATCGCGGCGATCTTCATCGGCGGGCACTCGATCACCGTCACCGGAATCTGGACCTCCTGGCCCGCGGTCGTGCTCGTCGGCCGGAAGTCCACGACGAACGCGTGCGTCATCCCGGCCTTGTACCCCGCGAACCCCTGGAGCTTCGGGCCTCCCTCGGCGTCGGGCCACGAAGTGAAGTGAGGGACTTCGCTGGTCGCCCGCTTCCGGTGCCAGTACGCCATGGACCCATGGCGTGGCCGTCCTTCCTTGGGCATCGTCGTACCTCGATGGCATCCCCTCCTCAGGGGACGCCGAAGGGGTCCTCCGTTCATGCACAGGACCGTGACGCCGCCGACGGCCCCAGAAGGGTCGGGGGCCGCGTTGTGGGACGCACGAGGCGTATCCCGGAGCGTCTGGTCACGTGCCGGAGTCGTGGCCAGAAGGCGCGGCCTATTTGTACCTTTCGAAGGGCACGTTCTTCGAGGGGCTCGAGACGATCAGCGCAGGAGCAGGCCGGCCTTGCGCCTGGGTTCCACCAGCGTGATCGGCGGGATCGCGACGCCGTCGGCGAGGGGAGTCTCGTGCTCGCGCTCCTCGAGTTCCTCGAGGCGCACCCAGCGACGCATGCGGGCGTCCCAGTATCCTTCGCACATGGCTTTCCGTCCGAGGGCATGGAAGGTCGGGCGGATAACCCTAGCGGCAATCGGAGCCTTCATATAGAAGTACTCCTCTAGTCCTGCCGGGGGAACCAACCGATGATGCAGGGCCAACCGATTATCATCCTGAAGGAAGGGACGTCACGTGACCGAGGCAAGGGAGCGCAGTTCAGCAACATCGCCGCCGCGCGTGCGGTGGCGGACGCAGTGCGCTCCGTGCTCGGGCCACGGGGTATGGACAAGATGCTCGTGGACTCGCTGGGCGATGTGACGATCACGAACGACGGCGTGACGATTCTGAAGGAAATCGAAGTCGAGCACCCCGCCGCGAGGATGATTGTCGAGGTCGCGAAAACCCAGGACCAGGAGGCGGGCGATGGGACGACAACGGCCGTCATCCTGGTGGGAGAGCTGCTCAAGCAGGCGGAATCCCTCCTCGAGGCGGACGTGCACCCGACCATCGTCGCACGCGGGTACAAGCTCGCCGCCGATCACGCGATCGCCGCCCTGAAAGAAGTCGCGTTCGCGGTGAAGAAGGAGGACAAGGACCTCCTGAAGGCCGTCGCGCGGACCGCAATGGGCGGCCGAATGATTGGCGACGCGAAGGACTTCCTCGCAGACGTCGCCGTGCGCGCCGTCTTGGCCGTGGCCGAGGAGGTCGCGGGCGAACATCGTGCGGACATCGACAACGTCAAGGTCGAGAAGAAGCACGGCGGCGCGATCCATGACACGAAGCTCGTCGACGGCATCGTCCTCGACAAAGAGCGCGTCCACCCGCGCATGCCGGAGCGGGTCCAGGACGCGAAGATCGCGCTCATCAACCGGGCGCTCGAGGTCAAGAAGACGGAGGTCAGCGAGGAAATTCGGATCAGAGACCCCGCGAAGCTCGGCGAGTTCCTTGCGGAGGAGGAGCGAACCCTCAAGGCGTACGTGGACACGATCAAGAAGTCCGGGGCGAATGTCGTGATCTGCCAGAAGGGGATTGACGACCTCGTACAGCATTACCTCGCAAAGGAAGGCATCTACGCGGTCCGCCGGGCGAAGGAAAGCGACATGGAGGCGCTCTCACGGGCCACTGGGGGGCGCGTCGTCAGCGCCCTCGAGGACCTCTCCGCGAAGGACCTGGGCCACGCGAAGCTCGTCTACGAGGAGAAGGTAGCGGACGACGACATGACCTTCGTCACGGGCTGCAAGAATCCGAAGGCGGTGTCAATCCTGATTCGAGGCGGCACGGAACATGTCGTCGAGGAAGTCGAGCGAATCATGCACGATGCGCTGCGCGTCACAAGCGCTGTGGTCGAGGACGGCACGGCGCTCCCGGGTGGCGGCGCCTCCGACCTGGAAGCCTCCATGCGGCTCCGGGACTACGCCGCGAGCCAGGGCGGGCGGGAACAGCTCGCGATCGAGGCGTTCTCCAAGGCGCTCGAGATCGTCCCGTGGACCCTCGCGGAGAACGGGGGCTTCAACATGATCGACACGATCATCGCGCTCAAGTCCGCACACGAGGGCAAGAAGGGGACGAACATGGGGATCGACGTCTTCACCGGGAAGCCTTCCGACATGCGAAAGGCGAACGTGATCGAGCCCCTCCGGGTTAAGACGCAGGCGATCGAGTCCGCGACGGAGGCGGCGACGATGATCCTCCGGATCGACGATGTCATCGCCTCGAGGCGGACGGAAGCCCCGAAGGGCGGCGGCGACGAGGGCCACGGCATGGGCGGGATGCCTCCCGGCATGGGTGGCATGGGCGGCATGATGTAGTCACGCCTCCGGCAGGATCGCCCCGAACTTCCCGCGAAACACCTCGATCCCGAAGCGCGACGCCCGCACAAAGCAATCGAGGAGACGCAGCGTCATCCCCGGGCGGATTCGCCCCTGCTCGACGAGCGCGACGTCGTCGTCCCACAGGACGAGGCGGGTGCGTCCCGTATCGTCCGAGATGTCCGCGTTGACGACTCGACCGGGCGAACCGTCTTGGCGGCGGAACTCGCGGACGGGGGAGAAGCCGTCGACCCGGACGCGGAGGGCGACCTCCATGCCCTCGCGCAGTTCCTTCACCGTTTGGAAACTGGCGGTCCCCCGCCCCATCTCGTCGAGGACGAGTCGCGCGGCGGAGTCCTCGTCGAGGAGGGCCCCCCACTCCGCGACCATCGCGCGGACGTGGATCTCGAACTCCTCCTTCGTCAGGAGGTCCTTCGCTCGATCGTACAGCGCGGCCCGCATCGACGCCACGACAATGCAGGGGCCGATAAAACGCTACTTCAGCCGGATCGTCTCGAGGTTCATCGGGGCCCGCGTCTCCATCCCGTACTTCTTGTACAGGCTCATCGCGAGGTCGGAGCACTTGTGCTCCTCCCCGTGGCCGACGATCACGCGCTCCGGCCGGGGTTCCATCGTCCCCACGTAGGCCATGAGCTGGAGACGGTCGCTGTGGCCGCTGAACCCGTCGATCGTGATCATCTCCATCTTGATCTGGAGGGTGATTGGATTCCCGCGGTCGCTCAGGGTGATGTCGCGCCCCTCCCGCTGGATCCTCCGGCCGAGGGAACCCTCGGACTGGAAGCCAACGAACAGGAGCGCGTGGTTCGGGTTGTCCGCCCAGTGCTTGAAGTACTCGAGCACGGGGCCGCCGGACATCATGCCGGACGTGGCGAGGACGATGCACGGTTCCGGGTCGTCGATGATCGTCGCGCGCATGTCGCTCGTCTCCACGCGCTTGAACACGGGCGACAGGAACGGGTTCTCGCCGGTCTGGAAGATCTGCGTGCGCAGCTGGGAGTTCAGGTATTCCGGGTAGGCGGTGTGGATCGCGGTCGCCTCCCAGATCATCCCGTCGAGGTACACGGGGGCTTCAGGGATCCGTCCGCTCCGCATGAGGTCCTCGATGACGAGCATGACCTCCTGGGACCGGCCGACCGCGAACACGGGGACGAGCGCCTTCCCGCCGCGGCGCAGCACCGTCGCGAGGACCTCGCGCAGCTCGTTGCTCGCCTCGTGGCGGCTCGGCTGCACGTCGTGATACCCGCCGTATGTCGCCTCCATGACGAGCGTCTCGAGGCGGGGGAACTTGTTCACCGCGGGGTTGAAGAGCCACGTCTTCTCGAACTTGATGTCCCCCGTGATCGCGATGTTGTACAGCCCGTCGCCGATGTGGAAGTGGCAC
>Ga0209342_10005648_pt1 | contig 12763 bp, 13 predicted proteins | sample RifCSP16_2_FD_184023 | JGI IMG/M metagenome (GOLD analysis project Ga0209342, IMG submission 184023) | Soil microbial communities from Rifle, Colorado - Rifle CSP2_sed 16_2 (SPAdes) (version 2) | ecosystem: Environmental > Terrestrial > Deep subsurface > Rock core/Sediment | place: Rifle... | reverse complement strand
CGAGCTGCAGCTACCGAACCTCGTCCCGACGAGGGCCCGGCGGTGCGAGTTCGTCGAGGACGGCGGCGCGTTCGTCTCCTGGGACGGGAAGCTGCACCCGTGCTACTTCCTCTGGCACGGCTACCGCTGCCACGCCGGCGGGATCGCGAAGCGCGTGGAGCCCAAGGCCTTCGGCAGCGTCCTCGAGAACGACGTGCTCGACCTCTGGAACGCCCGCGCCGCGCGCACGTTCCGCGACGGCGTCCTGAAGTACGACTTCCCGTTCTGCTACGACTGCTCGGTCGCGCTGTGCGACTACGTCGACGGCAGCACGGAGTTTACCCAGGATTGCCACTCGACGGACGTGCCGTGCGCCTCTTGCCTGTGGTGCACGGGGCTCTTCCGCTGCCTCCAGTAGGGTCGGGGCAAGAGAAGATCGAGGCCCGACCTGGGGTGACCTCCTCGCCAGCGGGCGCGTCAGCGGGGGAGCCCCGGGTCCGGCAACAGTGCCAGGAACCCGGTCAGCATCTGGTGCGTGAGACCCCAGATGACGAGGCCGCCGGCCCGGATGCACGGAAACGTGTACCGGAGACCCTCGTGCTCGTGGAGGTAGGTGGATTGCACCGCCGGATCCGCGAGGACCGAGAGCGGCAGCCAGTGCGCGCTCGCCACCTCGTCCGAGAGGGACAGCGGCGCCTCGCCCGGGGTGATCGCGAAGACGTGGGGCGCGATCGAGAGCCCCATCGCGCGCATGCGGCCCACGGCCTGGATCTCGTCCAGGGCGCCGATGTGCTCGGCGCCCCCGAGATCGATCCCCACCTCCTCGCGCGTCTCGCGGATGGCCGTGGCGACGAGGCTCACGTCGTCCGGGTCGGCCCGGCCGCCCGGGAACGCCACGTGGCCCGACCACGGATCGGCGGGGTGCTCGGTGCGCTGGATGAGGAGGAGGTCGAGCCCCACGCCGCCCGCGCGCAGCACGAGCGCCACCGCAGCGCTCTCGGGCAGCGGCGCGAGCCGCCTGGGCGCGCGGCCCCGAACGGCGGCGCGGACCTCGTCGAGCGAGCGGTCCGTCGCGGGCTGCGGGTGGGGCTGGGGCCAGGAACCAGGACTCGCTGAGGAGCTAGACGGCAAAGGAGACGCTCCCTCTCGAGGGACTCGACGGTCGCCCGGCCGCCGTCGCCCCGGACGAGCGGCCGATGTGCTCCCCTGCAAGATAGCGCGCCCGCTCCGGTTTCCGCCGTGACTCGGCCGACCACCTCGGGCAGCGCCGAGATCGTCCTCGAGAATGACGGGGCCACCTGCTCGAGGGCGTCCTCGCTGCCAGTTCGAAACCCCTAGCTCGGGAAGGGCTCCGCCCCCGTAGGCGATCCCGAGCGAAGGCCGGACAGACACCGGTACCAGGATTTGTCGGTGGAGATGACCAACTGTGCGGAGAACTTCCCATCCGGGCTGAACGACTCGCCCACGCCCGGGGGCCCTTCAGATGCCGAGCACGGCCTCGTCGTAGTAGTCGGCCCTCGGGATCCCGGTGGCGATGGCCTCGGCCCGGGCGCGGTCGATGAGGGCGCGGAGGGTCGCCCTCGGGTACGGCGCCGACCACGGGCTCCCCGTTGACCACGAAGGTCGGCGTCGCGTCGATGCCGAGGCTCGTGCCGAGAGCCACGTCCGCCGCCACGCGGGTCGCAGCTTCTGGTGCGGTGATGCACACCTGCCAGGCAGTCACATCGAGGCCCGGCACCGCGTCGGCGAGGAGGGTGGCGTCATCGCACTCGAAGTCCGAGAATTCGACGACGGTCACCCAGGCATCGCCCGGGCCGCGCTGGGGCGAGTCGCCGACCGGCACCTTGAGTCGAGATCCGACCGTGCTGGACTGCCCGCAGGCGACCAGCGCCGCGAGAAGCCCTGCAACGGATGTCTTCCAGATGGCCGCGGGACGGACCGTGTTACCGCCGTGCCCGCGGGGGGACCTTCGTCGCGCTCTTCTCGAGCAGGTCCAAGGGCTTGACGCCCAGCGCCTTGGCGAGAACTTCCAGCGTCTCCAGCGGCGGCGTGCGCTCGCCCCGCTCCAGCATCGAGATGTAGGAGACCGAGAGACTGGACTTCTCGGCGACGGCCTTCTGCGAAAGCTTGCGCCGCGAGCGGGCTGCGAAGAGGTTCTGGGCGACGATGTCGGCGAGGGTCATGGCGCGGGTCAATAGCACGGGCCTCTTGACCTTGTGAAGAGAATGGCCAGGGTCGAGGGGTGGGGTACTACGCGGAGTGAGCGCCGCCCGTGGATGCACTACCGGGGCCCGCTCCGCACGACGCGCCCCGCCTTCAACTCGAGCACGTGCGAGATCGAGCCGGGGACCTCATCCGTCTGGTGGGTGACATAGAGGAGGGTCGTTCGCCCCGCTCCCACTGCGCCGTCGACGGCCGCCAGCACGCGAGCACGCGCCTCGGCGTCGAGGCCCTGGCAGGGCTCGTCGAGGACGAGGAGCGGCGGGTCCGCCACGAGCGCCCTGGCGATGAAGACGAGGCGCTGCATCCCATACGACAGCTCCGCGAGCGTGCGGCCGGCGCAGCCGGGCAGGAGGTGCTCGAGGCACTCCCGAGCTCGCGCAGCCTGCTCGGCCCCGAGGGTCGCGTGGAGGCCTACCGAGCCGAAGAAGCTGGAGCCGACCACGTCCAGCGCGAGAGCACCCGCCGGGTAGCGCTGCGGCGCGTCAGCAGTTCGTCGACCGTCTCGCTCGCCCCTTCCTCGCTGGCGTGCCACCGCCCCTGGTGGAAGCCGACCATCGCTTCGACCAAGCGTCGGTGGTCGTCGGAGCTCACGCGGATGACGCTGCCATCCGGGAACCACGCGCGCTCCTCGCCCTCCGGGAAGTGGTATCGGATCGCACCTCCCACAACCGGCACCTGTCCGCAGAGGGCGCTGGCGAGGAGCGACTTCCCCGATCCGGTCGGGCCGACGATGGCCCAGTGTTCTCCCCGGCGGATCACCCAGTTCGTCTCGGTGAAGAACATGCGCTCGCCGACGCGCAGGGAGCCGTCCCGGAGCGTGACGAGAGGTTCCATCGTCGTCACGGCGGAAGCCCCAGCAGACGAGGCCGCGCGATCGCGTCGCGCACCAGACCTTCCTGCACCATCACCCACAGGAGTTCCTCGTCCCGCCCAGGTAATGGAACCACTGCACGCCGTCGAAGGAGGCGACGATCATCGACTCCTGATACCAGGTCCTGGTGTAAGGCACATACCGGCCGCACGACCGCGACAGTCGTCTCGGAACTGGAGGAGGACGCCCAGGCGCGATGATGGCCCGTCGAAGGGCGGCGGCGGGCCGAAGGGTGGCGAGCTAGATCCCCGAGAGGCCAGGGATCGTGCCCCCATGACTCCTCCAGTCGCCGCCCTCCTCGCCGGAACACCGCCTCACCCGCGGCGCATTGTCTGCCTCACCGAGGAGACGACCGAGACCCTCTATCGGATCGGGGCGGGAGATCTGGTGGTGGGCGTCTCCGGGTTCACGGTGCGTCCCCCCGAGGCCCGCCGGAAGCCGCGCGTCTCGTCCTTCCTGTCCGCCGACGACGATGCGATCGTGGCCCTTCGCCCCGACCTCGTGATCGGCTTCTCGGATCTGCAGGCCGAGATCGCTGCGAGGCTCGCGCGCCGCGGCGTCCCCGTCTTCCTCATGAACCAGCGGTCGGTCGCCGAGATCCTGCAGGCCGTCCGCGTGATCGCCGGGCTGGTTGGCCGGGGCGAAGCGGGCGAGGCGCTCGCCCGGGAGCTCGGCGCCCACCTGGACCGGGTCGTCGAGGAGGCGGCCTCGCTGCCCCGACGCCCGCGGGTCTTCTTCGAGGAGTGGCCTGATCCGCTCATCGCCGGCATCCGGTGGGTCTCCGAGCTGGTCGAGCTCGCGGGCGGGGAGGACGTCTGCGTGGAGTCGCGTGCGCAGCAAGGTGCCCGTGGCCGTATCTTCGCGCCGGAGGAGGTCGCGCGCCGCGATCCCGAGGTCGTCATAGCGAGCTGGTGCGGGCGGAAGGCCGTTCGCGAACGCATCGCCGCGAGGCCGGGCTGGGCGGGGGTCCGCGCCGTCGCCGACGACCAGCTGTACGAGGTGAGGAGCACGATCATCCTTCAACCGGGACCGGCGGCGCTCACCGATGGGGTAGACGAGCTGGCGCACATCGTGGCGGCCGTGGCGCGCGGCGAGAAGCTGGCGCCGCGGCGGGAAGGAGACCTGCGAAGCGCAGCAGGCCAGGCTGGCTTTCCGCGTGGCGGCCCCGCGCGACCGCTTGGTCCTTGAACCGGTAGCTCTCGGCCGCCTCCGCCGCCGACGCCTCGCGGCCTCCTCAATCCGAGTGGCGAGGCGCGCGCGTCCACCCTGCCCTGCCGTCGGCGCGCCTGGGCCAGTGGCTATCACCTCTGTCCGAATCGAATCCCCTCACTGTCAGACCGTTGAGGCGACGCGGCAGGTTCACTTCTGTTGCGGCCCCACCGCTCGAACCTCAGCGGTAGCGGGCCATGCAGGGTCCCGGCTCCCGATCCTCAGCAGCCGTGACTGGATCTCACTGGCCGCCGCGACTGGCCATTCCAGGCCGCCGCCGAAGCTTCCGCTCGCCGGGGGTTCGCCAGCGCTTGCCCGGTGGCTCGCCTCCCCGCGGGGTCAGGGGCGAGTTGGAGGCGAGCGGGAGCGCGGCGACCAGGACTAGGTCTCTCGCGCTGGCCGAAACGGAGGAGACGGGCCATGGCGCCGAACGAGAACGAGGAGCTCGTACGCAGCTGGTTCGACGAGCTATTCAACAGGAAGGCCCTGGAGGCGCTCGAGAGGTACTGCGCCGATGCCTTCTACGACCACACGCCCCCCGCGGGCGCGACCGAGGGAGGGGTGCGCGCCTTGCGTGAGGGCTTCGAGCGGCTGTTCCAGGGCCTCCCCGACGTCCAGGTGAAGATCGAGGAGGTCGTCTCCGCCGGCGACCGGGTCTTCGCGCGAACCACCCTGACGGGGACGCACAGCGGCGAGCTGATGGGGCTCCACGCGAGCGGGAAGCGGCTGAGGATGGAGGTGTGGCACCTCTTCCGCATGGAGGGGGGGAAGATCGCCGAGCACCGGGCTCAGTCGGACACGCTCCAGCTGCTCCGGCAGTTCGCCGCCAGCGCCCGGCAGATGGCCGACGTGATCCTGATCCCGCCGCGCGACGTGCCGACGCCCCAGGCCTGAGAGGCGGCCGCCGCGAGCCCCTGGGGCCCGCCCGAGCCCGTCAGTGCGCGTGCCGGTAGTGGGCGTCGGGCAGGCGTGGCGGTGCAGTGCGCGTCAAGCGGCCGTGTCGCTCGCCGCACAATGGTGAGCACGTCGCCTGGGTCCCGATGGGTCACGACGGCCGGGCGCCCCCGGCGGCCGGCCTCGACCCGACTGACCCTGGGCGAGCCGGTCCCCTGCGCGTAGAGTCGACCCCCACTGACACCGGAGGCGTCGATGCGTCCTCTCGCGCTCTGCCTCGCGCTCCTCGCCGGTTCCGCCTCCGCACGCGAGGTGGCGGGCGTGGAGGTCGCCGAGTCGATGCCACTCGGCGGCACCGAGCTCAGTCTGAACGGCGCCGGCCTCCGGCGCGCCACCATCTTCAACGTCAAGGTCTACGTGGGCGCGCTCTACCTCGCGGTGTCCGCGCGCGACCCTGAGGCGATCGTCGGCTCCGACGAACCGAAGGGCGTCCGCATGCGCTTCGTGCGCGACGTGAGCAAGGGGAAGATCATGGACGCCTTCCGCGAGGGGTTCGAGAAGAACGTGGGCGCCGCCGCGGCCGCGCTCGGGCCGGGCCTCGACCGCGTCGCCGCCGCCATTCCGGCCGAGATGAAGCGCGGGATGGAGCTCACCGTCACCTACGTTCCGGGGAAGGGCACGACGGTCGCCGGCCCGGCGGGCGAGGTCACCGTGGCGGGCAAGCCGTTCGCGGACGCCATGTTCAGGTGCTGGCTCGGGGAGCACCCGGCCGACGAGGACCTGAAGCGGGCCATGCTCATGGCAACAGGCCGTTGAGCAACGCCATCGTCGGGCGCCACGGAGACGTGGCCAAGTTCGTTGTCCTCGCGGGACTCGGCGTCATCACGATCTCCACCTTCGTCCTGTGCGGCGTCGTCCTCTACGGTCTGCGCGGCGCGAAGTGAAGCGTGCGCAGAAGCCGCCTGGGAGGACCGTGTTCGCGATCCTCGGCCTTTTGCACTTCGTCCCCGGCACCCGGGGCCGTCACCTGAACTGCGGGTGAGCGCGGATCCGGTCGAGGGCGTCGGCGGGGGCGTCGGGCGGAAAGGGGGCCGACGAGCGCCCGAGCCGCTCGAGCCAGCGCCGGTCGAGGGGGCGTGCCAGGAGCGATGGCTCGGTGGCGGCAGCGGTGGTGGCCGCCTTGGCGCCCGAGGGGTCGCCGGCGCCGGCGTAGAAGCCGGCCAGGAGGAGCGCGCTCCGCACCGCCGTCGCCGTGCTGTAGGTGAAGACGGCGGCGCGAGGGCCGCAGCGGGCCCGGAGGGCGGCGAAGGCGCCCATGCTCCAGAGCTCCGGGTTCTGCCGGGGGGAGAAGGGATCCCAGAAGGCCACGTCGGCCCGCTCGGGCGCCGCCGGCAGCGCCGCCAGCACGTCGCCCGGCACCAGCCGCCAGCGCAGGCCGGGCTCCTCGTGGCAGCCGCTGGCGAGGAGCTGCCGCACGGCCCGGATGTCCTGCGCGCAGAGCCCGAGCCGCCCGGCGCAGCCGTCGGAGGCGGCGAACGCCAGGGCCGCGGGGTCGCGCTCGAAGCTCAGGACCTCGAGGCGCCGGGAACCGGGCGGCGCGGCGCGGGCGGCCCCGAGCGCGGCCAGGGCGTTGGAGGCGGCGCCGAGGCCCACGTCGAACAGGGTGAGCGGCGCGCCGCCCTCGGCGAGCCGGGCGGCGAGGCGAGACTGCCGCACGTACAGCTCCTCCGCCTCGATCCGGGCGCCCACGCCCGGGTGCATGACCTCGCCCGCGGCGCGATCGAGGACCGCCACCCCCCCCCGGCTGGTGACCACCACCTCGAACCGGGAGGAGGCGGCGGGATCAGCCACTCGCCGCTCCGTTCACGGGCGCGGCCCGACCTCGCCTGCCCGGCGAGCGGCCGCTGGCGTCGTGCTCGTGGCGGTCCACGGCCGCCAGGGCCTCGCGGGCGAAGGCGGCGTACCGCCCCTCGTCGATGGCGGCGCGGGCGCGGGCCATGAGATCCAGGTAGTGGTGGAGGTTGTGCACCGACAGGAGCCGCGGCCCGAGCGGCTCCCGGCACTTCACGAGGTGGTGCAGGTAGCCGCGGGGGTGGTGGACGCAAGTCCCGCAAGCGCACTCCCGGTCGAGCGGCATGTCGGAGAGCCGGTGTTCACCTCGGGTGAGCCGCACCCTCCCCGTGGAGGTGAAGGCGGTCCCCTGCCACGCCATCCGGGTGGGGATCACGCAGTCGAACAGGTCGATCCCGTGCGCCACCGCCTCCAGGATGTCGGGCGGGGTCCCCACGCCCATGAGGTAGCGCGGCCGGTCCTCGGGGAGGCGCTCGGCGGAGAGGGCCACCACGTCGGCGCGCTCGGCGCGGGTATCGCCGACCGCCAGCCCCCCGATGGCGAAGCCGTCGAAGGGGTGCTGGGTGAGGAAGCGCGCCGACTCGGCGCGGAGCTCGGGCGAGAGGCCGCCCTGCACGATGGCGAAGAGCGCCTGGGCCGGATCCTGCCGCGCGGCCAGGCTGCGGAGCGCCCACCGGTGCGTCCGCTCCATCGCGTCCCGGATCTCCGCCGGCTCGGCGGTCGAGGGCAGGCAGACGTCGAGCGCCATCATGACGTCGGAGCCCAGCGCGGCCTGGACCTCGATCGAGCGTTCCGGCGAGAGGTGGTGGTAGCGGCAGTCGACGTAGCTCTTGAAGCGCGCCCCGGCCTCGTTGACGGTCCGATCCGACGCCAGCGAGAAGATCTGGAAGCCGCCCGAGTCGGTGAGGATGGGCTGGTCCCAGCCCATGAAGCGGTGCAGCCCGCCGAAGTGGCGGATGGCCTCCGGACCCGGCCGGAGCAGGAGATGGTAGGTGTTGCCGAGGATCATTCCGGCGCCGAGCGCGTGGAGGTCCTCGGGCGTGAGCCCGGTCACCGTCGCCCGCGTCCCGACCGGCATGAAGGCGGGTGTCTCCAGCGTCCCGTGGGCGGTGTGCAGGATCCCGCGCCGGGCGCGCGTCGCGGCGTCGCGGGCGCCGGGCAGGAAGCGGAAGGTCATGTGGGAGCTGGGGTGCCGTCCGGGGCGCGATGGCCGCGCCGGGCAGATTCTCGCCAAAGGCCGCCCGGGGATCCAGGCGAATTGATCGTCAGCCGCCCGCCCACGCGCCGGCCACACCGCGCGGCGGTCACGAATCGCCGACCGGGTCAGGCGCCGCTGCCTGCTCGAACCGCGGCCTGTCGGGGTGCTTCCGGTAGAGGACATCCGCGTCTCCGCGCTTCAGCGGTGAACGCGCTGCGGCGCCACCGGCGCGGCGCCCGCCTTGACCCCCAGCGATCCCAGGAGGCTGACGGCCGGAGATCCTTCCGGCGCCTCGTCCGTTCCACCGGCAGGGGGGCCGGGAAAGACCGGCCCCGGCTCGCGGGCCTTCTCGCCCGCGGTGGAGGCCCACACGTGCGGACACTATCCCTGGCCCTCTACAGCACGCACAAGGTCCTCACCGGCCGCGCCGACCTCGACGTGGACGTCGCGGCCGCCGCGCGCGGCGAGCTCGCGAAGAGCCTGGCCGGCTCGCTGGGCGGCCGCCTCTTCGAGGGCACGTTCACGGGCAAGGACCTGGTGGCCGGGGTCGCGAGCCCGCTCGCCCGCGCGCTGCCCGCCGGGCTCGGCCAGAAGGTTGCGGACGCCGGGTCCACGTCCCTGGGCAAGGAGCTGCCCTTCTCTGCCTGCCCGCCCATGCACGTCCGAGTCACCGGCCACGGTCACGTGAAGCCTGCGGGCGGGCGCGTTCATGGCGCGTCTCCTCATCCTATGGATGGGGACCTGTCGAACGCGGCGGGAGCGGATCGGACGTTCGCGCTCGACTTCAGCATCTCGAGCACGAGCTCACGGAACGCCGTCACCTTCCGGGGCACGTGCTTCGCGGCCGGGCTCACGACGTAGAGGTTCCCCGCGAACCGCTCGTATCGCGGGAGAATGCGCACGAGCCCGCCCGCGACGACGTCCGCCTCGGCGACGAAGGTGGGGAGCAGCCCGATGCCGGCGCCGGCGCGGACGGCGTCGCGGACGAACAGCACATCGTCGCAGACGATCCGGGGCGGGCGCCTCGACGGCGGGCGAGCGCCCGCGGGGCGCAGGGATTGGGCGCCACCGCGGAAGAGGATCCAGTCGTGCTCCGCGAGCTCGTCTTCGCTGCGCGGCGTGCCGCGGCGAGCCAGGTAGAGGGGCGAGGCGAACAGGTGCAGCACGACCGGCGCGGCCCGCCGCACGACGAGCGTCGAGTCCTCGAGCTTCGGCGCGACGCGCAGCGCGACGTCGAAGCCCTCGCCGACGAGGTCGACCAGGCGCCCGGTGAGGTGCAGCTTCACGGAGACCGCGGGGTAGCGCGCGGAGTATCGGGCCAGCACCTCGGCCAGGAAGAACACCCCGAGGTCCGCGGGCGCGGTGACCTTCAGCGTCCCGGACGGCGCCTCCTCGGTCTCCGGGAGCTCGCCGAGCGCCGCCTTCATCGACCGGAGCAGCGGCGCGACGCGGTCATACAGCGCGGTCCCCGCCGCCGAGAGCGCCACCTTCCGGGTCGTGCGGAAGAGGAGCTGGGCGCCGAGCTCCTCCTCCAGCCGTGCGATCGCCCGGCTGGTGGACGACTTGGGGATCCCGAGTTCCTGGGCGGCGGCGGAGAAGCTCGAGGTCCGCGCCACGGCTTCGAACATCGCGAGCAGGTTGAGATCCATGCGCACTCCGGTCGCGGAGCCCGCCGCGCCTCGGCGGGGTCGTTCCACTGCTGCAACAGTCTTGTTCCCTGTGGCAACTGTTGCAACGTCTCGCGGCGCTTATCTTCAGGGTCGAGGAGAGCGACCATGAAGGAAAGAGGACCCCGGGACGTCATCACCCCCACCGCCGCCAGGGACGGCGCCGGCGTGCTGCTCAGGCGCAGCATCGCGACGGAGCGGCTCGACCATGTCGACCCGTTCTTCCTGTTCGACCACTTCGGCTCGGACCGGCCGGACGACTACATCGCCGGCTTCCCGATGCACCCGCACCGCGGGATCGAGACCATCACGTACATGCTCGACGGCAGCGTCGCCCACCGCGACAGCATGGGGAACGCGGGCGTCATCGGCGCCGGCGACGTGCAATGGATGACCGCGGGGAGCGGCATCCTGCACGAGGAGATGCCGAAGGCCGGGCCGCGCCGGCTGGACGGGTTCCAGATCTGGGTGAACCTGCCGGCGAAGCTGAAGATGACGGCGCCGCGCTACCAGGACGTCCCCTCGGGCCGGATCCCCGAGGTCGCCCGCCCCGGCGGCGGGCGCGTCCGGGTCGTGGCGGGCGAGGTCGACGGCGCGGCGGGCGCGGTGCGCGAGATCTTCGCGGGGCCGACCTACCTCGACGTCGCGCTCCCCGCGGGGCGCAGCTTCGAGCAGCCTATCCCGCGCGGCCACACCGCCTTGCTGTACGTCTTCCAGGGCGAGATCGCCGTGGGGGGGCCCGACCCCGTGCGCGGCCCGGCCATCGCTGCGCCTCGCCTCGTCGTGCTCGACGACGGCGACGTGGTCCGCGTCCACGCGGCGTCGGCGCCGGCGCGCTTCCTCTTGCTCTCGGCGCAGCCGCTCCACGAGCCGTCTGCCCGCTGGGGGCCCTTCGTGATGAACACGCAGGAGGAGATCCGGGAGGCGCTGCGGGAGCTGCGGGAGGGCACGTTCGTCAAGGCCGCGCAGGGCGTGGGGGAGAGGCCATGAGGGTCCTCGCCTTCGCGGCGTCGCTGCGGCGCGCCTCGCTCAACCGCAAGCTGGTCGCGGTCGCCGCCGACGTGGCGCGCGCGGCGGGCGCCCAGGTTGACCTGGCCGAGTTCCGCGAGTTCGAGATGCCGATCTACGACGGCGACCTCGACGCGAGCGCCGGGCTGCCGCCCGGGGCCGCAGAGCTCAGGCGCCGCCTGGAGCAGACCGACGCTATGGTCATCGCCGCGCCGGAGTACAACTACTCCATCGCGGGGCCGCTCAAGAACGCGATCGACTGGGTCTCTCGCGCGCGCCCCATGCCCTGGCGCGGGAAGAGCGTCCTGCTCATCGCCGCGTCGCCCTCGCCGATGGGGGGCATCCGCGGCCTGTGGCAGACGCGCATCCCGCTCGAGGGGTGCGGCGCGCTGGTGTTCCCGGACATGTTCGCGCTGCCCCACGCCGACCAGGCGTTCGACGAGCAGGGCAAGCTGCGCGATCCGGCGGTCGAGGATCGCCTGCGGCGCGACGTGGTCGGGTTCGTGCGGCTCGCGGAAGCGATCGCCCCCGTCTGCGGGAAGGCGGCGCGTGCCGGGCCGGCGCCGAGGCGCCAGCAGGAGATCGCGAAAGCGCTCGAGGCAGAGTCGGAGATCCAGCCCTCGGGCCAGTGACCCTCCTCGTCACCATGATGGTTGGCAGACCTCCCAGCCGGCTCAAGAACTTAGCCGAGGGCGTGTTCCAGGCGTATAGCACGTCTAGTCACATCAGGGTCCATGGGGAAACGTACACACCCTCGTCGCCCGCCGTGCTTCGTCCCGCCGTCCGGGCTCCGGGTGGCTACTGGACGACGAGATCGCTGAAGTAGATTGCCCGGACCGGGATGCTCGGCGCGGCTTCGGAGAGCCTCCGCGCGAGCACGGCCTTCAGGCGCCCCAGGGCCTCGCTGCCTCGGAACTCCTCGGCGGTGCGGTCGGAGAGGTAGCTCAAGACCGCGTCGCGGAGGGGCGGCAGGCGCAAGCTCGCGGCCTGCTTGGCCGTCTCGTCGGGAAGCTCCAGATCCACGGAGATCCGCGCGTAGCGCTCGCGGCCGCCCTCGGGCCCCCCGGCGTCGTCGCGCAGGAGGACGAAGAAGTCGCCCAGCTTGAGGGTGGGGCCAGGCAGCGCTCCCCTCTTGGCTCTGGCCAGGGCGCGCGCGGCGGCGTGGTCCCGAGACCGCCCATCGGCTCGCGCGAGCCCGGGGTCGTGGGGACGGAGGAAGAGCACGGCCAGGAGCGCGGCCATCGCGACCGTGTTCACGCAGAGCGAGACGAGCACGAGCTTGGCGACCCAGGGCTGCGCCTCGCTCCCCTCCCCCGCCAGGGCCTCCGGTTCACGCGCGGGCGCAGGCTCCTCCGCCGGCACTGGTTCGAAGGGCGCGGGCTCCTCCACGGGCGCCGGCCCGGCGGCGGCAGCCGCTTCCGGTGCGGGCGCCTCCTTCTCCGCCGACCTCGCGAGGGCGCAGCGAACGCGCGCGGCGCCCTCGCGGAGCCTCGCCGCAACGCGCGCGACCCGGGCCGGCACCTCCTCCGCCCAGCGCTCGCGGAGACCGCACACGGCCCTGCCAAACCAGGATGGCCCTCGGGCAGGCTCCGGTGCAACCACCTCCGGGACCGGCTCCTGCGTGTCCGCAGCCAGCGCCGGCGCCTCGGCGGGCAGCGCCTCCTCGGACTCCTTCGACGGCGTCAGCGGCACGTCGGTCAGCAGCACGTCGAAGAACTCGTCGGCGGGCTCCGCGGCACTCGCCACCGGCGTAGGCTCCGCGGCGCGCGCCACGGTCCCGGGCTCGTCGTCACCGGGGTCGCCTCCCCCGAGGAGCGCGGCGATGGCAGCCGCGTCGAGCTCCGCGTCCTCGCCCTCGGGCGC
>Ga0209342_10005646_pt1 | contig 12767 bp, 15 predicted proteins | sample RifCSP16_2_FD_184023 | JGI IMG/M metagenome (GOLD analysis project Ga0209342, IMG submission 184023) | Soil microbial communities from Rifle, Colorado - Rifle CSP2_sed 16_2 (SPAdes) (version 2) | ecosystem: Environmental > Terrestrial > Deep subsurface > Rock core/Sediment | place: Rifle... | reverse complement strand
ACTTGGCCGGGAACGAGGCGACGACCTGGGCCGACTTCGCGCAGGCGGCGTTGGACCTGGCAGACAATCGGTGCACGGTATGCCGGATCAAGGCCAGCGACGCGGCAGGGGCCGCTCCCCGCCCGGCGTACTCCGTCCTGGGGTCCAAGCGGAGCGCCAGTGGACACCCCTTGCCATCCTATCGGATCGGGCTGGCGGAGTATGTGCGGAAGCTCGTGGCAAGATGAGCGAGAGAGGGAGGTTCCTCATGGACAAGAAATCTATGATGTCTACCCTGCTCCGTCACCTCCGATGTGTGAACCGGTGGTATGCCAAGGTCCGAGGCTATTCCTGGCTTCCCTGTTCACTGTGCGGGACGTACTACGGCGGCCATGAAGTGACGGGTGCCTCCATCCCGCAGCTTGACCGCCCTGGATATGGATGGTGTGTGTGCTTCCGTGCGGAATGCCAACGGGAAGCACACTATCGGTGGGCGGCGTCATGTGGCCACTTGTAGCATGAGCGGAAGTCTCTCGAAGAACTCAGATTCCTGGCCGAGACTGACCTGTTGCGGCGAAGCCAAGGTGCTTAGTTGCGCGGATTCAGTCGGATTCATGCCCCTCACATCGTTTGATCAGCCACAAGACTTGAAGGACAGCCCCTGGCGTGGGCCAGGATGGTACCTCTGGTATGATAGCGGATATGAAGCCTACCGCATCTTCTTCTGTCCATTTTGTAGGGCCCAAGTCCCGGAGGTTCCATGAACCGCCCCCTCATCTCCATCGTCATCCCCACGCGCCCCCACGAGTCCTGCGGGCTCACGATGGAAACGCTCATGGCGCAGACCCTCCAGGACTTCGAGGTGCATGTCATCGTGGACCACGAGGGGAGGGGGCAGTCCTGGGCGCGGAATCGGGGGGCCGAGGTGGCCAGAGGGCACACCCTCCTCTTCTCGGATAACGACCTCCTCTGGGAGCCACAAGCGCTTGAAAGGCTCCATGTCGGCTTGCTCGACACCATGGCCGCAGTGCGGCCCGGGGAACGCTTCACGGCCTACGCCTATGGGGCGTATCAGTTCTTCACGCGACTGGGTTGCAGCATGGAACGTGGGGCCATTCTCTGCAACCGGCCCTGGGATTGGCAGGCGCTCAAAGCGTGCAATTTCATCTCCACCATGGCCCTGATTGACCGCGAAGTCTGGTGCCGGGAACATCTCGCCTTTGACGAGACGTTGCGACGCCTCGAAGATTGGGATCTGTTCTTGACGATGGGCGAGCGGGGCTACTGCGGTGCGTTCATCCCGGGCATCCTGTTCCACACCGAGTTCAAGCCCGGCGTCTCGCACCAGAATCCGCTGACCCACGAGGCGGCCGAGGCGATTGTGCGCACGAAGCACGGCATCTGAGGTGCCCATGGACCGCCCGTTCATTCTTGGCTTTGCGAAGGTTCGCAACGAAAACCTCAGAGAAGGGAATGCCTCCCGTCTCGTGTCCGAACTCCAGCGCCTTTGCGATGCCTGGGTCGTCTGCGACGACGCCAGCGTGGATGGGACGCGGGAACTCCTCGTGGCCGTCACCCCGCCGGAGAATCTTCTCCTCGTACCACCTGCCGAACAGGATTTTCGCAAGGAGCTTTCTATCAAGCAGCGGATGCTTGCCCGTGTCCACCAGATCCAACCCGAGTGGATTCTCTGGCTCGACGCGGACGAGGCGGTCGGGGCCTCCGCCGAGGCCTTCCGCGCCTGGCTCCGCAGCGTGCATGACGCGCCGCAAATCGCGTGGCGCTGCCACTACACGCAATTCTGGCGAAACACATCCTGGGCGCGGACCGACAGCGACTTCGATGGGGCGTCGTTTCTGAAGCTCTGGAGGTGGAACCCGGACTTGAGTTTCGAGGTGCAGGAGGGCACCCACCATCGCCAATTCCCGAAACAGATCGCCGAGCGTATGACCAAGACGCCCAGCCTTGTGGGCACGGCGCCGTTCGAAGTCCTCCATTACGGCAACGTCGGCAAATCGCTGGTGTGGAAATGCATCCAGTATTGGGGAGGCCTCGGCGGGGTGGATCGCCATCTTCGCTTCCCTGGGGCGCAGTATCGCCACGTGGACGCCGCGCGCTTCCCCGCTGGCTGCTCCTGGCTCCCAGGCGACCGTCCGCAATCCTTCACCACACAGGAGATCGCCCGCATCGAGGCGCTGAAGAATCTCCGCGCCGTGCCGGGGCTCTTCTGCGTCGTCATCCCCACGTACAACCGGGCGGGCACACTGGACAAGGCCCTCGCCTCCGTGGTGGCCCAGACCTACGAGCAGTGGGTGGCCGTCGTGGTGGATGATGGGAGCACGGACGGCACGCCGGACCTCATGCGCACCTGGCAGGACCGCGACCCGCGCATCTTCTACTGCCGTTTTCCCACGAACCGCGGGGGCGTGGCCGTGAACGAAGTCGGCACGGCCATCGCCTGCGAGATGGCTGCATTCTGGACGAGGATAGGCAGTGACGACTGGTGGGAACCACGCAAGTTGGAGAGCGACGCCGAAGCCCTCAAGACCCATCAGGCCGTGTACGGCCCCTATCGCGTCTATCGCCACGGGGCGCCGGCCGAGATCTGCAACCCGCCGCGCACGCCAGAGGACTGCGGCGCGCTCCTCTGCGGCGGAACCTTCGTGGCCTCGTGGGCGAACTGCGCCGTGCGCACCGAGGTCCTGCGGGCCGTGCGGGAACGCCATGGGCGCTTCGCCGATCCGACGTTGCGCAACTGTGAGGACTACCTCATCAACGCCCGGATCGCCCGCCTGGCCGATTGGGTGTGGCGCGGCCGCATCCAGGGGACGCTGGTCATCGGCCCGGCACCAGTCGGCGGCATCGCGACGGACAACACCCTGCACGCGCCGCTGGAGGGCCTGGAGCCCGATGCGGTCTGGTCCGTGGCGGCGGACGGGGCCTCGGCCAACACGGGCCAACTGGCGGCCGACGAGCAGCGGACCCGCGCCCTCATCACCGAGGAGAATGCCGTGTTCCCCTGGCGACGCCCGTCACCGAGGCCGCCCGTGGCCGTCACCCCGCCCGATCCACCAGAGCCTGTCCTGGACGCCACGCGCGCCTTCTGGGCCTCGGCCGCCGAGTACCCGGCCAACAAGGAGGAGGTCTATCCCGAGCACGGCGCGGCCCAGGAGTTCGACCTGCATGCCAGCAAGACCGTCCTGGAGTACGGCTGCGGTGGCGGTTCGGACGCCATGAGCTTCCTCCGGCGCGGCTGTACCGTCTGGTACGCCGATGTGGTGCCCGGCAATCTGGTCGCGGCAACGGCCCGCATCACGGCGGCCGGCCTGGGCGCGAAATCCACCCCCTTGCCGTTGGAGGGGAGCGTGCCCATTCCGCTGCCGGATGGCTCCTGCGACGTGATCTCGGCGCACGGCGTCCTGCACCACATCGCGCGGCCCGCCCCGGTGGTCGCGGAATTCGCCCGCATTCTGAAGCCTGGTGGACTCCTCTACGTTATGCTCTACACGGAAAGGCTGGACGCCGAGTTATCGCTCAGGATCGCGGCCTTCATGGCCTCGGACAAGATCCCGCGCGAGCAGGCCTTCGGCTGGTGTTCCGATGGGCGTGGGTGCCCCTACGCCAGGGCCTACACCGAGGCGGAGGGTCGGGCGTTGCTGGAGGCGGCCGGCTTCCGGGTGACCCGAGCGTTCCTCTTCAACTCGGGCTACTTCCGCACATTCCGTGGTGAGCGGCCATGACGGATCATGACCGTGCCGTGCAGGCCTGGTACACCGAGCGCTTCTTCGTGACGGACCTGGGCTACAAGTGCTTCGATTGGCGCCTCCTGGGCGTGGCGCCCATGATCTATGGGCGGGTGGTGTTGAACTGCGGCTGCGGATATCCCTTGGACGAGATGGCGCTAGCGCCGCGGGCCGCACGGTGGGTGGCATTGGATTTCATCCCCGCGGTACTGGAGCGCTGCCGGGCCATGGTGCCGACGCTCCCCGTTGAATGGGTGCGCGGCGACATGCGCGCCCTGGCCTTTGCCGACGGCGAATTTCACACCATCTTGGACTTCTCCTCCAGCGATCACATCGCAGAAGGTCGGGCGCGTGTGCGGTCGGAAGCCTTCCGCGTCCTCCAGCACGGTGGGCATTACGTAGTGACCTTCGCCAATCGTGCCTTTTACGCCGATGGCCTGGCGGATGCCCCCGGGGAGTTCGGCTTCGAGCATCGCTTCAGCGCCGACGAATTGCAGAGCGAACTCGTCCAGGCCGGCTTCACGATCCGCTACGCCGATATGACCGGCGCCCGCTCTGGGGTGGTGGCGGTGCGGCCATGAGGGAACCCATCTGGAACGCTTACCTGACGGTCCAGACGGCCATGGCCTACGGCACCGACGCCTGGACGGGCTACTGTGACGCCAGCCTCGCCCTCGCGGCGACCATCCTGCCCACCCTCGGCCCGTGTGGGCCGACGCTCGTGATCGGCGGGGGGCATCCACGGGAGTTGCAGCTCCTCCGCCGGCCGGCCTTCGAGCCCCTGCACCTCCTCACGGCCCATGCCCCGGAGGCGCAGACGGCACGGTCGCAAGGGATTGACGCGGTCTGCGGTGATATCCACGACATGCCGTACCCGACGGCAAGCATGGGGCTCGTGTTCCAGTCGAACGTGATGGAGCATGTCTTCGCGCCCTACATCGCCCTCATGGAGTGCCGGCGGGTGAGCAAGGAGGGCGGCGTGGGATACTTCGCCATCCCCGAGTTCGAGGGCCCCGAGCATGGGGTCGGCGAGTTCCATCTGCATTGCCTGACCGGGCCGGTCTGGCAGACCTTGCTCACAAAGACCGGCTGGCTCGTTGAGCGCATGGAGCGCGCTCTCAAGGCCGACGGGCATGCCTACGCGCATTTCATCTGCCGCGCCGTTCCCGTGCCGTTTCCCCATGCGGCGGCGCTGGAACGGATCGCCGAGGCGCGGGCGCGGCTTGCCGATGCGTGACGGGGGGAGCCGGCGAGGTTCGTGAGCCCCTGGCGATGCGGCCCGCTCCCGGTGGTCGCCGGGCCACCCGTGGACACGGGCGGGCGGTGGAGGGGCGCATGAAGATCGTGTGGGTGTGCAATTCCACGGAGGCGGAGACGGACCTGTGGCGGGCGGCGCAGAACCACGCTGACCTGGACATCGAGACATGGTGTGTCTCGGCCGTGGAGGGGAAAATCGAACTGCCATACTTCCAGCATGGCGTCCTGCGCCCGGGGCCAGAAGGGCGCAGGGAACTCCTGGAGCGGGTGGCCGCCGTGGGGGCCGATCTCTTCGTCTTCCGCTATCCGACCTGGCTCACGGCGGACGGACTGGAGGGGACCTTCCGGCGCCTCTTCGCCGACCGGCCGGTCATCGGTTGGGTCAGCGAGCAGGGCCCCACCAAGGAGTGGGCCCTGGCGACGATGAAGCACTTCGCCTGGGTGGCCGTCAATGCGCGGGTGGAATTGCCCTTCTATCGGGCGGCCCTGCCAGGGGTCAAACTCTCCTATCTCCCCTTCGGGTGCGCCTGGCGCACGGACGAGGAATTGACCAGCCGTCCGCAGTACCTCGCCGACTTCGTCGCGGACGGGTCGTGCCACTATCTGTGCGGGGAATACGGGGGGTGGAAAAAGCCCAGCGTGGACGTGATGGTGCGTCCGCTGCTGGACCAGGACATCGCCCTGTGGGGGCACGCGCCGGACCGCTGCGGCTGGAAGGGTGTCCCGGGCGCGGCCGGGAAGTACCGCGGGGCCTACGCCCCCGTGGAGCACGCGCAAGTCTATACCTCCAGCAAGGTCTATCTCGGCATCTCCTGGAACTGGTCGCTGGGCGGCTACGGGATCAAGCTGGCGAGGGCGCTGGGGGCCGGCATCTGCACGATGTGGCACCGCACCGTAGGGATGGAGCTTGACGGGATCATCCCCGGCGTCCACCTCGTGGCCCCTGGCACGGCGGAAGAGACACGAGCGGAAGGCCTGCGACTCCTGGGCGATAGTGAGGCCCGGCAGACCATCGCGGCGGCGGGGCGCGCCTTTGCCCTCGCTCATTGGGAGTGGGGAGCGAACCTCAAACGGCTCATTGACGACGTACATCACGGACGCGAGGAGAGACCATGAGACTGATCGTGACGGGAAGTGCGGGATTCATCGGATCGATCCTCTGCCGGCGGGCCGCCGAGGATGGGCACGTCGTCCTCGCGCTGGACGATGAGAGCCGGGGCCTCAACCCGGTGTGGACCGTCCCGGGCGTGGACTACCGGCGGTTCGACTGCCTCGCCTTCCCGCCGCCAGGCATCGGCGCGGTGGACGCCGTGGTCCACCTGGCGGCCGGGACGGGGTCCCTCACGCGCCCGCTGGACGAGCTGCGCCGCCTCAACGTGACCATGACCCAACGGGTCTTCGAGGGCGCCCTCACGCTGGGCGCCAAGGTCTTCGCCTGGCCCACCACCTCGCTGGCCCTCGAAGTGCCGGACAGCCCCTACGTGCAGTCCAAGGAGGAAGCCCTGAAGTGGCTCCTGGCCCGTCCGGAACGGAAGTCCGTCCTGCCCCTGCGGTTCTTCAACGTGACGGGGGCGTACAAGGGTTTCTCGGAATTCCGCCAGCACGAGGTCCACATCCTGCCGAGCCTCGTGGCGGCCTACCGGAACGGCACCCCCTTCCCGATCAATGGCGCGGACTACCACACCGCCGACGGCACGTCCTCCCGTGACTTCGTGCACGTGCTCGACGTGGTGGACTACATGCTCCACTGGATCGAGCGACAGGCCGGCGGCGAGGCGCCCGTCCCAGGACCCGACGGGGCCGTCTGGGTCGGTACGGGACGGGCGACGACGGTGGGCCAACTGATCCGCCTGTTCCAGCAATTCATCGGCCCCGTGCAGACCGCCGCGTTTCCCCGCCGGGCCTTCGATGCCGGCGGCCTCCACTGTCACCCGGTCCAGGTGGCGCAACTGGCCGCCTTCCGCCCGCCCGCCCCGGCGTGGGTGGGCATCCGTGACGAGATCGACACCCTGCTGTCCCACAAGGAGTAATCATGCCTGAACCCGCCGACGCCCTGCGTAGCCTCCGGGACATCCGGCAACAAATCGCGGAGGCCAGGGCGGCCCCCCCACAGACTCCGGCCACCGAGGGCATTCCGAGTGAGGGCCAGCAGTTGGCCCGCATCCTGGTCACGCCGCAGGGCGGCGTGAGCCTGGAGTATCCGCAGGATCGGATTTTCGACGTGCAGAGGGCGATGACCCTACTGCTCCTCAAGGTGCAGCAGGATATCCTCATGGCGGCGGTGGACAAACGGCTCGGCAGCGCCGCCGAGCGGCGCGTCTGGACGCCAGGGGAGACCAAGTAAATGCCAAGGAAGAAAGTGGTTGCCGTAAAGTGGGATGGCATGAACAAGGATTCAGCCCGCCAATTGAGAGATGCCATTCGCATTTATGGAGCAAGACAGAAATGTACTGAGCAGGAGTATGATACGCTCTACGAGTTTGGCCTATGGTACGCCGATCACGTTGGAGCAAGCGACGTGGTATTGTCTGACTGGACTCCTGGGGAGGTAAAAACCACATGAAAACGGTCAAGGAGATCGCCGAGGCATTGCGCGTCAGTGAGCGGACGATCCAGCGCGCCATCTCCGCGGGGAAGCTCGACGCCCTCAAGGTCGGGCCGCGTGTGGTGCGGATTCCGGACGATGCCGTCGCGCACTATGCGCGGCCCTTCCGCACTGTGCAGCCTCCGACGGGCGGCCCCTGAAAATACTTTCCGACACACGCGGACAGAAGGGGACGAGAGGGGACACGCCCCTGAAATAGCCCATTGACAGTTGCGCGGCTCGGCGTAGAAGGGAAGTGGCCACGCGGCTTGATCTTCCATGGCTCCGCTGAGCATGATCATGTAACGCCATCGGCACGCTTGCCCGTGTGGCCGGGGATCTCCACGGATATCCGGCCATTGCGTTTCTGGGGGCCTATGGGACTCCTCGACACGATTCGCGCGCTCTTCACGACGGCCCTTCCACCCGAGACGGCCGGCGGCGAGACGACGGAGGCGAAGGCGCCCTCCGCCATGGCCGCGTATGGCTGGTCTCCCACCTCCCTCGCGCAGTACGTCACCGACCGCGGCAAAGTCGAACAGACGCGCATCGCCAGGTATCGGGACTACGACAAAATGGACGAGTGTGCCGAATTGTCCAGCGCGCTCGATATCTACGCCAGCAACTCCACCTCCGCAGACCGCGAACCCTTCACGTCGCTGGCCTTCGACACGGAAGACGAACCGCTCAAGGAAACCCTCGAAGCAATCGCCGAGCGCATCGGCGCGCGGGACGACATCTGGACGAAGGCGCGCGACCTGGCGAAGTATGGCGACGAGTTCGAGGAACAAATCTTCGACGGGCAGAAGGATCTGGTCCGCGTCAAGTCGCTGGACCGTTTCCGGACCTTCCGCAATGACGACGCCTTCGGACGCCTCCCCCGGGAGAAGGCCTACTACCAGGCCGAGAGCGAGTCCGCCGCGCCCGAGGTGCTCTTCGACGACTGGCAGGTCGTGCACTATCGCCTGCGCCGCACGAGGGGCTCGCGCTACGGGACCGGCCTGCTCGCCTCCGCCCGCCGCGTCTTCAAGCAACTCGACATGATGGAGGACGGCCTCGTCATCACGCGCCTGAGCCGGGCGACGATGCGGTACGCCTTCATGGTGGATGTCGGCGGCCTCCGCGGGCAGGATGCACTCGACCATTTAAAGGGCGTCCGCGACACGTTCAAGAAACGCCGCTTCCTCAACGCGCAGACGGGCCAACTGGAGCTGCAGGACAACCCGCTCACGCAAGACGACGACCTGTGGCTTCCCCAGGGCGAGACCGGCAAGTCCGACGCGAAGGTTCTCCAGGGCCAGGCCAATCTCGGCGAGATTGCCGACGTGGAATACTTCCGCAACAAGCTCTTCATCGCGACGAAAGTGCCGAAAGCCTACCTGGGGTTGGAGGCGGAGACGCGGGCCCGCGCGGTCATGACGGAGTTGGACGTGCAGTTCGCCCGCTCGGTGCGCCGCGTCCAATTGGCCCTGGCCGCTGGCGACAAGCAGGTCTTCGACGGCGCCCTCGCCCTCCGAGGGATTCTGAAGGCACCCTACGGCGTGCTCTATCCTCCGATCTCCACCGTGGACGAACTGCGGGAGTGGCAGGTCGAGAAGACGAAGGCCGAGATCGCCAAGATCTGGGGGAAGGACATCAACGAGGTGTCCACGCCGTTCCTGCTCAAGAAGTACCTCGGGCTCACGGATGATGACATCGCCCAGATGACGGTGGAGCCCAAGCCTGTGGGCTCCAACACGTTTTACAACCTTACCAGCAAGAGCGGCGACGCGGCCGATAGCACGCCGACCACGGAAGAGGTGTATGCCCACGCCCACCTGGCGAACGCCCTGGAGACGTTGCGCGACCTGGTGGACATGGAGTTGGACGGCACACGGTATGCCAGGGCGGTGGAGCCGGTGCGGCGAGGGCGACGGGTGAGTCTGCCGAGCTATCCCGGCGGATCAAACGGGAGCGAATAGCCAATGCCCACCCCTTCGCCGCAGGTTGGGATGATAGGGCACGCGCCACAGGTCGTCGTGCGCCCCACCGAGAAGGCGCTCTACACGGATCTGTGGACGCGACAGGAATATCGGAGCGTCTCGCCCGGAGAGGCCTGTGTCGAGGAGTTCCTCCGGCAAGCACGCCCGAAGAAGGGCGCCTCCGTGATCGACCTTGGGTGCGGGACCGGCCGCGCGGGCCTCCTCCTGGCCGTTCTGGGCGGCCTCGACGTGACGCTGCTGGACTTCGCGTCGAATTGCCTGGACGACGATATCCGCGCGATGCTCGCCACGCAGGCCCATACCTTGCGCTTCATCGAGGCCGATTTGACCAAGCCTCTCCCCGTGGCCGCAGAGTACGGCTTCTGCGTCGATACCTTGGAGCACATCCCCCTCGCGCAGGTGGACGCCGTCTTGGACCACTGCCTGCGGGCGTGCCAGCACGTCTTTTTCCAGATCGCCACCGGGGCGGATGCCTGCGGGGCGCTGGTAGGGCATGCGCTGCACCTCACGCAGCGGCCCTGCGGCTGGTGGCTCCAGAAGTTCCGGGACCGCGACTGCGCCGTGCATTGGTCGGAGATCGTCGGGTCACATTGCCGCTTCTACGTCACCGCGTGGGTGGACGGGCAGGCGGTCTCGGACATCGGCGTGCTCAATGCTCCCGAGCCGCAAATCCTCGCCAACGTCAAGCACAACATCGCCCAAGGCTGGCTCCGGGTGGAACCGCATCCCACCAACGACGTGGAGGTGATGATCCTCGGGGGTGGCCCCTCCATGGCGCAGTGCGAGGAGGAGATCAGGCAGAAGCGGGCGGATGGCGTGAAGCTCCTCACGATCAACAACAGCTATAACTGGTGCCTCGACCGCGGGATCATCCCCTCGGCCCTTCTCATCGTGGACGCCAGGCCGTTTAACGCCCGCTTCTCGCGCCGAGTGATCGAGGACTGCAAGTATTTCATCGCCAGCCAGTGCGACCCGTCGGTGTTCGAGGGCCTTCCGAAAGACCGCACGTACATCTGGCACACGAGCGCCGAGGCCATCCGGGATGTCCTCGACGCGCAGTACGATGTCTGGTGGGGCATTCCCGGGGGATGCACGGCGCTCCTGCGGGCGATTCCGCTGTTCCGGATGTTGGGGTTCCGAAAGTTCATATTGTACGGGGTGGATTCGTGCCTCATCGGAGCGCAGCATCACGCCTATGTACAAAATGAGAATGACGCGGAAGCGACAATCTCAGTCATTGTAAATGCTCCTAAAGGTGGCGGAAGAATCTTTCAATGTCATCCCTGGATGATCGCTCAGGCGCAGGAGTTCATGAACCTCATCAAAGTCTTCGGAGACGAAGTGGAGATCGCCTGCTATGGCGACGGATTGCTGGCGCATATCCTCACGACGGGTGCCGTGTTAGAGGACGAGAAGGGTGCCAATGCGTAACGCGGGATCCACGAGCAACTAGTCTCGGGGCACGGAGCGCAACGCATCGCCCCGGTCGCCTGGAGGAATCCAGGTCGCCGGGGCGTTTTGCTTAATGAACCCTTCGTGCTTTTGCAATCGCAGGGGCTTGTCAATGAATGAAAAGCCGAGGTGCATTGAACCGGATTGCGATAATCCGCAACGATCATCCCTCGGACTGTGCGAAAAGCACTACTACCGGCTTCGCCGACATGGTGACACGCAAACGAGATTACGAAAGGCCAACGGAGAAGGCAATTGTACGAAGGCCGGTTACTTTCGTGTCCATGAGCAGGGGAAAAGAATCCACCAGCACATCCTGGTTGCTGAGCGTGCATTAGGGAAGCCTCTGCCACGAGGCGCAGTCGTTCACCATGTCAACGAGAATCCATCTGACAACCGCCCGGCAAATCTTGTGATTTGCCAAGATCAAGGATACCACAACATCTTGCACGGAAGAATTGAAGCCCGCAAGGCGGCTGGCGATGCGAACGCGAAGCCTTGCCGGTATTGCCATGAATACGATAACGCGGAGACCCTAGTGGCAAACGGAACCTCGCATTACCACCGAGCGTGCGCTGCACTCGATGCCAGAGACCGCAGGCGCAGGCAGAAGGAGGCCTACATTGGCTGCCGGGACATGGAAGATCGTATAGGTCCTATCGCACGGTAACGTGCGATGGAAACGGCGTGAATTCGGGGAACCCTAACCGCGAGAGCGTATGGGAATCCCGAGCCAAGCCTCTCAGGAATGGGAGGAAGGTGTAGAGACTAGAGGGAGTAGGCCAGACCGGTTGAAACCTCCACGAGCGCGCCGCAACCCGATGGAGCGGGTTGAAGAGATAGTCCCAGCCTCCGTGGAAACGCGGAGCGGCCGGATAAAGAGCCGGCTGAACGCAAGACCTGCTACGCAAAAGCCAAGCAGTACCTCGGGAACGGCACGATCACCCTCGGCGCCGGCGTCTTCAAGATGCAGTTGCATCGTGCGAGCGCCTCGGCGGCCATCCTGGTGCTCTCGACGCGCAGTACGAACGCCTCCGTGCCGGGCGAGATCTCGGCCACGGGTGGGTACGTGGCGGGGGGGCGCAACCTCGTGCCCGCGACGGGGTCGTGGGTGGTGGGTACCAGCGCCAAGCAGTACAAGTTCACCTACAGCACGGTGGGGCTCGTCTTCACCGCCTCGGCCGCCGCGCTGAACAACATCAAGTACGCCTTGCTGCGGAATAGCACGGGTGCGGGCGCGGGGAAAGTGCTGTGTTTCTGCACGCTCTCCTCGACGGCGTTCACCATCGCGTCAGGGAACACGCTGACTATTCTGCCCGCTGCCACGGGGGTCTTCACCCTCGCGTAAGAGCGAAAGGCTCCCGTGAGCGACAGGAGGGCCCATGGTCTGGATCCTCTGGCTCGTCATCCTGAACTACGCGGGGACCGTGAAAAACGGCGATCTACAACAGGCGGGACAGTACGCAACCCTCTCAGAATGCGAGGAGCAGGTGCGGCGGTGGGAGGTGCGGATGCAGCAGGCCGCCGCCGCCGGCCATCCGCATACGCGGGTGCGCGGCGTCTGTCTCGCGGCGGGCGTGGACCCCATTGCCGTGATCCCGCGCGTGCCATGACGCTGATCCTGACACTGGCGATTCTCCTTGCGGCGTCTATCGCCGAGGCCGCGCAGCAATCGTTCATCGTCGCGGTTCCGGCCGAGCCGCCGAGCGCGTTGACCCTGAAACCCTAAGCGGAGGTAGCCATGCGTACCGCTGGGCTCGTGTTGCTCTG
>Ga0209342_10005645_pt1 | contig 12768 bp, 9 predicted proteins | sample RifCSP16_2_FD_184023 | JGI IMG/M metagenome (GOLD analysis project Ga0209342, IMG submission 184023) | Soil microbial communities from Rifle, Colorado - Rifle CSP2_sed 16_2 (SPAdes) (version 2) | ecosystem: Environmental > Terrestrial > Deep subsurface > Rock core/Sediment | place: Rifle... | reverse complement strand
TCGGGGAGGTTGAACCACGGCGGCATGGCGGTTCCCCTGATGCCCGTGGTGATGGACCGGTAGAGATCTGAATCCAGGGGGACCGAGCCCGTGGGTGTGGTCCGGAATTTAAAAACACCCGAGGTGAAGTCCCGCGGCTGGGCGATCTCGAACAGTACCGCGAGAGGCGCAGGCCCTTGCCCGTCTCCCTTTTCGCCGTGGCAGCCGGCGCAGCGCCGCTCATACACCGCCTTGCCGTGCTCGACGGAGGCCTTTGTCTCGATGGAAGCGGACCCGGTCTGAACGATCTGATACGAAAACGCGTCGCGCCACTTGCCTTTGTTCATCCCCATATTCTGCACAAAGGCCACGACCGCCCTGCCCTTGTCGCTCAGGACACGCTTGCCGTCAACCTTTTCTTTTTTAAAGAACCAGGTGAATTTCGGCATCGTGGAATCAGGCACGATCGCCCGGGGATCGAAATAATGCGCCGCGTGCCAGTCGTCCCCGTACTTTCCGCCCGCGCGCGTGAGGTCCGGTCCGATCCTCCTCGTGCCGACGAGATGCGGGAGATCGTATGCGTATTCACCGAATTCCGACACAGGTCCCCAGCGCCGGTTCTCTCCGGCTATGGGCCGCAGGTACTGGGAATGACAGTACCAGCACCCTTCGCGGATATACACCCCTCTCCCCTTCTCCAGCAGTTCGGAATACGGTACGGCATCGGCCTTTATCTCCGTGAGCTCGCCCAGCGGGGTCCGGACCGTTCTGGTGACGGTCTTTACCCTCGCGTCCTTCATGAGATAGGGGAAAATCCCCTGCACCGCAAGAGCGAGGAAGAAAAAACCGAAACCCGCAATGAGAGCGATCGTTTTTGCCCGCTTCATGCCTTCGCCCCCCGCAGTCCCCTGCTCGAGAGATAGAGGTTGATTCCTACCAGGGCGATCCCCACATCCATGGTGATGCCCGTGAACGTCCTGATGAACCAGTACGGTTTCATGGTCGCCAGGCTGTCCACGAACTCGGATCCCGCCATGAGCTCAGTGCCCTGGATGAGTCCCTGGGTGATGAGGATGAATATCATGGCGGAAATCCCCCCCATGATCATCCATGTGCTCCAGGTTGCCGTGGACGCATTGAACGAACCGCCGGCGACCCGCGGCCAGACGTAATAGCAGGCGGCAAGGACCCAGATCACGTAGCCGCCGAAGACCGTGGCATGGGAGTGGGCGATAACGAAGTCCGTGAAGTGCGTCGGCTGCTGAAGGCTCAGGAGCGCCTCGAGCGAACCCTGGGTGCTCCCGATGAAATACATGACCGCGCCGAAGATCATGAGCTTGACGGTGAAATCGGTCTGGAACTTGTTCCAATTGCCTTTGAGCGTACCGAAGAAGTTGGCTACCACGGTCCAGACGGGAATGATCAGCATCATGCTGGAGACGATCGCGATGGTCTGGGTCCAGGTCGGCACGGGGCTGTAGAGGTAGTGATGGATCCCCACGAAGGGGTAGAAGAACGCCAGGGACCAGAACCCGATGAGCGAGAGCCTGTGACTGTACAGGGGGTTCCGCGCCGACGCAGGCAAAAAGAAATAGATGACGGCGAGACCGGCAGGCGTGATCCAGAGCCCGACCACATAGTGGAGAAACAGCCCATGAAGCGCAACGTTATTGATCCCCGGCGCCGTATAGGGGATGACGAAGTTCCCGTAAAGAAGGTTCATGCCTGTCCAGATAAGGGCGGAGATGATGTACCAGAGGGAAACATAGATCTTTTCTTCCTTCCTGCGGGCAATGGTCATGAAGACCTGATACGCGACAAGGAACAGCGCGGCGGCCAGCCCGAGCGGCAGCGGGTTCGGAAACTCCGCCACTTCGAGCCCCTTGTTGAACCCGAGCAGCAGCGAAAGAAAAGACACGATGAGAGTGCCGTTCCACAGCCAGACGGCGTACTTCGACCACTCCTCCTTATACATCCTGATTCCCGCCAGCTTCGGGACCATGTAATAGACAAGACCGAGGAAGATGGTCGAGAATACCCCCAGGATGACCCCGTTCACGTGAACAGGCCGGAGTCTGCCGAAATGGAGATACTCGTTACTGAGAAAATTGGGATAGTTGAATTTCAGAGAGAGGATGATGCCGATAAAGGGAGCAAACACCGCCCAGAAGAAACCCCACAAGAGCCAGCTTTTTACCACTTGTTTGTTAACAAGATTGTTGCTGCTATCCATTACTGTATCTCCTCAACAGGTTTTTTGGACGTCTGAACAGCCCGGACATGACAGTTATCACCGAACCGGTAACAGCCGCTCAAGTCGTGGCTTTAGAGTATTTAGCTTGTACTGAAGATTGACTGCGAAGGATTGAATAACGTTGCGATATGCCTTAATTGTTATGACTATAGCACTATTTAATATAAAGTCAAGTCGGCCGCAGGAGGGATCATACGTTCCTGCTATCGTTTGTTCTGGATATCAACAGGCAGGCTGCACAAAGGATTCATATCGCACTTCTCACACTCGAGCTGTATGGTGCTGTGGAGCACCTTGAATTTTTCCGAGAGGAGTGCCCTGATCTCATCAAGAACGTCCCGGCTCCGGCTGACGAGCTGGTCATCGATAAGCACATGGGCGCTCATTGCGTACACTCCCGAGGTAATGGTCCAGACGTGAATATGGTACGCCTCGCGAACACCCCTGACCTTGCCGATCTCCTCAGCCACCGCCGCGGTATTGATATGCGACGGCGCCGATTCGAGAAGGATGTTTACCGATTCTTTCACAAGGGCCCAGGCGCCATAGATGATCACGAGCGATATGAGGATGCTCAGAATGGGGTCGATCAGGTACCATTCCGTATAGAGGATAACGATCCCGCCGATGATCACTCCCACCGATACGAGAGCGTCTCCGATAATATGCAGAAATGCTCCGCGTATGTTCAGGTTGGTATCCCGATGCTTCCGGAGAACGACCGCGCCGAGAATATTGACCATCAGTCCGATGGCTGCCACGACGAGCATCAGCGTCCCGTGCACGGGCTGGGGATGAATTATGCGAAAATACGCCTCGTAGATGATATACAAAGAGATAAGGACGAGCGTGACGCCGTTTATCAGCGCGGCAAGGATCTCGAGGCGAAAGAAGCCGAATGTCTTTTTCTCGGTTGCGGGCAGGGTTGCGAACTTCATCGCGAAAAAGGAAAGCAATAGGGCAAGATTGTCGATGAACATATGGCCCGCGTCCGACAGGAGGGCGAGGCTGTTCGAAAGAAGCCCGCCGATGATCTCGGCCAGCATCATGAGGGCCGTGATCGAGAAGGCGATCAGGAGCCCCTTCCTTCCTCCCGCGGCATCCTGCACGATCCAAGGCGCGTGATCGTGACCATGATCATGGTGCTCGTTATGTTCGTGTCCCAATATCATGTCCGGCAGAGTCCCGTAAATTTATTTCCACAACCGCAGATCGGGTACGGCATCTATCACTCCGAGCTCGGCCGCGTATCCGTAAAACGCGAGGAGTCCTTTTTGTTCTTCCTCGCCGAATGCGTAGCTGAAGGAATTCCAATACTGTATCAGCGTCGGAGCAGCAATGCCGAACCTCTCCGCTGTAGATTCCGCGATCTCGCGCAGGTGTGAAAGTCCGTATGATCTCGACTCGCACAATATATCATAAAGCACCCGCAGGTCTTTATCAATGTTTTTTTTGTAATTCACCTGCCAGAGCGCGAAAACAAAGGGCAAGCCGGTAAATTCGTGCCAGAGTTCGCCGAGGTCATACACGTAGGGATAGGCCGTCGACGCCGCCCTTTTGATCGCAAGGTCCCCGATCGTAAGGACCGCGTCGGCCCGTTCAGCAGGATCTTCGTTCCCCTGCTCATAGAGGATGAAGTCAGGGTTCACCCCGCTTTGCAGTTCGAGGAGTATCCGGAGCAGCACGACCGATGTGGCGGACGCCGTGGTCAAAGCAACGGTCTTTTTATCGAGTTCGGCAAGGGGCGACCGGCTCTCGAGCATGATGCTCCTGACCCTGTTCCGCGAAGTAATGGAAAAGCCCGGAAGGAGCAGATAGCGGCCCGCGTTCACGGCGTACTCGATGGACGACGACGGTGACACATCCACCTTGCCTTCGAACAGCAGGCGGTTTAATTCCGTGGGTATGCCCTCCACGACCGTAAACGGGAATTTCACCCGCCCGGCGATGATCCCGGCATGAGGCGGAAAGCAGTTCGAGTAGATGATATGGCCGAGCTTGAGCATAGTTATTATGTAAGAGAACGACAAGAATGATCAGAAATGATCATCCGTGATGAACGGCTCTCTGTATTTTGTTTTTGATCCAGACCGAAATAACCGACCAATGATCGACATACCCTTTCGTTGCCATATAATTTTCAAAATCATCTACCAGCGTGTACACAACGGGCACGACGACCAGGGTCAAAAGCGTCGACGTGATGAGACCGCCGATCACGGCAATGGCCATCGGCGCCCTCAGCTCTGCCCCTTCGCCAAGCTTCAGCGCTGTGGGCAGCATGCCGAAGACCATGGCCGCCGTGGTCATCAGGATCGGCCGGAGCCGGACCGGACCGGCCTTCAGGAGCGCTTCGTTCCTCTCCATACCCTTGTGCCGCAGCGTGATGGTGTAGTCAACGAGCAGGATGGCGTTCTTGGTAACCAGGCCCATGAGCATGATGATGCCGATGAGGCTGAAGATGTTGATGCGCTCTCCCGTGACCAGAAGCAGTCCCATAGCGCCGATGAGACTCACCGGCAGCGAGAACATGATGGTGAAGGGATGCATGAAGCTCTCGAATTGAGACGCCAGGATCATGTACACCATGATCACCGCGATCAGCAGCGCGAAGGCGATGCTCTCGAATGATTCCAGCATGGCGTCGGCCATGCCGATATAACGTGTGGAATACTCCTCAGTCAGGTTCTTGGCGGCCAGAACATTGAGATCATTCATGGCGTCCGCCATCGGCTTCGCTGCTTCGGTGTTCGCGAACAGCGTGGCGGACCGCTGACGGTTCATGTGCGTGATCACGGTGGGGCCCTTGCCGATGTCAAGCGTGGTGACGTCCTCAAGACGCACCAGCTCGCCGGTGGAGGAACGGACCTGAAGCCCGTCAATCTGACCGGGTTTCTGTCGTGCATCAGGAACAAGCCGGGCGGTTATATCGTACCGCTCTCCTTCATGCTCGTCCTTGTACTTGCCGATGATCTCGCCGCCGATCATGGTGTTCACCGTATTACCGATGGACGCCGCGCTCACGCCAAGGTTCGCCGCCCGGTCGCGGTCAATGCGCACCCGCACTTCGGGCCTTCCCGTCTCGATGTCCGTGTCCGCGTCAACTATGCCGGGTATCACTGCGAACGCTTCCTTGATCGCAAGGGTCCGCTTGTGGAGGTCTTCAAGGTCCCGACCCTGGATAACGAGCTGGATGGGGACGGCGCGCAGGCCGCCCCCGACCATGGCGATCGGTTCGACCGACGACTTAAGGTCCGCTGTTCCGGCGATCACGTCGCGGAACTCTTTCATGGACCTGAGCTGGTCGATGTTCCGGTGTTTGCGGTCTTTCAGGTTCACGTATATCCTGCTCTTGTTGATGGCCGGCGCGAAGTCCGTCCCGGTAACGTAGAACGTGCCCGACACCTCGGGCCGCTGCCGGAGCTTTTCATCGATGCTCATCATCAGCGCGTCGGCGCGTTGCAGGGAATTGTCGACCGGGGTCTCCAGCCTCACCAGATACCGACCCTGGTCCTCGGCCGGCATGAATTCCTTTCCCAAACCAAATCGAAAGATCAAAATTCCAACTACGACGCTCGTAACGGCTATCGCAATAACCGTCGGACGGTGGCGCAGGGCCCAGGCCAGGAGCGGCCGGTAGACCTCATACAGTTTTTCGTAACCTTTCTCGAGGACCATATAAAGTTTGCCGTGCTTCCGGCGGTAGAACAGGAACCGCGACGAAAGCATCGGCGTAAGGGTGAGCGAGACAAAGAGCGAGATAAGCACCGCCACGGTCACCGTGATGCCGAACTCATAGAAAAATTTGCCGACAATGCCCTTCATGAAGGCCACCGGCACGAAGACGGCCACGATCGAGAACGTCGTCGCCATGACTGCCAGACCGATCTCGGAGGCGCCATCCTGGGCCGCATTCATGGGCTGCTCGCCCTCTTCCATCCTCCGGTAAATGTTCTCGAGCACCACGATGGCGTCGTCGATCAGAATGCCGATGGACAGGGACAGGGCAAGCATGGTCATCATGTTCAGTGTGAACCCGAGAAACTGGATAAAGGCGAAGGTGGCGATGACCGAGGTCGGCAGGGCCACGGCGCTGATCAGAGTGCTTCGCATACTCCGGAGGAACGCAAAAATAATGAGCACTGCCAGCGCTGCTCCGAGCCAGAGCGCGATCTGCACGTCCTCAATGGACCGCCGGATATATACCGACTGGTCAAAGGTGATGTCGAGCTTCATCCCCTGCGAAGGCTTGATCCTTGCCACCGCTGCCTTGACCCGATCTGCCACAGCAACGGTGTTCTCACCGGACTGCCGCTTCACGGACAGGCCGACAGCGGTCTTGCCGTTGAACCGGGTGATGGACCGTTCGTCCTCGAGGCCGTCCTCGGCGTAACCGATGTTCCTGAGCTTGATAAGCTTTCCATGACGGTAGGAGATCACCATATCGTTAAAGGCCTTGGGCGTCTCGAACTCACCCTTGGTCTTGACAATAAACTCGGTCTGATTTCCTTCGATCCTGCCGCCCGGCGCTTCCTTGTGTTCAACTCCCAGCGCCCGCTTCACGTCCTCGGACGTGAGCGCCGCTGAATCCATCTTATTTTGGTCGAGCCAGATCCGCACCTGCCGTGTCCTGCCGCCGCTCATCGTGACCGAACCGACACCGGGGATCTTTTCAATATCCCGCTTCAGGACCTTGTCCGCGTAGTGCGTCAGGTCCCTGACGGTGCGGTCGCCCCAGACGGCTATCCAGACGATAGGCTGATCTTCAGGGCTGATCTTCTCGATCACCGGAGGCTCGGTCTCCTTCGGCAGCTTGTTCCGCACTGCGGCGACCTTGTCACGCACGTCCTGGGCCGACAGGTCAATGTTTCGTTCAAGATGGAATTCCACGGTCACGATGGAGTACTCTTCCATGCTCGAGGATCGGATGGACTTTACGCCGCTGATCGTGTTCACCGCCTCTTCAATAACGTCCGTGACGTCGATCTCCATCACTTCAGGACTCGCGCCCACAAGCTTGGTGGTGATGTTCACGACAGGGAAGTCCACCTTGGGGAAAAGGTCCAGGGCAAGCTTCGGATAGGCCACGACGCCGAAGACGATCAGAGCCAGGCCCACCATGGTGATGAACACCGGTCTCTTAATGGATATTTCAGGAAGACGCATACAGTACCTCTTCGCAAAGTGCAGAGAGCATAGGGCATAGGGACTTAAGGGTTTGAACGCTCTGCTCCATGCACTCTGCCCTATGCAAAATTATTGTGTTTCCTTCCCCAGCAGTCCGATGCTCTTCCAGAGCCGCAGGATCGCCACCTGCCGTTCGTAGGTGACGTTCACAAGCTCCCGTTCTGCAAGAAACAGTGCCTGCTGAGCGTCTATGACCATAAGGCTCGATGCGAGCCCCTCGCCGAAAAGATACGTAACGGTTTCAAAGTTCTCCTTCGCATCCGCGTACTGAAGCCTGGTCGACTCCAGTACGGACGTTACGGTCTCAAGGTTCACAGACATCTCATACACTTCCGTATCGATGTTCCTTCGGAGCAGCTCCGTAGCGTATTCGGCCTGTCGCAATTTGGACCGCGCCTCGGCCACCTCGGCTTTCATCAGTCCGCCTTCGAAGATCGGAACCAGCAGCCGGATGCCGCCGTAATAAACAGTTTCGTCCGTGATCATGGCAGGGCGGGAATCCTGATACCGGACCCCCCCCTCGGCGGAGACCTGCGGGTAATGCGAGCCCCTGACGAGCGTGATGTTTTGCTCTGCCGCCTTCCGGTTCAGCCGCGCGCCGGCGAAATCATCGCGGTATTCCAGCGCCAGCGCCTTCAGCCGTTCGAGGTTCTCAGCCGGCTGCGCCTGCGCCGGGGGCTCCACAACAATAGCGTCCTCCGGCAATCTTGTAAGCATGCTTAACATCCGTCTTGCGATCCTGAGCCGGTCCCGGGCAGACACCACGGAGATCGCTGCCTGGCTCACCAGTGTCTTCGCCCTGAGCAGATCGGAAATATTGGCCTTGGTCCTGCGCGTGGAAGCAACCCGCTCGGTCACTTTCTTGTACTGCTCCATGCGTGAAAGGGAATCCCCGCTTACTTCCAGCAGTTTCTGGGCCTTGAGCACCTCGAAATATGCCGCGGCCACGTTCAAGAGCATGTCCTGCTGCGCAGTGGTCAACTGCTTCCTGCTCATCTCTAAGAGCGTCCTGGCCGTTCTGAAGGCGGCAAGCGTTCTCCCTCCCGTATAGAGAGGCTGGGTGAGCACCAGGCCCGCCTGGAACTGATCGCGCGGCTGAAAAAGAAAGGCTCCTCCCTCCGGCGGAAGCGTCTTGTTATACCAGGTATTTCCCGCATTACCAGTCAGGCGGGGAAGCAGATAGGTGCGCGCCTGGTCGATCCTGCTGTCCGCCTGGACAACGCCTTCCTCCGCTATCTTGATGTTCTCGCTGGTCGCGAGCGCGGCTGCATAGGCATCCTGGAGCGCATACTGTTTCTCGTCGCAAAACGCCGTCGTGACGCCGAGCGCCGCGATCAAGAGCCCTGTTGCTATCTGTGCGATCTTCATCAAATGAATCCTATTTCTTCCCTTTTGCCTTTGTCCCCGGGTTTAACCCAAGACCGTCGAAGAAGAGGCCCGTGGCGAATTTGCCGAAGCGTTTGATCGACAGATCAAGATTCTTGCCGGTAATGAGTTCCGCAACGGGTTGCATGATGAAACTGTGCACGATCATGCCGATAAGACAGGAAAGGGCGACAGCAGGATCGAATTTTTTCAGTTCCCCTGATCTCATGCCCTGGGTCAGGATAGCTGAAAGTTTCTCGTAGCCGTGCGAGCAGAAGGTGTCCGCAAGCCACTTGCAGTTCCGGCTGCAGGACGCAAACTCGATGGAAAAGAGCCGGCGCAGGTCCTCGTTCGCGTGCTCGAACCGGATGAACTCTTCTATGTATTTCTCGATCTTCCGTCGCACCGTGGCGTTCCCGCTGAAGATCGGATGCTCCCATATCCGGTCGAGGGTCGTGAACGAATCGGCGAGCACCGCCCGGTAGAGCCCGGTCTTGTCGCGAAAGTGGTAGTAGATCATCGCGTTGTTCACTCCGGCGGCATCGGCGACCTCGCGGACCGAGGTCCCGTCAACGCCCCTCCGGGCAAAAACGCGCCTCGCCGCGCCAAGGATTGCCGCGCGAGTGCCCGCGTCCGCCGGCCGGGATTTCGGCGGCCTGCCCACGGTCCTTTTTATGGTCTTTCGTCGCGTGATCATCACCTTCACTTATATTAACTAATCGGTTAATTAATTTACATCGATAGGCAAAAATATACAACGACGACGGCTCTTTGTCAAGATTTTTTTGGCAGGATAAACACTATTTGATGATCGGGGGGACGGCAGCGTGGTTACCAGAATTTCCCCATCGGAATCCATCCGTTGAAGGACAAGCCGCGGAGGAGCGTCCGGAGGCCGAGGAAAATGATCAGAAGGGAAGCGATCCGGTACAGGAGTATTTTAAGATGGGGCCGCATTTTTGATATAAGAAATCCAAAAGAGAGCATGACGGGCACAGTGCCCAGACCGAAAACGGCCATCGTGATCGTACCGGAGAAAAAGCTTCCGGTGGCCGCCGCACTTATGAAGATCGGATACAGAAGCCCGCACGGCAGAAATCCCAGCAGGAGTCCGAGCAGGAATGTGCTCCAGACGGTTTCCATCTCGAGGATGCGACGAAGGGGTTTCCGGAAGATCGGCGCCTGGGTGATCCCCGTGTCCTCGAACATCCCGCGCTTCCCGAGGACCCCCGCTATGTTCAGCCCCATCAGAACCATGATCGCCCCGGCGAAGAGAAGCGCCGCACCCGGAAGCCCCCGCAGGTTGCCGATATAAGCGCCGTACGACCCGATGATCCCCATAAGCCCGCCGAGCAGCGAGTACGTGGTGATCCTTCCGAGGTTATAAAGAAGATGGTACGGCAGCGACGGCATGGAGGGAGATTTTTTCAGCGTATACATGGCCACGAACCCGCCGCACATGCCGATGCAGTGCATGCTGCCGAGGAGGCCGATGATGAATATTTCGATGTAGGTTTGCATTAGTTACACTGTGGTGCGGCATAACCCCACGTACAAATCCAATGAGGTGCGAGAAATCTATCGCTCCAACAAAGTACGAAAGTCCTCTGGGGAGCCGTTAAAGACGTTGAGATCAACCCGGCCTGTTATGCCGTCAATCCTGCCGTTGTTCGCATATTGCCAAAAGGTCCATCTTCTGCCGTCGGGCAAGCCTGGTCTTTTTAATATGTCCCGGATCCAGATATTCTTGTTGCTGATAAGTCCCGTCAGGTATTCATCATAAGAGTCATTCGTTGCATAAATGATCGGGGCTATGCCACGGGCCTCTTCGATTTTTCCCATGAAATACAACAACTCCCTTACGATAACTTCTTTCTCAGGCCTGTTCTTACAGTTGCCGCCGAACTCGAGGTCGATTACCGGGGGCAGTGCGTTGTCGTCAACAGGGACAGCAGCCAGAAAATTCTTTGCCTGCTCACCGCCGGGCTTGCAAAAACTGAAAAAATGATAAGCGCCCCGCGCCAGGCCGGCGCTTGCAGATTCTTTCCAATTGCGGCCAAACTCGGGGTCCCTGTAATCGCCCCCTTCCGATGCCTTCATGTAGACAAAATGAACCTTCTGTTTTTTGATGTTGTCCCATTCGATAGTCCCCTGATGATGTGAGATGTCGATGCCCCGCACGGGATAATTCGAGTGTCCCGGATAATTAAACCTCCAGTATCCCAAATCGTAACCCCACAGTAAAAGAGCTACGATCGCGGCAAGGAGTGGAACGATGTAAAGAATTCGCTTAGTCATAATCCAGGAGCTATCTCGTGCAATCAGTTTGCAGGTCGGGTAGAGCAACGCGAAACCCGACATCATTTGCCTTACTCATTTTCCACTTCTGATCGAATACAATCTTTTCGTCTGCTCCCCAATCGATATGATAAATACGCTGCTTCACATAACGTTGAAACGCTGGAAACAACCCGATTTTTGCATAGGGATGAAGCAATGTCAAGGGGAATGAGAAATACAGGGTCAAGGTGTCAGGAAAGAAAATCCGGCAAAAAACCTTTCGATCAGCTATCATCATCCATCATCCGGTGTTTTGGACGTTCGATGTCGTCGAACTGGCCGGTCTTTGCGGCCCAGAGGAATATGAACCAGCCGGCAAGGCCGATTGCGAACATGAGAACGATGAGTGCGATTATTGTCCAAAGCATAATTTTTAAAATTCCAAATCTCAAATCGCAAATTACAAATAAATTCCAATGACCAAGCCACAATAACCAAACGATTGAAATTTGATTATTGGTGATTGTTTGTCATTTGGTGTTTGTTATTTGGGATTTTCTCCCCGTTACTTCAACCTCAATGAATTCGTCACCACCGTCACGGAGCTCACCGCCATTGCCGCAGCGGCAACGATGGGGCTCAGAACACCCGACACGGCGAGCGGGAGGGCTGCGACGTTGTAAAAGAACGCCCAGAACAAGTTCTGCTTGATGACCCTGAACGTGCGGCGGGAAAGGTCAAACGCCTCTACGACACCCATGAGACCGGGCCTCATGAGCACCACGTCCGCCGACTCAATGGCAACATCCGAGCCGGCGGCCATGGCTATTCCCACATCCGCAGCAACAAGCGCCGGAGCATCATTTATTCCGTCGCCGACCATAGCGACGATGTTACCCTTCGAGCGAAGTCTCCTAATCTCGTCGGCCTTGCCGGAAGGCAATATTCCCGAGAGGACCTTCCCGATACCTGTGGCTTCGGCAATTACCTCGGCCGTGGTCTGATTGTCTCCGGTGATCATCACCACATCAACTCCCTTGTCCATAAGCCCTGCTACTGCCTGAGCAGCATCAGGCTTCGGGGAATCCATCAGTGCGATGATCCCGAGAAGCGCTTTATCTCTCGTCACATATACCACGGTTCTTCCACCGCGCTCCAATGCTTCTGCTTCAGCAACGATCTCAGGACATATCACAACATCCTCTTTTTCAAGAAGCGTTCGCTTGCCGACAAGCATGGGCATACCCGCGATCATTGCCCGCACACCCTGCCCCGGCATCGCCTGGAACCCCTCTGCCTTAAGCAATGGTATCCCCTGCTCCTTCGCGTGATCCACGATCGCAGCGCCGAGAAGGTGTTCAGAGCCCTGCTCCGCGGAAGCAGCGAACAATACGGTCTCGAGTTCAGAGTTCAGAGTTCTGAGTTTATGATTCCGCACTCCGCATTCCGCACTCCGAATTTCCGTTACCCTCATTTTCCCCGTCGTGAGCGTACCGGTCTTGTCCATAACAACCGTATCAACCTTATGCAAGCGCTCGAGCACATCGCCACCTTTTATGAGGATGCCCCTGCGCGCTGCGCTGCCGGTGCCCGAAAGGATCGCCACGGGTGTTGCAAGTCCCAATGCGCAGGGACAAGCGATCACCAGGACGGATACGGCGTTCAGCATCGCCGTTGAATACGAGCCAGCCTCTTGCATGCGT
>Ga0209342_10005644_pt1 | contig 12769 bp, 8 predicted proteins | sample RifCSP16_2_FD_184023 | JGI IMG/M metagenome (GOLD analysis project Ga0209342, IMG submission 184023) | Soil microbial communities from Rifle, Colorado - Rifle CSP2_sed 16_2 (SPAdes) (version 2) | ecosystem: Environmental > Terrestrial > Deep subsurface > Rock core/Sediment | place: Rifle... | reverse complement strand
GCGGCGGGCGCGGCGCTCGACCGCCGCGACCTCGCCGGGCGTGGCCAGCCGAAGCCCATCGAGCAAGCGGACCAGGTTTTCGGGGGGCGTCTGACGCATGACGCTTCACGCCGGCGTAGGCGTTCTCGTCTTTCGAGCATTGTGGAAGGATTCGATGCGGCGCGACGTGATCTTAGCACATAAGTCACCACGGCACAACGGGTTAAGTCGGCACCGCGTCAAAGCAGGCTCTTGGTTCCCCGGCCATCGGCTGCCACGGATGGCGCGGCAGTGACCAGCCCCGCATTGACTTTTCGGCTAGGAAGGGCACAATCGCACTTGGGCGAAAAATGGAGACTGCCATGTTGTCGCGTCTTTTCGGTCTGACGAGCGGTTTGTTCGGAATCGTGCTGATCGTTTCCATGCAAGGAGGCGGCACCAGGGCGGTCGAACCGCCGTCGGGCGGCGATGCGCCGCCGGACAAGACGATGCATTTCGACCTGGGCGACGGGGTTGGGCTCGACCTCGTGCTCATCCAACCGGGGTCGTTTATGATGGGCGACCCGAAGGGCGACGCCGAGGAGCAGCCGGTCCACAAGGTTACAATCACCAAACCGTTCTACCTCGGCAAGTTCGAGATCACGCAGGAACAATGGAACGCCGTGATGGGCCGCAATCGGAGCCATTTCCAGGGGGCCAAGCTGCCCGTGGATCGGGTGAGCTGGAATGATTGCCAGGCGTTTGTGAAGAAGCTCAACGAACGATTCGCGGATTCGGGCGTCCGCTTCGATCTGCCGACCGAGGCCCAGTGGGAATACGCTTGCCGGGCAGGAACGACGACTCGCCGCGCTTTCGGCGACGATCCGGCCAAGCTGGGCGACCATGCGTGGTTCGAGGAAAACGCCGACGGAAAGACCCATCCCGTGGGCGAGAAGAAACCGAACGCCTGGGGACTCCACGACATGCAGGGAAACGTCTGGGAGTGGTGCGCCGATTGGTACGGAGAGAATTACTACACCCAGGCTTCGCCGAGCGATCCGACGGGGCCCGCGGACGGCTCGGCGCGAATCATCCGCGGCGGTTCGTGGAGCGACGGAGCGCCCTATTGCCGATCGGCCTACCGCGGTTGTCTCCCGCCGTGGTTTTGCGTCTACTGCTACGGCTTTCGCGTGACGTGCGAGCGGCAGTAGCGCATTCGGCCTCGCCTATCTTTGTTTTTCCGTCTCCGCGGCAGTGCCTTCCGGCCCCAGCAGTCGCAGTTCGTGTAGGCACAGACCGTAGCAACCGCCCGGCGGGTTGAACTTCAGGACCATCCCGTTCCAGTCTTCGGCGAAATTGGCCGAATAGCATAACCAGAGTGTTTTGCCGTCGGGGCTGATGAACTTCGAGGGGATGTTCAGGAAGTAGGCTTGCTCGCCGAAATCCTTCATATAGACGACCCGCCGCCACGGCCCGGTCAGGGCGTCGGCTTCGAGAATGTAGGAACTCATTTTCGCGCAGGTCGGCCAGCCGTCGGTCACGCACATCAGGTACTTTTTCAACGGTGCGTTGTACGTCACCGTCACCACGCCCATGTTGTTGTTCCACTCCAACAGCGGCTTGATCCGGGCGAAGTCATGGGTCCAGACCGGTTGTCCCTTCGCGTCGTGGCCGGCGAAAAACTCGTACTTGCGGACGTCGTTGATGTTCTCGAGGCTCGGCGTCACTCGGGCGAGATACACCTGATCGGCCGACACGGCGCTGAGATTGGCGAAACGCGGCTTCGGGTCGTTCTCCTCCGCGCCCATCCCGACCAGATACGCCTTGCCGTCGGGCGAATGTTCCATGTTGCGGCCGAAGTCGACGAAATGGGGAGCGCCCATTTTGACCGGGCCCATGAGTTTCGCCGGCTCGGGAAACAGCGGCCGCGCGGGCGATAGCGGCGAAGGGGTCCACGTCTTGCCGTAATCGGTCGAAACGCGGAAGCCGGGCATCGGTCCCATCACGGGCCAGTTGTAGGTGAAGCCTTCGTGCTTGACCTCGGCCGCCGGCGCAAGGCAATACGTGCCGTAGTACCAGACGCCGTTGTGGACCAGACTGCCGCAGGGATAACGGCCTTGATACGGTTCGGGATCGGCTTTTTGGGGCGGGGCCGTGTTCCTGATGGTCAGCTTTTGGGGATCGTCGCCGATCATCACGGCCTGACCGGTGGTCGCGCCGCTGCCGATCGAAAAACTGCCCGCGCCTTCCGTGGCGCCGTCGGTCCAGGGCGAATATTGATTGCCGTCGGCGGCCCAGGAGGGATACCACGTGTCGCCGTAGTTGCGGTCGTGATGGCGGCCGGTGAAATAAACCCCGCCGAACTGCTCGGATTGTTTGAACGGACAATCTTTCGGCGGTTGATTGGGCCAAACGAAACCTTGCTCCGGCGTGCCTGTCGATTCCTGCTTCGCCTTCGGATCGAGGTTGTCGGCGGAAGCCTCGGACGGCCGCGCCGGAGCCGCGAGCCAGGCCGGTAGCGCTAGGAAAAAAACCGCGTAAAACCATCGTGCCGGTGCGTGGTGGAGGGTGGACATGGGGCGTTCTCCTGGAATCGTGCCACGGTCGGTAGAACGACGTTCGCACGGGTAAAAGTATTAAGAGTATACGGCCTGGCGCCTTCAACGGCAAGCCGGCCGGGCGTACAAGGAAACGCCCTACTCCGAGGCCGCTAGCGCCGGATTCGCGTCGCGGAGATAGCGGGCGACCAGGGCGAGCAGGTCGGCACGCTGGATGGGTTTGGTGGCGAAATCATCGCAGCCGGCGGCGACGCATTTCTGGCGGTCGTCGGCCATCGCGTGGGCGGTCAACGCGATGATCGGCAGCGAGAATCCCTCGCCGCGCAGCCGGGACGCGGCGGCATAGCCGTCGAGTTCGGGCATCTGCATGTCCATGAGCACCAAATCGTAGGGCGTACCGCTTTCGGCCGCCTCGCGGACTTTTTCGCACGCGATCAATCCGTTGTCGGCGATGGCGACTTGCAGGCCCGCCTTACGCAACAGAAAGGCGATGAGTCGCTGATTGTCGCGGCCGTCCTCGGCCAAGAGCACACGGCCGGTGAGCTTCAGATCGTTGGTTTGGCTGCGTTCGGCGTCGGACGAGGCGGGCCGCCACTCGGCCGGGTTTTCGACGAGTCGAACGTCGGCCGACGTTTCGAGCGGCACCGCTACGCAGAACGTGCTCCCGTGGCCCGGCGCGCTTTGGACCGAGATCGTTCCGCCCATCGCCTGCGCCATGCGCCAACTGATGGCGAGTCCCAGGCCCGTTCCGCCGTATTTTCGCGTGACCGTTCCGTCGGCCTGGGTGAACGGCTCGAAGACGCGGCCGACCTGTTCGGACGTCATGCCGATGCCGCTATCGACGACCTCCCAGTGAAGCCACGTTCGTCCTTCCTCCTCGACCCGGCGGACCACCATCCGCACGCCGCCCGTCTCGGTGAACTTGACGGCGTTGGCCACGAGGTTGATCAGAATCTGTCGCAGTCGGGTCGGGTCGGTCTGAATCACCTCGGGAATGGGCCCTTCGAACTTCAGAACGAGCGACAACCCTTTGGACGTGGCTCGCAGGTTCAACAACGAAACCACGTCGCGCGAAATCTCGATCGGCCAGCAGGGAATCCGTTCGAGGACCATTTTGCCCGACTCGATCTTCGAGAGATCCAGGATGTCGTTGATCAACTGGAGCAGGTGCTGGCCGTTGCGCAGAATGGTATCGACGGCCGTCCTGCGTTCGTCCTGGGTCAGTTGAGAATCACGCAGCACTTCGGCGAAACCGAGAATGGCCGTCATGGGCGTACGGATTTCGTGGCTCATGTTGGCCAGGAAGTCGCTCTTCGCCCGAGTGGCCGCGTTGGCGATTTCGTTGAATTGTTCGAGCGCCTCGTTGGCCGATTCAAGGGCTAGGGCGTAGTCGCGGGTCTCCTGCTCGGCCTGTTTGCGGTCGGTGATGTCGGTCAGGCTGGTGACGATGCCGACCAGTTCGCCGTCGCTTCCGCGATAGGGCGTCGCGGTGATGAAGCACGAAACGGCGCGCCCGTCGGCCAGCGAACGGTCCTCCTCGTATTCGACGCGGGACTCGCCCTCGCGGATCTGGCGGATGACGGCTTCCAGCCCCATGCAGGTCGAGGCGCTCCAGACGTCCTGGCATTTTCGCCCGACCACCGCGCCGCGATCGAGTTCGAAAAAGGAACAAAACGATTCGTTGACCCGAAGGACCGTCAAATCGCGACTGATCACGCAAAGAGGCGCCGCCGCGTTGAAGACGTGGGTCAGCTCGGCATGGGCCGCGAGGTTTTCCTCCATCGCTTGGATCCGGACGCTCGTGCCCGTGAACGTGAACGCGCACGTCTTGGCCAGCGCGACGTGCTCCGCGCGCCACGAGCGGATCGCGTGGGGCCAGTGCAGCAGCATGAGCCCGTGGAGATCGTCCCCGAGCATCAAGGGCGTCGCCAACAGAGCGCCGGTCAACGGCGCGTCGAGGACGCGCAGTTGCCGCTTGGCCTCCTCGGGCAGGGCGTCGACGTTGGCCACGTGGACGACCTCCCCGCGGCCGAGTTCCCGCGTCCACCACGAGAGGTTTTCGGGACGCAAGGGAAGCGACTTGGCGCGCCCTTCGGTCGAGCCGCCCCAACTGCCCAGGCAACGCAAGCGGGTTTTATCTTCGGAAAAAACAAAGACGCCGCCTTGGTCCGCGTTGACGAATTTTCCAAGGATCCCGAGAGCGTCTCGATAGGCCCCAAAATACTCCCGGGCCGTGACGACCATGAGGCAAGTGAAGATTTCATTGACGACCCGTTCCGATTCGAGTCGGAATCGCAGGGCCTCCTCGGCCCGGCGGCGCTCGGTCACGTCGCGTGCCACCGCCACGCCGTGCCATTGGTCGCGGAGCCGAACGGCGGAAAAGGAAAGCTCGATCGGAAATTGTTCGCCGCCTTTGCGAAGCGCCGTGAGTTCCATCGTCTGATTGACGGCGGCCGCGGCGCCCGTCTCTCGAAACCGCGGCAGGCTCTTCCAAAACGCGGCGTGCAGACGCGGCGGCACGATCAGGCTCGCGACGTTTCGCGTGATGACTTCGTCGACGTCGAAACCGAAAATCCGCGTGGCCGCCTCGTTCCAAAACGAAATCTTGCCGTCGGAATCGATCATGATGATCGCGTCGCGGGCCGACGAGGTGATCGTGCGCAACTGGCGCTCGCTCTCCTCGAGGTGGCGTTGCTTCTCGCGGCTTCGCCATTCGAGATAATTCAGCCGCCAGAACGCGAAGATCAACGGCGCCATGGCGACCGCCGACAGCAGGCCGCGCGGCAGCCCCACGCAGTAGGCCATCAGGCTCGACGGTTCCACCTTGTCGGCCGGGACCAGCGACAACGCAATGTCGCAGCCGACCAACAAAAAGATGACCACCAGAAAAATGCGGACCTTCGAGTACTGATACATCACGCAAGGACCCGGCATGGGCCGGGCCGGTTCGGTGCTATCGCCCGCCGGAAAACCGTCAAATAAACAATCCTCTATCACGCTATCGCCCGCGCAGAGGCCGTCTGTTCCGCCGGCACGTGGCTGGCGGCGAAACGGCCTTCATGGCGAAACAACGGAACGTGAATAGAAAAGTATAGGTTGGGGAACGGTATTATTTCCGGTGAGCCCGATTGGTCATCGGTCACCGATAGTATGAATCATGCCACCCTGGGGCGGGGTATCATTGAACTTACATGCGTGGGCTATAGCTTGACCCTTCAAAAGAACCATCCACTTCGCGCAATGTGAGTTCATAAGGCCGCCGGCGAAGCTGTCATGATGTCTGCCGGGAGGGTAAGTTGGAAGTTCTGAAGAGAGATCCAGCCTGTGTATTCCAGTTTCAGGAGTCCGTACCATGACCATGCGTCGTTTTTCATGCATTCTGGCAACCGTGGTCGCGTGGGGTGCAATCCTCTCGCACGCCTCGGCCAATGATGATCCACGTCTGGACTACGCTCGCCAACTGCTCGGGTCCATTCCCGAAGACGCACGCCCGGTGCTGAAAATCGATCCGGCGCTCGGTTATCCCGAGGGTTTTACGACGTCGGTTCCCACCGGGGAGCAGGGATCTCGACCGACGATCACGGGCGGTTCTCCGGCGGGCGTGCTTTATGGGGCGCAACAGTGGCTCGTCTCGCCGCGGCCGACGTCGGGAAGCGTGGAGAAGCCTGATTTCGAGCTTCGCGGAACCGTGCTCTTTTTCATGAAGGAACGGAGCTACGACTATCAGCTCACGCCGGAGGAGTTCCCCTGGTTTTACGACCGGCCGCTTTTGACCAAGTACCTCGACTACCTGCTGGCGAATCGTTTCAACACGATATTTATTTGGACAGGACACATGTTCCCGAGCCTCGTGTCGATGCCCAAGTATCCCGACGCGACGGATCTGGCGCCGGAGCAAGTCGCGCGAAACCAGGAGCAATTTCGTTGGTTCACCAACGAGTGCGCCAAGCGGAATATCGACGTGCTGCTGCATTTCTATCAGATTCACATTCCCAAGCCCCTGGCCAAATCGCGGCGGATTTCCGTGCGCTATCAAAAGCCGAACCCGTTTGTGACCCGATACGTGCGATACAGCCTGGAACGGTTTCTCGGCGAATTCAATTCGGTGGGGCTTTACGTCTGTCCCGGCGAGGCACTTCGTCCGCAGTACCAGCCGGAGTGGATCCGCGACGTTATCATCGCCGCCGCCAAGCAAAGCGGGAAGAATCCGCGGATCGTGGTGCGAGACTGGACGCTCGACGCCCAACGATTTAAGAAGGTATGCGTGGGGCAGTACGACAATCTCTATATTGAATTGAAACACAACAAAGAGATGATCGTCAGTCCCGTGCCCGACCCGCGCCACGCAATCTGGAATAACGTGGCCCGAAGGCACATCGTCAACCTGCACGAGGCGGCCGACGTCAAGCCGTTTCGCTGGGGCAGCCCGCGGTTCATTCGCGAGATGGTGGGCAACTGGAAACAGATCAGCCTGGACGGGGCCGAAGTTTACGGCATGGCGAGTTGGCGGTGGCCCTATTCGTTGGACAAACTCGACCCAAACCAAGTCGGATACTGGCCCCAGGGACCAAAGCTGCTTACGTTCGAGCGCGATGCAATCTGGCTTGAAGCGATCGGTCGGTATCTCTGGAAAACGGATCGGCCCGAGGAAGGCGAGACGGCCTATTGGACGGCGCGGCTGGCCGAGAAATTCGGCAGCGAACAGGCCGGAGAGCAATTGCTGCAATGGTACGACGTCACGGGGCCCGTTTTGCCGGGCTTGCAGAACCTGACGCACGTGCGAAATATGAACTTTTTCCCGACGGCGGTCGGCAAGGAGCAGATGATTGACGAAATCCTCGAACCGAAGCTGGACCGCGCCGGCTACCGGGCCCAACCGATGGACGCCTACCTCCGCGAGCGTTACAAGGAGAAGTACCACCTCCCGAAGTTGGAGAATCGCATTCCGATGCCGATTGCGGCCTATGCCGAGCGGATGGCGGCGGGCCAGGAGATCACCGACGCCATGACGCCCGATCGGGTGGCCGATCTGCTGGTGGAAATGGCCGAGCAGGGCGTCAAGCTGGCCGAGTCGGCCCAGGCAGCCGCCACGAAAAACCAAGACGAAGCGGCCCGATTCGTGACCGACAGCCAGGCGATGGCGCTTGTGGCCAAGGCGTGGCGCGAAAAGGTGTTGGCGGCGATCGCCAAGCGAGCGTTCCAGAAGACGGGCAACGAGAAGTATGTACGCCAATTACGCGAGCACATGCAGCAGTCAGTCGTGGTCTACAAGCAACTGGTCGCGCTGACCGACAAGACCTACATCACGGCGACGGACATACAAATGCCGCTCAACTGGCACGACGGCCTGAAGGCGTTTCGTGCTGATCGGGCGGCGCAGGAGCGGTTTCTTGGCTCGAAAACACCGCGGAGGTAAGTGTTCCCCTTGACGCGAAGGGGCATGGGGGTGTAGAGAATGGATGCTGGCGCAAGCGGTAGTTGCCAAACCGGGAACCACTTGCACAAGACCGGTGGGGATTGTCTCTTGCTAAAGGAGCCTGTCGGGGAGTAGCTTCCCGGGTGTATACTAATGGCCATTACTTGCCCTCGTTGTGGGGCTGGCTTTGACGTTACGCTGTTTCAGTTCGGACACCGGGTCCGTTGCGGTTGCGGCGAGTGGGTTGACCTTGGCCGCGGTCACGTGGCGAGCCCGGTCCAGCAGAAGGAGACCCAACGGATGAGCGAGAAAGCAATCGGCACGATCACGCATTACTTCAGCAAGATCCAGGTCGCGGGGATTCGGATCACGGACGGCAAGCTCCGGGTCGGCGACCGGATCCACGTCCACGGCCACACGAGCGACTTCACCCAGCCGGTCGACCAGATCCAGATCGACGGCCGATCAGTCGAGGAGGCCGGGCCGGGGGATGAGATCGGGATCAAGGTGATCGACCACGCCCGGGAACACGACGCGGTGTTCCTGGTGGAAGAAGAGTAGCACCCGTACTCATCACGCTCCGCGTGATGTCTCGGTAGACTTTTTGTGGACGTAGGGTGGGCATCGCCCACCAAAATGGCAAGTCCACTCTGCGCCGCTAAACAAAATCCACCGCGTACATCGATATCGCGAAAGGTACAATCGGGCTGTCGTGATGACGAATAGCCCTGGGAAAGACTTCAATTTTACCTCGAGCGATTTGATGAAAGAACCGTGTTACTATCGTCTCCCGTCTGAGTATCGTCGGTCGATCGTGTATATTATCGCAAGCCTGTTTGTCTTGATACCAGTGGCCGTGGTGGTGGACCGGGTAGTCGGATTAGGACGAGAGGATAAGCTCGTGGGGCTTTACATAGGGGTGGTGATAACTGGTTTGGCAGGGTTCGCGGCGCTTCGGTGGATGATACGGGTTGACGAGCAAGGCTTGGCACAACGGATTCTATTCTGGTGGGATCGCTGGGACTGGAGTGATCTGGCCAGTGGCCATATCGAGAAGGGCATTTCACACGTATTGATGGATCGCCGGCGGTCCTGTTGGAGGCGGAAACTGCGGTTGATTCTCAACGAAGAAGATTTACGGCAAGTCGTTGCGCGGATCAACGAACACTACGTTCTTCCTCCCCCTCCCTCCGTGCCGAGCGAGCTACGGATCAAATACAGCGATTTCTTTCGTCGAGTAGCAACGTTCGACGCTCACGGAGTCACACTCGTCGGGCACGACCGTACGCAAGTCTGCCTTTGGAGCGAGATCCGGCGAGTACACATCACTCGCATGGATACGTTGCGCCGCGATTTCCGGGTTCTTGAGATATTCTTGCCCCAAGATGTGATTGAACTAAAGCGGGTAAGCACCGAGTATGGTAACCATGAGACGTGGCGAGGCGCAACAGCCGAGCAGATCAACGAGTTTCTCGTCCAACATTTGCCATCCGAAAAATTACAGGAAGACACGATGGGGGGACCGAAGGCCACGGTCGAGGATGCCAATCGGACCCTCAATGCTCTTAGGAAGAAGGACCGGGAGCTTCGCGTCATGAGCGGCGTCCTCATGATCGTATTGGCAGGGGTGCTCCTCTATATGGCTTGGGATAAGGGCGTGTTCCCGGCCGTGGCGATGACACTCGTCAGTTTGCTCTATCTCGGGCCATTCTGGTTTCTCCGACGCGATTTATCCAAAAACATCCGTCGCACTGAACGGATGATCGCTGACCAAGAGCGATCAGATTCACTTACAGCGCGCGAATCGCTTCCCGATGCACCGTAGGCGAGGTGTCGTCAGCCGCGTGACCAGTCCCTCCTCACGGACTCCGATGCTCACTCGCCGAACGAACATTTAAAAGTTCGCGTGACTCCGGCGACATCACGCGGAGAGGCTGTGATTTTTTGTAGGGTGGGCATCGCCCACCAAAGTACGCGGCATTTCGGTGGGCGATGCCCACCCTACGTGATCTGGCAGGACATCACGCGGAGCGTGATGAATACGTTTAGACTTCGTCGAAGAGGATGCAGAGCACTTCGAGGGCCGCTATGGCGCGGGCCGCTTCGCGCACCCCGCCTGGCTCGATGCTTCCCTGCCAGATCGACAGGGCATGACGAAGATACTGCTCGCGCGAGTCGGCCAGTAGTTCGTCACCCAATTCGTCGTGGAGCCGGGACCACGTCTCGCGGAGCCGGTCCATGGCTTCTTGGCGGCCGTCGATCGCCTCGAACACGACGTCGTCGAGCATCTCGAGTTTTTCTAACACTTCGGGACTATTGGGGTGAAGTTGGCTCGACGGGGCCGCCGAGGCCCGCGCGTCCGGCACCGAAATCATGGCCGAACCGCGAAACCGGCGATGGGCCGCATGGGCCCGTTGCAGGCCGTCGAGCCAATCGCTTGGCACGGCGGGCATGGCCGGTTTCGACTTGGCCGGTTTCTCCCCGGCGTGTTGGTCCGGAAGCGAGTGGCCTTCGCGTTCCTCCATCAATTGAAGCCCCAGCGCGGGCAGATCCTCGGGCGTAAGTTCGAAGCGGCGTTTCGAGAACTGCGCGGCCAAAAACGGCGTCTCGCCCGAGCGGAGCACGCACTCGATCAGCCGTGACCAGCCGTCCAGCGGCGCGAATTCGGCCGGCGGAGCGTGCGACAGGTCCAGCACCGTCGCGCCGTAGCGGTGTTGCATTTGGCGCCACTGGGCCTTGTCGTCGGAAACCGCCACCACGCGAAACGGCCGACGCGGCGAGTAGTTCAGCCCCGTCGAAAAGGAAAAACGCGTACGACACTCGGGCGGAAGGCAATTCAATAGTCCGGCGATCAGATGCTCGGGCTCACTGCTGCCGGCCAATGCCAGACAGGGACACGAAAGGGCCGCCTGGACCAGCGAGGCCAGCCACGGCGTGCCCGGCTGATGAGACAGCCGCGACAGAAGCGGGGTGTCGATCGCGCCGGTGTGACCCATGAGCTGCATGGGTTCAAGCCGGCTGGGCACTCGCCGATGCACTTCCAACGCGCCGCCGGCCAGCGCGGCCCGAAGCACGGCGAACGGGTTGTTGGCGAAGCGGACCAGTTCGTCGGCCGGGACGATCAGGCATTGGGTATAGACCTGGTGGCCGCGTCCGCTGTATTCCTCGCCGGCCAAGGTGGTGCGGCTCACGCAATAGGCGCCGCTCGACAAGGGATGGAAGTTGAAGCTCACGCTGTCGGGACCCGCGTCGAGCAGCGATCCGTGCGAGGGCCCCCAAATGGCCAAGTCACGCAGATCCTCGGCACACACGCCGGGACTCGTGGCCACGACTTGATAGCCGGCCATCCGGTTCGTTTCGGCGGAGGTGTAAATGGCTTGTTCGATCAACGGTTTGGACTCCTTTTCTCCTGCTTGATCACTTCCTCCAGCAGCCATTCGAAGGGCTGGATCACGCCGCGGGGCTCGACCCGCAGCGGCACGTCGATCGCGCCGTCAAAAGCGCTCTGGGAATAAGCGATCGCACCGACCACGCTCGTGGCGAAAAACCGGTGCCGCGCGAAGCGTTCCTGGCACTGCTGCCAAAGGCCCGTGGTGTACGATTGGGCGAACGCGACGGGATCCTCCAGGCACGCTTCGCACTGGTCGGCTTTGGTGAACACAATGGCCACCGGCCGCTGGCACCAGCCCGTCTTGGGGTCGGTGTCCAATTCGGCCAGGTAACTTAAGAGTTTCATGGTGAAATAGTCGTGCGCCCGATGGCCCTCGCGGAGCGAAACGGCGTCGACCAGGGCCATGACGCCCTCGCTTTTTTTCAGGAACGTGCCGATCACCCGATACGTGTGCGGATGATCGATCTCCTCGAGAATGGCCTCGCCGGCCATGTCGGGCATGATCAGTTCAACCGGTTCCCGGCGGTCGGGTCGGCGGAGTTGGCAATGGACCCAATTCCAGCGGTCCGGCTCGCTGGCCGTTTTGTCGGGGAAACAGCGCCGGGCCAACGCGCCCACGGTATTTTGCTGGAGCGTGATGGAAAACGCGCCGCGCGTGATGATCCGCACGCGCGAGGGCATCCGCGAGAGCATGTCCATCAACATTCCCAGGTAGACCGTCTTGCCGGCGCTGCTGGCACCGACCGTGGCGATCATCCGCGGCTGAACGGCCTGGCCGGCCGCCTGATGGGCCAACGCCATCGGCGCCAGGCAATGGGTGCATAGCTCGGCGTCGATCGTGTTTTCGGCGTCGCACAAATAGCAGTGGATCGGCACCGCGTATTGCGCGAGCCGATAGGACTCCAACGGCTGGATCATGCTTTTGGTCATGGGCAAGCCTCCTCGCGCGGACAAGGCTTGGCATCGACCGGCGCAACGTCGGTGGGCGCCGTGGAAGCAAACGTCTTGTCGTCGCTCGCCTTGCCGGGGGCCTCCAGCAACAGATCGCACACGCCGATGGCCAGCCGGAAACCAATGTTGCGTTTGCGGGCCAGCGTGGCCTCGCCGCTTTGAAACTGGCAGGTGGACTGATTGTCGAAATAGGTGTCGAACGCGCCGCCCCGGATGCTCTTCATGGGCGTTTTAAACACGAGCTTGCCCAATGGATGCTCGCCGCCCGTGAAATTGCCGGCGGTCCACTCCCAGACGTTTCCGATAAGCTGGTATACGCCGCCGAGGCTCATTCCCTCGGAAAATTCATGCACGTCCACCACGCGACCCAGGCCCGTGTTCCAGAGATTGGCCCGCGAGCGGTCCACGTCGTCTCCCCAGGGGTAGACGCGCTGAATGCGTCCGCCATCGGCCGTGGGAACGGGCCACGCGCCGGCCTTGACCCATTCGGCGTCG
>Ga0209342_10005643_pt1 | contig 12769 bp, 11 predicted proteins | sample RifCSP16_2_FD_184023 | JGI IMG/M metagenome (GOLD analysis project Ga0209342, IMG submission 184023) | Soil microbial communities from Rifle, Colorado - Rifle CSP2_sed 16_2 (SPAdes) (version 2) | ecosystem: Environmental > Terrestrial > Deep subsurface > Rock core/Sediment | place: Rifle... | reverse complement strand
GCGATTATACCCGTTAATAAGAGCGAAATAAAGACTGGAATGCGTTTTTTGTGTGTCATGAGGGTCCTTTTTTTGGCGAACAATAGTAAATTCCATCTGTATTTAGAGTAGCACATGTGCTTTTTTGTCAAAAGCCTATTGACCTTTTTAATAAAGTATGCGTAAAATTTAACCATATATCTTAAAATCATGCGTCTTTTTTAACCATGAAAGATTTTCCTATGAAGCGTTTTGTTGATTATTACCTGCGTGAATGGAAAAATTCACCATATCGAAAACCTTTATTATTACGTGGTGCTCGTCAGATTGGAAAGACATATGCGGTGCGTGAATTAGGAAAAATCTTCGAGAATATGGTTGAGATTAATTTTGAACTAACAGAAGGAGCTCAAGGCATTTTTGAAAAAGGTGATCTTGAGCCAGAGCGCATTATTCGCGATCTTTTTTTGCTCACCCGTAAACGAATAATTCCTGGATCAACACTATTATTTTTTGATGAAATCCAAAATACTCCTAAAGTTTTGACTGCGCTTCGTTATTTTTATGAAAAACTACCGGCACTCCATGTTATTGCTGCTGGATCACTGCTTGATTTTACGATACAATCGACGGGGATTCCTGTTGGGCGTGTTGTTTCGTTGTATATGTATCCACTTTCATTTTTCGAATTTTTATGTGCATGTGGTTATGAAATACTTGCGCAAGAACTTGTGCCAGGAAAATTTATTGTCCCATTAAGTGAACCAGTTCACCACAAATTACTTTCTTTATTTGGTGAATATTGCGCAATTGGTGGTATGCCTGAAGCGGTAATGCTTTGGAAAGATAGTGGAAATCCATCACTGAGTTTTGAAGTGCATCATACATTGCTCGATACGTATCGTCAGGATTTTGGTAAATATGCGGATAAATTTCAGATTAAATATGTATCGACTTTATTTGATGCGATTCCGCGGTTTTTGGGAACAAAATTTAAATATAGCGCAATTGAAGGAGAGTATAGAAAGCGTGAATTATCGCCATGCTTAGATTTATTAACAACAGCAGGTGTTGTGCATTCTGTGGTACGTAGTGCAGGTAATGGAGTTCCTTTAGGTGCAGAAGCTGATCTTGAAGATTTTAAAGTCATTTTTTTGGATAGTGCGCTTGCACAAGCCATGCTGGGTCTTGATTTAAAAGCATGGTTTTTGCAACCTGAACAGGAGTTTGTTAATAAGGGATCTATTATTGAGGCGACAATTGGTCAAGAATTTTTAGCTTATGCTCATCCCTCTTATAAGACGAAACTATTCTATTGGCGTAGAAATACGCCTGGTAGTGAGGCGGAAGTTGATTATTTGATTACACATAAAGGATCAGTGATTCCTGTGGAAGTGAAAAGTGGTTCTGGTAGTACGCTCAGAAGTATGCATATGTTTTTGGAGAGTCATAAAGACTCTCCCTATGGATCACGATTTTCAACACAAAATTATTCTGTGCATGAAAAAATACATTCATATCCTTTATATGCTGTCGCGAGTGTTGCTAAAGATCTTGGGCACGATATAAAGGCATATGAATATGTGTTCACCGGACATGCGCTAAAGGAAAAAAAGCAAGCTCTTAAAGAGGCTTTTATGCAAGCGAATAGCGATGACGATAGATTAAAAATTATTAAAGAATGGGAAGCTCTTGATGGAGAAGACTGGCATGATTAAGTTTCCTATTCTTACAAAAAAATTATTGTTACACGTTAAATCTAATGTGAACGATATCACCATCTTGGACCAGGTAGTTTTGGCCTTCTATGCGCATTTTTCCTGCTGTTTTAATGGCAGGTTCTGTTTTGAGGGCCATGAGGTCGTCAACGCTGAAGGTTTCTGAGCAAATAAATCCACGTTCTATATCAGAATGTATTTCTCCACCAGCTTGGCGGATTGTGGTGCCTTTGCGCACTGGCCAGGCATGAATTTCTTTGGGGCCACAGGTAAAGAAGGTGATCAATCCAAGATTGTCATAGGTTTTTTTAATAATGGTATCAAGGCCTGGTTGCATTATGCCCATCATATCCATAAATTCTTGGGCTTCTGCTACGTCCATTTGTGTGAGTTCATATTCAATGCGTGCGCTAATTGGCACAACATGTTCTGTACCAAAATGTTTCACTAAGGCTTGGTAGTGTTTGTTATTGAGATATTGTTTGTCTTCTAGTTCACCTTCAGCAATGTTTGCAATAACAAGGAAGTTTTTTGTGCTGAGTAGTGGTGTAGTTTGAACATGGGCATTTATTACTAATGATCGTGCTGTTTGAGCATTTCCTTGTTCGAGGGCAATGCGAACATTTTTTAACAGTTCTATTTCATCATTAAGGCTTTTTTGTTCTGCGCCAGAGAGTTTGCCTTTGAGTGATTTTTCTACTTTTGGAAGGCGTTTATCAATGGCCTCGATATCTTTGAGCATGAGTTCTGCCATGATAATTTCAAAATCGTTGATGGGATCAATTTCTGTTGAGCGGATGATGCTTGGGTCTTCAAAGCAGCGCAATACATGCAAAATAAGATCAACTTGGGCGATGTTGCCTAAAAACTGGTTTCCTAGGCCTTCTCCTGTTGCGGCACCTTTAACAAGGCCTGCAATATCAACAAACGTTACTGTTGCAGGAATTATTTTGCTAGAATTATAAATTTTTCTGAGCTGCTCAAGGCGTACATCAGGAACTTCTGTGATTGCCACATGAGGGTCAATTGTGCAGAAGGGGTAATTTTCCATTGGAATGCTTGATTTGGTCAATGCGTTGAATAGGGTTGACTTACCAACATTAGGAAGTCCAACAAGTCCGGCTTTGATACTCATGGAGTGTAACTTTCATAATATTTCTTCCCGCGCTCATTCTGAACTTGTTGAAGGATCAGCGCGCTTTATTCTTCAACAAGTTCAGAATGAGCGCAAGAGGAAAAATAAATAGAATAACGATTTCAATATATCTTTTATTGTGCGTCAAAAAGGCTTTTTAATCAATTGTTTTTAATGGTTTATGTTTTTTATTGCACAAAAAAATAGGGTATGTTAATAATAAAAAGGTAGTTTTTATATATATATTTTTTTATAAAAAAGGAGTCCTTTCTTATGATGAATCATCCAGTAATGAAAATGGTCTGCATGGTGACATGGCCGATTACAGCTTTGGTTTCAATCAATGTACTAACAGCTAATTGGGGTTACGATGGTTATGTGTGGCTCGTGAATATGATGCCAGGAATGAGCATGGCTCTTATATGGATAATCAGCTTAGTTTCATTTGTAAAAGCGATGTTTATGTGCTGTCCTGGATGTGGCTCATGTCCTTGTACTTGCAATAAATAATTATGCATTTCTTTATGTAAATGCGTACATTAAAAACCAGTAAAAAAATCCTCGCATTGTAGCGGGATTTTTTTACTGGTTTTGTCTTATTATTTGTTATCAATTACCCACTTAAATGTTTTAATAATTTTTTCTTGATTAGCTCGTACATTGAATTCCATCTGACGTATCACGCGTTCTGCATCTTGTGGCTCATACTGAAAGTGTATAGTTTTTGCAAATCCGTTATTGGTTTCATGGTCAAGATCAAAGTCTTGCAATATATTATATTTTGTAGATTGAGGGTGATTATGTTGATAGTTCTGTAATAATGCAGGGTCACTAATGCGTGGGAAATACAGCACTGTAGGAACATATGGATTGTTTTTATCTTTAAACACATGCATGGCTTTTTTGCCTATGACATCAAAATTAATTTCTGGAAATGCAAGATTATTGCGCTTCATATAATCACATGTTTTTTTAAGTTCATCCCCAATTCTATCAGCGGATGCATCGCATATAATAAGAATATCTGCTTTACGTTCTGGATAGACAACAGGAGTCACTGGATTATTGAAATCAAGACCAGCATCAACGAACAATTGTTCTTTGGGTTCTGGTTTTCCTGTGTTCATTTTATAAGTGAAGTTTGGTACCTTCGCATAAAAATCTAACGGGCGTTCGCCTTCAATGGATGTTGCAATACTTTCGATAAGGTCTTCATGTCCGAGTACTTTTGCGAGTTCTTCTTTTATTGTTTTTACATTTGCTGCAAACGCTGATCCGTATGTTCCCATCTGATAGCTGAGACTTTTTTCAGGAGCGTTATTTACAGATTTTCCTTCTTTAAATTTTCTGCCATATGCCCATGTTGGTATATGTGTTGTGCTGTTACATGCACCAATTTCATGAGGAGTAAATTCATACCACATTGGATTTTCTATAATGTCTTCATTGCCATCAACTGCCGTATAAATTGGATACGGATATTTTCCGTCTTTAATTTTTTCTGCATGTTCTGATATATAAGTCATATGTCTTTTATCACCCAATGCAGCAAGCAATCTGTTGCCGAGTAAAGCGCCATACAAATCTACCGGAGTTTTAGCTTGCTTATATAATGCTTTGACGATGGCAGCTTGGAATAGTAATAATTCTTCCTCATCTGTGACATCGGTGAATGCTTTTGCTACACAATCTAAGATATATTGGTTAAATGTTTTTAATGGTAAACCTATAGAAATCCATGGTGCAACTGCCCACGTAGAACCAGAAAGAGCTGTGATATAAGTACTTGTATCAAGCAGTCCTATTTTTTCTGATCCAAGTAAACAACCCAGTGAGCACAATAGTGCACGATATCCACCACCACTCATGACAAAAGCAATCTTTGGTATTTGGTGATCTTCTAGTTGACGATTCAGAAGTTTTTGCAGACCTGCTTTAACGATAGGCAGACGTGCGATAAGACACTCTTTTTCGCCATCGCTTATTCCAGGTGTTTGCCGTACATATGCAACTTGGTTTTTATAGGGATTATTGGTAATTGCTTCAGGTTCTCCATTAAGGTATGTGCTCAGTTCGGGAGATATAAGGCCAATGAGAGTTCCAATAGTCTTTTTTGCTTTTTGAAAATCACTTTGAGGATCACTTCTTACTTCTTGCGGTTCATCCATTGCATGGCAGTGTGAAGTAAAAAGAAACAGAGTAAATGTTAGTTGTAGAAACATATTTGATATGTGCATGATTCTCCTTTTTTTTGTGTAGTGATTTGTGTGTTGATAATAAGAAGAGATTGTGAGGTTTTGCAATGTTTTGGAATACATGTTTATGCTTGTGTTGAATCATAGGTTTGTTTAGTAAAGGAAACGATTATGAGTTACATTTCGGTAGGTAATGAAAATTCTGTTGAGATTAAGCTTTATTACAAAGATTGGGGAGTTGGACAACCAGTTGTTTTTAGCCATGGCTGGCCATTAACTGCAGATGCGTGGGAAGACCAAATGTTATTCCTCGCACAGCATGGATATCGTTGTATTGCTCATGATCGTCGAGGTCATGGTCGTTCTACTCAGACATGGGACGGCAATGATATGGATACATATGCTGATGATCTTGCCAAACTCATTGAAGCGTTGGATTTAAAAGATGTAATTCATGTAGGTCATTCAACTGGTGGTGGTGAAGTTGCTCGCTACATTGGTCGACATGGTACAGGACGAGTTGCAAAAGCTGTGTTAATTAGTGCGGTTCCTCCGATGATGCTTAAAACTGACACAAATCCAAAAGGCATGGACATAAAAATTTTTGATGATATTCGTGCAGGTGTTCTCAAAGACCGTTCACAATATTTTAAGGACTTAGCAGAGCCATTTTTTGGTGCAAATAGGCCAGGAGCAAAGGTTTCACAAGGATTAAAAGATGTGTTTTGGCTGCAAGGGATGGTGGGAGGCTTCAATGCAATGTATGATTGCATTAAATCTTTTTCTGCGACTGATTTTAGAGAAGATCTTAAAAAGTTTGATGTGCCGACATTGATATTGCAAGGTGATGATGATCAGATCGTGCCATTTAATATTTCGGGTAAATTATCATCCCAGATGATCAAGGATGCTGTTTTAAAAGTGTATCCCGGTGCGCCGCATGGCTTGTGTTCAACACTGAAAGATCAAGTGAATGCCGATTTGCTGGAATTTTTTAAACAATGAAAAAATCCCCCGGGAATTGGACCGGGGGATAAGTCATTCTAGATGCAATAATTTAGGTAATGATTTGATGTTTACTATTTTCATATTTTACTATTCCTTTTAAGGTTTACCTAGCAAAAAAAGAAGTTACTTTTAATATTTTTTTCTGCAGATTCAAGCATTTTTTTATGCTTGCGATTGCTTTCTTTTTACCTTCAGGTCCTTTATATTCTTTTTTGAGTGTATAGAACCATGCGGCATTGCCAAAGTATGTTGGGACATTGAAAAGCTGATGACGCCTTATTTCAGATCCCCATAAAGATTCTATTGTATTATTATCAATCACAATCCCAAAGTGATACATCATAATAGTTTCGTTTTCATCATAAGTATAAACAACGATGTCATTTGCACATGGCTTATCTGTTTGTTCAAAATAATCTTCAAAAACTATACTGAGTAATCTACCAGGAAAGTTAACTTCATCTTCAAGGCCGATAGTTTTTTGAAGTACATATTGAAAGCAAGAACAGGCATCATCTTCCGATATTGACTGCATTTTTTGCGATTCATTTATACATTTTTCGTTGTATACTTCTTCATCAGTTTCAGATATTTCTATTGTTCTGACACAGGGTGGAAATTGTGTTGGTCTTAGTGTATTGAATTCATTTTTATGGGATATTTCTATCGATCCACACGTAACAAGAGCAAGAGCTGTTAGTATTTGAAAAGTCATCATTAATCCCTTTTTCAACTAGGTATTTTAGGGGTCTTATTATAACCATATTAATATATATTTGTATTGGTGTCAAGGGCGCCAATTAGACTGTGTTTTCAGTTTGATATTTTTTATCATATCAAACCCCCTCGAGGTTAAGTTCGAGGGGGTTTCGTTGTTTCTATCTGCTGAAAAGCTTATAGAGACAAAGCTCTATATCTATTATTTACTGTTGAATTTCAGCGTCAATTGGCTCATCTTGTTGAGGAGCTTCTTGTTGTTCAGCTGAAGCGTCAGCAGATGGTTGTTGCTTATAAAGAGTTTCAGCAATCTTGTAAGAAGCTTGCGTTAACTCATCATGAGCTCTTTGTAGACCAGCTGCATGATCAGCATGCTCAACTAAAGCTGCTTTTGCTTTTTCAATAGCGAGTTCTGTTGCAGTAACTTCTTCTTGAGACAACTTAGCTTTGTTTTCATTAAGTGTTTTTTCAACTGCTAGAATTGTGCTATCAAGTTGGTTACGTTTTTCAACAGCTTCACGAGCTTTTTTATCTTCATCTTCGTGAGCTTGTGCTTCTTGTACCATGCGTTCGATTTCTTCTTTAGATAAACCACTGCTGTTAGTGATTGAAATACGTTGTTCTTTGTTAGTTGCTTTATCTTTAGCAGAAACACTTACGATACCGTTAGCATCAATATCAAAAGTTACTTCGATTTGAGGTGTTCCACGTGGAGCTGCTGGAATGCCATCAAGCATGAATTGGCCAAGCATTTTATTATCTTTTGCAAATTCACGTTCACCTTGTACTACGCGTATATCTACTGCAGTTTGTCCATCATCTGCTGTTGAGAAAACCTGAGATTTGCGAGTAGGGATTGTAGTATTTCTCATGATAAGTTTGGTTGCAATGCCACCAAGAGTTTCAATACCAAGAGAAAGTGGTGTTACGTCGAGAAGTAATACGTCAGTCACGTCACCAGCTAAAATACCACCTTGTAAAGCTGCACCAAGAGCAACAACTTCATCAGGGTTTACTGATTTGTTTGGTTCTCTGTTAAATGTTTCTTTAACAATTTGTTGTACTTTAGGGATACGTGTTGAACCACCAACAAGAATAACTTCGTTAATATCTTTAGTTGTTAATTTAGCATCAGACAATGCTTGTGTGCATGGTTTGATTAAACGAGCAAAGATATCTGCGCAGAGTGATTCAAGTTTAGCGCGTGATATTTTAGTGTTAAAATGTTTAGGTCCAGAAGCATCTGCAGTAATATACGGCAAGTTGATTTCTGTTTCTAACATTGATGAAAGTTCAATTTTCGCTTTTTCAGCAGCTTCTTTAAGACGTTGTAATGCCATTTTATCTGCGCTTAAATCAATGCCTTGTTCGCGTTTGAATTCTTCTACTAAGAAGTCGATAAGTTTATGATCAACGTCATCACCACCAAGCATGGTGTCACCATTTGTTGATTTAACTTCAATAACGCCGTTGCAAATTTCTAAGATTGAAACGTCAAATGTACCACCACCAAAGTCAAACACTGCAATAGTTGAGTTGCCTTTTTTATCGGCACCATATGCTAATGCTGCAGCTGTTGGTTCGTTGATAATACGTTTAACATCAAGACCTGCAATGCGACCAGCATCTTTTGTTGCTTGACGTTGCGCATCGTTAAAGTATGCGGGAACAGTGATAACTGCGTCTGTTACTTTTTGTCCAAGGTAATCTTCTGCTGTTTGTTTGAGGTAAGTTAATACTGCTGCAGAGATTTCTTGTGGTGTAAATTTCTTGCCTTGTGCTTCAATAGTTACTTCGCCATTGTCGCTGCGAGATATTTTGTATGAAACGTTTTTAGCTTGTTTTGCAGCTGTTTCGTATTTTGCGCCAATGAAACGTTTTACTGAAGCGAGTGTGTTTTCTGGGTTTGTTACTGCTTGACGTTTTGCCAAGACACCAACTAAACGGCTACCATCTTTTGTATACGCTACGATAGAAGGAGTTGTGTTTGAACCTTCTTTGTTAGGTATTACTTTGGCTTGTCCGCCTTCCATGAATGCTACTACCGAGTTAGTTGTACCTAAATCGATACCAATTATTTTTGCCATCTTTCATCCTTTTGGTTGTATGTTTATACGATATTGGCCTAATTTTCATGGCTTTTTTGCGTAGGATCTTCGGTCGAGTGCTCATAGTGCCATGTAATTGTGCTTTTTTCAAGCTCTTTTTATAGGATAACAAAAAAACTTACCCTGTCAACTGCTAACTCAAAAAATATTAGTGGTATACGCTAAGATTTTATCATCTTGGGCCGGCAGAAGGGTGCTCTTTGATCCTGATGTTAGCAGCAATTGAAGCGCAGTTCGGATGTTTTTATTATACATGTCGGATAATTGACGGAGTGCCGGGCAAAGCAAACAACTTTATACGCCTTTTTTCCTTATCTTTGTTATTTTCCGCTCTGCGAACACCCGCGGGCACCCGGCACTCCGTCCTCGGCCCCCCGCCTTTTCTTTGTGGAAAACAACGCAGGCGGGGGCCTCAAGACTCCGTTATAAGATAGGAAGGGGGAATTCAGGATAAGAAGCAAACGGATAAGGGAAGATAGTAAAAGAGAAGGAAAGAAGGAATAAGGAATTATAGGAATTATAGGGACATAGGAATATATAAGAACTATATAAGTAAGAACTAAGGACTGTCTCTATATAAGTAAAAGCACTAAGACATATAAGAAGAAAGATTAAAAAAGTTTTACTGCGAAGTTTGTTGCTTAAAAGGGGGATTGGTATACGCAAGATTATGAGTAAAAGAAAAAGGAAAAAGTCTATGCAACACATGTACGCGTATAAACACATAAGAACAATTACCAATTGGACGCCACGCCCGCACATGCAAAAGGGGATCGTACCAATTAACGCGTTTGCGATTTAAGATAAAATTCAGTTAATTTCTTAGCATAATCATCATCAAATTTTGCATGAGTTAATGTTGTTTATTCGTTTTTGAAAAACACTTTTGTTTTTTTATATCTAAGATTCCTTAAAAGGGAAACAGCGGCCCTTGTGGCAATTGAGCAAGTTTTTTGTCTGCAAAGCGCTACTCTGTTTTTTCTACCATTGATTCCATCTCTTTTTCTTATAATTTATTACCATTTGTGCTATTAAGCAATTTCTGTATAATAACATGTAAGATTTAATAAAGGCCTTTTTGCTCAATATGAACCAAAGAGCCCTATTGCTGAATTCAGGGGGTTATTATGAATAGACTTATGATGAAAATGAGCGTTATTGTGCTGATGATTTCAGCTTGCAACACATCTTTTGGAATGATGCCTTATTATAAACCGTCTCGCAAAGCAAAACTCAAGAATTCTCCAGAAATGAAAGTTGCTAGAAGGAAAGCTTTTAGTCGGATGCAACAAGATCTGGAAAATCAACGAAATAATATAAAACTTATAGAACCTAGACCATCTGAGGATTGTGCCCTTGAGAATGTTCCGCTTCCGTTGGAAATATTGTTGAAAATTGGTGAAAGCGGCAAAAACGTCATTGACAAATTGGATGCAACGTGTCGATTAATGAACAGACACTTGGTGCATAAAAAAATTAAAAATGCTCGTGGTCTTTGTGAGGGTAATATGTTGCTTATTCTACATGGTTAAAAAGAGCAATGGAACAAAATAGTAAGAAGGCGTTCGAGTTTTTGCTGCAAGAAGATCCTTTTGATTGTAAGAATTTCTGTTTCTTTAAATGCTCTTTATACGTATTTCCCGGCTATCCCAAGGGACCAATCATGAATGATCTTGAACTTCATATCAATTATCTTGGAGAATTTGCTAATAATGGCCTTAAGCACCGCGGTTGTCGACTAGATTTCGGAAGCTATTCATCAGAATGGGAAACGAGTTTTCTTGTCTTATGCAAAAAACACGGATGCAGAACTTTAGAAGAAACAAAACACTAGCAAATATAATTAGGATTCGAATTGGAAGTTTTTGCATGTCAAAAGTAAAAAACTTTCAATTGCATTTCTCTTCTAATTGATAATTAACGAGCGCTAAAGAAAAAACACAAGTAATTTTGACCTAGTATATAAAAAATAATTATTATATACGCTGCATGGTAAAAGATAAAATCTTTTCTCCACGCAGTGTTTTTGTTTGTGATTTTTTGTGTGTTCCGAAAAATAAGTTACTCCTGAATATTGGTACTTAAAATTTTTGTAAATGTGTGTTAAGATTTTAACTGTGTATAAAACTCTTCTTGCGAGAAGCTTTACCTTTTTATGAAAGGGTAGCTATGTTTGCTCGCAATGAGAAAGTTGTGTACCCCGGTCACGGGGTGGCTATTATCAGCTGTGTTATCGAAAAAAAAATCGCAGGCCGTTTATTACAATTCTTTGAACTACGATTTCTTAATAAAGATATGACAATTCTTGTCCCAACAGATAATGCTAGCGCTGTGGGAATTAGACCCCTCAGTTCTGCTGAATATATTAATGATATTTTTAAAATATTGGCGCAACCAGTAATTGCCAAGCAGCTTGATGCTGCAGTCAGTAATTGGAACAAGCGTAATAAAGAATATCAAGGAAAACTTCGCAGTGGCAATTTATTAGAATTATGCGCAATCTATAGAGACCTAAGACATATTGAAGTTAATAAAGAGCTTTCGTTTGGTGAAAAAAGTTTGTTGCAGCAAACAGAAAGCCTTCTCATCGAAGAGATCTCAATTGTTACTAAAGTAGGAGTTGCTGATGCGGCTAAACAACTAAAAGATTTAGTTGGATACAAAGTAAAACACAATAATGAATCGTGCTTTGTTAAAACTTTGTAGCGTACATTTATAACCCCAGCCTTTAACCAAAATCTTCACTTCTGCCGGGTACCCAATTGAAACGAAGTGAAGATTGGGTTAGAAGCTGGGGTTAATAAGTTGGTAACTTTCGTGTATGCTTATATAGTATGAAGAACAAAATAGATCGCCCATTTATGCTCATCATCTACGGACCTACTGGGGTTGGCAAAACTGATATGGCTCTTGCTATAGCTGAACGCATGCCATCTGAGATTATTAACATGGATGTAGGTCAATTTTATACCCCTCTTTCTATTGGTACAGCAAAACCGGATTGGAAACACAGTCCAGTACCACACCATCTTTTTGATATTATTGATACTCCTGCCAATTATACCGTGAGTGAGTATCGCGTCTTATTATACAAAACAGTACAAGAAGTTATACAACGTGGAAACCTTCCTATTCTTGTTGGAGGCTCTGGGTTTTACTTGCATGCTCTGCTGTTTCCTCCCCAAGTTGCACTAGAAGACAAAGACATTTCGCATGTATATCCCAAAGGCACAAATCTGTGGCAAGAACTTTATGTTATTGATCCACAACGAGCATTACATATTGATAAAGCAGATGAATACCGTATCAAGCGTGCATTAAGCATTTGGCATGCTACCGGAAAATTACCCTCATCGTATGCTCCCGTGTACAAACCAGAAGCAGATTATATGTTGCTTTTTGTAGAACGCGATCGTCAGGAATTAAAAAATCGTATCAATCAACGTGTGCTAGAAATGTTTGATTGTGGCTGGATACAAGAGGCAGAAAATCTTATCAATACACCATGGAAAGATTTTATTCAAAATAAAAACCTTATTGGATACAGCGAAATATTTGATTATGTATCAGGTGAAAAAACTGCAACCACGTTTTCCAATATGGTAGATACTATACGTGCCAGAACAAGACAGTACGCAAAACGACAATTTACCTTTTGGCGTAAGTTAGAGCGTGAAATTAAAAAAGAAAAGCAGTATACTAGTACAAGCATAGGATGCCTTGAGGTAGTAAACTTGACGAATGTAAAAATTCATTTATATCTTAATGAACTGTTAAAACGATTGTTGTTGCGTTAGGTAAAAAATATGAATAAATGGGAAGATTCTTTTAAGAAAACAAATGAACAAGCATGTCATTGCTCAAATAATCAGGGCCTATTTGTACCAAACAGACAACTGAGTTTTATAG
>Ga0209342_10005642_pt1 | contig 12770 bp, 13 predicted proteins | sample RifCSP16_2_FD_184023 | JGI IMG/M metagenome (GOLD analysis project Ga0209342, IMG submission 184023) | Soil microbial communities from Rifle, Colorado - Rifle CSP2_sed 16_2 (SPAdes) (version 2) | ecosystem: Environmental > Terrestrial > Deep subsurface > Rock core/Sediment | place: Rifle... | reverse complement strand
GAATAGCGGCTGAACAGTTGATGAGGAGGGCGATACCGATGCAGGTCAGGAGATTCACCAAGACGCTGGTGGTGGCCGTGTGTGTGTGTCTCGCGTCGATGTTGATGCTGCCGAGCGCGGGTCACGCGAAAACTGCTCAGGAGATCGACGCGGGCGTGAACGCGGTCCTCGACCGGTTCGCGACGCAGGTGAAGAACGCCAACCAGTTCCTTCAGACGGCCAAGGGCGTGCTGGTGTTTGCCGGCGTGTTCAAGGCCGGCATCGGCATCGGCGGGGAGTACGGTGAGGGCGCGCTCCGCATCGGCGGCAAGACCGCCGCATACTACAGCATCGGCGCCGCCTCCATCGGGCTCCAGTTGGGCGCGCAGAAGAAGGACGTCATCATCGTGTTTCTCCAGGAAGAGGCGCTCAAGAAGTTTCAGGTGAGCCAGGGCTGGCAGGTCGGTGTGGATGGATCCGTGGTCATCGTCGACCTGGGCGCCGGCGCCTCGATCGACACGACCAAGATCAATCAGCCGGTCGTGGGATTCGTCATCGGCCAAAAGGGCCTGATGTACAACTTGACCCTGGAAGGGTCAAAGATCTCCAAGCTCAACAAGTAAGGCGACCCGCCGCGCGGGGGGCCTGGGGGCGATCATCCCCCGGGCCCTTGTCTTTGCGGGCGCCCACCGGGGCATACACCTACCGAGACGTATTCATCCGCCTACCAGGCGACATGGGCCAACATATGTCAAAGTCGGCGTTGTTCACCGATCACCTTGCTCGAGCATACCGGGAAGCCCGGGTGCTTGTCCTTGGCGACCGTACTCCCAAGGTCGACCGCGCGTTTGCGCTCCATCGGGAGTTCCTCGCCTTACGGGCCTCACTCGCCGAGGCGGAGGCCGGTGGGCTCTCCGACTGGGAGACAACCTTCCTCGAGCGGACCCGCCGCGCGATCATCGTCGCCCTCCGTCATCAAGCGATCGCGGTGCGAGAACGCTGGTCCGAGAGCAGGGGGTCGCTCGGCCTCGACCAAGCGTCACCGCACTTCGACCTCGAGCACGCCCTCCAGCTCTCCACAGCGGCGATGCAGCTCCACGCGGACCGTGATCCCGATGCCCCGAGGACCGCGAAGGTCATGGAGTTCATCCGGCAGAGTGGCGCTCAGGCAGGTGTCGCGCAGCCAGAGATGCCGCGTCCACAGGAACGGCCACCCGTGCGTGTGACGTCGGAGACGCCGGCCGCGCTCCCTTCGATACCGGCCGCCTCCGCGATGCCGTCAACCGTGAATCCGGCCGACGCACTTCTCGACCGGACCGTCCCGGATGACGCGCCGGAACCAATCGCCGCCACCGAAGTTGTCCGGACCGGGCCGGCGGGCAAACGCGGAACGCGCGCGGCCCGGCTGTTGCCGGTCTTGACGGCAGCGGGATTCGTCGTGCTGGTCGGGGCGGCCTCGCTCGTCTTGCGGGTGAAGACCACACCGGCCCCCGATGCCCCCGCGGACAAGGGGCGGCCCGGGAACATCGCCATTGGGGCGCCTGCGCCCGCGAAGACACAAGAGCCGGCCCGCGTGACCACCGTGCTCTTTCAGTCAGAGCCCACCGGCGCGCGCGTGACGGTCGACGGGGAATTCCGCGGCACCACGCCGCTGAGTCTTGAGGGCAAACCCGGTGACGTGCTGACCATCGTGGTGCAGAAAGACAAGCGGATCTGGCGCGGCGTTCTGACCGTGGGCTCGGAGGGGAAGCAGGCCGTGACGGTCAGGTTGCAGCCGCCGAAGATCGCTCAGACGCCGCGCGCCCAGCCGACGAAAGCGAGCTCGAGTGGACACAAGCGCTTCGACATCGTCATGCGCGACGGGATCGAACTCTACAACAAAGGGTGGTTCGGGCCCGCGGTGGGACGGTTCCGGGAAGCCGTGAGCCTTGATCCGCGGTCGCCGGAGGCTAATCTTTGGCTCGCCCGGGCGCTGATCCGATCGGATCGACAAGCCGAGGCCCGACCGGTGCTCGAGAAAGTGATCGAACTGGCGCGGACGGGGCCGCAGGCCGACGAGGCCGCGGTGTTGCTCGGCAAGCTGTAGACAACACGATTGAACAGAGGGGGACGCCGGATGGCTCATCTGCCCTTGTTCGACCAGCTCCAGCACCTCGAAGATCTGATCGAGGTGTACGCCGACGTGCTCATTGCGTGGGAACTGCGACAAACGCCTGAAAGCGTGGTACCGGTCCTCGCCGAGGCCGGCCGTCTCGATGCCTCACAAGTCCATGCGCTGCTGGAGGAGATCCTCATTGGCGGAGGCGCCCGCCTGTTCACGGAATTCCAGGCCATTGAGGCCTCCGCGGCGCAGACAGATGACACTGAAGCGCTCAAGGCCGTGGAACGGGTCCGCCAGGCGCTGCTGCACATCGGCCGGTACAACGCCGATGCATTGGCCTGGGGCATGGGCTCACGGCAGAAGCTGCGGTCATCCCTGCAAAACCTCGAACGAGACTAACACTTCTCGCGATCAGCAGGGTTGGAGGCTCGGGGATTGGCCACGGTCGGTACACCGGGAGCGTCGGATCCTCTTCACCGCAGATTTCTCATTCGTCTCGGTCTGCACGGGAAGTTCATCCTCCTGATCGTCTGCTGGCTTCTGATCATGTTCGGGGCGATCGTGACCACCATGACCGGCAACAACCGCCTCACCTTTGGGATCGGATTCGGTCTCTTGGGGGCGGCCGCGTTCACCTACGTGCTCGTGCGAACCGTCACACGCCCCATCGCCATGCTGATCGCCGGGACCCGCGCCGTGGCCGACGGGAATCTCGACACGCAAATCACCATACGGACCAACGACGAGATGGAAGTCCTGGCGACGTCCTTCAATCAAATGACCGGCAGCCTGCGGAAGATGACCGAAAAGCTTCAGTCCAGCGCCATCCACGACCCGCTTACCGGACTACCGAACCGGACGCTCTTCATGGACCGGCTCCGTCATGTCGTGGACCGCGCCGGTCGCAGGAATGCGTCGGGGTTTGCCGTCATCTTCATGGACGTGGACCGGTTCAAGTTCCTCAACGACAGCTTTGGCCACAGCGCCGGGGATCAACTGCTGGCGGACCTCGGCCGTCGGCTGACGACGTGCGTGCGTCAGGGTGACACGATCGCCCGGCTCAGCGGCGACGAGTTCGGCATGCTGCTCGAAGACCTACCCGGGGCGCGCCACGCCGTCCTCGTGGCCGAACGCATCAAGCAGCGGCTCGAACACCCTTTCCACCTGCGCGGGCAGGAAGTGTTCATCACGGTGAGCCTGGGGATCGCGGTCGCCCCACAGGAAAACGCCGAGCCGGAGACACTGCTGCGAAACGCGGACACCGCCATGTATCGTGCCAAGAACTCCGGCAGGGGCACCTACCAGGTGTTCGACGAAGAGATGCGGCAGGAAGTGCTGAAGACGCTTCAGATGCAAACCGCCATGCGCCGCAGCTTCGACCGCAAGGAGTTCAGCCTCGTCTATCAACCGATCGTGCTCCTCCAGACCGGCAGAGTGGTGGGCTTCGAGGCGCTGTCCCGCTGGAACTATCCGCAGGGACACACCGTCCTGCCAAGTGAGTTCATCCCGGTCGCCGAGGAGACCGGACTGATCATCCCTATCGGCGAGTGGGTCCTGGGCGAGGCCTGGCGCCAGTTGCGTCAATGGCGGGCCACGTATCCCACGCGGTCGCCGCTATGGATCAGCGTCAATCTCTCGCGCCGTCAACTCGCGCACGCCGACCTCGTCCAGAATGTCACTCGTTTGCTCCAGGAGTCGCAGCTGGAGCCGTCACGGTTGATGCTCGAAATCACTGAGGGCGCGATCATGGAGGATGCCGAGGACGCCGCACGGACCCTCGCCACCCTACGCGCGATGGGGCTTCGGGTGGCGATCGACGACTTCGGAACAGGCTACTCGTCGCTCAGCCTGCTCCAGCGGTTCCCCATCGACGTGGTCAAGATCGATCGTGCCTTCGTCGCTGAGTTGGACACGTCGTCGTCGGACGGCTCTCAGGTCCTGCGCGCCATCACCAGCCTGGCCAACACCCTCGGGCTGGACGTGGTCGCGGAAGGCGTCGAACGGGCGGACCAGGTGGCGCTCCTCCAGGAGCTGGATTGCACGTACGGACAGGGTCACTACTTCGCGTATCCGCAGGATGCCGACTCGGCAGGGAGTCTGCTCGAAGAAACCGGGACCGCGGCACGCCCCGCGCTCATCGTACCCGCCGCCACCTCGTCCAAACCGTCACCCGTCGTCTAGCAAACGCAGCTCCAGTACCCCAAGGAGAGAGGGTGACCCCGCGCAGAAGAGACTAGAGTAGACATCTATGGGATCCGATACCGACAGCGCCACCCCCGCGGTGGCGGCATCCCCGAAGAGATCCGCGACATCCGCGGCGCCCCTGATCGCGGCATCGGGTGCGCTCGGATGGTTGATGTGTGCGCATTTTGCCAACGACTTGTACGTCAACTTCCTCAACGCGCTGCTTCCGCTGCTGGCGGACGCCCACCACTTCAGCCTCGCGCAGGCCGGCCTGCTGGTGTCGATCTCCACGATCACCGGATCGATCTTGCAACCCGTGTTCGGGTATCTCGCCGACAGCGCGCGTCTCCGCGCGGTCGCCGTGGTGGGGCTCGCCAGCACGGTGCTGGGATCCTCGTTGCTCGGCGTGGCGCCGTCGTACCCGGCGCTGGCCTTCCTCAGCCTACTGTACGGTTTTGGGATCGCCGCATTCCACCCCCAGTCGGCGGGTCTCGTGCACCAGCTATCAGGCGAACGCAAGGGTACCCGTATGGCCACGTACATCATGGCCGGCCAGACCGGACAGGCCCTGAGCCCGCTCATCGCTGCGTACATCGCAGTGCGCGCCGGGCTGCCGTGGGTGGCCGTGACCGCGATCCCCGGGTTGATCGTGGCCCTCGTCCTGCTGCGGGTCGTCCCATGGCACCTGCGCACGCCGCAGCGAGCGGGCGCGTCGGGAAGCCCGGAGAGCCTGCGGTCGGCCCTGCGTCAGAACCTCCGCGGGTTGATCCGGCTGATGGGCCTCGTCTTGTCGCGTTCGCTGGTCGTGCAGTGCATGCTGGCGCTGCTGCCGTTCCTGTATCGGGCACGCGGCGCACCTGCGACCACCGGCGCGGCGGCGATCACGGCGATGGTCTTTGCCGGGGCCCTGGGCGGCATGGTGGCGGGGTATCTATCTGATCGCTATGGCCGGCGGCGGGTATTGTTCGTCTCGTTCCTCATCGCCACGCCGTTCTTCCTGGGAGGGATTCTCGGCACCGGGCCGGCGTCGATCGTCCTGCTGGCGCTGGGGGGCGGCGCCCTGTTCGGCTCGTCTTCGCTTGTCACTGTGGAGGCACAAAGCCTGCTCCCGACCCACGCGAGCACGGCCGCGGGGTTGATGATGGGCCTGGGGATGGGCATGGGCGGTCTGCTGGTCGGGACGGTGGGCGCGCTGGCCCAGATTTTTGGGATTGTCCCGGTCCTGACGGTGGTGAGCTTGCTGCCGGTGCCGGGAAGCCTCCTCACGCTGACGCTCACCCATGAAGGACGCAGGCGGCCGCGGTCGTGATCGTGCGCTGACCGTGTGGGATCGCGTTCTTCGATGGGTGCCTCCCGCGATTCGACCGAGCGTCAAGGCGGACCTCACAGCGGCAATCCTCTTTGGGGTTTTCGCCGGCCTCACTGTCCCGTTTGTGCCCGTCATGGGGCGACGCCTCGGTGCGTCGCCTCTAGAAGTCTCGCTGCTCGTCGCGGCTCCCTCGATTGGCCTGCTTGGCTCGCTCTGGTGGGCCAACGCCATTCACCGAACGCCCTCCCTGCACATGATCATCCGCACGCAGGTCGCCGGGCGGGGGCTCTTGTTGCTGTTGCCGCTGGTCCACGCACCAGAACCCTATGTGGGCCTGATTCTCCTGCAGTACGCCGTCACCTCGATCGGCAGTCTCGCGTATGCTCAGGTGATCCGCGAGGCGTACCCGCAAGAGGTCCGCGCTCGAATCGTGGCGTTCGTACGCGCGTGGATGGCCCTCGTCTGGGCGGTGACGGCCTTTGTCGGCGGGCGCGTCATGGAACAGGTCCCGTTTCAATGGGTATTCGCGGCTGCCGCGCTCTTCGGCCTCATCAGCCCGTTCATGCTCAAGCGGATGCGGGTGTCCGACACGGGGCAGGCGCCGAGTACCCTCACGGATACCTGGCACCTCCTGCGGACCGACCGTTCCTTTTTGAGGTTTCTCGCCGGGTTCTTCGTGTTTGGATTTGGTGTCTGGCTGATGGCTCCGGCCATACCCATCCTGCTGGTCGATGTGCTCCACGCGACCAACTTCCAGGTCGGTCTGCTCGGTGCAACGACGTCTGCGACCGCGATCGTCGCCTACTACTACTGGGGACGGCTCATGGATCGCAGGCCGGCCACCCACGCAGTGGTCCCGGTCTTCGTGGTCGGCACCATGACGCCGCTGATTTACATGATGGCCACGACGCCGTGGATGGCGCTGGCGGCGGGGGTGACGGATGGCCTCACCTCAGCGGGCATCGATCTGGGCTGGCTGCAGGGTGTCTTTCAATACGCGCCGATTGGGCAGGTCCGCCACTACGTGGCCATCTACAATACGCTGGTCGGCGTACGCGGTGTGATCGCGCCAATCTTGAGCGGTCTGCTTCTGCCCGTGGTGGGTTCCAAAGTCATCCTGGTGGTCTCGGCACTGTGCACGCTGACCGGCGCAGCGCTGATGCGCAGGGCGCAGGGTGCCCACACGCGGGTCGCCTACCGGCGCTGAGACATGCGGGCGTCAAGGAAGAACGCCATCACGACGGGATAGAGCGCGCCGTATGCCAGAGCCCAGACCATTTCTTCGACCGGCGCACCGAGAAATACGATCCCGCTCAGCACCCGTGTGTTCCATTGCGACAACGTGCCCGGCCAGATGTGCAGGCTCCCGAACAGGACCGCTCCGTAGAGAATGGTGAAGGCGATCGCGCCCCGCACAGCGAGCGGCCAGTATGCGGGGCGAAGCCAAAGCATCGCCCCAAGAATGACGGCGCCGCCGACCAAACCGGCGTGCATCACGGCAACGCCCGCGCGCGCGATGACGACCAGCAGCAGCGTAAAGGCCGCCGTCACCGCCAGCCATCGTTTCGCCACTGTCGCTGCCTCGATGCTCACCCGGATGCCGGGCGTCCAGACGGCGACCAGGAGCCACACCAACCCGCCGTTGGCAAAGGAGAACAGCACGTCTTCGATGCCAATTGGCAGCGCGAGGATCCGCACGGGATTCCAATACGTGGGCACAAAGATAAGCGAGTACGCGGCGCCAGGAATGCCGAGCACCGCGCTGAGCAGAGCAGGCGTCCGATGCCGCGGGACGAGCCAGAGACCGGCCAGACAGAGTACCGTCAGGAACAGACTTGTCGACAGATACGCGTTCATGTTACTCGCGCTGGAGAACCTCGGCGGGCGGCTGCCGGACGGCCCGCCAGGCGGGGTACAACCCGCCCAATCCGCCCAACGCGACGCCGGCCGCCACGACCTCCCAGATCACCCTGGGGCCAACCTGGATTTCCAGGAACGCCCGCATACTCGGGTGCCGGCTGATGCCCTGGAGCGCGCCGAGGCCGAGCGCCGCGCCCACACCCGACCCCACCAGCGCAAGCACGAGCCCTTCGAGCAGGATCAACCAGAGGACGCGTGCTTGCGGCCACCCCATGGCCGACAGCAACGCGATCTCCCGGCTTCGCTCAGTGACCGCCATCAACAGCGTATTCAGGACGGCCATCAACCCCATCAGCAGCGCAATGGTCGACGTCCCCCAGGCGACGGCGCGCAGCATGCCGAGAATCTCGTTTTGCTGGGCAACGGCTCCGCTCTCGGTGAAGGTCACGTCCGGAAACATCGCGCTCAGCTGCGCGCGCGCGCCGGCCACCGCGGCGGGATCGTCCGGGCGTTCGAGCCGCACATTAAATACGGTCACCCGGCCGGGTCGATCCAAGAGACGCTGCATCGCGCGCAGCGGCGCCACCAACGCGTGTCTGTTCAGCACGGCCTTTGGTCTGGAGATCGCGGCCACCGTGAACGGCGCACCGCGAATCGACACCGTGTCGCCCACACCGACACCCAGGTGGGCGGCCATCGGTTCCCCGATCACGACCCACCGCTCATCGTCGGCGGCCGGCACGCGACCGTCTCGCAGCGGCAGCGTCTGCCAGAGAAAACTCCCTGCCGGCCATCCGGTCATCAGCACCGCCTGACCCGTCGGAAGCGTGACCAGATCGACAAGCTCTCCGGCGACGTCCTTGACGCCGCTCACCTGCTTCATCGGCCCGGTGAGGTTCTCGTCGAGTGTGGTGGTGAGGATCTCGACCGCACCCTTTCGCAACCCCATGAGGTGCGTATCTCGCTCGACCAGACTCCGCACCCACGCGCCTTCGAGCGCCCGCGACATGCCTGTCAGGGCGACGAAGCTGGCAATGGCGACAGCAATCCCTGCGGCCGTCAACGCTGATCTGATCGGCCGCCGGGTGATGTTCCGTACCGGGAGAATCCCAAACTTCACGACCCGGCTCCCTCGACGACGGTGTCACTCACGAGCCGACCATCTGCCAGGCGCACCAACCTCCGGCACCGCCGGGCGACGTCCAGGTCGTGCGTGATCACGACAAGCGTCACGCCCTCGGTGGCGTGCAACTCTGTGAAGAGATCGAGCACGCCGGCGGCGCTTGCGGAGTCGAGGTTGCCGGTCGGTTCGTCGGCGAGCACGAGCGTCGGCGTGTTGGCAAGACTCCGGGCAATCGCGGCCCGCTGCCGCTCGCCACCGGAGAGCTGGCCGGGAAGATGGCGCATCCGGTCGCGCAGTCCCACCCGTTCGAGGAGCCCGGCCGCGCGTGTGATGCGATCAGTCTCACGCGTGATGACGCCGAACATGGGCACCTGGACGTTCTCGAGCGCGGTCAAGGTGGGCAGCAGGTGGATCGATTGGAACACGAACCCGATCCGCGTGGCGCGCAGGCGCGCCCACGCCCGTTGCCCGGCTGGCACCATCCCTTCAAACACGACGCGTCCGGAGGTCGGCGCGAGCAACCCGCACAACACGTGCAGGAGCGTCGACTTCCCGCTCCCGCTCGCCCCCAGGACGGCGACGAGTTCCTGGTGACCAATCGTCAGCGTCACGTCGCCGAGCGCCTTGACGAGACCTGCCTCGAACACGTGCGAAACACGCTCTAGGTGGACAAGGGCGGCCGACATCGTGCAACACGCTTCGACAGAACAGGAATTCGATCCCGCTGCAGGAATCCGACTAACGTGATCCAAGAAGCCGGACTCTTCACGATCGACCGCCTCCACTTTCTGCGTCTTTCGGCAAAGTATGTGCTCGGCGCGTTGATGCAGAGCCGCCGGCAGGTGGCGACGTACTGGCTGCCCCGCGCACACGCGATCCCACATCCAGTCCTCAGGCGCCACGCGGTGACCACGATACGGACCGCCCGCTTCCACTATGAAGGCGCCGCCGTGTACGCCACCGGTCTCAAGGCGCCTGACGCGGTGATCACCGCGAGCGTGGCCTTTCAGGCGATTGCCGACTATCTCGACACGATCGGCGACTCCGCCGACGAACTCGGCGCCGACGATCATCATCGCCTGCACGGAGCGTTGCTTGACGCGGTGGATCCCGGGCGCGCCCGAGGCGGTTACTACGACTTCCACCCGCACAGGGATGACGGGGGGTACCTCGGCGCGCTGGTGGGCGCGTGCCGGGGCGCCGTGGCCCAGCTGGCCGGCTACGCGGCTGTGGCGCCGACGATCACCAGGGTCACGAAGCTGTTGATCGACTTCCAAGAACGCAGGCATACCTACTCGAAGAGCGACGCGGAACGGGCATTCGAGCGATGGTCCCGCGAGCTCGCGCATGAGGGTCACACGTGGCCGGAAACCGTCGCTGCGTACGGATCCCCGCTCGGGGTGTTCGCCTTGTTTCGGCTCGCCGCCCAGCCGGATCCCGGCCGGTTCGCCGTCAGCCGGTGCGCCGTCGCGTATCTGTCGGCCATCGGCCGGCTCCAGGTGTTGCTCGATGAGTATACGGATCAGGCCGATGACGCAGCGGGGGGTCGCCTCAACCTCGTGTCATACTACGGCGATGACCGCGCACGGTATGAGCGATTGATCGAACTGGTCCGACAGGCGATGGCGGCGGCGGCCGACCTTCCGGAGCCGTCGTTTCACAAGTGGGTGATCGCCGGTCTCGCGGGGATCTCTCTGGGCGATCCCAAGGTCGTCCACCTCGGGCGGCCACAGGCGTGGTGGACGCTCACCCAATCGGCGGGGCCGGAGGCCGCGTGGATTCAGCAGTTTGTCCTCTTGTGGCACCGGCTGGCGGGGGCGCCGGCGGGCGGGCCCTGAAGACATGAGCGCACAGTTGTGGCAGCGGCTTGAGCACGACTTGACCCGGCGCGTCGCGGGATTCCCCGGTACGGCGGGCGTCTGCATCAAGGACCTCACGCGGGGCGCGGTGATCGCCATTGGGGCCGATGACCTGTTCCCCACCGCCTCGACGATCAAGATCCATATCCTCACACAACTACTTCGCCGCGCCGAGCGGCGCGAGATCGATCTCGCGCAGAAGATCCGTATCGAACCTTCTGTTTGCGTGCCAGGGAGCGGGGTCCTCACGTACATGGAGGGCGACCTGCAACTCGCCATCCTCGACGTCGCGATCCTGATGATCATCGTCTCGGATAACACCGCCACAAACCTGTGTATCGACCTGGCCGGCATGGACGCGACCAACGCCCTCATACGCGAGCTGGGACTCCCGCGCACCACGCTGCGCCGCAAGATGCAGGATCAGGCCGCGGTCGCCCGCAACGACGAAAACGTTGCTACGCCCGCCGAGTGCGTCGCGATGCTCGAGCGGCTCCTCGCCGGTCAACCGTCGCCCTGGGTTGCCGAGCGGGCGCTGGCGATCCTCAAGAAACCCAAGCGCGGGTGGTTCAACGTTGCGGTGCCGGCGACGGTGCCGATGGCGAACAAGCCGGGTGGGATGGATCGGGTCAAGTGCGACGCGGGAGTGGTGTTCCTTCCACGCCGACCTTACGCGATGGCGATGATGACCGCGTTTGGCATGCAGGAGCCAAGCGAACAGGAACGTTGGGTCGTGGAAGCCGCGCGCGCCGTGCACGAGACGATGGTGATCCTGGACCGAACCAGCGACTACGGCCAGGGACTCGTCGTCTAAACTTCGTCGATTTCCACCTTTGTCAATTGATCGCCTTGCCGGATCGCGTTCACGATATTTTGCCCATTGACCACTTTCCCGAACACGGTGTGTTTGCCGTCCAGATGGGGCTGCGGGGCGTGGGTGATGAAGAACTGGCTCCCGTTGGTGTTCGGCCCGGCGTTGGCCATGGAGATGACGCCTGTCTCGTGCCGGGATGGGTTTCCCTTGGTCTCGTCCTCGAAGCGATACCCGGGCCCTCCACGCCCCGTGCCGGTCGGATCGCCGGTCTGGATCATGAAGTCGGCGATCACACGATGGAACGTGATGCCATCGTAGAAGCCCTCTCGTGCGAGAAAGACGAAGTTGTTGACGGTCTTGGGCGCATGCTGCAGGTGCAGCTCCACCGTGATCGCGCCCTTCGCGGTCTGTATCCGCGCCTTGTACCCCTTCTTGGGATCGATCGCTATCGGCGGCGGAGAGTCCCATTGCTTTGTCATTGATCTGGTCTCCTTGGCTGAGTGAGTCTGCCATCAGGCACATAGGGAGCATAGCCGATGACACGGTCGTTGCAAATCCGCTATCATGTGTGTTGAGAACGCAAAACTGCTTGCTGATCGAGGAGTGACACCATGCGGATCGTAATCGTCTCGCTCGTCGCTTTGACGTTGATACTCGCACTGACACCGTCTGCTCTTACTCCCTATCCCACCCGGTCGAGTGCTGCGCCGGCAAACCCGGTGGATCAAGCCAGAGCGGAGCTCAATACCGCCAAGACCCACGCCGGGTTTGCGGCTGCGGCCGACTCTCTGAACGGCGCTAACCAGCACACCGGTCATGCCACGAACTGTCTGGTTGGCGCCAACGACAAGCGCTTCGACAAGCAATGGGGTAACGTCTGCGAAGGCCAGGGGAGCGGCGCCCTGACGGACCTCAAGGCCGCCGGTGCCCGCGGCGCAGACGCCCTGAAGATCGCGGAGGACGCGACCAAGGTAGGTTTGGACGCGTTGCACATCAAGGACCTAGCGGCCGTACAGAACAGCGCGAAGAAGCTCGGCGGGATGCTCGACGACGCCCTGAAAGCCCTCAAGTAATACTCTTGCATACCTGAGTAGGGAGGGATCCTAATTCTTACTGTCCCCTGTGTGCCGGGGTGAGCCCGAGTTGATAGGCGGCGGCGACAGCCTCGGTTCTGGTGTGGACGTTCAGTTTCGTCAGGACGGCCGACACGTGGTTGTCCACGGTTCTGGGCGACACGAACAATCGCTCCGCGATCTGGCGCGGAGGTCAACCGGCCAGGGTGGTGTCAGTCGTCTCTCGTTCAGTCGGTACCAGAACCGACCCTCAGGTCTCGGTGCCGTGACCCGCCCGCCTGCTCAATCGCGGCAAAATGCTTGTCGCCCACGTGCCACACGTCGTGTCCACCAGATGCGGCCGCCGCGGCGATCATGAGATCCACAGTCGGGACCCGCTGCCCTCGTCGCGCGAGGGCTCGGCCAAGTGCACCGGCGTGTGCGCAGACGTCCCAGCCCAACACGACGCGCTCGAGCGCCTCCAGGCCC
>Ga0209342_10005641_pt1 | contig 12770 bp, 16 predicted proteins | sample RifCSP16_2_FD_184023 | JGI IMG/M metagenome (GOLD analysis project Ga0209342, IMG submission 184023) | Soil microbial communities from Rifle, Colorado - Rifle CSP2_sed 16_2 (SPAdes) (version 2) | ecosystem: Environmental > Terrestrial > Deep subsurface > Rock core/Sediment | place: Rifle... | reverse complement strand
CCCGCTCGTCGGCAGGCTGCGGTGCGGCGAGTGGCTCCTTTTCGCCGGCGTGCACGACCTCCAGCACCTCGAGCAGCTCCACCGGATCGCGGCCGACTTCGGTCGAGGCGGCGGCCCTGTCGGCGGCCGCTGATGAGCACCCGCCCCGATCTCGTCGCCTGCTGGCTCTTCCGCCTCGACGCCGTCGGCCGGCCGGAGATCCTCCTCCTCCACCGCGCGCCGGGCCGGATGTACGCGGGCCTCTGGCAGTGCGTCACCGGCCGGCTCGAGCCGAGCGAGCGGATCGTCGACGCGGCCCTTCGTGAGGTCGCCGAGGAGACCGGCCTCGGCCCGTCCGATCTCGAAGCCTTCTACGAGACCGACCTCGTCAACTGGTTCCACGAGGCCTCGCTCGATGCGATCCTCGGCGAGGCCGTCTTCGCCGCCCAGGTCCGCCCGGAGGCATTGGTGGCCCTGTCCTCGGAGCACGACGACGCCCGCTGGGTCGACGTTCAGGAGGCCACGAAGCTCGTGACCTGGCCGGCCTACGAGCGGGCGATCGAGACGGTCGTCTGGCTCATCGAGAACCCGGCCAAGGGGACGGCGTTCCGTCTCCCGGGTCCGGTCTGATCGACGCACCCGGCACTGGCCGCCGCCCGCGGCGCGTCAGCGTCCGGGGTCCGGTCCGGGGAGGCCCGCGGCGATCCGCTCGGCGATCTGATCCGGCACGACCGAGTCGGGATCTCGGAGCGCGCCGAGGCCGGCCTTGACGCCGACCAGCGCGGCGTAGAGGGGCGGGCAGGTCGGGCAGATCGCGAGGTGCTCCTCGACGGCCCGGCGACGGTCGGGCTCGAGCTCGCCATCGAGGTAGCCGGATACGTGTCGACGAGCCTGCCAGCAGCGCATCGGCTGACCGAGGCTGATGGACCGCTTCGGGTCGCCTTCGCCAAGGGCGCTCACGAGCATCATCCTGGCCCGGCGCAGCCGCTGCTTCGCAGCCGGCAGGCCGATTGCAAGGCTGTCGGCGATCGCTGCCACCGTCCAGCCCAGAGCATCGTGGAGGACAACCACCGTTCGATACCCCGCCGGCAACCGAACGAGGGCATCTTCGAGCTCGTCCCTGAGCTCGGCGCGGGCGACGACCCGGTCCGGGTCCACGGTGTAGTCGTCGTCATGCCAGCGCTCCTCGACATCGGAGATCGTCAGTTCGTCGCGCCGCGACCGGGATCGGTCGATGACGAGGTTGACGAGGATTCGGTTGAGCCACGGGCCGATGGGTGCCCCGTCGCGGAGCTGAGTCCGGCGCGACCATGCTCGGAGCGCGGCTTCCTGGGCCACGTCCTCGGCGGCGACCGGGTCGTGGACCAGATGGATCGCCAGGCGGCTGATGCGCGGGAGCTCGGCAGCCAGCTCGGCGTCGAACTCCCGCGGCATCGCGGTCACGGTCAGCGCCGGGCGCAGGCGCGGATTTCGGCACCGGCGAGCGGGCCGCCGAAGATCGGGCTGAAGACGCACACGTCGAAGGTGCCGGCGAGGAGCGGCACGAGCCCGATCGCGGCGACGATGACACCGGGCGTGCCGCCCACCGCGACGAGCCCGAAGGCGATCAGGGCGAATCCGGCGACGACACGTGCCCGGCGACCCAGGCCGGATGTCATGAACTGGGCGAACCAGCCGGCGGCGAACCAGTTCGGTCGTTCGTGGTGCTGCATGATGAGGTTCCCTTCGACCGCTTCCGGTCCTGCCAGGTGCCCGATGGTGGACATCCGTGTCTCGCCCTGAATGACGAGACCGCCGCGCGGAGGGATACATCCCGCCGCTCGACCGGCAATGGCCGGTGGCGGCCGTCGAGGCCGCGGGCCCGCGCGCCAGCGGCGCGCGCCGACCGTCAGTAGACCTCGGGCACGAACGTCTGGTCGCTCAGGGGCGGCCGGATGTAGCCCTGATCGGGCTGGCGCGGTGGCAGGACGATGGGTGCCGGGGTCAGGTCCTGATACGGGATCAGGCCGAGGAGGTGCCGGATGACGTTGAGACGGGCGCGCTTCTTGTCGTCGGCGTTGACGACGTACCAGGGCGACTGCTTCGTGTCGGTGTGGGCGAACATCTCGTCCTTGGCCTTCGAATACTCGACCCAGCGAGCCCGGGACTCGAGGTCCATCGGGCTGAGCTTCCAGCGCTTGGTCGGGTCCTCGATGCGGGCCTGGAAGCGGCGCTCCTGCTCGGCGTCGCTGACCGAGAACCAGTACTTCACGAGGGTGGTGCCCGAGCGGATGAGCATCCGCTCGAACTCGGGCACCGAGCGGAGGAAGTCGCGGTACTCGTCCTCGGTGCAGAAGCCCATCACCCGCTCGACGCCGGCGCGGTTGTACCAGCTTCGGTCGAACAGGACCATCTCGCCGGCCGCGGGCAGGTGGGCCACGTAGCGCTGGAAGTACCACTGCGTCGCCTCGCGCGGCGTGGGCGCCGGGAGCGCCGCGACCCGGGCGTAGCGGGGGTTGAGCGACAGCGTGATCGTCTTGATCGTGCCACCCTTCCCGGCCGCGTCGCGCCCCTCGAACAGGATGACGAGCTTCGCGCCGGTCGAGCGGATCCACTCCTGGAGCTTCACCAGCTCGATCTGGAGGCGGGCTAGCTCCTCGCGATAGAACTTGCCGGTGATCGTCCGGACTTCCTGGCCGACGGTCTCGACCGGCGGATCCGGCCAGACCGGGGCCAGCGCGACATCCTGGCGTTCCTGGTGCGACTTCGACTTGGGCATGGCCACCGGACCTCGAGATGGCGAGAGACGCTCGCTCCTCCGGGTGCCGCCAGTATGCGCCCCAGGTTCGAGGCCCCGGCGCCGCTGGTATCCTTCCCGGAACCCAGCCGGCGAGCGTTAGGAGGTGCCCCGATCATGATCGACCAGCGCGGCGCACCGACCTCCGGGCCGCTGCCCGCGTTCCGCTCGAAGCTCGACGCGATCCGGCCGACCTACGGCTTCGAGGACGTGTCGCTGGCGCCCGGCACCGAGACGATCGAGCCGAACGATGTCGAGCTCGGCCAGTCGTTCTGCGGCATCGACCTCGCCGTCCCGGTCCTCGCTGCGGCGATGGACGCCGTCGTCGATCCGGCGTTCGCCGGCGCCCTGGCCCGCCTCGGCGGACTCGCGGTCCTGAACCTCGAAGGCGTCCAGGCCCGCTACGACGACCCCGGCGCCGTCCTCGAGCGGATCGCCACCGCCCCCGACGACGAGGTCCAGCACCTCCTGTCCGAGGCCTACGCCGCCCCGATCCGCGACGAGCTCGTCGCCCGCCGGCTGGCGGAGATCCGTGCCGCCGGCTCGAAGGCCGCCGTGGCCGCGACCCCCGGCGCCGCCCGGAAATGGGGCCCCTTCTGCGCCGAGCACGGCGCCGACCTCTTTCTCGTCCAGTCGCAGGTCAGCAGCGCCCGCCACCTCGCCTCGGGCTACGATCCGCTCTCGCTCGCCGAGTTCACCCGGTTCATGCCGATCCCGGTCGCGGTCGGCAACACCACCAACGCGGCGGCGGCGTACCTCCTGATGGAGCAGGGCGCTGCCGCGGTTTTCGTGGGCGTCGGGCCGGGCGCCGCGTGCACGACCCGCGAGGTCCTCGGGATCGGCGTCCCGCAGGTGACTGCGATCGCCGACGTCGCCGGCGCGCGCGACGCCTATCTCGAGCGGACCGGCCGCTACGTTCCGGTCGTCGCCGACGGCGGGATGCGCCGGGGCGGCGAGGTCGCCAAGGCGATCGCCGTGGGCGCGGACGCCGTGATGCTCGGCACGCCGCTGGCTCGCGCCGCCGAGGCGCCGGGGCGCGGCGTGAACTGGGGCATGGCCGCTCCCTCGCCGGTCCTGCCGCGGGGGACGCGGATCAAGGTCGGGACGATCGGTTCGCTGGAGCAGATCCTCTCTGGTCCGGCGACGGTCGCCGACGGCTCGCAGAACCTGATGGGCGCCCTCCGCCAGTCGATGGCGGCGCTCGGCGCCCGGACGCTCCGCGAGATGCAGGCGGTCGAGATCGTCTACGCGCCCGCGGTCGTGACCGAGGGCAAGTCCTGGCAGCAGAAGGGCCGCTGACGGACGAGATCGGCGAACAGCTCGCCGGCTGGGGGAAGGTCGTCCGGCTCGCGACTCGGGGTCGGGTCACCGGGCGCGAGGTCGCCGTCGCGGTCGGGTTCGTCGAGGAGCCGGACGGCAGCCTGCTCGTCGCGGCCGGCGACCCCGATGCCGACTGGGCCCGCAATCTGGAGGTGGATCCGGCATGCCATCTCACCGTCGGCGATCGGGCCTGGGACGCCGTGGCCGAGCCGCTGGATCACGACGAGGCCGCCCGGGTCGTGACGGCGCTCATCCTCCGCTACGGGGCGCCTGCCGAGCGGCTCGGACGGGGGCCGGCGTTTCGGCTCCGCCGGGTGGGTTGACTCGGGCGCCCCCACCCCGGTCCGCGAGTCATCGGCCTGTTCGGCGCTACCATCGAGCCGTAATGTCCGAGAGCCTTCCGGTCCGCCCCGCGCGCGACGACGAAACGGTCGCGACGTCCGTCAGCGTCAATGTGTTCGAGCTGGCTGGCGGCCAGCCGTTCTTCGATGCCCTCGTGAATCGGTTCTACGAGGGCGTCGAATCAGACCCGGCGCTCCTGGCGATCTACCCGGATCACGGCGACCTCAAGGGCGCTCGTCGCCGCCTGGCGTTGTTCCTCGGCCAGTACTGGGGCGGCCCGACGACGTACTCCGACGAGCGCGGCCACCCGCGGCTGTTCATGCGCCACAAGGGCTTCCCGATCGACCCCGCCGCCCGGGACCTGTGGCTCGGTCACATGCGCGAGGCGGTCGCCTTCATGGACCCGCCGCCGGCGATCGCCGCCCGCCTCCTCGCCTACTTCGACATGGCCGCGGAGGCGATGCGGAACCGCGACTGAGGTCGGTTCGGATCAGCGGCGCCTGGCGTCCTCGCCCGGTACCCCGAGTGCCGCCAGGGCCGCCGCGAAGGCATCGAGATCATCCGCGCCGACCCAGACCGCCGGGACGCTGAACGGGCCCAGCCGCACCCGCCGCCGAAGATCGATGCGAACGCCGCCGTGAGGGCTCCCCGCGAACGACACGTCGCCGTGACGGATGCTCCGCCTGATCCCGATCGCCGTGATCCAGTGGAACGGTCCCTCGATCCGCCAGCTATCGAGGTTCGCCAGCTCTGTCACGAAGGTCGCCCGCCCGAATCGGATGACGAGCCGTCCGTCGCCGACCTCCGCCCAGGCGTTCTCGGACCCCGCGCCGAAGGCAAGCCGGAGCGCGGCGGCCGAGCGTCGGCCGATCCGGATCGGGAATCGCTGCGTGGTCATCGCGAAGCAGGGTAGCCGCCGGCCGACGCCAGGGGCAGGCTCATCGACCGGCCCCGATCACGAGGTCGGGACTGGCCCGCCCCCACACCGATTCGGAAACGAGGGCCTGCACGGTGGCCGAAGGCTCCTGGCGCGAACAGCCTGTCCTGAGAGCCCGCGGCAAGCGGGTCGCGAAAAGGAGGGTGCGATGCACCGGATAACGGCTTCCGGCGTCCGCCGACTCAGCGTTGCCGTCGGGGCGGGCCTGCTCGCTCTGGCGGCCGCGCTGCCTGCGTCGGCCGTCATGTACTCACGCGAGATGTACGAGGGCACGGCCACCTGGTCATATGACGGCTGCGGCCCCGTGGTGGACGCGACCGCCACGTTCAGCGGGATGTACTCGGTTCGGGCCGGGACCGGCAAGGATGACGATGCGTTCTTCGCCCACGATACCTTCCAGTTCCGCGAGGTCCACGTTCGCGCGTCGGACGGCAAGGTCGGCGTCGTGACCGGGATCCTTAACTGGAAGGAGACGCGCGGCACGCGGGTAGAGGGTTCGATCTTCGCCTTCAGCGCGGTCTTCGCCGGCCAGGTCGTGCTGCGCGACGGCGACGGGAACGTCGTGATCCGGGACCGCGGGACGATCAACGAGACGATCCTGTTTGACACCTTTGGCGACGACGTCCCCGGCGGGGAGTACGTGGACACGATCGCGAGCGCACTCCGCGGCCAGTTCCCGGGTCTGACCTCGGACGCGTTCTGCGAGTACTGGAACAGCTGATCCCGGTCACCTCGGCCGGCCCGCGCGGGCGCGGGCCGGACCTTCCTCGGGGCGGCGAGGACCGCAGGAGGAGATCGTCGTGACTAGTCGATACATTGCCACGCTGGCCGCGGCGAGCCTGCTGCTCACCGGGGCCTGCAGCGCGACAACACCGAGCGCCCCCGATCTCGCCTCCTCGCCGCTCCTGTCGCCGACGCCCGCACCGACGGCGTCGCCTCGCTCTTCGGCGACTCCCGAACCGTCGCCCGGCGCGACGACGTTCACCTCGGTCCGGCACGGATTCTCGCTCGAGCTGCCGTCCGACTGGACGTACACGCCCGCGACGACGGACTGGCCGCCCGATACCTATCCGACGGCGGGTCGTCATACACCGACCAGTTCGCCGGCCCGCCCGGGCCCTTCCCGGTCATCGATGTCGTGACCCGGGCGTTCCCGGAGCGGGCCACTCCAGATGCCTTTCTGTCCTAGCTCGACATCGAGAATGCCCGGATCTGCACGGTCGAGGAGACTGAGGCCGTCACGGTTGACGGCCTGGCGGGCCGTCTCCAGCGGCAGACCTGCGGCTACAACGCCTGGGAGGTTGCCCTGATCGGCGACGGCCGCGTCACGCTCATCTACTGGCTCGGCAGCGGCAGCCTCGTGACCGAGCATCGCGTGCTCCTCGATCGCGTCCTCTCGACCTTCAGGTTCGGGCCGGGGGGCTAGCAGGTCGGGACGTCGGCGGGTGGGAGACGCGTCCGCCGTGGCGGCGCCTACTCGGGTTTCAGGAAGGTGAGCACCGCGAGTACCCGCCGGTGATCCTCCGACGACGGCTCGAGGTCGAGCTTCGAGAAGATCTGCCGGACGTGGCCTTCGATCGTCTTCAGCTCGAGGACGAGGCGGTCGGCGATGCCCTGGTTCGAGCGGCCCTCGGCCATCAGCCCGAGGATCTCGCGCTCGCGCGGCGTCAGCTCATCGAGCGGGGAGTGGCGGCGCGGCCGGCCGAGCAGCCGGGCGACGACCTCGGGGTCGATGACCGAGCCGCCGGCGGCCACCCGACGCACGGCGTCGGCGAGATCGTCGAGCTTCGCGACGCGGTCCTTCAGGAGGTAGCCGATCCCCGACGGGTCGTCGCGGATGAGCTCGACCGCGTAGCGCGTCTCGACGTACTGCGAGAGGACGAGGACGCCGAGCCGCGGATGCCGGGACCGCAGCGCCCGGGCGGCCTCGAGGCCCTCGGTGGTGTGGGTCGGGGGCATCCGGACGTCGACCACGACGACATCGGGGAGGTCGGCCTCGACGAGCCGGAGCAGCCCGTCGACGTCGCCGGCCTGGCCGATGACCTCGAAGCCGGCCGTCGCGAGCCCGGCCGCGAGGGCCTCGCGGAGGAGGACGGCGTCATCGGCGAGGACGACCCGGGTCATCCGCCGTCGGCCGCGAGCGGGATCGTGGCGAGGACGCTGGTGCCGCCACCTTCCGGGGAGTGGACGACGAGGCTTCCGCCGATCGCGGCCACGCGGTCGCGGAGGCCGCTCAGCCCCGAGCCGCCGGCGGGGTCCGCCCCGCCTCGGCCGTCGTCGCGGATCTCGACCGCGAGGTCATCACCGGAGGTCCGGATCGAGACCGTCGCGTGGGACGCGTTCGCATGTCGGGCGATGTTCGTCAGGGCCTCGGCGACGACGAAGTAGGCGGTCGCCTCGACGGTCGCCGCGTGGCGCTCGCCCGAACCCTCGACCTCCACAGGGATCGGCGTCCGCTCCGCGAGCGACTCGACCGCCGCGCGCAGGCCGGCCTCGGTGAGGATCGGTGGGTGGAGCCCACGAGCGAGCTGGCGGACCTCGGCGATGGCGGCGCCGAGCTCGGTGGTGGTGGCGTCGATGAGGTCCTGGGCGTCGGCCGAGGCGCCGCGGGCCTGCTCCAGCCGCATGGCCAGGGCGACGAGCCGCTGTTGGGCGCCGTCGTGGAGATCCCGCTCCACCCGCCGCCGCTCGGCATCGCCGGCCTCCACGATCCGCTGCCGCGACGCCCGGACCTCCTCGAGCTGGGCCCGGACCTGGGCCGCCAGACGCTCGTTTTCCAGGGCCAGCCGAGCGACCGAGGTGACAGCCTCGACGAGGCCCGGATCCTCGTCCGAAATGACAGCATCGTGGACCAGGACCCCGAGAAGCTCGCCCTCGCGCTCGAGTCGAGCCACAACCCGCCCCGTGCCCGGAGAGGGCAGCGAGAACGGATGGCCTGCCGGATCGACGAGGCCCCCGCCGGCGACGGACGGGAACGCGATCTCGAGCGTCGGGTCGCGAAGCGTCCGGGCCAGCGAGGCACGAAGGCTCCCGATCGGCACGCCGCCGCCGAGCTCGACGGCGAGGTCCGCCACCGACGATCGATGGAGGCTGCTCCGGAGCATGCCCGCGATGACCCCCGTCGGGATGATGAAGTCGACGAACAGGAGCAGCTGGCCGGCCAGGACGTCGGTCACGACCAGCCAGCCGAAGTCGAGCGCGAGGTACCAGAGGGTCGTCAGGGTGGCGACCAACGGGGTCGCGATCAGGACCGGCCACAGCACACGGCGGGCTGCCGGCGTGGCCGCCCGCCAGTGGCGGACGACGGCCGCGATGACCCCGACTGCGAGGAATGGGATGAACGCCGTGCTACCGAGGTCGACCAGCCGCTCGAGCGTGTCGTTCCGCGAGATCAGGAGCAGGTTGTTCGGGCAGAAGCCCACGCAGTCGACGCCGACCCACTCCGGCTGCCAGACGGCATGGCCGATGAGGCTCGTCGCGAGGACGAAGACGTAGACGAACCCGACGAGGCGGCGGTCGAATCGCCCGACGAGCCATCCCGTCGGGTAGGCGATCAGCAGGTGCGCCGAGACGGCGTCGTGGACCGCGCTGAAGGCCTCGCCGAGGGTCCAGGTCAACGACGTCGGGATGTAGCCCAGGAGCCAGATCTGGTCGGTCCAGAGGAAGGCAAGGATCAACTTCCAGAATGGCTGCTTCGGAGCGCGCCGGTATGACAGCAGCAGGGCTCCGATCCAGACGGCCGCTTCGACCGAGACGCCGACCTGGCTTGGGACGTTGATGCTTTCGTGGAGCGGCAGTGGCGTCAGGGCGAGGACCAGCCGCCCGGACGCAACGGGGAGCGCCCCGCCGATGACAAGCAGCACGAGGTCGCGACGTCGCGGGGCCGGCGCGGAGATGCCGGCCGCATGGATCGACGGGGTCGGAGAGGCGACGGCCTCGTGCATCGCCGCATCCTCGCACCATCGTCCACCACCGCGACACCGTGCAAGCCCTTGGACCCGCCCGCCGGCGATCGGTGTCCGCCCGGTCGATGAGCGGAGACTTGAAGCCTACGTTGGGCCCATCGACCCCCGACTCCATGAGGACAACCCGATGCAGGCCCTGACGATCTCCCCGACCGCCCGCTCGCTCGCGTTCGCCGACCCCGCAAACCGCCGCGGCGAATCGTCCGTCGCCGGCCCGGCGAGCCTCCTGGCGGCGATCATCGTGCTCCTGGCCATCCTGCCGAGCATCGCCGGCGGCGGCTCGTCGGCACCGCTCGCGGCCCCGGAGCCGCTCCCGGCGCCGGCTCCGGCTATCGTCGCCGGCTCCTGACCTCGGCCGCTCGCCGGCGACCCGCCTCCTTCCCGGCGGCCGGCCTCGGGCCGGTACACTTGCGGCCTGACGAAGGGAGGCGGCATCGAGCGTGGCGGCGAAGCCGGAATCAACGACGACGGAGGCGACCGAGGACCACCGGCCGTGGGCGCCGGCCGAGCCGGGCGCCCCACCGGATCCCGCGGCGCCCGCCGAGCGAGCGCCGGCTGAGCAAGCCGCGCCGTCACGTCGTGGCAAGACCGTCCACGGCGAAGCGGCGAACGCGGGCCATCGGGTCCTTGCCCCGGACGACGCCGAGGTCGAGGCCTACCTCGAGACCGCCCTCAACGCGCCGGCGCCCGAACGAGCGGCCAGCGACCGGCCGGCGAGCACCGACCACGGTACGGTCGTCGTCCTCGACTTCGGAAGCCAGTTCGCCCAGCTCATCGCGCGGCGCGTTCGTGAGCTGAATGTCTACTCGGAGCTCCTGCCCCACGACACGCCGCTGGCCGAGATCGAGCGCCGCGGCGCGACCGCGATCATCCTCTCGGGCGGCCCGATGTCCGTCTACGACGAGGGTGCGCCGAAGCCGGATCCCTCGATCTGGAGCGGGCGCCTGCCTGTGCTGGGCATCTGCTACGGCGCCCAGATGATGGCCCTCGAGCTCGGCGGAGACGTCCTGCCGGCGGCGAAGCGCGAGTACGGCCCGGCGACCGTGAGCATCACCGCCGACGACCCGCTCTTCGCCGGCATCGAGCGCGAGCAGCCCGTCTGGATGAGCCACGGCGACTCGATCACCCGCCTGCCCGAGGGCTTCACCTCCACGGCCCACTCCGGCTCGTCGCCGTATGCCGGCCTCGTCGATCACAGCCGCAACCTCTACGGCATCCAGTTCCATCCCGAGGTCGCCCACACGCCGCGCGGCCGGGACGTGCTCCGCAACTTCGTCGTCGGGATCGCGGGGGCCCAGGCGACCTGGACTCCAGCGAACTTCATCGTATCGACCGTCGCCGAGATCCGGGAGCGGGTGGATGCCCATGCCCGGGCGGTCGGCTCGGACGGCAAGGTCATCTGCGCCCTCTCGGGTGGGGTGGATTCGGCCGTTGCCGCGGCCCTCGTCCATCGGGCGGTGGGCGACCGGCTAACGTGCATCTACGTCGACCACGGCCTGATGCGAAAGAAGGAGTCGGAGCTCCTCCGGGCAACCTTCGAGCAGCACCTCGGGATGCGCCTGGTGATGGTCGACGCCCGAGAGCGATTCCTGGCCCGCCTGGCCGGGGTCATCGACCCCGAGCAGAAGCGGAAGATCATCGGCGACGAGTTCATCCGGGTCTTCGAGGAGGAGGCAACGAAGCTCGGCCGGATCGACTTCCTGACCCAGGGGACCCTCTACCCCGACGTCATCGAGAGCGCCACGTCCGAGACGAAGGCCGCCCAGAAGATCAAGACCCACCACAACGTGGGCGGCCTCCCCGCGGATCTGCGGTTCAAGCTCATCGAGCCGCTCCGATACCTCTTCAAGGACGAGGTCAGGCTGGTTGGCGCGGCCCTCGGGCTGCCTGACGCCATGGTCCAGCGGCAGCCGTTCCCCGGCCCAGGCCTCGCCATCCGGATCATCGGCGAGGTGACCCGGGAGCGACTCGACACGCTCCGTGACGCGGACTGGATCGTCATCGACGAGATCAAGGCGGCCGGCCTGTATCGCAGCGTGTGGCAGAGCTTCGCGATCCTGACCCCCGTCCGCAGCGTCGGCGTCATGGGTGACGGCCGGACCTACGCCAACGTCGTGGCGATCCGGGCCGTGACGTCGGAGGACGGCATGACCGCCGACTGGGCCAAGCTGCCCTACGACGTCCTGGCGAAGATCTCGTCCCGCATCGTCAACGAGGTCCCCGGCGTCAACCGGGTCGTGTACGACATCAGCTCCAAGCCGCCCGCCACGATCGAGTGGGAGTAGGGCCCCTCCCGAGCCGGGGGTAGGCGATGACGAGCGAGCGGGCACGGGATCGCGATCCCCTCCCGAACTTCGATCTCTACGCCGAACTCGGGATCCCGCTGGATGCATCCACGGACGCGGCCGAACGAGCGTGGCGGGCGAAGGTCCGCGAGGCGCACCCGGACCGGGCAAGCGGACCGGGCGAGTCCGCGGCGACGCAGCGAACGGCGCGCCTGAATATCGCCCGCGACTGGCTGACCGACCCCCTCAGGCGAGCTCGCTACGACGAGCTGCGGCGACCCCGGGGAACAGCCGGCCCGGCGGTCGACGTGTCGGGGATCGATCCGCTCGGACCCTGGTCACGGCCGGCGGGCGCTGCCAGGAGGAGGGTGGCAATCGCGCCGGGCCGGCGGTATGTGCTCGTACCGCTAGCGGTGATGGCGGCGATGGCGTACGTCGGGATCGGGACCAATCTGGTCACGATCCTGGCCTTCGACCTGGCCCTCGTGGCGTTCCTCTACTTCGGGCTCTTCTGGTTCGTCGGCGCGCTCTATCGGGCTGTCATTCGGTGGGCCACGAGGCGGGGACGCGAGCGCTCGTGATCAGCCCGTCTCGCCTTCGGTGAGGCGCGCGATCTTGCTTCTACGCCAGCCCGGCCCTCCCGACGCTTGGGGGGGGTCGAGGTCGTCGGTCCTCTCGCCCACCATGAGTGGACGACACCCCGCTCGGGCACGAGTGTCATGGCAGTTTGACGAGCACGTTCGTCGCTGCGCCTACACAGCCGACGACCGTTCCTGCGACGAGCACGACGCGCCGGTATCGGCCGAGGTGCGGCGTCACCCAGATCAGGAATCTGATGAGCGCGAGCTTGGCGAGGATCAGGACGAGTCCCGCCGCCGCCGTCGCTTCCCAGGTGGCATCGGCCGGCCCCAGGGCCACCAATGCCTCCATCGCCCATCGTCCCAACGGGTTCTGCTCTCCCAGCCCGGATTGCCACACGAAGCCGAACGTGCCGAGATCAGCGGCTTGCGCGAACACGGCCGCGCGGAGCAGGCGCGGACGAGCAGGTGCGTAACGAAGGATGCCCGTCGCGGCGGTCAAACCGGCAAACTCGACCAGTGCATCGCCCCACCGCTCGCCGAAGACCAGTGCGATGAAGAACAGACCAAGCAGAAGAACCTTGAGAG
>Ga0209342_10005640_pt1 | contig 12770 bp, 32 predicted proteins | sample RifCSP16_2_FD_184023 | JGI IMG/M metagenome (GOLD analysis project Ga0209342, IMG submission 184023) | Soil microbial communities from Rifle, Colorado - Rifle CSP2_sed 16_2 (SPAdes) (version 2) | ecosystem: Environmental > Terrestrial > Deep subsurface > Rock core/Sediment | place: Rifle... | reverse complement strand
CAATTGCCTCAACCCCCCAGCGCGGGCTCTTGGCTACAACCGCTCGCGCTTGATTCAATGCTTCATTCATGGCATCATAGATAACCTCTTCGGCGTCGCGAAAGGCTGCGCGGTCATCGCTCAGTCGCAATCGACGCATCAAGATAGCGGCAAATGATTCAGGATCCTCTAGCTCACGCTCCATACGAACCTCCGAATGATTCGAAGTACACTGTTTGCAGTGACCCATACTTACTGTTCCTCGGCACTTAATGCAGGACCTCATGCCTACTTGCTACGACTCTTTCGCCCTGCATCCTTCACAGCCTTACGCTGCCGTCGCTTCTTCTTAGAAGCCCGCTTGCGGATTAGCCTCTCAGGTCGCAAGGGTGGGCCGGCGTCGCCGGCGGCGAGAAAGATAGCTGCTGCCGTGAGCGTAGACAGACTACTCACTTTTCCCCTCCTCCATCGCGCGGCGCTGCGCTTCGATGACGATCTGCGCTGCTTCTTCGGCCTTGTCGTCGCAATATTGTATTGTCATTTTCCGCAGCGCCGCCGGCCCCGCAGCGAGCGCGCGCTGGTGGCGGGCGAGGTCGGCCTCCACACCATCAGCGCGTGCCAGTGCGCCCCTGAGGGTGAGGCTGAGATTGTCACGTTCCTTGGCGATGCGATCGAGGTTCGCGGCGAGCGTAGCGACGGCTGGTTGAGGGTCACGGACCGCGAGGAGGGTGGCGATGCGCATCTCACCCGCGTCCCGCTCCTTCGTCAGTCGCGCCACCTCGGCCTTGAGCGTGGCGATCTCGGCGTCGCGGTCCTCCTGGCCCTCCTCCATGGCCTTGCGCCGCGAGCACGCATAGCGACCGGCGCAGATGGTGGGATCGTCGTCGTCGCCGAACCGCGGGAGCGGAGCGCCACACCACTCGCAAAGGGTAGCAGTCATCGTGTCCTCTCGATCAGCGCGCGCACCTCGTCGATGGGCACGAGGTCGCGGATCATGTCGGCCTGGGCGGCGGCGGCTTGGGCGGCGGCGGCGTGCTTTTCACGCCACTTGCGCAGAGGAAGATCCTCAATCCGGAATCTCATATCCGCCCAATCCCCAAGCAACATAATCACTCCTCTTCCTGGTATCGATCGCTCAATAGCAGGCGGACTTTCGTCTTGAAAAGCTTACAGAAACCAGTGTCATTCATGTCCATAAATGATTGTCGCACACTGACGGACTTACCAGCACGCGTAGTGAACAAGGCTGCCGGATACTCTAGCCCGCAAGACATAATGGCGATGGCGAACTCCTTCTGATTCTCAATGCCGCGACACTCTTCGTAGATCAATTCATGCGCTGATACCACCCGCTCAATGGCCGCAGCCGCCACATCCAAATCATACTTGTATTCCGGGAAGTGAACAACCACCTCCTCGTAATCATTGGACTTAGCCAGCAGAATCAGGTTATTGATCCCCTTAAGACCGTCCTTGGCTCGGTGCAGAGCTACGTACTGGTCGCTCTTAATCTTCACACGATTAAAAGCACCATCGACAACCACGAAACCCTCTAGCTCAGTGGCGGCATGCTGATTGGCAAACTCTGCCACCTCAGCAGCATTGATGAAGCAATAGGACCTTGGCGTACTGGCGCCGTGCCCGCAACTCTCAACACTTTCCTCTTGTAGACTGATGTTGTTCCTGATTGCTAGCAATTTGGCGTGGTAATCCGCATGGCGCACAACAACCATGTTGTGCATAGAGCAGACCTCAAACGTCCAAGTCTCCCACATAGGCTGCAGGTCCAGCGGAGACAGCCCATCATCCCGACTCCCCACATTTGCCATACACCGATCAATCATATCCTGCCAGCAAATCACTCCTGAGTTTACCAGGTTGGTCTTCAACCCATCCGGCAGCTGGAATCGGGTAGAATACTCGAAACGATTGGTGTGGGGGCTCCACCAACGATTGACCATGGTGCCATCGATCTTCTCGAATACCTTAGCGCTATCCCAGTCAATCGGAGCAGCGTAGTGCTCGGCATCATTGAAAAACTTTCCCAGACCACATGCAATTACTTCGAATGTATTTGCATCCAACACCAGCCCACGACAAATGTAGCCGTACGGCTCAGCCCACTTGACTGCGATCTGGTCATAGTCTAGGATGAGGTGTGGGCCTTCTACCTTGCCTCGGATGCCATGCTCGGCCTCGAATTGTGCCAGGGTCTTACCGCTGCGTAGGTATGCCTGCGTGTCCCGCAGGGATTGAGCTAGATCAATCATCACTACTCCTTTTCTGCCGGCAGATGTTTTGGTCGAGGGCGTTGGGCGGGTACCTCAATCGCCTCCCAGTCACTACAGGCGTCAACCATCCGGCATCTTGACATACTGCCGTTATGGGTACAGACCATCTCCGGTGACTTGCTGACACATCGGAAATTGGTATGCCACCAATATGTACCACCAAAAATCACAACCGTTATGGCTGCAATCAGAATGATGGGAAAGATCTCACTATTTACAGATCGGCGATTCGATGACTTCCACAAGTGACAAATCCCTTCCGCCGATACGCTGATAGTCGATCCCACCATCCACGAATGTTTCGTTTTCGCAAGAGCATTGAACGAAGTCGTGCCGATGTGTGGATTCCATCACAGTCAAACACACCTTACACATGACGATGTTCCGGCCGCGGCGCTCGGCTTTATTCACAGCCAGGGTTTGCTGACAATTAGAGAGCTTCTGACTCAAAGTGTCCGTAGACTTTTCACTCATATCGTGGCCTCTCGGTGGTCTCTTCTGGGAAATCGTCCTGGTCAGCACAGACGGTGAACTCATAGTCACCGGCGGCGCCCAGAACCGAATGACGGTTGTAGCGAGGCTCGGGATATTCCCGGTCCAGCTTCTCAAGTGCAGCAATTACCCCTTCACTGCCAAACACCCTTCGAACATCTTCGATCGATGTGTGGTCGTACCACCACCCACCTTCTTCAGGGCCTCCAAAATGACGGGTCACATGTGTGACTGCCACATACAGCTTGGGCAACTTACTTTCTGCAGGACTATCCAAAATTTCTTGGGCTCGCTCCGTGATGCTAGTTCGGTTGGGATCGGGGACGGTGATCATGCTTGCACCTCTCGCCTTTCTTTCGGAATCATTCGCTCTCCCAAAATCACATCAAGCACAATTGCTCGTGCTATGGGAAAGAATGGGTTAGCCTCGCACTCCTCAACATCTCCGGTACGCCGCAAGTAGTTTACCACTACCGTAGCGCCGGACCAGCGAGAGAGGATCTGATGGCGTGTTTGAATATCCTCCACTTCACCCTCAATGGACCCCATGGCAGATTCCGAAGACCAGACTGGGTCCGACCAGCAGATCCGACTTAGGCAAATCTTCCGGAAGGTTTTGAAGACTGTCAATCCACTCATCTAGCAATGCGTGGAAATACTGACGGTTAATCTGATCTTGCGGGGTGCATCCATCACTATGGAAGCTAGCCAGCTCGGAGTTCAGACCCTGGGTTTGGAAATAGATTCGTAGCATGGTCTCCTCTTGCTCCTTCGGTGTCATCACAGAGCCTTGAATGTCTTTCGCATTCTCGAAGCGCGCGCGCGGATGCCATCCTCGTCGAGAGCGCGGATCTCGTCGAAGTCCCTACCGAGAAGCCGCCGCACGAGCGGCAACGTGTCACGGCAAGCATTGAAGGTCTTCTCGGCCTGTCTGGAATCGGTGCTGTAGCTAAAGTTGCTGCACCACGACTCGAACATCTCGTCTTCGATGCCCGAGATGTCCGAGAATAGGCAATACAACACGTTCCAAAACTCGGGCGGGTCGAGGAATGCCGAGCCTTGCGAGAACAATGTTGAATTACTGCATATCATTCCTCCACCAGTCGGTACTTACGACCTTGGAATTCCACTACTGCCCCATCACAGGATGGATGAGTGGTGGCAGTTGCCACCTCCGCGTCAGTAAGCAGCTTGCCCTCTACCCAGAACTCCCGGTAGTGAAGCTCGCCGGACTCGTAGAAACGCTCATATGCAGGTCCGACCTTGGGGTCCCGGTGCCGCTCGCCCTCTACCAAGAACGCCCGGCAGTAAAGCTGACCGGACTCGTAGAAAGACTCGTGTGCAGGTCCGTCCTTGGGGTCCCGGTGCAGCGTATACTCTACCCGAAACTCTCGGGAGCAAAGCTGACCGGACTTGTAGAAAGACTCGTATGCAGGTCCGTCCTTGGGGTCCCGGTGCAGCTTATCCTCTACCCGAAACTCCCGGTAGTAAGGCTGACCATTGGAATAACGCTCTGTTCGGATCTCGATGTTCTTTTGCACTAGCATGCTACTCTCCTTTGAAGACCCTGTCTTCAAAAAACCGCATACAAACACCTCAGCCTATGAGTACCACTTACCAACTCTGCTATACGCCTTGAGGATGTCAAGACAGATGTTGTCATGCTCGGTCATCTGAAGGTAGACCGCTAGGCGCTTGATTGTCTCACAGAGCAGGCGGTCCGCAGCAATATGGGATGACTCGTGATCCCTATACTGTTGCAATCCCTCCAGCTCCTTCAGAATCTCTTGCAGGCTCATTCTGGCACCCCACACTCTTCAACCAGAAGAGCATCACATTCCTTGGCCGGCAGCTTCTGATAGCAGGCCGTCCGGTGATGGAATTCCTGAACGCAGTGACTGCGCCGTACCTCAGAAACGGCAGTCGTCGCGCGATTGAAGCCGCCCTGAATAGCGGTCGAAGCACGGTCCGGATGTTGAAATACCAGCAGCCCAGCAACACCCAAACCAGCGCCCAGCAACACCAGCAGTAGAGACTTCATCTAATCCTCCCATGCCACTACGGCACAAAACAGTCCGAAAGAAAGCATCCAGCCAGCCAAGACAGTCAGCATCTTCAACTCCTCAGATCGAGTACCGCCGCCGGTCTGCCCGATCGCGCCGTTCCAGATAGTCCAGGGTCACAATGGAACACATCTGATCCGCACAGGGAATATCCAGCTCCGGCTCCATGCCGAATGCAGTATCTGCCCCCTCCACAGACGCATCGTTAAGACGTGCCCCGCTAGACGTATGCATGTCGATCATGAAGCGAATCCAGTACAGCACCCTACACCTCCTCGAACTTCAGAATTTGTTCCGGATTAAACACACAGCCTTTGGGGTGCGAGCATTGCTGCACCTGCACTGCATCCATCTGGGCCACGCCAAAGAAAATGGCGCTGTCCGTATTCAGGTCCCGGAACGGCTCAGAGAACTCTTCAGCCATCCTCCTACTGACAAATCCATGCCAGTAAATGTTTCCGTTGGGATACTGGTTGCGAACCATGAAGCAGGCGACTTCCTTCATATCACTGCCCCTTGAAAGCGTTGGCGGTACTGCGGATGCCATCCTGCACCATGTCTTGACAGGTACTACCACAGAAGCCCAGGACTCCCATAATTAGCAGTCCAACAACCAACGGCAGACAGCCCAACAGATTTACACTAACGGTTTTATTCGACACCATCTTCCTCCTGAGAATCTACATCCACGCGCGTAATCACCGGAAGCGGCTCGTCGGATGTTATATAGATGAGGGTCAGCCCCTTATCCATATACGCCTCTGCCAGATTCGCGCACCAATGAGGGCCGGTTGAATCGATACACCCGGCGTAGCACAGATCGCCGTTCAGCTGCTTCCGCATCAGGATACAAGACCGCACTTCGACATCGAGAGGGTCTGGCTTAAAGCCTAGGTTCCACCACAGCCAGCCATAGATGGCGGGATTGTGGCTTAGAGTCAGGCGCTTCGGAAGCAGGCGGCGGAGCAGTTTGCGTAGTCTGGGTCGTGGTTTTGCAAGAGCAATTTCAATCATTACGCAGTCCTTCCTACAGCGCGATATAGCAGTCGTCATCCAGAGCGATGACGGCCTCTCGAAAAACACAAACGGAATTGCTGGAGGAGCATGGACGCCTCTTACCCAGCAATCCCATCACCTCCCATTTGCTCACCAGAGTGAATGACGTATCTCCCCAGGAAAAGCACTGAAGGAGACTCACTACCTCGTCAGAGCCGCCCGCCGGCAGATTCGTACGGTAGACAAAGCTGACTGTTTCTTTCATACTCTCACGTCTGTTACGCACCAGAAACACGTGAATTCCTGCATATTATTCCTCCACCAGTCGGTACTTACGACCTTGGAATTCCACTACTGCCCCATCACAGGATGGGATCGTGGTGGCAGTTGCCACCTCCGCGTCAGTAAGCAGCTTGCCCTCTACCCAGAACTCCCGGTAGTGAAGCTGACCGGACTCGTAGAAGACCTCGTATGCGGGTCCGTCCTTGGGGTCCCGGTGCCGCTTATCCTCTACCCAGAACTCCCGGCAGTAAAGCTGACCGGACTCGTGGAAGCCCTCGTATGCGGGTCCGTCCTTGGGGTCCCGGTGCCGCTTATCCTCTACCCGAAACTCCCGGCAGTGAAGCTGACCGGACTCGTGGAAGCCCTCGTATGCGGGTCCGTCCTTGTGGTCCCGGTGCCGCTTATCCTCTACCCGAAACTCCCGGTAGTGAAGCTGACCATTGGAATAATGATCCGTTCGGATCTCGATGTTCTTTTGCACTAGCATGCTACTCTCCTTTGAAGAGCCTGTGACCGACACGTCCGTCAGAGTTCAGCAGGCGATGGGCTCTTGGGCGTCGGTCACTATTCCCCATCACAGTTGAAACAGTCGCAACTCCAATTTGTCGATCGGGACAACGCAGATCTTTCTTTCGTTGGCTTGGTGCAGTATGGGCAACAGCTTACCGGAAAGATTGCTCGGTCCGACACCTCCTGCAAGCGCTCCATAGCTATGCGCAAAGCCTCCTTGTTGGCGTGAGCCCGACACTCCGCAAATTCGTTTGCGGCAACGTACAGCCTTGCCTTGGCCCTTTCAACCGACTTTGCGTGTTCCCCCAGCATATCACACCCTACCTTTTCCGTATCGGTTTTTCCACTCAGCAAACTGCGACTCTGCCAGACGCTCGATAGCCGCCGACTCTCCACGCATCAGCTCCAGCAACTGCTTGGCGAGTTCCGGCGAAATGCAGAGACAGTAGTACTGTCCGTGCAACTTCACGTAGCCGCCGCGATCCTTCGACTCCCCCAACGCACAGATGACGGAATGAAGTTGGTGAGGGAAGAAGCTAAGCCGGCCCACCCTCACAGGCTTTTCCGTACTCAGCAAGCTGCCGCCAAAGTCGATGTGAAGGACTCTGCTGGGATCGTCTTCGCCGGTCCAGACCTCCAACTCAGTAAACCCTCGGCTCTCGTAATCCTCTAGCACAGAAGCGAGAATCTCTCTGGTGTCGCAGTAGGTCCGCTTCAGGTTTTTTCCGTCGATTTGATGCATAACCGCTTCCTCCTCTGTGACCAATCAACACGGAACTATCATCAGTCGAACATTCCCACATACCGCTTGTCTTCCGCGAAGGTCTTTGCTTGCATGGGATCGCGGATGAGGGTCTTGGGATCGGGAGCAAGACGAATGGTGAACTTGTCGGGAGCATACTCGTATGGGGCGCCTAGCTTAATGGCTTTTTTGAGGGCCTCAGTCCTGGTGTACGCACGAACAGTGTTGTAGCCACCACCGAACCAGTTGAAGAACCATGTGATTTGATCCGCCATGATTATCAATCCTCGTATCGCTCACGATCCATTTCACGTTCCTTGGCAACGGCGGCAGTGTACCTACCTTTGCACTCTTTGCAAATTTCATTGTAGCAGTGGTCTTCATGGTCCATGTGACCACAGATATCTCGCGTCGATACCTCTTTGTGGCAGAAGTCGCAGTGACCAGTGAGTGGCCAATTGATCGTGGTCAACTGCTCATCAGTCAGCCCTCGAGCAGCGACATTACATCGACGGCATCCGTAGCCGCCATCCTCACACGTACCGTCATGGATTGGCTTGCCGTTGAGCATCGGGCCGGCATATTCCTCTACATCTACGGGCGGGGATAGGGAGAAGTCGTGCACGTTATCTAATCCTCAAGGATGATGTGACCGTGGTGTATCTGAAGTGCCGACAAACAAACGTAACGGTTTCCTTCATATCCTCACTCCTCTTCTACGCTTGGAAACAACCGATCCCACTCCCCAGCAATGGTTCCGGTCATGATAAACTCTCGCTCGTCGGCACTCAGGAACGGAAAGCAGTCCTGAATGAACCCTCCAGCAATGTAGGCGCTCAACCCCTTCTGCATTGTGCGGAATGGATGAGCCAGCAACAGCTCCTTGCTGGTACTCCTGTCGCTCATCAAATCACGGCCAACCCGGACCACCCGAGTGCCATCTTCAGTCTCGCTGAGAGTGAATCTTGCTGGAAACATTACCACTCCTCCTGATGCGTTTTCTCAGAGATTTCCCACAACCGCTTAATCTCCAGATTAAGCAGCTCCTTGTTTGCAAATGCCCGGCACTTTGCAAACTCTGCAGCAGCGCGCAGAAGCTCTTGCTTCGCCGCTTCAACCAGAAGAGTATCACATTCCTTGGCCGGCAGCTTCTGATCACAGGCCGTCAGGTGATGGAAATTCTTCATCCTTCACTCCTGTGCTGGCACTTGGACCGAGGCCGCCATGCGCCGGAGCCCGTCCAACGGCACCCCGTGCACGTTACGGCCGGCGTACGTCACGCAATCCTCTTCCGTGAAGCCACCGATCACCGGCATCTCCACCTCGTACCCCATCGCCTTCGCCAGGCGGACGTAGGGCTCCCGGTGCTCCGCTCGGAGGTTGGTATTGTCCACCACCACCAGGTCAACTCCGTCCACCAAGGCCAGCACGAACCGCTGGAAGTTCCGAGCGTGGTACTCTACCAGCTTGCGGAAGTCGAACCGATACACTCCTCCATCCATGAAGAAGTCATCCGTCGAGCATATGACCGCTCGGGTACCCTCCGACCGGCCCCAGATCAGCTCCTTCGTGAACGTGCTCTTGCCAGACCCCGGCAGGCCCACCGGCATCACCACTCGGCGGGGACGAACTGTCAGACCAAACTGAAGCACCAGAGAGATGCGACGGATCAGCTCCTCGTCCGAGATGCTGTTTAGGGCGCCTTCACCCAGCACCGACAGCAACGCGCCGAAACGCATGTGCGGAATCTGCTTCTGAAGCAACGGCAACAACTGAAAGAGATTGCTCATTTTCACTCCCGTTCGTGGGCCTTCGTTCCCCATCACTGCAGGGGAATACGGTAGGAGGAATCCTACTGCCGGGGGATTACGCCCCCGTTCGGTCAGAAAGTGTCGAGGGTGGCGAGTTCGGTGTTGTCGTCCAAGATGCCGTTCTTGCGGAGCAAATCGTCAATGGCAATCACGTCGTCGTCCGAAATGCCTTCGACATCTACCATGTCGATGATCACGCCCGAAACCAACTGTATCAGCGCAACCTTCATGCTGCGGCCAGGATGGTGTCGACCTTCTCTTGGCCGAGACGCTTGATGAACTTCGCCAACTCCTTCTTGCCGGCCACACGCACTCGCTGCTCCAACGGGCGCTTGGCGGAACGAGCCTGGACCTCTTCGGCCAGGGTACGGCGAGCTTGGCGGACTGCGGCGGTCTTCGTGTAGGGCATATGCACCTTCGGTATTTGCGGAGCCTACCCGCGTTTGGCTGGCTGGGCTTTTTAGGCTAACCCAAAGCCATGATAGTTTTTATCGGCTCCGGATGATCTCGGCAGCATCATCCCCGAACAGCACCCAGACGAAAGCGTAAAGGCCGTCCCTAACCATCCATTGACAGAGCTTTTCGTAAAAAGCCCTCAATCCTTCTGCAGGTCCCCAACCGTACTTGGAACCCGGTCCCTGGGGGAAATCCCCAGGGGGCCTTACGCCCTTGCGGGCGCCCTCGGCAGGGACTAGCTCTCCGCCGACTCCGCCGGCTTGACCTCCGGCAGCTTGACCTCCGGCAGCTTGACCCAGCCCACGATCGGCTGGTTCAGGGGGAGGCGCAGAGCGCGGACCTTGCCGCCATCGGACAGGTCGGGCACCGTGACGATCTCCACTGGTCCACGGAGCCCAGGAGGATGGGAATGGTGGACGGCAACGGAGACGGCGGCTTACGGATGCTGCGCTGCATGCTAACGTCCTTCTGTATCCCTGCGACGGATTGTCGCAGTCCCGGGGCTTAGGACCCGGCTTAGGCTCATTAACGTACGTCGCACCCTACTAGTCAGCCTGCTATGCCACGGAGGGTCATTGGTTGTGTCAGCCCTAACCTCCAAGGCATCGCAGACATACTAGCTCCAGGGCCAGTGTCACCCCTTTCCAGGGCTAACCCCATAACTAATATCTTTCCTTTAGGTACGATAGGATACGGACTTCCGCTTTCGGCTCAGACCTATTGGTCCTTTTAGTTATGGCGGTGCGTCCATCTGCCAGAGCCTCCGCAATGTCCCGGATCTTGAGATAGCTGTAGTCCCATGAACCGCCGCTCATGCTCGCCTCAGCTTCGAGGCGAGGTTGGCAAGGGCTGTGTCCTGGGCGGCAAGTGCGCCGAGAACGCGGATGTTTGCCATGGCCCGTCGGTCGGACTGCGGCTTGTGCTTGAGCCGCTGGACCCGGTACGTGTCGGGGGCGCCTATGGTGGGCGGCGAGGTCGTGTAGTCGGTCTTTCGCTTGATGGTGCCGCTCATTCGCTTCAGTTCCTCGTCGATCTCGCCGCCATCCTCGATGGCACAGCCGCGCTCGGAGCATGGATAGAGCGCGAAGTCACCCTCGACGATGGGCTTCAGGAAGTCCGGCAGCGCGTTCGAGGTGAGGCTCTTCATAGGCATCATTCAGCCCTGGATCTTGGCACGGATGTCGGTGGCGAGCGCCTTGGCGCACGCATGGGTGATGACCACCGGACGGCGCATGTTCCGGGGGCTCATCAACTCGACGCCTTCCTCCGTGACCACAGCCGCACAACGCTTGAATGAGGCAGAAGTCCCGTCCTCGATCGCCTTGGCGATGGCCAGCATCTCACGGGAGTCGCCTTCGATGTCGGCGTTGTTGTGCTCGTCGGCGTTCTCCGACGGCTCACCAAGCCGGGCGCTGGTGCAGCACGCCATTGCTGAGGTGCTGCCGCTGAGTTTCATCGGCTGCATCCACTCGCGGCCGTCGTGCTCTGCACGTTCGATGGTCCAGTAGTCACCCATGTGCTCCTGCTTGACGACGATGCACTTGAGGTTTCGTGCGATCTTGGCAGCCTGGGACATGATTCACTCCTACTTACGCAAAGACCCTGCGTATGGTTCCGGGACTTGGGACCCGGTCCCTGGGGAAAATCCCCAGGGGGCCTTACGCCCTTACGGGCGCCCTCGGTTTACCACGTCTGGGGAGGGTTCATGGTCGCCATGTAGGAGGACACGGCGTCCTTCCCGTCCCTCAACCCGCAGTGCAGGCGGCTACGGTAGCTCTTGATTGCGTGGATCCGGTACCCCAGATCCACCAGGAGCCGTTCCGCCGCGTTGAGTTCGGCACTCTCCGGCGCACCCGTCGCCCGGACGGAGATCTCCAAGTCCACCACTTGGACCGGCAAATCGGGGCTGAGGGACCTCTTGTCGCACCAGTTGGCTTCCAACAGGACTGCGGACACCTCCTCACGGTCGAACCTGGCCGGCTCGAACACCACGTAGACACCGGGCATCCCGGCGAACACGAAGGCATCACCTTTCTTCAGGCCCCTCAACAACATGGTCCCGTTGTTCTCCGGCAGTTTGATCGTCAAGGACATACACCTCCCTACTCTGGGGCTTTGGACCCAGCGGATGAGGGAATCTCATCCGGCGCATTAACTCCCCGAAAATTTCAGGGAGCCCATCTGCTCAGCGGTCCCAGGACTTCCGACCCCTCCGCTGCCGCTTCCAGCAGCGCTGCCACACCCGGCAGAAGTCGTCCCATGCATTGGGAAGGTTGGCGTAGTTACGGGCTGACCGCACAAACTCTGCGACCTCTGCACCCTCGTTTGCACGACTCTCCGCGGTCGTACGGGGATGCCGCATCCAACCCATAGAAAACCTCCTAAATTTTCCGGGACTTGGGACCCGGTCCCTAGGAAAAATCCCTAGGGGGCCTTACGCCCTTACGGGCGCCCTCGGTCAGCTCTCCGCCGACTCCGCCGGCTTGACCTCCGGCAGCTTGACCTCCGGCAGCTTGACCCAGCCCACGATGGGCTGGTTCAGGGGGAGGCGCAGCGCCCGCACCTTGCCGCCGTCGGACAGGTCGGGCACCGTGACGATCTCCACCAGGTTCATGTGCGGCAACACCCGCGCGGACGCGATGGCGCGGTGGCCGCCACTCTTCAACTGCACCACGGGGCGGTCCGCCTCCGGGTTGTTGGCGGCGCCGAGCACGCTAGCCAGGGTCCGGGGCCGACGGGACTGCTGATGGCCCTGGGGCTGAGCGGGCAGCTCGATGTGACCGACGATCTTGGCAGCCTGGGACATGATGCACTCCTGCTTACGCAAAGACCCTGCGTATGGTTCCGGGACTTGGGACCCGGTCCCTGGGGAAAATCCCCAGGGGGCCTTACGCCCTTGCGGGCGCCCTCGGTCTAGCGGCGGGGCGGGAGGCCGCACCCCAGACGCTCCTTGCGCCACCCGAAGCGGAGGCGGAGCACCTCCGCGATGATGTCGGACTTCGGATCCGACACCTCCATCACCTGGTCCACGGAGCCCAGGAGGATGGGAATGGTGGACGGCAACGGAGACGGCGGCTTACGGATGCTGCGCTGCATGCTAACGTCCTTCTGTATCCCTGCGACGGATTGTCGCAGTCCCGGGGCTTAG
>Ga0209342_10005639_pt1 | contig 12770 bp, 14 predicted proteins | sample RifCSP16_2_FD_184023 | JGI IMG/M metagenome (GOLD analysis project Ga0209342, IMG submission 184023) | Soil microbial communities from Rifle, Colorado - Rifle CSP2_sed 16_2 (SPAdes) (version 2) | ecosystem: Environmental > Terrestrial > Deep subsurface > Rock core/Sediment | place: Rifle... | reverse complement strand
TGGCGCCGATCTTCGACCTCACCTGCGGCCTGGGCGGCGACGCGCTGGCTCTGTCTCGCGTGGCGCCCGTCATCGCCTCCGATCTTGACCACCTTCGCCTGCTTCTCCTGGCGGCCAACGCCTCCGCCATCGGGATGAGCCGCCGCGTGACCCCGGTCCAGGCCGATGCCCGCCAACCGCCATATCGGCGGCTCCCCGGCGCCGGGGCGTTCTTCGATCCAGGACGCAGGCCGTCTGGCAGGCGGGCTCACTCCGTGCACGATTATGAGCCTCCGCTCGGCCTGGCACTCGATTGGGCGGGCAGGGTGCAGGGGCTGGCGGCCAAGATCAGCCCGGCAGTCGATCTGGCCGAGGTCGCTGGGTACGACTGCGAGATCGAGTTCATCGCCTTGGGTGGAGAGCTGCGCGAGGCCGTGCTATGGTTCGGCAGTTTGAAGGATGGGCGACGCAGGGCGACTGTCTTGCCCGGGCCGCACAGCCTGGTCGGGGAGATCGAGCCCGAGATTGATCTCGCCGATCCACGGGCCTACCTCTACGAGCCGAGCCCGGCGGTGATGCGGGCAGGATTGGTGCGGACGCTGGCAGCCCAGCTCGGCGCCTGCATGCTCGACCGCAAGATCGCGTTTCTGGTTTCCGATCGGCTGCAGGCCGGCCCCTTTGCCCGGGCGTATGAGGTCGTGGAGGCGATGCCTTTCCAGCTGAAGCGGCTGCGGGAGCGGCTTCGGTCGCTGGGGATCGGCCCACTCACCGTGAAAAAGCGGGGCTCGGCGATCGCGCCCGAGGATCTCATCCACGACCTGGGCCTGCGAGGCGAGAGGCCGGGAACCGTCGTGCTGACCCAGGTCCGGGGCAAGCCGTACGCGTTGATCGTCAACCCCATCGAGCCCGGCCAAAGCCTCGACTCCGCGTCGCCGCTTGAGGCTCGGCCCCTCGTTTCCTCGTAGCCGGTTTTCCGGCCGCGTCGTCTCGGTGACTCCTCGGTCGCGGCTGCGCCGCTCCCTCAGAGTGACGGCGAGTGGGTCTCGAGGCTCTTCCCGGGGTGCACGACATTCGCCCCGGTGCCGAGAATAGAGTGGGGTGGGGAAGAACGCGAGGGTCGGGGAATTCGGCATGCGATGGAGAGGTTTCGGACTACGCCCGGAGAAACAGCAAGAACGGTGGTCACTCGGTGTCCTCATGAGTCGCCTTGCGAGTTTGTGCCGGCCACGCTTCGATGCTATCATGCCGGCCGTTCGGAGGGATCCGCCACGCATGGCCGAGCGGCGTGAACTGCTTACCTGGGATGAGGTCGCCCGCCTCATCGACCACTTGATCCCCCAATTCCAGACCGAGTTCGAAGCCATGGTGATCGTCACCCGCGGCGGGGTGGTCCCGGGAGGGTTGCTATGCGAGGCACTCGGGATACAAGACGTCCTCACAGCGGCGGTGGATTTCCCCTTCGAGCTGGAGCGGGAAGAAGCCCGGCTGCTCGCCTGGCCACGGTTCATCCAGTTCCCCGACGACCGGCAGCTGCGCGGGCGCAGGGTGTTGGTTGTGGATGACGTCTGGGGCTCGGGTAGGACGATCACAGCGGTCAAGAACCGGGTGGCCGGGGCGGGGGGAATCCCGTCGACCTGCGTTCTGCACTTCAACCCCTACCGGAGCCTTTTTACCCAGGCCAAGCCCGACTACTATGCCGCCATCACCGACGCGCGTATCGTCTACCCCTGGGAGGTGGACCGGGGGCCGGATCGGGTCTTGCGCGACCAGCCCGATTAAGGGCTCGGCGTAGGCCCCTGCCGGGTTTGACAACCCGGCGGGGGCCGCGTATAATGACGTTGCGCTCGCAGGCGCGCTCTTTTGTTCGCTGCGTTCATAGGTATCGATAGGAGGACGCCAGGGCAGGGTATCCGGTCAGTATGGGATGGCGTCGGACCGCTGAGGGTGGCCTGGTCGGCCTGCGAATGCACCGATCAGGCTTTTTCGTTCCCGGGGGTGTCCGAAAATGGCCGACCCGCACGAAAGCCTCGAGAACCTGCTCTCGCAATCGGATCCCGTGCTGGCGCCGCGGCGGGGCGATCTGCTCCGCGGCCGGATCCTGGCGGTGGATACCGAGGGGCTGATTGTCGACCTGGGGAAGAAGCGCGACGGCGTGGTCCCCCACTCCGACCTGCAAGGCCTGCCACCGGAGGAAGCCAACCTGGCGGCGGGCGACGAAGTGATGGTGATGGTTGTCAACCCCGAAGATCGGGACGGCAATCTGGTCGTCTCGATCTCGCAGGCGCGGGCCAGCGGCGATTGGCTGCGGGCTCAGCGGATGATGGAGAGCGAGGCGGTGTTGGAGGCGGCCCCCTGCGATCACAACCGAGGGGGGCTGATCGTGCCTTTTGGGCGGCTGCGGGCCTTTGTCCCGGCCTCCCATCTGACCGACTTGCCTCGCGGCCTGGAAGAGGAAGGCCGGCTGGAGTACCTGAAATCCCTGGTTGGGCGGAAGATGCCCTTCAAGGTGATCGAGGTCGATCCCCAGCGGCGCCGGCTGGTGCTCTCGGAACGCAAGGCCATCCGCCAATGGCGCCAGGGACAGAAGTCGCGGGTGATCGACACCCTGCGCGAAGGCGAGATCCGGCGCGGGGTGGTGACCAGCCTGCGCGAGTTTGGGGCCTTCGTCGATATCGGCGGGGCCGACGGCCTGATCCACATCTCCGAGCTCTCCTGGGAGCGCGTGGAAGATCCCTCCCGGGTGCTGCGGGTGGGCCAGGAGGTCGAGGCAGTTGTCATCCGCCTCGATCACCAGGCTTGCCGGATCGGGTTGAGCATTAAGCGCCTTCAACCGCCTCCGTGGAAGGTGTTGGCCGAGGCCTACCATCCCGGACAGGTGGTGGAGGGGACGGTGCAGAAGCTCGACGCGCTGGGCGTCTCCATCGGCCTGGATGGGGGGCTGGAAGGCGTTCTCTGTCCGGACGGCGCGGGCGAGAGCTTGGCCCCCGGCTCGAAGCTCCGAGTGCGGGTCGTGCGGATCGACCCGCAGGCCGAGCGCATCGAATTGGAACCCGAGGCCGCCATTCACCCGGCGGCGGAATCGACGACGGCTGAGTGAAGGGAGGTGAGAGTGGTATGACGGGAGTTGTTCTGCGGCCGAACGAGAGCCAGGATCAGTTGCTCAAGCGCTTCCGCAAGAAGGTGGCGCAGAGCGGGATCCTGAGCACCGTTCGGCGCAAGCGCTGGTTTGTCTCGAAGAGCGAGCTGCGGCGGATCCAGCGCAAGAAGGCGATCCGGCGGTTGAAGAGGCGCCAGCGGAAGTACGCCGGCCGAGGGGAGGCCTAGCACGTGCCGGGTGACGGAGGGCTGGATGACGAAGCAGGAAGAGAAGATCGAAGTCGAAGGTACGGTGGTTGAGGCGCTCCCTTCCACCCAGTTCCGCGTGAAACTCGAAAGCGGGCACGCGGTGCTGGCCTACCTCTCAGGCAAGATGCGCAAGTATTACATCCGGATTCTGCTCGGGGACCGTGTGCGGGTGGAGCTCTCCCCCTACGATCTCAAGCGCGGCCGGATCACCTACCGGTTTCGGCGTCGGGATTCGGGAGTGGAGGAAGAATAACCCACGGGCCTCCAGCTGGCCTCATCCTTTCGCAACCCGCCGCCTCCTTCTCAGGGAGGCGGCGTTCGCTTAAGCACGAGGGCGCGCCAATCCTCCTCGGCCCGCGTTTCCAGTGGCGTCAGGCCCTGTGCCTCGGCGGCCCGGAGGACCGGCTCGACCTGGCTATCCAGGACCCCTGAAAGGATCGCGATCCCGAGTGGATCGAGGCTGAGGGCGAGGCCCCGGCGCAGTAGATCCTCCAGCACGGAGGCGAGGATGTTCGCCAGAAGGAGATCGAAGGGCGGGCGCTCGAGCAGCGCTTCGAGCGACCCCTGGCGGATTTCGATTGCTCCCCGCAGTCCATTGCGGGCGGCGTTCTCCTCGGTCGCGCGGACGGCTTGGGCGTCGACGTCCAGCGCCAGGATACGCGCCGCGCCGAGCCGGCCGGCGGCGATGCTGAGGACGCCGGAGCCACAGCCCAGATCGGCCACCGAGCCTCCGGGAACAAGATAGTCTTCAAGGGCGCCCAGTACAAGGCGGGTGGTGGGATGGGCCCCGGTGCCGAAAGCCATTCCCGGATCGAGGAGGATCGGCAGCGACGGCGCGCCCGGAGGCTCGAGCCATGCTGGGACGATCACCAGCCGGCGGCCGACGCGGATCGGTTGGTAGCGGTCCTTCCAGCGCTCCGCCCAATCGGCCTCCTCGACCTCGCGAAAGTCCGCCGGTGGGAGGGGACGGATGCGTCCGAGGAACCACAGCCCCTCCTCGATCCGCTGCCGGCGCGCGGCGAGCTCTGCGCCCGGCGGCAGGTAGGCGCGCACGGTCACGGGCCCCGTTGCGCGCCCTTCGCCGCGATCGTCATCGATCGTCGAGGTCTCGAGCGATACGCCGCCCGGTACATGGCGCGCGAGCAGCTCGGCCACCGGCTCGGCCAGCTCCGGCTCCAGCGTCAGGCTGATTTCAATCCACGTCCCGGCCACTCAGCCCCTCATCGACGTCTGGCCGTGCCAACGGTCTGATCTTCTCTTCCATTTTCACACCGCCTGGGTCCGTTGTCGCCGGTGCGCCCGGGCGTAGTTGAGGGTGATCTCCGTGGCCGGCCAGGCGCGCGCACCCGCGCGTCCACCCCCAACCTGCCCTCCCCCTAGAAGGGGGAGGGTTCGGCGCGCTTCCCTGCGAAGGCGGTGGGTTCAGCGCCCTCCCCCTGTGAAGGGGGAGGGCTGGGGTGGGGGTCGGTCATGCGTGCGAATCGTTCTCTCCCTGCGGAGCGATGCAGGCGTCGCGGATCGCCTCGAGAACTGCAGGCAGGTTGCCCAGAACTTCCGCGTTCGGGAAGCGGATGACACGCTAGCCCGCTGCTTCGAGCAGCGAAGTCCGCGCGGCGTCATACTCTTCCTGTTGGGCCTCAGCGTGCGTATCCCCATCGATCTCGATGCATAGCCTCGCTTGCGTGCAGTAGAAATCGGCGATGAAACGGCCCAGAAGCACGTGCTGACGGCGGACATGGACACCGAGCTGGTGATCGCGGACCCGCTTCCAGACTCTCTCTTCGGCCGGAGTGAGGGGGTGACGGAGTTCCCTCGAGCGGCTCAGGATCGCTGGCGGCAGGCGCCGGATCGATGTTTCCTTTGGCATCGACGTTCGCTCCCGGGTGATCCACCCCCACCCTGCCCTCCCCCTGAAAGGGGGAGGGTTGGAGTGGGGGTCGGTCATGGCGCGGAATGCCCGACGGCGCTACGCGCCTCGCTCGATCCCGAATCGCATCCTGGATCGATCAGCGGGCGCTCACTCAGCCAGGCCTCCCAGAAGCTCCTTCACCCGATCGAGGAACCCGCGCTCCTGAGGCTCTGGCTTCGTGCCCAATGTCTGACCGAGCTTCTCAAGCAGGTCGCGCTGCTCGGCGGTTAGGTGCTGGGGGACGTCGACCGAGATCACGACGTGCTCGTCCCCGCGGCCGTTGCGCTGCAGGTGGGGAACGCCCTTCCCCTTGAGGGTGATCACCTTCCCGGGCTGCGTGCCTGGAGGGATAGTGATTTCCCCCTCGCCTTCGACCGTGGGAACGGTCACCTGGGCGCCGAGGGCGGCTTGGGAGATGTTGATCGAGAGGTCGAGCAGGATATCGTCGTTGTGACGGCGGAAGAACCTGTGCGGCTGGACGTGGATGACGATGTAGAGGTGGCCGTTGGGGCCCCGGTTGGCGCCAGGCTCGCCTTCCCCGGCCAGGCGGATCTGGGTGCCGTCGCTCACTCCGGAAGGGATGGGCACCGTTCGGCGGACGGTTCGGCGTTCGAGGCCGCGGCCGCGGCAGGTGTGGCAGGGGGGGGAGATCACCTCGCCGCGCCCGCCGCAGGCAGGGCAGGTGCTGACGTTCACCATCGATCCCAGAAAGGTCTGCCTCACCTGCCTCACCTCGCCACTGCCCCGGCAGGTGTCGCAGCGCACCGGCGAGGTGCCCGGCTCGGCGCCCGATCCCTGGCAGGTGGTGCACGTCTCCAGGCGAGAGAACTCCGCCTCGTGCTCGACGCCGAAGACGGATTGCTCGAAGCTCAGGGTGAGATCGTAGCGAAGGTCGGCTCCACGGCGTGGGGTGCGGCGGGAGCGCCGCGAGCCGGTGGTGAAGCCGAAGAACTCCTCGAAGATATCGCCGAGCCCGAAATCGACGTCGGTGGGGACGCCTCTTAGCCCGGCGTGCCCGTAGCGGTCGTAGGCCGAGCGCTGTTCTTCATTGGAGAGAACCGCGTAGGCCTCGTTGATCTCCTTGAACCGCTCTTCGGCCCCGGGCTCCTGGCTCACGTCGGGGTGATACTTCTTTGCCAGCCGCCGGTAGGATCGCCGGAGATCCTCCGAGGAGGCATTCCGTACCACTTCGAGGACGTCGTAGTAATCACGCTTCTGAGCCATTCCCCACACCGTTGCCGCCGCCCACCGCGCCCTTAGGCTTCGCGGAACTCACCTTCCACGACGTCGTCGCCCTTCGAGGAAGGGGGCGTTGCTGGTCCGCCTCCCTGATCCTGGCCGCCCGTTGGGTCTGTCCCCGGCTGCTGTTCCGGGCCGGCAGGGCCGGTCGCTGGCATGGGCGCCTGGCTGCCCGTTGGGCCTGTCCCCGGCTGCTGTTCCGGGCTGACAGGGCCGGTCGCTGGCTTGGGTGCCTGGCGGCCCGTTGGGCCTGTCCCCGGCTGCTGTTCCGGGCTGGCAGGGCCGGTCGCTGGCTTGGGTGCCTGGCGGCCGGGGGCGGTGCCGCCCGCACTGCGTGCCTTGCCTCCCGTCCCACCAGAACCGCGCGGCTTGGTGCCGCCGATGCCGCCTGTGTCGGAGGGCTTGGCCCCCACCTCGTGCAAGGCGCCGAGAAGATCGGTCGTGCCCCTGCGGATCGGCTCCGCCTCGTTCCCCTCCCGCAGCTGGCGAAGAGTTTGGAGGCGGGCCTCCAGCCGGCCCTTGCTCTCGGCCGGCATCGAGGCGCCCATGTCGCGCAGCGCTTTCTCGGCGGCGTAGATGGCGTTGTCGGCCCGGTTGCGGGCATCGACAAACTCGCGGCGCATCCGATCATCCTTGGCGTTTGCCTCCGCCTCCTTGCGCAGCCGCTCGACTTCGTCCTCGGTCAGCCCCGAGGAGGGATGGATGGTGATGTGCTGGCTGCGGCCGGTGGCTTTGTCGTCGGCGCTCACTTTGAGGATTCCATCCTTATTGATGTCGAAGGTCACCTCGATCTGGGGGACGCCGCGCGGGGCGGGGGGAATCCCGTCGAGGCTAAACTTCCCCAGGGAGCGGTTGTCGGCGGCGAAGGGGCGCTCGCCCTGCACCACATGGACCTCGACCTCGGCCTGGTTGTCGCTTGCGGTGGAGAACACCTGGCTCTTGCGGTTCGGGATCGTCGTGTTGCGCTCGATCAGCCCCGTGGCCACGCCTCCCAGGGTCTCGATCGAGAGCGTGAGCGGGGTGACGTCCACCAGGACGATGTCTTTCACCTCGCCGCTGATGATCCCGCCCTGGATGGCGGCCCCCAAAGCCACCACCTCGTCGGGGTTCACGCCCTTATGCGGCTCGCGGCCGAAGAACTTGCGCACGGCTTGCTGGACGGCGGGCATGCGCGTCATCCCGCCCACCAGGATCACTTCGTCGATATCGGGCGGCGTCAGGCCTTTGTCTTTGAGGGCCTGGCGGCAGGGGCCCATCGTGCGTTCGACCAAGTCCTCGGTGAGCTGTTCGAGTTTGGCGCGGGTGAGGGCGATGTTGAGATGCTTGGGCCCGCTGGCGTCGGCCGTAACAAAGGGAAGATTGATCTCCGTCTCCTGGACCGTGGAAAGCTCGATCTTGGCCTTCTCGGATGACTCCTTGAGGCGCTGCAAGGCCTGCCGGTCGGTGCGCAGGTTGATCCCATCCACCTTCTGGAACTCGTCGGCCACCCAGTCGATCAGCCTCTGGTCGAAATCATCGCCGCCGAGATAGGTGTCGCCGCTAGTGGACTTGGCGACGAAGGCCCCCTCTCCCACCTCGAGGACCGAGATATCGAAGGTCCCTCCGCCCAGGTCGTAGACGGCGATCGTCTGATCGGCCTTCTTATCCATCCCGAAGGCGAGCGAGGAAGCGGTGGGCTCGTTGATGATCCGCAGCACCTCCAGGCCGGCGATCTTCCCGGCGTCCTTGGTGGCGTTGCGTTGGGCGTCGTCGAAATAGGCGGGGACGGTGATCACCGCCTGGGTGATGGCCTGGCCGAGGTAGGCCTCAGCGTCGGCGCGGAGCTTGCCGAGGATCATGGCCGAGACCTCGGGAGCGGAGTATTCCTTCGACCCCATGTGCACCCGCACGTCTCCATTGGGCGCGGCGCTCACCTGATAGGGGACGAAGCTCATCGCCCGCTGCACCTCGGGGTCGGAGTATTTCCGACCCATGAAGCGCTTGATGGAGAAGACCGTGTTTTCCGGGTTGACGATCGCCTGGCGGCGGGCCACCTGGCCCACCATCCGTTCCCCGGTCTTGGGGTTGATGGCGACGACGGATGGAACAAGCCGCCCCCCTTCGGCGGAAGGGATCACGACTGGCTCGCCGCCTTCGATAACGGCGACGACGGAGTTGGTCGTACCCAGGTCGATGCCGATGATCCGTCCCATTGAGTCTGATCTCCTCGAGCCGCACGCGGCACCCGCACGTCGGCGGGGGTCCCGGGCAACTCGTGCCGTGCGGCCGCGTCAGCGAGCCACGCGGACCATCGCCGGACGGAGAATTCGATCCCCGATCCGGTAGCCCTTCTGCAAGACCTCAATCACCTGGCCCTCGCGGTACCCGTCGCCCGGCTCGAAGGTGACGGCCTCGTGGACGGTGGGATCGAACATCATCCCCTCGGCCTGGATCACCTCGACGCCTTCCGCGTCGAGGATGGCCTGCAGCTTGCGCTGGATGAGCTGGATCCCTTCGACCCACGCCTGGAACTCAGGGGCGGCCGGCCGGTCTTTGAGAGCCCGCTCGATATCATCCAGGACGGCGAGATAACGGGTGAGGATCGTGGCGGCTGCGATCGACCGCGCGCCCTCGAGATCCCGCTCCACACGCTTCTTGTAGTTGAGAAACTCGGCCCGCTCCCGCTGCCATCCATCGAGGTATTTGCTTGCCTGGGCCTGCGCCTGACCGAGCTCCTTCTCCAGAGCTTCGATCCGCTCGGCGGGAGCTTGCTCCGCGGCGACTGCCTGTGGCGCAGCCTCCTCGGCGGGGGCTTCCTCGACGGCGGCTTCGCCCGGGGCGGGGACCGCCTCGAGGGCTTTGGAGGGCGGCACGGCCTCGGCAAGCGAAGACTCGGCGGCCGGCTCCTCAGGGGCAGGGGGCGTGTGGTCGGTGCCCTTCTTGGTCTTGTGCTTGGTCACGATACTCCTCGTCGGACAAGAGGATGAGAAGGTTCAGGAGGCATAGGCGTCCACCACGAGGTCGCTCATCAACCCGGCCACATAACGCACGGCCGAGATCGTCCGCCCGTACGCCATGCGGATCGGCCCGAGAACCCCGAGGGCGCCGGTGGCGTAGCCGGGCGCGCCGTAACGGGCCAGGACCATCGAGCAGTCTTTCAGTTCCTCCCAGGCCCCTTCGCCGCCGATGACCACCTGCACTCCTCCCACGGATGGGCTGAGGGCTTTGGCCATCACTTCTTCGAGGAAGCTGCTCTCCTCGAGCAGGCGCAGCGACTGCCGCAAGGCTTCCGAGTCGGTGAACTCCGGCTGGTTGAGCATGTTGGCCAGGCCGTCGTGATGCACCTCGCCGGAGGAGACGGCGTCGGCGCGCGACATGACATCGGCCACCAGGCGGGTGATCTCTTGCCCCAGTGTGGAGAAGCGCTGCGACTGAGCGGCTACGGCGGCGGCGTCTTTGCCGAGGCAGGCGCGTGTAATCTCATGCGCCGCCTCCGAGAGTTGGAGCTCAGGGACGTTCGATGCCAGGGTGAGCATCTGCTGCCGCACTTCGCCGCCCTGAAGAACTAGAACCAAGAGCACCTGGCGCCCCTGGGTGGAGATCAGTTCCAGGTGCTTGAAGAGGGCCCGGGGGGAGCGCGGAGTGGTAACGAGCGAGGCCGAGCGGGAGTGGTGGGCGAGCACGGAGGCCGCCAGCCGCACCCATTGCTCAACGTCGGGCCTCACTTGGTGGAACTGGTGGCTGATCAGGCGTTTCTCCGCCTCGGGCAGATCGGTCTCACCGAGCAGGCGGCGCACAAAGTAGCGGTAGCCCTCTTCCGTCGGCACGCGCCCGGCGGAGGTGTGCGGCTGGCGGAGAAGCCCCGCCTCGGTGAGGGTCCCCATCTCGTTGCGCGCCGTCGCCGAGCTGATCCCCAGGCTGTAGCGCTCCACCAGCGCCTTCGAACCCACCGGCTCGGCCGTCTCAATATACTCGTGGATGATCAGCGCCAGGACCGTTTCCTGACGTTGCGTGAGTTCAGACATGTTTTCTTCTCTGTTAGCACTCTCTAGCCGAGAGTGCTAATCCCGTTGGGGTTGATGATATCATGCGCTCGCAGAGGGCGTCAAGCGGGCCATTTGGGTTGACAATTCCTTCCCTAGCCGGTAGGATTTCGCGCCCGCAGCCGGGGGAGGCCAGAACATCTGGGCCATGCACCCGGCCGATCCGAACCACCTCACTAGGGAGGCCCCTTGGCAATGGCAGCCGTCCCGTCGACGACCGACGACGCCTTCGAGAAAGATGTTCTCCAGGCTTCCCAGCCGGTCCTCGTCGAGTTTGGTGCGGAGTGGTGCCATCCCTGTCGCCAGCTGGAGCCGATTCTCGTGGAGCTGGCCAGCGAGTGGAAGGGGAAGGTGGGCATTTTCGAGATCGACGTCGACGCCAACTCTGCAACCACAGTCCGATACGGCGTGATGGGCGTGCCCACGCTGGTGCTCTTCGTGGGCGGGGCCGACGTCGAGCGTCTCACCGGCTATCATTCCAAGAGCCGGATCGTCGATCGCCTCGCACCGCACCTACGTCTGTGAGCAGTCGAGCCCCAGGGGTAGAGCCGACCGCCTTCCGGCAAGCGGCTGCCCTTGGTGGCGGAGTCATCCGCGACGTCGGGTGCCCTACCGGCTGCCAAGTCCCTCCGATCGGTAGGCAGTCGGCGAGTCGACCTGGGGAGAGTCGCAGATGAAGAACCGTTTGATCGCTCCGTGCCTGGCCATCCTGGCGGTGACGCTGGCTTGCCTCTCTCTGCCAGCGGGTGACACCCCCACCGCCACGAACCCTCCGCCGATCACCCTTACCCCCTCCACCCCAACGCCGGGCCACCCCGGGTGGCTGGCCTACAGGAACGAGTCGTGCGGTTTCGAAGCCCAATACCCACCGGAGGGGACGCTCCAGGAGACCGGCGCCCTCCATGCGCGGATCGACCTCGCGTTCACCCCGGGGACGAACCTCAGTGAGAAATACGCACAGATCGATGTCGAGGCCGCCGCCACGCCCTGCCTCAGCCCTCTGGCGCTGGGGTATGACATCTCCGCGTTGAGCACCTCGACGGTGACGGTGGACGGCGCTTCATTCCTCCGTCAGGAGGGTGCCGATGCGGGTGCGGGCAACTTCTACGAATGGGTGGCCTATTCGACCTCGACCGACTGCGGGTGCGTCAGCCTCAGCTTCGTCCTGCACTCGCTGAACGCGATGAACTTCCCGACGCCGCCGCCCCTCTTCGATCCCGTGGCCGAATCGGCCGTCTTCGACGAAATCCTCTCGACGTTCGTTTGGGCGCCGTAGGGACTCAACGTCCGGACTATCCTCCTTAAGCCGCTGACGCGTTTTGTAAGGGCACGGCCGGCGGCCCGAACGGGGCCCAGATGTTCATCGTGTCCCCACGCAATGTGACGAGAAGCGCTGTCGAAGAAAACCTGCGGTTCTGTGATGGAGAAGCCCGTCCCGCGCTCAGGCGCGTGGGGGCGCACCGCCCCCAGCACCCCGTTTGGGCCGCGAAGCCCCGGGCCACGCGCGGCGATATTCACTCCTGGGAGACCCCTCCTCGCGCTCCCGAATGCGGCCGCGTGAAAGCCGGGCGTACCACCCCTGCGGCGCATCCCTGGTTCGTCTCCTCATCTCTGGCCCCGAATCCTCCGAGGGCCCGGCCGGAAGCCTGAGTCCCCCTCGCAAGAGCCAGACGAACGCGTTGCTAGATGTTTGAGCGTGCACTCGAGACACGTGCCACTCGGGCAGAGGCGAAGCATCGGGAGACCCCGATCCTTCGCCCGGTGGGGGCAGGCTGCGCCAGGCGGCTTGACGGCCCAAGGTATCCGAGCTATAATATGCGTGAATGCGCATGTAGGAAGGCATGATGCGCGATCGCCGCGTTTTCCAACTGCACGCCGCCATCTGCCAAACTCTCGCCAATGCGAAACGGTTGGAGATCATCGATCAGCTGAGCCACGGCCAACGGACCGTGGGAGATCTGGCCGATGCGCTGGGCATCAGTCAGCCCAACGTATCGCAACACCTGGCGATGATGCGGCGGGCCGGGATCGTCCTTGCCCGTCGTGAAGGCCTCAACGTGCACTACCGGATCGCCAGCCCTAAGATCGTCAAGGCGTGCGCCCTGATGCGGGAAGTGCTCCTGGAACACCTGGAAGCAGGCGCCCAGCTTGCCGAGGCGCTGAGGAAGTAGGACAGATCGGAGGCTTCATGGCCGACCTTGATCTCGCCGCCGCAGGCTTGCCGACGACAACCCAGCCTGTCGCCACCAAACGGCAAGCCTGCAGCGGCGAGATCA
>Ga0209342_10005638_pt1 | contig 12772 bp, 13 predicted proteins | sample RifCSP16_2_FD_184023 | JGI IMG/M metagenome (GOLD analysis project Ga0209342, IMG submission 184023) | Soil microbial communities from Rifle, Colorado - Rifle CSP2_sed 16_2 (SPAdes) (version 2) | ecosystem: Environmental > Terrestrial > Deep subsurface > Rock core/Sediment | place: Rifle... | reverse complement strand
CCCTTATGTATTCGTTATGAGTTCAACCTAGTTGTAGCTATTATACTTCCCGGTGAACACACACGTCCTTCACAAATATTAGATGCGGCAGCAGCAGGTTCCGTTACCGCAAAATGAATCCCCGGCCGTAGCTGGATTTTCCTCTATCGCTTGACCCATGCCCTGTGAAATGATAGTTTTCTGCGGTCATGAGCCACAATATCTCACTGTTTCCGGAACTGAGGCGCGGCCTTGCGGAGGCCACCGAATCGCGCGACCGGGGAGTTTATCCTTCCCAACGGATTCAGGAATTTATCGCCTCGGGGCGCATCGCCTGCCGCGTGCCGCCGGAACCGAAACAGATTCAGCCCGCCAGCCTGGACTTGCGTCTCGGCGCAACCGCTTACAGAGTCCGCGCCAGCTTCCTGCCGGGGAAAAACAGTTCCGTGGATGAAAAAATCCGGGATCTGGGAATGACGGAGATCGATCTCCGGCCGGGCGCGGTCTTTGAGAAGCGTTGCGTGTACATCGTCCCCCTGATGGAGGAGTGGTTCCTTCCGGAAGAGGTATCCGGAAAGGCCAACCCGAAAAGCACCACCGGAAGGCTCGACCTCTTCACCCGGTTGATTACCGACTATGGCACCGAGTTCGAGCGGGTCCCGCAGGGGTACCGAGGCAGGCTCTACGCCGAAGTGGTGCCGCGCACTTTTAGTGTCCGATTGCAAGAGGGAATGAGCCTGAACCAGGTCCGCTTCATTCGGGGAAACCCGCCCCTGTTGCAGGAAGAACGCACGCTCAAGGAGCTGCACGTGGAATCTCCGCTATCCTACAGCCCTGACGACAGCCCGGCGGAATCGCCGCGGCTGATCTCGATTGATCTTGCCGGGGCGAGCGGCGCCGAAGTGGTGGGCTACAAGGCAAAGAATCACGCCCCTCTGATCGACCTGGCGCTGGTGAACCACTACGATCCCAGCGAATTCTGGGAGCCCATTCACAGCACCCGCAGAATTATCCTCAACCCGGACGATTTCTACATTCTGGTTTCAAAGGAAAAGGTCAGCGTGCCGCCGCACCTGGCCGCCGAGATGGTGGCCTACGATCCCTCCATCGGCGAATTCCGAATTCACTATGCCGGCTTTTTCGACCCTGGCTTCGGCTATGCAGTGGAGGAAGGCCGCGGAACCACGGCGGTGCTGGAGGTCCGCTCCCACGAGGTTCCCTTCGTTGTCGAGGACGGGCAGGTCGTCGGGCGGCTCATCTACGAGCGGTTGCTGGAGGCCCCCGAAAAAATTTACGGTCCCAAGATCGGCTCTTCCTACCAGTCTCAGGGACTCTCCCTCAGCAAGCAATTCCGCCGCGGGGCTTAGCCCAATCCGCTGCAGCGGTCAGCTCTTATTTCTATCGAGGACCAAAACTCCGGCAGAGGCGTAGTCGGCTTGGGACACCTCCAGGAACGACACCGTAACACCCTCCTTCTTGGTGCCAGATTCCTCGACCATGACCTGAGTAATGCGTTCCACGATCTTGCGCTTTTGCTCCGGCGTGCGCCCCTGGAGCAGTGTGATTTGAATATGCGGCATAACAAAGCCTCCATTCGATGGAATAAGAGCCATTTACTATAGCATGGGGCCAAAAAACCCCTTATACGCCCTATAAAAATTATTTTCAAAATACCTATTTACAATCTTTGGAATCTATGACAAAGTGTATTTCAAGGATGGTTGGAAACCATCAAGGAGGCAACTCTAAGAGAAGCTCAACCATCACAACCACACATACTGACTAGACTTGACCAAAAGCCATCCGCCCCGGATGGCGCGTCCATTGGGCCGAAGACGCTGACCTTGCCCACCCAAAGCGGTTAGCAATCTTCGGCCCGATTTTCGTTTGGAGCCCGATGTTCCACTAGCCCCCAAGGTCGACTAGCGAAGCTTCGCAATATTTCTATGGATTGCAAGAATTTGCCAGATGATCCGGGGGGAACTCCGGAGACAATTCAAACCCAGCCGCTGCGGGTTCTTGCGGCAGTAACCGATCTAATCTTTGTATCCAAAATTTCTGCCGCTGCCCGGCAGGCCGGCTGCCCAATAGAATATTTTCGCGACCCCGAAAAATTGAGGCAAGCCGCGGCCGGCGAGCCTTGTTTCGTAATTGTGGATTTGAACGTCACCGGCTTCGATCCCGTCGCTCTCATCGCAAATTTGAAAGCAAGTCCAACGACTCGCCAGGCCACCGTCATCGCCTACCTCTCGCACGTCCAGCATGAATTGAAGCGGGAAGCGGAAAAGGCCGGTGCAGATTTGGTCCTGCCGCGCTCGGCCTTCTCACAGAATCTGCTGGAAATATTGCGCCAGCGCTCCTGCCACCTGTAGCCGCGCCGAGCAAACTTTTCAGGGCTGCTCCACAAGGAGAACTTCTTCCTCCCCGTGCATGGCAATACCGCTGCACGAATTCCCGGCATTTTTCGCCTCCTCTTTCGCTCGATACATTGCATCGTCTCCGTTCTTCTTTAACTGCTCGAATTCGGTGCCGGGATCGGTGGTTGTGGCAATTCCGACGGAAACCGCCAGGGAAACATGTTGATCTTCCGTGATGCGGACTTTTTCTTTCATAAGGAGAGAGCACGAAGTCTTCGAGAGTGACTTGGCCGCGGCGCGGTTGAAGGTGGGCAAGATGGCAAAGACCTCATCGCCCCCGACGCGATATGCATTCCCCTTGTCACTAATGGCTGCGGCCACGGCTTGGAAATAGGCCCTGAGACATGAATCTCCCGCTAAATGACCCCATTGATCGTTGATCGCCTTCAGACGATTCATGTCCAAACAAATCAACGACAGGGGCGATTTCTCGCTGGCATCAACGAGAGCAACTTGAAGATCGCTGTCGAAGTGCCGTCCGTCCCACAAAATACCGAAGGGCTCACGAATCTTTCCCGCGGTCAATGCCTGCTTGAGTTCTGAGAGTCTAATACGACCCTTGTGGCTCAGCCTGAGAGAAACTTCCTGACCAGCCAACAAACAACGGAGAGTCGTCAGGTATCTCTGATGTTGTGAGCGCTCTAAATCGCTTTCGCCGGGGAGGCCCCCGGAACTTTGCTCCGGATTTTGCGACCACGGGAAATCGAAGTCGTTCGCCAAGCGTTCAGTAACCAGCCAAACGACCATAGCACGCTGAGGTTCCTGCTGCGGGATGAACCTAAATGTCCCCATTCGGTCAATTTCGGCTAGTAGTTTCAACTCTTCAAGGCGAGCATCCCCGAAAGTATGCGCAGCATCATTCGCCATCTTTCCCCACCCCCTTCGACGTCACGGCAGTAAGACTGTTGGTGATGGCGCGGACCAGTGCGGGGACGGTGTACTGGCGCGGCTGGATGGCGACTTGAAGCCCGTGCTCGCGGGCGGTGCGGCTGGTGACCGGGCCGATAGACGCCACTTTCACATCGCGCAGATGGCCGCGCATCTCCTCCTCGGGAAGCAGCCGGAACAGGTTAGATACGGCCGAGGAACTCGTGAATACGGCCACTGTCGGCTTGTGCCGCTCGAAGATCACTCGGGCGCGTTCCACAGACTCGGGCGGCAGCACGCTGCGGTAGGCTTCAACGACATCGACACTGGCGCCGCGCTTTCGCAGTGCTTCCGGGAGCAAGTCGCGCGCTACTCGCGCTCGCGGGATCAGTACCCGCCGTCCACGCAGCGGCGTCTTCGCCAGTGCCTTCACCACCCCTTCGGCGACATACTCCTTGGGGACTACATCAACCTTCAGGCAATTCCTGCGCAGCTCCGCTGCTGTAGCCGGACCAATGGCGCACAGCTTCGCCGCGCTCATGCTGCGAATGTCGTTTCCACGCGCCGCCATGCGCCCCAGAAATTTTCGCACGCCATTGGCGCTGGTGAAGATGACCCAATGGTACCGCCGCAGATAGCGGATCGCTTTATCAAGCGGGGCCCAGTCTTCCGGGTCTTCGATGGCGATGGTGGGCAGCTCCAGCGTCTCCGCCCCCAGCGCGCGCAGCGGAGCCACCAGCTCTGCGGCCTGCTCCCGAGGGCGTGTGATCAGAATGCGCTGGCCAAATAACGGCAGCCGTTCGAACCATTGCAGCTTCTCGCGCAGGCGGACGACGTCGCCCACGACGGCGAGCGCCGGAGGCTTCACGCCAGCGGCCCGCGCGCGTTCCACGATGGTCGCCAGCGTCCCGGTTAGGGTTTGCTGCTCGCCTTTCGTCCCCCAGCGAATGATTGCCACCGGCGTGGAAAAAGGCCGCCCGGCGCGGATCAGGTTCTCGGCGATTTGCGGCAGCGTCTTCACTCCCATGAAGAACACCAGAGTCGATGCCCCATGGGCGATCTTCTCCCACTCTACGTCCGGGCCGCCGGGCTTCTCCGGGTCTTCATGGCCGGTGACGAAAAGCACGCTCGAAGAAAGCTGGCGGTGCGTGAGCGGGATGCCGGCGTACGCGGGCACGGCAGTGCCGGCGCTGACTCCGGGGACCACCTCCCAGGGGATATCGGCCGCGGCCAAGTGCTCGGCCTCTTCGCCGCCGCGCGCAAACACGAATGGGTCGCCGCCCTTCAATCGGCAGACAGTCTTCCCCTGGCGCGCCTTCTCGACCAGCAATTGGTTGATGGCCTCTTGCGACATGCGCTCTTCCGCGTGGAAGCCGACGTAGATCAACTCTGCGCCGGGCTTGGTGTGCAGCAGCAGCTCGGTGTTCGCAAGGTAGTCGTAGAGAACCACGTCGGCAATCATCAGGATGGCATCGCCCTTAAGCGTGAACAGCCCAGGATCGCCCGGCCCGGCCCCCACCAGATACACCTTCCCGGCCCTGTTCTTAGAACTTTCTTTCACATTGTCATGGTACAACATTCCCGGCAGTGCAACCCGGCGGCATCGCAGAGCGGCGCCGGGGGCTACCCGTGCGAGCGATAAAGAATCACGCGGACTTTCTCGAGCGTAACGAGACCGCCCCCGACCATCTCATCCAGCCGCGGCAGGATTTGCTCGATCCGGTCGGAGTACTCCACCACCTCCACGATAATGGGGAGGTCCTGGGAGAGCCGCAGGATTTTCTCGGTGTGCACCCGGCTCGATGAGCCGTATCCGGCGACTCCGCGCAGCACCGTGACGCCGGAAAAGCTTTCCCGGCGGAACAGCTCGATGAGCGCTTCGTAGAGCAATTTGCCCTCCCACTTGTCCCTCTCTCCAATGTGGATTCGCATCAGGGTGCGCTCGCCTTCGAATCGTTTATGTTCCATAGGACCTCCCGGGCGCCCTCTCCGGCTAGAATAGTTCCGCCACCTTCATTCCGGCCACAACCGCGATCAGCCCGCCGATCACGCTGATTCCAACGTACAGCGAGGCCCGCGCCCACTCGCCCTCCTCCAGCATTCGGAACGTCTCATAACCAAAGGCGGAGAAGGTGGTGAACCCGCCAAGAAATCCGATCGTCAGGGCGATGCGCCATTCCGGCGGAAACCACAGATGTTCGAGAGCCAGCCGGTTCAACCCGCCGATCAGCAGGCACCCGAGCAGATTCACCGCCAGCGTGCCGGTGGGAAACGTCGCGCCGGCCTGATTCTGAACCCAACCTTGAAGGCCGTAGCGCAAGAGCGTGCCGAGCACGCCAAAGACAGCGAGTAGAACTATCTGCATCTTGACTCCACAACAAAAAAACTCCTGGATACCATTCCGGTCCCAGGAGTTATCAGTCCCGGCCAGCCGGGACGGTTTTGGCGAACTCCATCGCCAATGCAGTCGAGCCAGCGATTTTATCAGGCAGCAAGGCGGAATGGAAGTGCGAAGCTCGGTGGTCGCTGCGTCAGGCCTCCTGAAGAACTTCGACGTGAGCGGCAGCGCACTCGGCCAGTCCGTCGAGACGATAGCCGCCTTCCAGAACCGAAATGATGCGGCCGCCGCATAACTGGTCGGCAAGTTCTTTGACGAGCCGTGTAATCGCCGCGAATCCTTCCGGGGTAACGTCGAAGCATCCGAGCAGGTCGCCGCGCATGGCGTCAAAGCCCGCGCTAATCAGAATGAACTCCGGGTGAAACTCCTGCGCGGTGGGAACGAGCTGGGACTCGAGCGCCTGATAGATTTGCGCATCGCTGCAACCCACCGGCAGCGGCACATTGAGCGTGGTACCGAGCCCCGCTCCGGTCCCCCGCTCTGAAGGCGCGCCGCTTCCCGGATAGGCGCCGTAGTGATGCGTGCTGAAATAGAAGACCGTGGCGTCATCGTAGAAGATGTCCTGGGAGCCGTTGCCGTGGTGGTAATCCCAATCGACGATCAGCAGCTTCGCAATTCCAAATTTTCTTTGAAGATACCGCGCGGCGATGGCGACGTTATTAAAGATGCAGAAGCCCATGGCGCGATCCCGAGTGGCGTGGTGCCCGGGCGGCCGCACGGCGCAAAAGGCGTTGCGGACCTCGCCGGACACGACGGCGTCCGCCGCGGCGAGTACTCCGCCGGCGGCAAGATGCGCCACTTCCAGCGAGTCGCGCGAGATGATCGTGTCGCCGGTGCTGAGCTGCTTCAACCCTCCGACAGCGGCGGCCTCGCGTGCGACCAGGGTGAGATATTCTGGATCATGCGCCAGGCCCAACTCCTGCGGAGTGGCCATCCGTGGAGCAATGGGCGAGAGCGAGCGAAACCACGGCGCGCGATGAAACTTGTCGCGAATCGCCATCAGCCGCTCGGGACATTCGGGGTGTCCGGTGCGGCCGGGGAGATGTCTGAGATAGGTGTCATCGCAAAGCAGGCCGGTGGGATGGGGCATCTTCAAACCTGCCGCTTCCTGATGAAAGCGCTATTCGGCGACACGGGGCTTGACCACAACCTCGATGCTCTCTCTCAGCACCTGAACTCTATCGATGGACTGCGGTAAAGGAAAAGGACTGTCGATGTCCAAGCCGGGGAAGCGCGGCTTGAGGTAAGCTTCCATCAGAAAGTCGACGAGCGTCCGCGGCAACGCCACGCCATCGAGTGAAACCGACTCCAGGTCGAACTGGCCAACGCCGTTGACGGCAGAAAATCCTCCCTCGACCGAAAGCGTATGCACGCCCCAGAACAGGTAATTCATCATCCCGCCGGGCGCGCGGCGCGCTGCTTTGGCCTTGTCAAAATCTACTTCCGCGGTTCCCAGCAGGCGGCCGGGCAGAAGACGCACGCTGACCTTGGAGACACCGGCCGGATACCGCGGCGCCAATTCGTAATCGAGGTAGGAATTGACTTCTTCTTCGGAGAACTGAATCGTGGCGCTGCTGCGGCCGGTGGAGGGTTTGCGGATCTGCCGCAATTTTTCGATGGCGGAATCAGCGGCTTCCGCGGAGACAGCGACCGCCTGTGCCGCCCGGCTCGCAGGCAATGCCGTCGCAGTTCCCAGCCTGCCTGCGCCGGGCAGAAGGAGGCTGACGACCGGCAATGCCCCCAGCATGCGAACCGCTAGGGGCAGGACTCGGGCAAGATGGGTCGTGGCTCGATTCATCTCAACAGAAATAGACGCCTACTTGGAGGGAAGAGATGCATCTGTTCTCGTCTTGGCGGTGGTGCCACTGGTGATGTGGCGGGTGATTTGCGGATCTGAGAGCGTGCCGGCCCAATGCGATTCGCCGCCGCCCGGCTCTTCTTGCGCCAGGAAATCCAGCCGCTGATTGAATCCCACATCGCCACTGAGCCACCACTGCGCCGGGCGCCCCGTCCGATCATCTCCAACTCCCGCGGAGTTTGTAAGAATCACTTTCATCTCCGGGACCTGGATCAATTTCCTTCTGATTTGGAACGTTGTAGTGAAGGAAGCGATGTGGCTTTCCGAGGTATCACTGGAATCCAAAGCCTCAGCCCACCGCGCATCGCGGAGTATGACTCTGGCGCCATTGGCTTCGCCGGAACCATTCATTTGCGAGACAAGTTCCTCCAGCGTCCGGCCCGAGCTTGCCAGATGCAGCACGCCGCTCAAATTTCCGGATACTGCGCCGCGCCATTGCTCCGAGGATTCCGTAAGTCTTTCAATATCCAGGTTGGCGTAGCGGGAATCGAGCGTGAACGTGAACGGGCCTTGGGCGAAATACAGAGCTGCTGTGCCCTGCTCGGTGCCGCCGGCATGCTGCGCGGAAAAATCCGGAATTTCCATTTGCCGGTCATGGAGGTAAACGGATGCCTTGACATCTTCGAGCGCGATCCCGCGGTAACGCAAAGAGTCTGCCCGCAAGATTCCGCGAACCTGGAGCGACTCCAGTATCGAACCGAGTTGTGCATCCAGCGGTGTCGCAGCAGGAGCTTCATCCTTGCCGAAGCCAAAGAATGATTCCTCCGGCGGAGGCGGAGCGAACAGTGCTGCGAGTTCAGCAATGTCAATCCTCGGGGCTTCGAGCTCAAACTCGACTGCCGGTGAAGCAGCATGGGAAGCGCCTGCGGGCGCCCTGCCGACCGGAAACTTTATCGCAATGCTTCCCTCGAGCCCGACCGGACCGAGCTCGGCGGAGAGCGGCTGAATCTTCCACTGGTTGCGCTGAAACTGCAGCCGGGCACTCGCAATCCGCAGCGGCTGGCTCAGCCAGCGAGGCTCGACGACGGCGCTAGAGATTTGCGCCCACCCGGCGAGGCGCGGAAGTTCGCCGGGATTGGTGGCGATGTCCAGTCGCAGTGCCAGATTTCCCTTGGGCAGCTTGGCGACATTAGAACCCAAGCCAAAGTCGGAGGCAAGATGCAGCGCCGCGGAGATCGAGATTCTCTCGCCGCGTAATTGCCACTCAGAAGAGTGCTTGGCGGCGTCCCATTGCACGGAAACTTGTGCCGGACCGCCCTGCCCTGGCTCCGCGCGCACCGGTCCGAGACGGCCTTTGGTCCCATCCAGAACGACTGGAAACGAGGAAAACCGCAGGCGCGGAGATGATTCGGAGAGTTGGACAAATCCGGGGCTCACTTCCACCGTTCCAACCATTGCGCCGGAAAGCCCTTCGCTCCAAATGCGGCCCTGGAGCGAGCCTTCGGCCAGCAGGCCGGGCGCGATACGAGTGGTGAATTGCGGAACCATTGCCGCCAGCGAAGACAGTGGAACCTGACGCAACTCCGCCTCCAGCTTCGGCTGCGGATGATTGAAGATGTCCTCAACTCTGCCGCGCAGAATTGCGGATCCGGACCCCAGCGGGATCCTGAGCGATGTCAGCTCCAGCGCTTCGGTGGACAAGTCCACAATGCCAGCGAGCTCGGCTCGCATCGAGGCAGCCTCCGGAGCGGGAAGCAAATCCCAGCGATGCAGGTCGTCGATCTTGCCATCCGCCGATATCCGAAACAGCGACGTTGTGCCCGCAGCGTGCCCGTGCAGACTGAATACTCCGTGGACACCCATCTCCTTGCCGGTAACGATCGTCAGCAGCTCTGCGAGCATGGCATTTTCGGCGCTCCAATCGAGGTGCAGTGGGATGCCGGCATCCTTCGGCAGTCCGGAAATGACCGGGCCGAATTCGCCGCTGGCCTGAAAAACACTGGTCGGCTGGAACGGGAGATCGGTGCGCGCCGGCATTCCTTCGAGCTGAAACCTCCAAGGCTGCCGCGGGGAGGCCGGAGGCATCAGCTCGAGCTGCAGCGCCTCGATCCGGTAGGCTTTCTTGCGATCCCCGGACTTGAAATTAATCCTTCCGGATTCGACGCGCACTCGCGGCAGCACCCAGGTGGCGGCTTCATCTTCCACTGCTGCGGGATCGTGGTTGCCGGAGACGAATGACTCGCTTGCCAGCGACTCCAGATTCCAATGCCCGGCGGCATTGCGCACGACATTGAAACTGGGGGATATCAGGTTGATGCTGGAGAACTCCACACGGCCGTGCCACAGCGAGGAAAGCGCCACGCGAGCTTCCACCGACTCGGCGCGGGCAAAGGGTTCAACTCCGAATGCGGGATCCTCATCGACGGCCACGTTTGCGACTTCAACGCCGAGGCCACCGAGCACCCGCAGATGTATGTCGCCAACACGGACCGGCCTGTGCAGGGCTCCCGAGAGCGCCGCCGCAACCTCCCGCTGCCAGAAGTTGACGCGCACCACCCGCGGAGCGGCCCAAGCCGCCAGCAGCGTCAGTGCAGTGATCCAAATCACTTTTCGAATTTTGGAGGATCGTCTCAATTTGGGGTTCTCACCGGCCATGCTAACGCTCAATGCACGATGCGGAACATGCGGTTCCAGCGCGTCTTTTGCGGAAAATGAATCAGGACATCGAGCAGGCGGCCGATCGAGCTGGCGACGCCGGTCTCGCGGTATTCTTCGCTAGAGGACTCAAAGGACCAGTAGAGCAGCAGCGGCTTGCCGACGATGTTCTCGCGCGGCACAAATCCCCAGTAGCGGCTGTCGGAGCTCAGGTCGCGATTGTCGCCCATGACAAAATATTCCCCGGCGGGCACGACGATATCGCCGTTCTGCGTATATTCGGGAACCTGAAGCATCCAGTCGGGAAAGCCGCTGCCGGAGACGAAGTTCGGGAAATTGTCGCGGAATTGCTCGAACGTGCCGCTCTTGTGGACCGCGTGGGACTCCTCCAGTTTGACGCCGTTGCGAAACAGCTCCTTGTTCTCAAGGTGAATGTGGTCGCCGGGAACTCCGATAATTCTCTTCACAAAGTACGTCTCTGGTTCGCGAGGATACCGGAATACGATGATCTGGTCGCGCTGTATCTGTTGATAGGGCATCATCCAGTTCCAGACGCCCCCCGGCCCGTAGCTCACCTTGTCCACCATCAAGTGGTCTCCGATCAGGAGGCTGTCTTCCATGGAGCTCGACGGAATCTTAAACGCCTGCACCAGGAAGGTAGTGCCGAACAGCGCCAGGATGACGGTAACGACCAGCGATTCCACATACTCGCGTGTGGTGGATTTCGGCGCGGCCTGTTCGGCGCCGGCTTCCGGCTCAACTGGTTTTTCGGTTTCGGTGTTCAATCTCACTCTCCCGCAGCCGCTTCAGAGCGATCTCAGCGGCGGCCTGCTCGGCGGCTTTCTTGGTTTGGCCCTCCGCCCGGGCGAATTGTTCTCCCCCGATCCGCAATTCGATGGTGAACAGTTTCTGATGTTCCGGCCCACGCTCGCTCACCACCTGGTAGCGTGGCGGCGCGGCACGGCGTTCTTGCAAAATCTCCTGCAACTCGGTTTTGAAATCGGCGCTAGGCGGCTGCGCCCAGTCCACCGAATCCAGAATCCAGCGGCGCACAAACTGGCGGGCCGGCGCCATGCCTCCATCCTGGTAGACGGCGGCTACCAAAGCCTCCAGCGTATTCACGAGCAGTGCCTTCTTGGCGCGCCCGCCGCTTTGCTCCTCGCCTTTTCCGAGCAGCAGGAACCGGCCGATCTCCAGCCGTTCCGCGACCGGATGCAGGTGCGCGGCGCTGACCAGATGGGCCTTGAGTTTCGAGAGACGGCCTTCCCGGTAATCCGGAAATCGTTCGACCAGCGCTTCGCTAACCACAAATCCCAGAATCGCGTCGCCCAAGAATTCCATCTGCTCGTTGGCCAGCTCGCCGCCGGCGGACGGGACTTCTTCGGTGTGCGAGCGATGCGTCAACGCCTGCCGCAGCCAGTCGGGACTGCGAAATGAATATCCGATGGCGTCCTCCAAATCTCTTATGCTACCCGGCGGCATTGATTCCCTCGTTCAGGCCGGCTGGCTCCCGAAGCATTTAGGGGACCGCGCTGGGAGCCGGCGCGGCAGCGGCCGCCGGAGTTGCCGCCGGCCGTGCGGCTGCCAGGCCTTTGGCGGCAAATTCCTTTGCCTCCGCAACTAAATCCCGCGTCTTTCCCCCTCCGGCGTTTAGTTTGATGCCTCCGAGCGCAACGGCGCGGTCGAGCACTTCCAGAGCTGCTTCATACTTCCTCTGGAAGGAATAGCTCAAACCCAGCCGGTAGAGAACCACGGCATCGGGCCTTCTGGCCAGCGCGACGGCCTCCTTGAACTCCAGTTCCGCCTTGACGAAATCCTCGCGGAGGAGCGCGATTAGCCCGCGCGCAGCGTGTGCCGTGGACTCCGACTCGTGTCGAATCTCAGCCCAGCGCTCGTCGGGGAACCCGGGAGGCTTGTGGAGCTTCCCGATCACTTCCAAAGCATGCACGGCGTATCGCTCGCCATCGGCCAGTTTCTCTTCACGTTCTGAATCATTCCGATCCGTCATCTCTGAGATAGCGGCGGAGAGTGTGAGCAGCGCGGTCAGGTTATCTGGATTCTCCGCCAGAGCCAATTCACCGTAGATCAACAGATGGTTGAAGTCGTTCTTCGCCTGATAGGCTTGCATCCCTGCCTGATAGGCGAACTCTCTCATCTCCGAGTCCGGAAACTGCAACAGAAAGTCCTCGACCAGATGAATGCGCTCGTCCGGCTTCTGTTCGCCGAGGAGGGCCTGGTAGGCGGCGGCTTCTTCGGGGGTCTTGGCCTGAGGCTGCTTCTGTCCCGGCTGCGGCACAGTTGCGATGGCCGGGCCAGAAGGCGCGGCAGACGGCGTCCTCGGGGATGACGGCGGATTCTGCCCGAAGCCACGGGCGCCGCCAGCGGTGGTCACCAGGAACAGGACGCCGGCGGCCCACGCCGCGAACCGTCGCGGATGCGCTTCGGGAAGCACGTCCAACATCGGGAATCCGGCATGGCGCTGAACTCTTTGCTGCGCTCTCGAATCCCATTGCTCGGCGCGTGCTGCCTTCATTGGGGGTCTTCCTTCCCCATCGGAACGCGCTGGCGCTGGGGTGGTTCCGGAGCCGGGGGTGCGCCGGAGCTGTCTCCAGCCGGAGGCACAAATTGTTTTTGCAATCCCTGTTCCGCGGCAGCCCT
>Ga0209342_10005637_pt1 | contig 12772 bp, 27 predicted proteins | sample RifCSP16_2_FD_184023 | JGI IMG/M metagenome (GOLD analysis project Ga0209342, IMG submission 184023) | Soil microbial communities from Rifle, Colorado - Rifle CSP2_sed 16_2 (SPAdes) (version 2) | ecosystem: Environmental > Terrestrial > Deep subsurface > Rock core/Sediment | place: Rifle... | reverse complement strand
AAGGTGGTCATACGAGAACTAGCAGAAATCGCGGTTGGCTATTTTGAGTTTAGACCAGAAAGTCCGCGCGATATTCGAAATATATCTGCAGAACTTGGCGCATTCGACGCAATCGCAAAGCAATATGGAAAGACAATTGCGGGTATTCCTTTCGTCCTGCGCCGCCGGGAAGAGGATGTGCCGAAAAGAATTAATGGCAAACTAACATCCGGCAAATCCTGGGTTGTGCATCTTGACGTATCAGGCGAATGGGGAGCGCGTGCCATCGGGATATTGGAACGCCTTGCACTGCCAGAGATCATCGAAGGAGAAGCACAGGAAATTCCGCAACTGGACAGCGGCGAATATCAAGAACCTATCATCTCTGCCATGTCTTATGAAGACGCTTCCCAATTCATCGTACCGACCAAAAGCGGCGGCGAGAAGTTTATGTCAGAACTGAATCAGGAGCAACTTAACCGGATCATCGAAAAGAACGTACCCGACCTGATGGAAGCCGCTAAGGTTGTTCTGAAACATGACTTCAACGCAGAACCTCCAGTACCTTATTAACAACTTGTCGGAGCGTATTGTTACAACTAAGGCGTACACCCACGACGCGAAAATCGTCTACGGTATCGTCGGCTGACACGGCGGACAACGGGTGCGAATCCCTACCCGACAAGCTGTAACTTATCAAAAAGAATCACGTCATGGCTAGTGATTCTCCTCCTCAAGCCTCCCCTGTCGCTGGAGTTCCTACGCAATGCGTAGGCGCGAAGGTACAGCGATGGGGGAGGCAATAGAAAGATGCAATCATGAACAAAATAAAACTTATCGTGCCTGTAAGACAATATTATGATGTGGGGGAAGTCCTTACCTTTTGGGGCGACGCGCAAATAGAACTCAAGCGCGGCAATTACATCCTGATTTCTGAATATGGAAAAAGCAAACACTTCGGCACAGCGAAGATCATCACAGCGGATAATGTACAGCATTTATATTGGGCAAAACGGGTGGAATGATGGCTGGAGATTGGACTCAATTAAAGCTAAACGGCGTGCAGTACAGTGTCAACGCAGTCCGTACCCACGTCACAATATACAGCATCAAGGAAAAATGCAGTCAAACTTTGTCAGTGCAAGAACTGCGTTATAAACTCGACGATCAATTCCTGCACCCCGTCCTGTGCAAGATGTATCGCGCCATGCTGGATGTCTATGAAAGCGAAAATACATGATAAAAGACGTTAAGTTATACACCTACGATTTGGAGTATCGCATCAAATTTTTTCTGACGACAGGATCGCAGATTACGCTTTGTCTCTACTCCGATGATACTATCATGAAAACTGTCGTTAACATTCTTGATTTTGTCAAAGTACTAATGGAAATGGAATACGAAAATGAAAGAACCAACAAAAACGGTCAATGGAAATACCCATGACCTCCTGTCGGGCCTCGGTTGTGCGCTGTATTTCATCCTGCCATTATTGTGCATTTCCCTATTCTGGTTCTTGATGGGATGGTGACAACATGAACGATTATCAGCAGTCAGAGCAAGGCGAAACGCGCGACGAGTACCTATTTCAGTTATACAACGACTTACCGGCGCTAAAACAAAACGTCCTCTATTGTGCCGCGCAAAACCTGCTTGCCCGCCAGGGCGCATACGACCTCACTCCCGCTGAATACATCCCGCTTGTCATGCTTGCGTTGCTGACGCTTGACACCACGAAAGGATAAACAATGGCAGTACAAAAAATCAAATCGGTTACAACCAGTCAGGGAACCCGTTCAGTGGGAACATCCATGTATCCAGATTGCTTCGATAAAATAACAACAGTCGAAAAATACGGAGACATGGCACCAATCCTCTGGTATCAATGTTGGTACAAAGGCGAAATCATGACGGAAATCAATAGTCTGCACGTCATCGAAGTGGAATACGAGTTGACACCCGATACAATTCCGCTCTAGTGACACTTGACACCACGAAAGGAAAACCATGAAAAAAGCGTATATCGAACTAACCGAGGAACAAAAGGAAAAACTTGTCTCTATCCAAGATTATTTAATGGAATCTAATCGCCGTGGCAAACCGTGTCTGGTGCTGGCACAGGTGCTTTTTGTGGGCGCGGACGCCATTGCCGTTGTGGGAACCATTCCACACGACAAGGCAATCGAAATTCAAAAAGCGTTGAAAGCATCGGACGCCGGAAAAATGATGACGATGAAGATGCAGGAACGGCGACTGGCTAAAGCACGGCTTGACAAATGAACCTTTCCGGATATAATCCATGTTAACAACTCAGGCGCGTCTACAATGAGCGCCACCCACTGTGGCAGGTGGAAACGATAACCCGAATGAACTCCCCTATTCTTGGGCGTTCTGCATCTTTTACCTATCGGGTTTCGGGTACTTGCCGCAGATCGCAGAACGACCAAGAGCAGAGGAGTTTTTTTTAATCACAATTGCAACCCATAGGCGCGCGGGATGGGAAGCATACATAGCACGAACAACACGCGAAACTCGCGCAACTGTTACAGATTAGTTCACGACTGGAAAAATGGCAAGCGTGCCTTTTGGCACCTCCCTGGACAAAGCAGAGAACAGCAGGGACGCCGTACCACCCTCACCGGGGCAGGCGAAAGCACAAAGTATCCGACGCCTCATTCCTGACCGGAAATGCGAAAGCAGAGAGTCGCTCATACGCAAAGAAAACAAGCCTTAATGGGCGTTGTTGAGGAAGAAATATTTAAGCAAGTTCAAAACCAAAATCCTAATCGGAGAAAACAATGACTAAAGGAACTGACAATCGAAACATTAAAAAAATAGTGCAATCCATATTACAGAGATACAATGTTGATAACTTACAAATGGAGGTTGACCTGGTGGTTGCGTGGACGCGCTATATGAACGAACGGGAAGAGGGATTAACGCCTGCACAAACACGCGAGAGAATCGCGACTGAGTTTGGCGTGTTGGGATTTATCGGGATTAGCGACGCAGCGTTGGAGCGGGGAAGAATGACGCAAATCATCATGGATACAATCGGGGTGGATGTCAACGAAGATTCAACCAATTGGCAGGCAGTTATTACGCATTGTCTTGCAAAGGAAAAAGAGGGACAAAGTATAAAGACTTATCGTGAGTGGATGGATAGAGACCCTTATAACAGTCCCAAAAAACACCAGATAGCACAAAATCCAATGCTTATAAAACAGACCTGGCGAAGCGCGTTCGAGACCAAGACCGACGAGACGCGTTCGGAATACAAGGTCAAGCCACAATTCGATGAAAACGGGAGATTAATCAATGCTTGAATATCAACCACCTTTGCCGGAAGAAGCCATTGCTGTTTCGACAGTCATCCCGCACAGCCGAGAGGCAGAGGAGGCCGTGATCGGTGCGGTATTGATAAATCCCGAATGCTATTATGAAATTTCACGCATTATGAAAGCCTGTGATTTGTATATCCATCGTCATGCCTGGATTTGGGAGGCGTTTGAATCGTTGACCAACGCGAGACGCGCCATAGATTTTTTGACGGTCATCGAAGAACTTGACAAGCGCGGCGTATTGGCAGAGGTCGGCGGACCGGCTTACTTGACTGCTCTGCTCAATCAAGTGCCTTCCAGCCTGAATGCGGAGAGTTACGCATATATCGTCAAGGGACATGCAAACCGGCGGACAGGCATACGGCTTGCCAACGGAGTCGCGCAACGCGCCTATGACAAAGCGAAAGATTTTGATTTGGGTCAAGAGGCATTGATATTTGCCAATGCCTCCGGAAGTAACGGCAAGCGCATCGAGACACAGGCCGCTGCTGACGAAATGAAACGGCTGATCGACTCTCCAAACTTTTGCACAACGTCCATTCAGGATTTGGATAATAAGATCGGCGGATTGTTTCCCTTTGAAACGTCTGTACTCGGCGGGTATCAAGGCACCGGCAAAAGCGCACTAAAAATTCAAGGCGCACGTCATAACGCCGAAGCCGGAAAACGTGTAGTGTTGATCGACCTCGAGATGACCGCCGCGCAAACATGGTTTAGAATGGCGTGCGGTGACTTGGGCGTGGACATGAATCGAGTCCGCAGTAATCGGGTAAGCGAAGTGACAAAAGAGGAAATCAAAAATCATGCCGATGTGCTGGCAGACCAATACAAAGACCGACTTATCATCTATCAGGCACCTATGACGCCCGCCGATATTCTCGCCGCCGCCATGATCGAGAGACCCGACATCCTGTATATTGACACGCTGAAAAACATATCCGGAAAACCGCAACGGGACAACATGAGTACCTGGTATGATTTTGTGATGAATTTTTTACGGCAGAATGTGGCGCTCAATAAGGCCATCGGCGCGCATGTGCAGGTATTACACCACATCAATCGAAATACACACCGCGAGAATCGCAAACCCACCATGCACGATTTGATGTTCGCCGGAGAAAGCGACACGGACAACGTATTCCTGCTTTTCCGAAAGTCGGAGGATTACGAGGTTAATACTTCGGCAGGTATTAGGACGGTCGTACCCATCACGTTTATCTGTGATAAGTCGCGCTTCGGCTGGACGGGCGACGAAGAGATAAACTTCAAACTTGTCAATCAGTCTTTTCATGGCATGGCAAAGTATTAAATCTGTTTCACGTGAAACATAGGAAGCGAAAACAACATGACCGTTATCGACCACATCAAACAACTGCCCTGGCTGCCCCTACGCTCCGCCTATACCGTCAGGACCGAAGCCGACGCACTGGAGCGCGCTGCCGGGCACAGATGCTGGCTGTTCAAACAGACCGAGACAGCTTGGTATATATTTGTAGAAAGCGAGTAGAGAAGAAATGAACGCATTAATAAGGTTTATGCAATTTATGCAGGGATTTGACTTTGGGGTATTATTTTCCAGCAATGAAAAATCTGAGGAATTAAATTCTCTTTGCGACGAAGCCGCCGCAGAACTGGAACGCTATAAACGCATCGAAGCGGCGGCAAAACTGGTGCTAACGGAGGACGAACGCGTACCAGCGCTAAATCAATACATCCTTGACCTGAAAGCGGCAGTGGAAGAATGAACGCAATAACCGAAAATATATTGTACGAAATAGAGGTTGTGAAATTGAAGCAGCCCGCCATTGCGCAAATTCTGGCAATGGTCATAATGGCCGGACAAATGGAGGCGGTGGACTGGAAGGAGATCAACAAATCAATTCGCAAACGCTGGAGTTTATCAGCACGCGAGCGGGTGCTGACAATGGCTTGGAAGATCGTGGAACAGGCAAAAACAGCATGACTCTCGCCCTGCTCCCCGAATCCATCGTCGATAAGCGCATCGGGCAGGTGGAGTATTACAACAATGGTTCAGATACGCGTCTTAAATGTGCCTGTATCGCCTCCTCAAAAATAGTCGGCTCCTACTCCGCAGCAACCGCACAGATCGCCAAAGAAGCAAAACGTAGCGTATCCACTGTGCAGAATTGGGCGCATGCTCATTGGCTGTATCTCGAACTCAGGCGTAATCGGACTGACACCCGCCGTGCCCGCCAATTATGGCGCTCGCTCCCGGCCTCCCATTGGTGGCAGGCCTATGATATACAAAACAACGGGTACGACGCTTTATATTATCTTTACATGGCCGCAGAACACAATATGGGCGGGCGCGAGATGATGGAGAATTACAAATCCGATATAATGGCAGGCAACGCCCCGCTGGTTTTCGCACGCGCCAAGATTGCGTTCCACGGGCTGGCAAACGAACTCCTGAAACGCAAGGAATTAACGTCCAAACAACGCGCCGCCGCCGAGGCCGCGAGAGATGCGTTTGCATAAACGCACTCATATTAGTCTAAGGTTCGTGTGTATAATAAAGAATAGGAAATAACATGACAAAAACAAAATTCGACCCCCCCTCCGAGCCTCCGGACGGCGATCCCGTCTGCCGCATTTGCGACAAGCCGCTTGAATGGACGCTTGTCGGCTGGGAATGCACACACGACCACGACGAAGAAGAGGAGAATACAATCGATGATAGTTTTCTGGATCATAGATTTTTTATTTCTTGGGCTTACGAACGTCATTGCAAAAGCCCCCATAACGCAGACTTTGAAGTGTGTTCTGATCCAGTCTGTAGGATCGCTATTGAATTCGAGTCTGATGCAAAGAAAGAACTCGAACCCGAACATATCTGGTTCATCGCCATCGTCCGGCGCGGTGTACAAACGCCTATGGCGCTGGTGGATCCGCCGCAAGTGGGTGGATTTAGACAGTATGGTAAATGGCATCCGAGTCTGCTAATGGTTGGCGTGACGGAGTTTGAAGAACCTGATGCAGTATGAATTCGAGATACCTGTTCCACCGTCTGCGAATCGCTATTGGATGATCGCCAATAACCGCATCGTCGTGACTAGCGAAGCACGGAACTACAAGCAACAGGTATTCTATAAATTGGCGCATTTGACCGAACCATTACGAAAAGACATAGCCGTCAACGTTACTGTGTTTAGAGCATACAAGCGCGGAGACCTGGACAACTTCTTGAAGATCATGCTGGACGCATTACAGGGAATTATTTATTTGAATGACAGCCAGATCACAGAAATACACGCCTTCCGGGACGACGATAAAAACAACCCGCGTGTGCGGGTTTTGGTGTACGAATTATAGAAAGGAATTGACCATGCGTGGTATTCATACCGATGAACTTGAAAAAGAAAAAGAACGCCGCAATAAACAAAAGCTGGAGGCCGAGAAGCGCGGCGGCGTGATATGCGCCGCTATCGTCCTCGTGTGCGCGTTGATCGTCATCTTGTTTGTTATTGCCATGTTGACGCTGGGCGGATGAGATGAAAAACCTGCTCATTGCATTAATGATCATTGTTGCTTTGGCGCTGGTTCTGCCTCCAGAATTGACGCGTATTTTATGTCTGGGATGGATTGGATTGTTCATGTTTTGGGGTATGATACGGGTGAGTATGCCTTCTGACAAACAACCAGAATCAGAACCCGAAATTCGGACTGGTGAATGGTGGCAGACCGATCATGAAAAAACAAACCCGCACGATGCGCTGGCGGAAATGTATGCAAGTTCAGGCGTTTATTGGGACAAAGAAGGCCATCGCCATAGGGAGGAATACTACACGCGGCAAAGCGGCGAAAGAGTTACGATAAAAGACGAGATCATATATTACAATGACATTGAGCCAAGAAAGGTTAAATAATGAGACTTAAAGAGGAATATTTTGTAGTATTTGCAGTCATCGCCGCGGTGGTCTACTTCTTTTTCAACGCTGATACTTTGCTCGCTATGTTGAGGTAGAGATGACAATCACGCAAAAATGGGCTGTGGCGTCTGTTGTGTTATCGGTGGTTCTGATATTTATCATCCTCATCAAGGCATTGTGATGGATATGTTTGGATATACTCCGAACCTGTTTCACGCGGTTGCTACTGCGTTTCTGTGCGTGGTATTTATTGCCATTTCGTCCTTTGTGCCGTCAACACAACCACGCCTGTTGAGCGCCTTCTACATTGGCGCTGTAATTTTTGCCATCATGACAGCGGTTATCATGTGGATGCTGGTCGTCAATACCAACGTAGAAGCCGCCATTCGTCAAGACGAAGCCGCTACTGCCTTCGGGCTGATGCTTGCCCACCCCAATATGACAGACGAGAAATTACAAATGCTGGCTGGCAGATTCCCAAAGTTACGCTATCGCATGACGAGGGGAGAGGTACGCGCCTTTTTTGAAAGCACCAAGGTTCCGATCTCAAAATTCAAACTATTCTTAGAGACCAGTAATAAGGATTTTATCTCACCGGAGCGCAACTGGAATACCGCCGAAATGCCGCGCGAAATATGGCTGGAGATATTTCACTGGCTGGAGAGCAACGATAAGATCATCCCGGACAGCGCCGCCGGGTCGCATTCCTGGCGCTGGATTGGTAACAGTTATCAACAAATGTGTGCGTATTGGATGAGCGGCCGGCACCTGGTCGACCTCAACAAAGTCGAACGCATCGCCGCACAATACGACAAACAGGTGGAAAATGACGGGTAACGCTCCCTCCCCCTCCGCCTCTCTATTCCCGGGTAGCCGTAAAATGATCCCCTTACACGCAAAATTGGCACAACGCAACGATTTTTGCGCGTGGCCGGGGGAGTGGATGCAAAACCAGATCACAATAGCACTCCGGTTTTGCGTCACAACCCGTGACAATGATTGAGATGCAACAAAATGCCAAAGTTGTCCTGCTACTCCTCCGGTGTCCAAAAACTCGTCAGAAGGCTGAATCGCCTACATAAGAGATTTACATGGAAAGAGATAACTTGGGATTATCCATCATGCGTCAAACCGGGCACCCTGTCTAGAATTGCCAAAGGCGGCTATATTCCGAAGGACGAGAAGATACTGTTCGCGCTTGGATTGAAGCATGTGCGCAAATCGCGCGAACTAAAGCCAATCGAGAAAGCCATACGCAGAATGGCAGAGGATACAAAGGCCGCTTTAGAACATGCCACAACACGTCGAATGAGGTGAAAAATGTTAGATCAATCTATTTCCATAAGCGAGCTAATCGAAGTTTTGCGGCTTATCCAAGAACGCGACGGCTTAGAAACAGTAACATTATTTGAGTTGTTACATGTCCTTCCGTCTGAAACCGCCGCACATCCCAGAGCGCAATGGCCTGATGGGCCGGGATTTTTGCAAAGTGATATAATAGACAAAACAAAAGGAGAATAAAACATGTTAAACGAATTAGTCAAATCTGTTCTGATTGTAGTCGTGGCCTTTGCGCTCAAAATTGCTCTGACCGCCATTGGCGTAGTGATTGACGAGGCGTTGTTCAATACCCTGGTCTCCGCCATCGTCGTGTGGGTTCTTGCGGCTCTCGGTCTCGAAGGATTGCGCGCAGCGGCTCCCCGTTACTTCAAAGAAAATAAATAGTATAATCACGACACACCCCGCCGAGAGTCCGTTTCTTCGCGCAGATCAAACAGCGGAGCGGCCGGCGGGGTGATGTTTGTATAATGGAGTTTTATGGAAACCATCACAGACGAGATTCTAAAAAAAGCCAATGAGGAGATACAGGATATTTTGACTGACCAAAGACTTTCCCAGAGGGATAGAAAGACATATGAAATATTGCAATATTTTCTTATTTATCTCATGACAGATCACAAAAAGTTAAATAAAATCGAGAAGGCAAGCATCGGTTTATGGGTGAGCAAAAACCCAAGACTGACGATAATATTTCTTCTCATTCTCGTAGCAATAGTTGTCCCAGATATTCGACAAGCACTGTTGGATTATCTCTCTGCATTGAGATGGATACCATGAAAGCCGGAAGCTATAAATTCAAACTCAACTATTCTTCGCTCTGGCATCTGTGGCAGGGCGGCACAAAGTTTGCCGCTCAAAATATCGTCATCCTGCGCACCGTGTTTTTGGCGGACGTGTCGAAGTGGCAGGGCGTTATCAATTGGTCGCGCATGCGCGTCGCCGGAGTAATGGGCGCAATCATCAAATGCGGACAGGGAACATCCCAAGACCCGCAGTTCGAGAATAACTGGTCGAACGCCAAAGGCAATGTTCCACGTGGAACATATTGGTTTTGGGACAGCCGCATATCCCCAAAACAACAGGCCGCCTTATGGTGGATGTGGATCAAGAACGACCCCGGCGAGTTGATGCACTTCGCGGACTACGAAGAGTCTTATGGCGGTTCGTTCGGGGGTTGGCAGAACTTCAAGATATTTTTGGAGGAGTTCAAGAGGTTATCGGAAGGGCGCGTCAAGCTCGGGATTTATACCGGATACTATTATTGGCTGGCGCACAGTCCAGCTAACCTGACCGACCTGCAATACTTTGCACAATTTCCTTTGTGGCTGGCGTGGTACACCAGCAACCCCGCCAATGTCATCATTCCGAAACCGTGGACGAACGAGAGTTTTATCATCTGGCAATACGGAATCACTCCGCCAAAGCCAATCGTGGAATATGGTGTGCAAAGCCTGGAACTGGACAGCAATAACTTCAACGGGGATGAAAACAAATACAGGGATTATTTCAATCTTGGCGAGCCTGTGCCGCCGCAAGAGAAGCACTCTATCGAGTTAACAATAGACGGCGCAAGTGTTTATAAGCAGGAGGTATGATGTATATTGGTAAATTCAAAATAGATGGGAAAATATGGGCATCCATCGGCGGCGGTTCCATTGCCACGCCCAAAGCAGGAACGGAAATAAAAGGGGACGCATTGATTGTCGCGCCGGAAGGCTCTTTCATGCACCTGACCGTCCCAATGATGGGTTACACAAAAACATCGTTCCTATCATACACAACAGAATCGCCTCCACCCCCGCCTCCTTCATCCGGGGGGCACATAGTAGAAGTGTTCATTGATGGCGTGTTGGAATATCGAAAAGAATTATTGTAATGCCAAGCACTGTTTCGGTACGTATTACAACACCGCAATTCATACCCCCGCCAGAACCTTCCCCTGTCCCTCTCTGGCAGTTCAAACAAAGCCATCGGCCTCTCGAATCCGCGCAGACGCTCGGGTCCGCGCCGGACGTGGTGGTACTCGCCACCGGACTGGGACGATTTACTGTCACGCGCGAGTGGCAATTGTACATCCGGCGTATCAACTACAACATGCAACCGAACAATGTATGGGGTCTGTTCGGGACACAAAAGGCATTTTGCAATGCGGATGCAGATCCGCGGCAGAATTGGATTGAGGGAAAGGATTTAGGCGCAACAGCAAAACCACAGTTCGACAAAGATAGAACTTGTGGACTCGCGTGTCATACCGGGGTGGAAGAGTTTAGTGCATTGCAGGCGATCAAGAATTTCGGGACATTAGTAAAACAGACCTTTACATTAAAACATGGTTTTGTAAGTTTCAAGTCGTCATTCCGCGCGCTGGCGGACAATAACGTCCTGCGTGTGAAAACATTCGATGGCCGTTATCCCCCGCCGCCGTTATCTGAAATAAATCCGAAAGACAACCCTGAATTTTATTTCCACGCCACGATCATCTACCGCGACGGCAAGGTCGCGCCGTTCCCCGCCGCCGCGCCTGCTCCGGAATGGGGATACACGCGAAATGTTGTATTGATGCCATTGGTAGCAATACATCCGATATTGTACCCGTTGCATCTGACGACGCGGGTGAATAGTTATCGACTGCCTTATTCAGTGTAACCAAACAGCATGATATTCGTCATGAAATGGGGGACACGAATGCGCCGCGTAACCAAGGAGTAGAATCTTTTGCAAAGTTGTGAAGATTGTACCAAAAATAGAATGTGGCGGAATACCGGAAGGACAAATGAGCGGGGAGCGATAATCAGACAATGCAGGAACTGCGGACATTATCAGGCAGAGCCGCCGCCACAGCGTCTCGACCTCCCCAAACGATTTTTATACTACGACATAGAAAATACAAAGATGACAATTGAAACTTTTGGCTTATCTGTGCCTACAAAGCGCCTGTCATGGCATGGGGTGAAACAACCGCCATTTATCATTTGCTGGTCAGCAGTATTGTTGTCCACTGATTGCACAATAGACGACGTGCGCGTGAGTTCCGACTGCATTACGCCAAATGAAGCTCGTAAGGGGAATGACGCCCGATGCTTGGCAGGATTACGGGAATTGATGAATAAGGCTGATTGGTGGGCGGGACATAACGTAAAGTCATGGGACACCAAAAAAACACAATTGCGATTAATTCTAAATCATATGAGCGCGCCGGACTTGACTGTCAAGCAGATGGACACTCTCTCTCTGGCCAAAAAGTATTTCAAGAATGATAGTGACACACTGGGTTACTGGCTGGAGAGATTAGGTCGGAAGGGAAAAGACAAAATGGAAGATGAGGACTGGGACAAGTGCAAGGCGGGCGACCAAAAATCGCTGAACAAAATGAGACGATATAACAAACAAGATGTACGTGGTGGGGTGGAATTGTTGATTGAATTCCGTGATTATTTACGCTCCGGCGGAGTGGACATATTCAAATGACCTGCCCCACCCTATTTCTGTTATTCTGCTATTGGGTCCGCGCCCGAACTCCCACATCTCAGCGCCGGTGGCGGCAGGCTATGCGGCGGCACAGGCTGGCGTGCAAAGTATGTAAAAACTCTTAGATTATTTTAATCTACGGATTCGCAAAACGGGTACAATTATTACATGGCACCGAATATTTACCAACACTAGTTAGCCCGCTCCCGTAGGCTTTGTATCGGAGAGAAAAGGAATATCATGAGAGGTGAAAATTATCCAGGAAAGCCACTGACCTATGAGTCAGTGAAAGTTTTCGATGAAAACGGAAACTTTGTTGAAGCATTGAGTAATGTCTTTATGGAAAATGTACACGGAAAAGAGGGGTGGACGGCACAGACAGTCATCCACCCAAAGCATTGTTATCCTGCCGCTTTACGAAAAACAATAAAGCGAGAGTATACATACACAAATGAGGGTGCTTTTTGGATGGTCAATGGCTCGCATGCGATGTGAAGCCACGGTCGCCGCGTAAAGTCAAAAGCCGCAAGGCTTCACACCGCTAACGCAAACCGTTAGCCCGCTCCCGTAGGCTTTGTATCGTCGAGACTTGCACTATCACCAAACGATGTTACGTGTTGATCTTCGCGCCGTGCGTGCCGGTGTCCGTAAGTGTAAAAAACTTGGTCAGCAAATGCGCGATCTGCAAAGCGGCAAGGCTATTGAGCGGGCTAACAAACGCTTGCAGTCGGACGCTCCGCCAGAAAGGCGCTT
>Ga0209342_10005636_pt1 | contig 12773 bp, 8 predicted proteins | sample RifCSP16_2_FD_184023 | JGI IMG/M metagenome (GOLD analysis project Ga0209342, IMG submission 184023) | Soil microbial communities from Rifle, Colorado - Rifle CSP2_sed 16_2 (SPAdes) (version 2) | ecosystem: Environmental > Terrestrial > Deep subsurface > Rock core/Sediment | place: Rifle... | reverse complement strand
CGTGGCATCCGGTCGTAGGACAACAGACGAAGCACCCGGGGAACCTGGATCTCGAAATTGACCGCCTTGATCCAATCATCGAGGGGGCGTTTCTCCAAAGCCCGCATTTCGCTTATTTCGCGCCAAGTCTCGAAAATATAATTGGCGAACGTGCCGTCCTCGTCATGGATCACTTCAGCCAGATCGCAGGTCAGCAGACCGAAAGCACGGCGAACGCCTACCACGTGGATAGCCACATAGTGGCGATTGAGCACCAAAACGCTGGCGCTCAGGGCGTCGGATTTCCCGGCCGTGGCCATGAAATGGAACTCCTTGACGCAATTTACGCACCGTTGGGCTACAAAATACAGCCCAAGTGGTCGCATCGCTACCCCCCAACGAGAATGCCCATCTGGCGGATCTCGCCATCGAAACACCCCGCTCAAAACGTGCCCGGCGCGTCCGACTTGATCCTTCTCAGCCATTCATTGTACACCATCCCGCAGTGCGTTGCCAGCGTCTTCCCGAAGCGGGTTTTCAAAGGAGGTTTTTTAATCGCCAGTGCGTCCGGCCACCCGAATCAATGGGGCCAAATTGTCGCTGGTGAATTGTCGGCATTCGCGGAAATTCGAGCAAGAATAATCCGGGGACGCCTTGCCTCGTTCCGTGCGTTTTCATTAGGATGAGGTTGTCGCTACCGCCCGGGCCGCGGCGAGACCGGTTCATGAATCGATTTATTGGAGCGTCGGATTGCTCCGGAATCGGAACGACCCGCTTGGCCCGACGGCACGCTCGACTTGACCCTTGCCTAGAACGGCCCGGAAGCCTGACCGGCGAGAATACACTGACTTCTTCAAGGGGAGTGGGTCCATGATTCGATACTGTTGCGACCTGTGTCATCGAGAACTCGATCCGGAAGAAGACCTTCGCTACGTCGTCAAAATGGAAGTCTACGCGGCATTCGACCCGGTGGTCGCCGACGAAGAGAGCGACGAGCGAAACCACCTGCAGGAGATCCAGGACATTCTTGAACAACTGGAGGAAGCGGACAGCGATCAGCTTGGGGCGGACGTCTACCGCCAGTTGCGCTTCGACCTGTGTCCCGAGTGCCACAAAAAGTTCGTCAAGAACCCGCTGGGACGCGACACGGCCAAGTTGTTCAACTTCAGCAAGAACTGATGGCCCGACGCTATCGCCGACCGTTTCGCCCGAACTCGCCGCTGGGCGTCGTCGTTCTGTTGATTCTCGTCGCGGTCGGGGCATGGCGAGTCTGGCAGGACCGGAACGAGCCCCAATCGCCGCCCGCCTTGGTCGAGGGGCCCTATGAGATCCAGCGGGTCGTCGACGGCGATACGCTGGTGCTCTCGAACCGGGCGAAAATCCGCCTGATCGGCGCCGACACGCCCGAGACCGTCAAGCCTAATCATCCCGTCGAACCCTGGGGACCGGAGGCGTCGGCGTTCACCAAGCGGTTTGTCGCCGGCAAGCAGGTGCGGCTTCAGATGGACCGCGAGCAGAAGGACCAATATGGGCGGTTTCTCGCCTACGTCTGGGTCGACGGCCGCATGCTCAACGAGGAATTGATTCGCGAAGGTTACGCAAGGGCGATCACCCGTTATCCCTATTCCTCGTCGATGAAAACCCGCTTCCGCCGCGCGGAAACCGAGGCCCGGGCCGCCCGTCGAGGGATCTGGTCCGCGGATTAGCGGGTGATGGATGCTTCGCTGGTCGTGAATAGTATGACAGACCCCTCCTTGAGTGGTAATGTCCTATTTATTACATGTATTAAATGGCAAATGCTTGACGGTGTCCCCTGCATTGGCTACATTGACCACTATGTCCCCGTCCGTTGGCGGTCTGCTACCCGGCGATGGAGTGAGATGCGAGCTGTTGAACACATCTTTTCGAATCTTCGCCGCGCAGTCTCGGACGTCTTTTGAGTCATCTTCGTTCGTTGCGCATATTTGCCAAAAAAGCGACTTTGTACGTTCATGTAGAGATTTTTTTGAACGAGTTCAAGCGAGGAGACAGTATCTGGAGCAATTGTTGACTTTGATTTGCTCCGTGCATCCGATTTATAAAGGGAAGTTCTCATGAAACCTTTCGCTCTGTTTGTCAGTATTGTCTTTGCGGCTGTCTTCTACGGCACGTCGTTGATCGCTCAGGGCGAAACGGTTACGCATACCTTTTCCCTACCGCTTACGACGACCAACTGGAGCGATTCGGTGTCCGTGCCGAAGTTCGATGCCTCATTAGGGACACTGGACAGCGTCTATTTTGAGTTGGGCGGCGGAGTACAGGGAACGGGCGAGTTTGAAAGCCTCGACGCCGCTCCCGCGACGGTGTTAATGAACCTTCAGGCGTTGCTCACACTGAACCGCCCCGACAACACGATCATTGTACAAACGCTTCCTGTTTTTTCGACGTCCGACGACGTTGCCGCCTATGACGGGACGACTGACTTCGGCGGAACCTCCGGCAAGACCTATGCCGACGTCACGTCAACCGACTTAGACTCGTTTATTTCGTCCGCGACGAGCGACAAATCGCTGTTCACCGGCACAGGCAATATCACACTGCCCGTGACGTCCGCCGGTACCTCTTACGGATCAGGAGCCGGTAATCTCATCGTGCAGTTCAGCACATCCGCATCGGCGAGCGTTTTGGTGAAATATAATTACACGCCGGTGCCCGAGCCTTCGACGCTTGCGTTGTTGTCAGCGGCCGGAATGGTCGTCTTTGCCGCGTTCCGCCGACGCTGATCTTAGAACTCACAACATTAGAACTCACAACATTGGAAAGGTAGATCGCAGGGCTGCGCAAGAGACGACCCTGTTTTTTGCGTACATGTCCACGCAAGCGAATGGCGGCGCGACATGGTGGGGCAATCGCGGCGTGGCGTTTGAGTTGAAGGACGAACGTTGTTGGGCCGCGATTGCCCCACCCTACCTTGCTTGGTGCGTCCAGACGCACCCTACTTTTTGAGGCAGCGGTCGATTGCGGCGGCGGCTTGGCGGGCGGAGTGGATGGCGTGGACCACCAACGACGCGCCGCGCACGGCGTCGCCGGCCGCGAAGACGCCGGGCACGCTCGTCATGTAGTCATGCACGGTGATATTGCCGCGGCCGTCCAGTGCAAGTCCCATCGGGTTGACCAGGCCCGCGTGCTCGACGTGCAAGAAGCCCATCGCCAGTAGAATCATGTCGGCGGGCAAGGTGAAATCCGTGCCGGGCTGCTCCCGCATTTGCCAGCCTTTTTCGCCGTGGCTCCATTCGACTTCGCACCCGTGCAGTTCGGTCAGGTGGCCGCTGCTGCCCGAGAGGGCTTTGGTCATCACGGACCAGCGGCGTCGGCAGCCTTCGGCCTGGGAGCTTGAGGCGCGCATGATTTGCGGCCACTCGGGCCAGGGCGTCTTGGGATTGACGTCGTAGGGCGGTTGCGGAAGGATCTCGATCTGGGTGACGGACAGGGCGCCCTGGCGGATCGACGTGCCGACGCAGTCGCTGCCCGTGTCGCCGCCGCCGATCACGATGACGTTTTTTCCGCCGGCGGTGATGGGGGCTTGGCCGTGGGTTGGGTCGGCGTCGCCGGCGACGCGGCGGTTCTGTTGCGCGAGGAAGTCCATCGCCAGGTGGACGCCGTCCAGATCGGCGCCGGGCGTCTCGAGCCGCCGGGGGCGTCCCGCCCCCATGCACAGGCAGATGGCGTCGAACGACTTGCGGAGGTATCGCGTCGAAAGATCGACGCCGACGTTGATGTCGGCCTCGAAGCTGACGCCCTCGGCCCGAAGCTGGTCGAGCCGCCGGTCGAGAACCCGTTTCTCCATTTTGAAATCGGGAATGCCGTAGCGCAGCAGGCCGCCAATCCGATCGCTTTTTTCGAACACGACCACTTCATGTCCGGACCGGGCGAGTTGCTGGGCGGCGGCAAGCCCCGCCGGGCCCGAGCCAATGATCGCCACGCGGCGGCCGGAGCGCGCGGCCACGCGGGCCGGGGCGATCCAGCCTTCGCGGAACGCGCGTTCGACGATCCGGCATTCGATTTGACGGATCGTCACCGGCTTGGCGTTGATGCTCAGCGTGCAGGACGCTTCGCACGGCGCCGGGCAGACGCGGCCGGTGATCTCCGGAAAGTTGTTTGTCGAATGGAGATTTTCGGCCGCCTCGCGCCAGCGTCCACGATAGACCAGGTCGTTGAACTCGGGGATGCGATTGCCCAGGGGACATCCGACCGCGTGGCAGAACGGCACGCCGCAATCCATGCAGCGAGCGGCCTGCTGGTGGAGGACTTCCTCGGCCAGCGACCGATCGACTTCGTACCAGTCCTTGATCCGTTCGTCAACGGGCCGGTGTTCGGCTTCGACGCGAGGATACTTCAGGAATCCGCGAGGATCAGCCATGGAACACCTCCTCCGTGGCGGGCGTCTGGTCGGCGCCGACCTGTTCGGCCTGCCGCAGGCGTTCGAGAGCCCGGCGGTAGTCGATCGGCATCACCTTGACGAACTGTCCGGCCATGACGTGCCAGCCGTCGAGGATGCGCCGGGCCTGCCGGCTTCCGGTGTAGTCCCAGTGGCGTTCGATCAACTGGCGCAGCAGCATCTGGTCCTCGTCTTGCCAGATGGATTCGAGATCGACCATGTCGAGATTGCACAGGGTATCGAACAATTGATGCTCGTCGAGCACGTAGGCCACGCCGCCGCTCATGCCCGAGGCGAAATTGCGGCCCGTGCGGCCCAGGACAACGACCACCCCTCCGGTCATGTACTCGCAGCCGTGGTCGCCGACGCCCTCGACCACAGCCGTCGCGCCGCTGTTGCGCACGGCGAACCGCTCGCCGGCCAGGCCGTTGACGAACACCTCGCCGCTGGTCGCGCCGTAAAGCAGCGTGTTGCCGGCGATGACGTTGTTGACCGCCTCGAACGTCGAACCGTCGGGCACGCGGACAATGATCCGCCCGCCGGACAGGCCCTTGCCGAGGTAGTCGTTCGCCTCGCCCACCAGACGCAACGTCACGCCCGGCGCGAGGAACGCCCCGAAGCTCTGGCCGGCCGTTCCGCGGCAGGTGATCGTGATCGTGTCGTCGGGCAGCCCGCGCGAGCCGCGCTGCGTGACGATGCGGTTGCTGAGGATGGCGCCGACGGCGCGGTGGGTGTTGCGGATCGGGATTTCCATTTCGACGCGCTCACCCGATTCGATCGCCGGGCCCACGCGTTCGAGGATTTGCCGGTCGAGATGGTCGTCCAGGGAAACGCTCGGCGGGCGAGTGCAGCGGACCGCGCCGCCCGTTGGAACGTCGGGCGGCGTCAACAGACCGGAGAAATCGAGTCCCTTGGCTTTCCAGTGGTCGACGGCCTCTCGCGGGCCGAGGCGATTCACCGCGCCGACCATGTCGTCGAACCGGCGGAAACCGAGCCCCGCCATGATCCGGCGGACGTCCTCGGCCACGAAGGTCAGGTAGCGGACGATATATTCGGGTTTGCCGGTGAAATGGGCGCGGAGTTCGCCTTCCTGCGTGGCGATTCCGACGGGACACGTGCCGAGGTGGCACTTGCGCATCAGCACGCAACCCAACGCCACGAGCGCGGCGGTACCGAAGCCGAATCGCTCGGCGCCCAGCAGAGCGCCGATCACGACGTCGCGTCCGGTGCGCATCTGGCCGTCGACCTGCACCAGGATGCGGTCGCGCAGGCCGTTGCGGACGAGCGTTTGCTGCGTCTCGGCCAGGCCGAGTTCCCAGGGCACGCCGGCGCAGGCGATCGACGACAGCGGACTGGCGCCCGTGCCGCCGTCGTGGCCGCTGACGAGCACCTCGTCGGCCCCGGCCTTGGCCACGCCCGCCGCGATCGTGCCGACGCCGACCTCGCAGACCAGCTTGACCGAGATTTTCGCGCCAGGGCTGGCGCAACGCAAGTCATAGATCAATTGGGCCAGGTCCTCGATCGAATAGATGTCGTGGTGCGGAGGCGGCGAGATCAACGACACGCCGGGCGTAGCGTGGCGCAGGCGAGCAATTTCGTCGGTCACCTTGTACGCCGGGAGTTGGCCGCCCTCGCCGGGTTTGGCGCCCTGGGCCATTTTGATTTGCAACATCTTGGCGGCGGCCAGGTACTCGATCGTCACGCCGAAACGGCCGCTGGCCACCTGCTTGATGCCGCAGGCGGCCGAGTCGCCGTCGGCCCGCGGCTGATACCGTGCCGGATCCTCGCCGCCTTCGCCCGTGTTGGCCAACGCGCCAAGCCGGTTCATCCCAATAGCGATCGTCTCGTGGGCCTCGCGGCTGATCGAGCCGAGCGACATCGCGCCCGTGTAGAATCGCTTACAGATTTCGGAGGCCGGCTCGACCTCGTCCAACGGGACCGGTTCGCCCGGGACCAGCTCGAACAGGCCGCGGAGCGTGCATAGGTCGCGCTCGTTGCGGTTCACCGCGTCGGCGAACCGGGCGTATTCCTCGGCGTCGTCGCGGCGGACCGCCTGTTGCAGTCGCGTGATGGTCTCCGGGTTCCACAGATGCTTTTCGCCGTCGACGCGGAACTGATAGTCGCCGCCGTAGCCCAATTCGAGCGTGCCGGGGGCCCTTCGCGACATGGCGGCCGTGTGCCGGGCCAATGCCTCGCGAGCCAAGACGTCCAGGCCGATGCCGCCGATCCGGGAAGCCGTGCCGGTGAAATAAGCGTCGATCACCTCGCGGTTGAGCCCGACGGCCTCGAACTGCTGGGCCGAGTGGTAGCTCCGCAGTGTCGAGATGCCCATTTTGGACATGACTTTCAAGATTCCCTTCTTGATCGCCGTGATGTACTGGTCGGTCAGCAGGTCGAGCTCGACGTCGTGCGGGAGGATGCCGTCGACGTGCAACCGCTGGATGGCCTCGAACGCGAGATAGGGATTGATTGCCTTGGCTCCGTAGCCGCACAGCAGGCAGAAGTGCATCACCTGGCGAGGTTCGCCGCTTTCGACGACGAAGCCCACCTCGTTCCGCAGCCGCAGGCGCAACAGGCCGTGGTGCAACGCGCCGATGGCCAGCAGGCAAGGGATCGGGGCTTTTTGCGGGTTCGCGTCGCGGTCGCTGATAATGAGCATGTTGGCCCCTTCGCGGACGGCCCGCGCGGCGGTTTCAACGAGTCCGTCGAGCGCGGCGCGGAGCGACTCGGCCGGCGACGGGCCATCGACGTCGAAGAGGCTCGCCAGCGTCGCCACGCGGAAGTCGGGCCGGTCGACGCTTCGCAGGCGGTCGACGTCTTCGTTCGACAGGATGGGGTGCGACAGCTTCAACTGGCGGCAATGCTCGGGCGTTTCCTCGAGCAAGTTGCGCTGCTTGCCGGTGAAATTCATCAGTGACATCACCAGGCCCTCGCGCAACGGATCAATCGGCGGATTGGTCACCTGGGCGAAAAGCTGCTTGAAATAGTCGAACAGCAGCTTCGGGCGATCGGACAACACGGCCAGCGGCGTGTCGGTGCCCATCGAGCCGACCGGTTCCTGGCCGTTGGCCGCCATCGGGGCGAGAATCGTCTGAAGTTCGTCCCGCGTGTAGCCGAACAGTCGAAGCCTTGCGTTGAGCGTCTTGGGATCGTAATGGACCGACGAGGACGGCTGGAAGAGACCCCGCAGTTCGATGCGGTTTTCCTCGAGCCAGCGGCGATAGGGTTTTTGGCGGGCGATTTTCGCCTTGATTTCGTTGTCGACGATAATGCGGCCCTCGGTCGTGTCGACCAGGAACATGCGGCCCGGCTGCAATCGGCCCTTGCGCCGGATTCGCTCGGGCGGCAGATCGACCACGCCCGCCTCGCTTGCCATGATTACCTGATCGTCGGTCGTGATGACGTAGCGGCAGGGACGCAGACCGTTGCGGTCCAGGGTGCCGCCCACCAGCCGGCCGTCGCTGAAGAGCATGGCCGCCGGGCCGTCCCACGGCTCCATGATCGCGGAGTGATATTCATAGAAGGCCCGTTTGTCGGTGCTGATGTGATACAGAGGGCCGAACGCCTCGGGAATCATCATCATCAGGGCGTGGGGGGCGCTGCGTCCCGCGCGGACCAGCAGTTCCATCGCGTTGTCGAAACAGGCCGAGTCGCTTGCGCCCGGTTCCAGAATCGGGAACAGGTCGTTCAGGTCGTCGGCCAGCGCCGGGCATCGCATCGTTTTTTCGTAGCCCTGCAACCGGTGGGCGTTGCCGCGCAGCGTGTTGATCTCGCCGTTATGGGCGATCATCCGAAACGGCTGGGCCAGCCGCCAACTGGGCAGTGTGTTCGTGCTGTAGCGCTGGTGGACAATCGCCAGGGCCGTCGTCAGCCGTTCGTCCGACAAATCGGGATAATAGGCGGCCAACTGGGGAGCAAGGAACATGCCCTTGTAGACCATCGTGCGGCACGACATCGAGCAGACGTAGAAGTCGTCGGCCGCTCGGCCCAATTCGGCCCGCACGCGATGCTCGGCCCGTTTGCGGACGACGAACAGGCGGCGTTCGAGCATCTCGTCGGCCAGCCCGCCGCCGTCGAGGAAGAGTTGTTCGACACCCGGCTCGGCGGCCCGGGCAATGTCGCCCAGGCAGCGGTTGTCGGTGGGCACGTCGCGCCGGCCCAACGCGCTCAGCCCGCCGCCGCGAATCGTCTCCTGGAGAATCTCATCACATCGGCTCCGAACGGCCGGGTCGCGCGGCCAGAAGACCATCGCCACGCCAAACCGAAGTGGCTCGGGAAGAGTAAAACCGCGTGCGTTAGCCTCGGCGTGGAAGAACTCGTGAGGGATTTGCAGGAGGATGCCGGCTCCGTCGCCGGTCGATTCGTCGGCCCCGGCCGCCCCGCGGTGCTCGAGGTTGAGCAAAATATTGAGCCCCTGGCGAACGATCGCGTGATCGCGACGGCCCGACATGTTGACGACCGCGCCAATTCCGCAGCCGTCATGCTCATAAGTGGGATCGTAAATGCCCACAGGAGGGGGGGCTCGGTGGATCATGGAGAGTGTATGCAATTAGGGTCGGATTTCTCGAATATTTGCAAGTTGTTGCACAAAAAAGACTTATGACGACGACTGGTTGCCATCACGGATGGTGCTGGCCTACGATGTCATCGAGGCCCTCTCCGTGTCGTAACCTATTCCCATTCAATACTATAGGTTTCTCCCGGCCGTTGACTACCCCCGTTTCGTCCAGACACGATCCGCCCGGGAAGGCTCACGAGTCCCAACGTAGTAGGTCAGCGGATCCGGAACGCGGCCGGGCCGGCGGTGGTGGAGAAGAAGCGAGCCGCGGCGGCATGTTGGGGGAATTGGCGGTGATAGGCGACTTGCCAGTCGGCCAGGAAGGCGTCCATTCGCGATGCTTCGACCAGGGCCCAGACGCTGCCGCCGAAACCGGCGCCGAACGCGCTGGCCGCCGCCGCGCCAAGTCGCCGGGCACAGGCGGCCAAGTGGATCGTCTCGGGCACTTGGTTTCCGAGCAATCGCTCGGCGGCTTGCTGAGAACGATCGACCTCCGTGCCGAATGCTTCCAGATCGCCGCCGGCCAGGGCGTCGCCGGCGCGGGGAATGATTTGCTCGCTCTCGGTGATGAATTGGTCGAACCGGGTTAGCAGCGATTCGGCGTTGAATTGCTCGTGCGAAGATATCAAAACAATCTTGCGCAATTGCTCGACTGCTTCCGGAGAACTGTTCGCGATCGCGGCCAGATGCGGATCGTCGCGGCCGGTCGCGCCGCGCCACAACTCGGCCGCCACGGCGGCGCGGCGCGACGCTGCGTTGTACCGGGCCAGCGCATTACCTGTCTTTTCAGCCACGACGCCCGAGGCGGCAATGGCGAGCCGATGCGTCGATGGAAGTGGCACGGCCCGCTCGAATCGCACGGGACAATACGAGTACTGGTTCACGCAACCGGCGGTTCCACAAAGGATGGCCGTGTGGTCCTCGCTTCCGCCGAAGGTGCCGACTCCCCGGTCGCCGACCAACGAGCCGAACGTCCGGCCGTTTTCGACCGTGCCGAGATAGCCGGCCAAATCGACCGTCGTGGAAATGTTTGCGCGATACTCGGGCCGCGCGGCCAGATGATTGACGGCATCCAAGGCCAGAAACATGGCGACGACCATAGCGCTGGAACTGCTCATGCCGGCGGCCGGGGGAAGGTCGGCGGCCAGGGCGATTTTGGCCCCGCGTAGTCCGCCCGGGAAATTCCGGGCCAGACGCCGGGCGACGGTCATCGGATAGTTCGACCAATGGCCGGCGCGCGGAATCAAATCCCCGTCGAACACGAAATCGGCCGATTCCCCAAGGTCGACGGCGCGAACGATTATTTGCCGGTCGTCGCGCGGCCGGACCACGACGGCGAAACCTTGCTCCGCGGCGATGACCATCGAGCGCCCCCCGGCGTAGTCGGTGTGCTTGCCGAGCACTTCGACGCGGCCAGGGACGAAAAAAGCGGCCAGATTGCGTTCCGTGCCCGCTGCTTCTAATGCTTCCGCGGCCCGGCGAACGAGCAGGGCCTTGTCTCGCGAGGCCCGAGGGTCGAGCCCAGCCGCCTGAATCGCGAGGGCGACCGCGTCCACGTCGCCCAGCGCCGCGTCATGGCCCAGCGGCTTCAAAGGCGGACCTCCGTGCCGGAGAGTTTTTCGGCCACGCCCGCGACGTCGCGCCGGCTCGTGATGTCCAACACCGGTTCGGAGACGGTCACGGCGCGGAAACGTTCGCCCAGGACGTCGATCGAATGTTGCACGGCGTCGGGCAATTCGAGCTCCCCGCGCGGCGAAGGCTTGATCGCGCGGCATGAATCAAAGATCGTCGGGCGGAATTGCCAGCAGTTCATGCTGAGCCAGATCGGCCGGGGCAGGGCCTGCCACGTCGCCTCGTCGGGCTTTTCGAGAATACCCACCAGACAACCGTCCTCTATCCGCGCGACGGCGAAGCTCCGCAAGCGTTCCTCGGGCAGATTGCTCCCGGCCGTCATGCTCCGCCAGTCGAACAGGGCCGCGCCCGAGCCGCCTTGCTCGCGCAAGGGACGCAACGCGGCCACCGGATAGTAATTGTCCGAGTTTATCACGGCCACGGGCTCGCCGTCGGCAAACTTCTCGGCCGAGGCCACCGCGTCGGCCGTGCCGCGCGGTTCGCGCTGAACGGCGAAATCGATGCTCAACCGATCGAGCTTGACCTGTTCGCCGTAGTAGTGACGGATCGCGTCGTGGTCGGGCCCGATCACCAGACAAATCCGCCGATAGCCCGCGTCCGCCAGGGCCGAAAGGACGTAATCGAGAAACGGGCGGCCGATGGGAATCAAGGCCTTGATGCCCGCGTCGGCCGCGGCCGTTTGACTCGCGTCCAGTCCGGCCGCTTCGTCCTGTTTTCTCATTCGGGTGCCCAGCCCTCGGGCAAGAATCACCGCTTTGTCGGTTGTTTCGCCAGTCATTACACCGCTCCCGTGCCGAGTCGTGCCAGTTGATCCTGAAGAGAAGAGGGCCGCTTGGAACCGGCGATTATAGCATAGCGTCGGGCACCATCAAGCGTTTCATCCGCTCGGAGGCGAACATCTGGTGGCGTCCGTCGGAGGTTCGGACGATCAAGACCGCCGTCTCGGGCAGACGTTCGGCCAGTTTGAGCCCTTCGGTCGGGCCGAGCACGCTCACGGTCGTGGAAAGGGCGTCGGCAAGGATCGAACGGGGGGCGATCACCGTGACGGCGTCGCGGTCGGTCAGGCCGAGGCCCGATTGAGGATGGATGATGTGCGAATAGCGGCGGCCGTTGATTTCGACGAATTGCGAAGCGTCGCCGGAAGTGGCCACCGCCACGTTGCGAAGCGTGACGAAATAAAGCGGTGCGGAGCGATCCTCCGAGGCGCCGATACCGATTCGCCAGCCCGACTTGCCCGGCGGCGGGTCGCCCAGCCGGATATCGCCGCCGAATTGGATCAGCGTCCGGGTAATGCCTTCCCGGCGCAGGATGTCCATTGCCCGATCGAGGGCATAGCCCTTGGCGATCCCCCCGAAGTCGAGTCGCATGCCCGGTTTGAGCAGGGCGACCGTTTTGCCCTCTGGATCGAGTTTCACGAGTTTATATCCGACTTGGCTGCGTGCCTCGTCGAGCCGCTTGGAGGAAGGCAACACACCCCGGCGAATGGTCCTGCGCCATAGATGCGTCAACGGGCCGACCGTCACGTCGAAAGCCCCCGCGGATTGTTCCGAAAGACCTTGGGCGGCAAGAAGAACCTGAAAAAGGTCGCCACTCACCTTAAGGGGGGTGCTGTAGTCTGCCCGATCGCACAGCCGCCGGGCCTCGCTCGCCGGGTTGTAGTCGCTAAAAATGCCATTCTGGCGGCGGACTTCGGTCAATAGGGCCTCGGTGGCCCGGTTTGCGGTTTGGGCGTCGGGCGAGTATAATACGACCCGGATGGGGACCGCCATTTCCACGCCGTGCGCCTCGAACCGCGCCAAGGTTGACGCGTCGGAGGCCACCGCGGCGCCCGCCAAAACACCCCAAATTAGTGCCAGCCGAATCATCGTGGGCTGGTCCCTCCCTTTATAACTCTTTCGAGGTACAATCCATGTCCATGTGTGCTCTTATGGATATTCATACGTTACCGAGACGGTGCCGGCTTGAGCAAGGGTGGTGGTCGGCCGCGGTTGTTTTTGGCGTTCTTCTCTTGGCCAGTTGCCAGGGTCGCGCGGCCGAGGATGCCAAAAAACCGGCGACGAACCAGAAAAACGATCCTTCGGAGGCACCGGCCGTCACCTGGATGCTTCAACATCGGCCGGTGAAGAACGCACATGCCCGAACCCAAGCTCAGATGAAGCCTTACACGGAAGAGATTCCCGGGGGGGG
>Ga0209342_10005635_pt1 | contig 12773 bp, 8 predicted proteins | sample RifCSP16_2_FD_184023 | JGI IMG/M metagenome (GOLD analysis project Ga0209342, IMG submission 184023) | Soil microbial communities from Rifle, Colorado - Rifle CSP2_sed 16_2 (SPAdes) (version 2) | ecosystem: Environmental > Terrestrial > Deep subsurface > Rock core/Sediment | place: Rifle... | reverse complement strand
TTCTACGCGATCAGCCTTGCGGGCCTGCTGCACTACATGGTCACCTTTAATTCCAGCCAGCGGCGCATGAGCCTGCGGGTCCAGTTGGAGATCATGAAAAAGCCGCTGATCGAACATTTGAAAAGCGAAGGAATTCCCATTTGGGAGGACCTCGGCAGGATGCCGGGAGAACAGCGGCCCAAGGAAAAATTCCTGGCGTCGGACATCGTGCTGGCGACCCAAGCGTTCATCACGCACAACGCCCATGTGACCAAGGCGTTCGAAACCGAGCGTTTCCTGGATGAGAATCAACCATATTTGGACAACATCGGCGACATCTCTGACATCATGAGGATGTTAAAGCGCATCAGCGGCGAGGTGCACGCGAAGATCGCCCAGGCTTATGAGGCGAATCTAAATCAACGTTACCTGATGACGACCGGCGATCCTTTTCTGTTAGGTTTTGTCGCCGCCTGCGGTTACGTGCGCAACCGCAGCAGTATGGAAATTCTTGATAAGGCTCTGGATCGGCTGTTGGGGGAATTCGAGCGCGCGGAGACGGATCCGCTCCGCTTCGACGACTATCAGCGGGCGCTCGACATGATCCATGCTTCCCGAGGCAAAGAAGCGCGGCGCCTCGTCGATGATACCTTCCGCCGCTTCTTCCTGGGCGTCACAACGGATCTCGATTGGCTGGACACCGCCAGTCAGATTACCGGCGGGGCGGCTCACTAGCAGGTTCACAGTAACGCGGCGGCCTTCTCCATAGGGTTGAAGACCGCCGCCGTCCGTTCCCTTCTTTTCCGTTTACACCTACGAGGATATTTTCGGAATAGTGGAGCCCTACGGGTAAGCCCGTGGCACCTTCCAATACGCCCGTGGGGCGGAATCCTGAGCAAGAGCCCCAGGCCAAGGCTGGGACTCGAGTCGAAGGGTCGGCGCAGCCGTTCATTGCTGCTGCACGCCGTAGCGGCGCGCGAAGAGATAGTAGGCCACCGAGACGGACACGAGAATCGTCGTCCAGATAACGCCGAAGGCGGCCAGCTCGCCGACCTGACCGTTCTCCCAAAGCTCGTAGACGGCGACGGAGACTACCTGGGTGCGCGGGCTCACGAGTAGAATCGACATGGATAGCTCTTTGGCCGAGAGCAGAAACACGAAGACCCAGCCGCCTAAGAACGACGGCGTCAGCAGCGGCAACGTGACGCGTCGCATGGCGTTCGCCCATGACGCGCCGGAGGCATAGGCGGCCTCTTCCAATTCGCGGTGCAGCTGCAAGAGCCCGGCGTGGGTGTAACGGATGCCGTAGGGAATGTAACGGGTGACGAACGCTGCGAGCAGAATCCATAGCGTGCCGTAAATCGGGATCGGTACGATAAGGTAAAATCTCATGATGGCCAAACCCATGACGATGCCGGGGAACAAAAGCGGCAGGGTCGTCAGCAGATCAAGCAGCCAGCGCCCGCGCAATTTCGTGCGCACGAGAATCCAGGAAGCGAACGTCGTCAGCACCATGACGACGGTGGCGCTGCCGAGACCGAGCAAAATGCTGTTCTTGATCGCATCGGTGATCTTGGGAAAGTGAATCGCCGAAATATAGTTCTTGAGCGTGAGCTTCGACAGCGCTTCAAAAGACGGCTGGATGTAAAACGGCAGTAGCGATGCCCAGAGAATGATTAGAAACGGCAGCACCAAAAGAACGAAAGAGTAAACCAGCAATCCCCCCGCGGCGAGATAGCGCCAGCGACCGAGGGGAATCAGAGCGGGCCGATACCCTTTTCCCGTGATCGTGTGGAAACTCGACTCATCCCGGGTCACGCGAAAGTAAGCGTAAAGCGTGCCGGCCACCACCAGCATCAATAGAACCGAGAAAGCGCCGGCTCTGCCGTAAGTCGGCGGCATGCGCTGCGCGTCGAGCAAAATCGCCGTGGTGAGCACGCGAATATCGCCGGGGAGTCCGACGAGCGCTGGGATCTCGAAGGATTCGAAGGCGCGGATGAAGATGAGCAACAACACCGAGAAAAAAGCCGGCAGCATGAGCCGCAGCGAAATCCGGCGCAGCGTCTGGCCAATGCGCGCGCCGCACGCCGCGGAAGCCTCTTCCAAAGACGGGTCCATGGAGCGGAACGACGCCGCCGTCATGAGAAAGACAAACGGCGACCAGAGCAGCGCTTCGACGAACACCATGCCTCCCAGGGAGTAGATGTTCAACAACCCCTTCTGGTCCAGCAGCCGGCCCAACCAGTAATTCACCGGGCCGGCCTTGCCGAGCAGCAGCAGCCATCCGATGGTGTACAAGATGAACGGCGTGCCGAAGGACGCGAACGCGGTGAAATATCCCAAGCCCCGCAGCGGCGTATCCGTCCGCGTCACGATCCAGGACACAACGCCGCCGATCAGGGTCGCCAACAGCGCGCTGCCGGTGGAAAAATAGAGGGTGTTGAGAAACGGCTCTAGGACTTGGAGATCACGAAAAAGATCCCCGTAAAAACGCAGCGTGAACTCATCCAGCTCGCCGGTGAGCGTGGTGGTAAAGAGGCTGGTTTGGAGAACCGAATAGAGCGGCGGAAGGACGAGATAGGCCGTGATAACCGAGACGCCGATGAGCAACCAGCTTTCGGGGGAGAGACCAGCTGCGGTATTGAATCCGAAAACTCCGCGCGCGCTTCGGTCTCGGCCGGACTTCAAAGAGAGATCAAGGGTCTCGGATGGTGGTTGTCGGGCCACGGAGAGCCTTTACCGTCACTTGAGAAATTGATTTTGAAAATAGTCGACCCACTCGTTGCCCTTGTCGAACTGGATATCCGGGGTCATGTAGACGGCCTTTTTGAATCGCGCGCCCGGTTTCAGATCCACCTGCTTCGCCGGCACCTTGGGATGCGACGGCAAATAGTTGGATTGTTGAAAAACCTTTTGCCCTTTTTCCGATAGGACAAAATCCAGAAATAGCATTGACGCGTGGGGATGAGGCGTATTTTTTGCCAACGCAATGGTTTGGATGGTCGCGGTCACCGGTTCTATGGCATACCAATCGACCGGCGCTCCCGCCGTTTTGCTGATATAGGCATGATGATTGAAGATATGGAGCGCGATGGGATATTCGCCGGCGATGGTCAAATCCAGAATCTGCCGGTTGCTGGCAGTGCTCTTGGCGATATTCTGGCCTCTTAGTTTTTGCAGGTAAGCCTTGCCCGCTTCCTGTCCCATCGACATGAGCACGTTGCCGAGGAACATCGGCGCGCCGGAACCGCGGCTGGTCGACCACATCATCTGGCCTTTCCAGCGCGGATTCAGCAGATCCTCATAGGTCTTCGGCAGGTCGTTCGCTTTAACCATGCGCGTGTTATAGCCGGGCGTCAGGAAATAAAGATTCGTCGATCCCCAGAATCCCTGGGAATCCTTCAGCTCGGCGGGATACTCGGCAAAATAGGGAGAATAGAAGCGCTGGAGAAAACCGGCCCGCTTGATCATCACCGGCGATACCGTGCCGTCGACGAGATCGACGTCGTATCGTTTGGCTTGGTACTCCGTGAGAATTCTGCGCACGACGTTTTCCGAGTTGCCGCGATTGAACTCGACTTGGATGAAAGGGTACTCTTTCTCAAAAGCCTCCTTCACCGGCCGCACCACCTGGTCCACGATCAGCGTCGTGTACCACATGAGCTTGCCTTCTTTGCGCGCCCCCTCGACTAAAATCTTCTGGCGATCGGCTCCCTTCATCATGGCGACGTCTTCAATGGAAGCCGCCCCAGACGGCTGAGGCAAACGGAACATAAAGATCAGTGCTGCAACAACCATGACCGTCACCGTGCGGTGAAGATTCTTGCGATACGCTGTCATACTTGCTTCTCCTTTAGTGGTTGGCTTTTGCATGCGAGAATGTTTCACCGACGCCAAGCTGCCTCCCCATCCGTAAAGAGGCCATAGCGAAGCTAATACAAACGTCTTTATCAATGTTACATTTGGATTTTGGCGAGGGGAAGAAAAACTGAGGAACCGGGAGCGTAGGAACGTAAAGATCATCCCAGGCCCAGACCGTTGGAATAAGCAACCTACGGGGTTGGCGCGGGTGGCCTTCGAGGTAGAGGCCCATTGTTCCCGGTCCGAAGGCTTTCTTCCCCGAGCAGGTAACGTTACTTAATACGTCTCTATTAGTCTTGAACCACGATCTTGTCAAGGTTCGAGATATCTTGAAGTTGACATCGAAAGCTCGCGCCGGTAACTTGCGGTTCGGAAATAAAACCCCAACGGGACGCCATGTACAACATTAAGCTCTTGACGATCCGGCTTGGCCTTTTGCTAATCTTATATAGCGTTTGCCGTCTGCTCTTTCTCGCCTTCAATTATGGCGTGTTTCAGAGCCTGATCGGTCGCGAGATTTTCACGACCTTTGCTATTGGACTCCGTTTTGACATCTCCGCTATCTGTTTGACCAATAGCATTTTCATTACCTGCTCAGTGCTGCCCCATCCTTGGCAGCACATCCGACGATACCAGAGATTTCTCAAATTGTTGTTTTTGGCCACCAACATACCTTTTCTCATCTTGAACGTCATCGACTTGGAATACTCTAGATTCGTCGGCCAACGATTGACGCTGAGCGTACTGGACCTGAGGGGCGATCTCTCCGATCAAATCGGCCAGCTTGCCCTACACTACTGGTATCTGGGCGCCATCGCCGGCCTTTTGATCTCTCTTCTTTGGTATCTCTATCCCCAGCCTCCGCCGGTTTCAAAGGCAGCAACGACAAAAGCTCGATCTTGGATCTGGATTCGCGAACTGCTAGTCATGGCCGTGGTTTTATCGCTTGCGGTAATCGGCGGGCGGGGCGGGTGGCAACAGAAAAGCTTAACGCTAGCGCACGCCGACGTTTTTGGGGCGTTCAGCCTCGGACATTTGGCGCTCAATTCGAGTTTCACGCTCATTAAGAGCCAGGAAGGTTGCGGTCCGAGATCGTTGCCCAAGGTTCGCTTTTTTGCCTCGGATGCCGAGCTCAAACAGGAGCTCAATCTCAGCGGTCCACCCGCTTACCCGAGAGAGCATCGCCGCGACAATATCGTCATCATCATCATCGAAAGCCTCGGCGCCGAGGATGTGGGCCGCGGCAATCCCAATTATGGCTTCACGCCGTTCTTGGACACCGTGGCTAGTAAGGGCATTTTCTTCCGCAACAATTTTGCCAACGCGCACAGGTCCATCGATGCGCTTCCCTCGATCCTCGCCGGGTTGCCTTCCCTCAGCGATTCCAGCTTTCGTTGCTCCATGAACAAAGAACTGCACGGCGTCGGTTCTTTGTTAAAAGAGCACGGTTATGACACGAGCTTTTTCCACGGCGGGCGCAACGGGACGATGTATTTCGACGTCTTCTCCAAACGGATGGGGTTCGATCGATACTTCGGGCTCAATGAATATCCCGACCCCGCCGACTCCGACGGGATCTGGGGCATATACGACGAACCGTTCCTGCAGTTTGCGGCGCGGGAATTATCGCGCCGGAAAGCCCCCTTTGTTTCCGTCATCTTCACTCTGACATCGCACAATCCTTATAAACTTCCAGCGCAATACCAGGGGGTCTTTCCCAAGGGCGATTCGCGGATTCATGAGTCGATCGGTTACACCGACCATGCCCTTAAAAAATTCTTCGAGACCGCCGAAAAAATGCCTTGGTACGAAAATACTCTTTTCATCGTCACTGGAGACCACACGGAAGTGACCCGAAAGACTTTTTCCAATACCCTCGATGCCTATCGCGTCCCGCTGATCTTTTTTCATCCGGCGCGAAAACTCCCTGAGGTAAATCCAGCCAAGATTACGCAGCACGCGGATATCGCGCCGAGCGTGATGGACTATCTGGGAATCAAAACAAATCGCCTTTTGCCTTTCGGCCGCTCGGTATTCAATCCGTCGCCCGATGGTTTAGCACTGAATCAGGTCAATGGGAGATACTGGTTGGCGCACAAGAACTACTATGTGGAATACCGCATCGACGGTCCGAGTTGGCTCTATGATCTAGGCCGAGATCCTTTGCTTGAGTCGCCCGTCACGGATCAAATCGAGGTCAAAAGCGCGCTTGAAAGAAGGCTTCAGGCCTACATTCAATGGTTCAACAACGGCCTCGCGGAAAACCGCCTCTATCGGTAAAGCAGGAAAGCCTGTTGCGCTCGGCGCATGAGTTTTGATTGGCGCCAGGCCCACGCTTGAGCCAAAATGTTTGCCCTCAATTCACAGCCCGAACAGCCACAAAAAGCCCCGGAGCCGTTCGGCAATCGGCAGAGTGGTTTTTAGATTCCAGAAGTTGATCAGGGCGTAGAAAGTCCAAACCCCGGCGATTCTCCTGAGCTTGATTATGCTTGCCGTTGCGGAACCCGCGATCTCAACCTTGCCGCGCCGCCGCTGTTGGCGCAGCATGGAAAAATAGATGCCTGAGGCAAGCAAGAAACAGTAAATGAGCCTCGGGCTTAACCCCATCACAACTCCCACCACCCGGCCGGCGGCGAGAGCGCTTCCCCCCTGCAACAAATGATAATACATGTTGCCGACCAAGGCCGCTGCGAAGACCGCGACCAGCATTCGAAGCTTGGGGTGTTGGCGAAAATACCGGAGATAGGTCGGAAAAAAGAAAAACTCGAGTAGGAGCTCCTTGAAGTAGTAATAGTAACGGCTCCAGAAATCGACGATCGACTCCGCCAGTAAGGGTTTATAGGTATTGCGAAAGACGTTGAATCCGAGAGCTCTCAAGGCAGCTATCCACTTGTGGCCGCGAGCGGCCATCTTCAACGTGTCTGAAATCAGCTCAATGTACAGGCTCACCCAGGTAGTTAACCGCGAAGCGGCAGTCCGGCCGGTGACGATGTCTTTAAGATGCGGCAGTCCGAAAGTAAGAATTCCGATCATCCGGGTGAGCGGGTTGTCGGGGTCCGCGTAAACCGTCGCCCCCAGAATTAGAGTGGCCAATTCGATCAAAGCAACTAAAGCCATGAGCTTGATTGCAGCAAGCACGGAGCGGGAATAGCTTTCCGGGGTTCCCGCCTCACGTTGAGATAGGTAATCCAGACCTTTGCCGATCGGGGTGTTGGGGCCTCCCCAGACGGGCCAGAGATAGAATAAATGGTCCCGAAATCTCGCGTCCTGGGATTTACCTCGCTGCCCTGACATCAGCATATAGCCGCAGCGCCAGATCAAGAAAGGAAGCGAAATGGCGACGAGGACAAGGACCTCTCTCCACATTTCTCCGTCGTCGGGAACGAACCAGAGCAATGCCAGAATTGTCCAGAACAGCAGGTGCAGGCATATCTGAGGGCGGCGTCTGATCGCGGATGGAAGTTTTCGGAAATTGACCGCGATCAGATACAACAAATACATCAATCCAAAAAGCAAGGGAAAAGCCATTAGCGGCGGCAGCCAATCGGCTGAGCCTTCCTGCCGGTTCCCTTCGGCGTACATTCTGAATGTTCTCATCAGCCCAATGACGATCGCCGCCACAAACAGCATCGTCCGGCGCCGGCTTGGCGTGAGCCAGACCACCACGGCCTGCTTTTGCACCCAGGCAATTATCCGCTCACTCTCGTGAAACTGGGAGATGGCTCGACGGGCGCGCCGTAAGTTGTCCAGCTTAGTCATTTTGCCGCGAATTCTATTTCGTTGTGGGCGAAATCAACCTCAAGAAAGGGGTCTTGATTGGGACGCGACCTATCTTTGACCACTGCATCTATTGCAGGATCGTCTCGGCGAATCTGCCCGCCGAGACTCTTATCTTTGAAAGCGTCCATAGCAAAACCCTCTTAGCAACTTGGGGAGACGGTCGCAAACCTGAAAACGCTTGACAGATGCCAAGGAGCCCGGCTAGAGGATCGTGCAGGTACCATCCATGCTTACCCGTCTTGTTATCGCGAGTAGAGAACCCTTCGCCGGCGGACACGAGTTTCCCATCACCGGCGCCTACGAAAAGCTGGTGGGTAGAATCTGTGGCGAGGTCGATCCGGAAAACCGGCTTAATAAAATTATCGTCGATCTCGGCAAAGCGCCGCGCAACCGCCGCGGGCGCGTCGAATACTCCGGCGACTTTTGCATCTTGAAGCCACTGGACATGGCGCGCGGCAACGGTAAGATTTTCTTCGACGCGCCCAACCGCGGCGGCAAGCGCATCGTCGCTTTTTTGAACGACGCGCCCCAAAGCAACGACCCCAGCACGCTCGCAGATGCCGGCAACGGCTTCCTCATGCGCCAGGGCTACACGATCGTCTGGTGCGGCTGGCAAGGGGATCTGATGCCGGTAGAAAACTGGCTGGTGCTGAAGGTGCCGGTCGCGACCGACCGCGGCAAGGCGATCGTGAGCAAAGTTCGCACCGAGATCGTCGTCGAGGAAAATGGAATCAAATCGCAGCCGCTGAGCGCCGATGTGCGTGTGAAGAGTTACCCGGCCGCGTCGCGCGACAAAATTCGCGCATCGCTCACGGTGCGGGAAAAATCTTACGGACCTCGCATCCCAGTGCCGTTTTCGCAATGGGAATTCGCCTCGTGCGAGCAGCATCCGCGCACCGGCAAAGAAACGATAAAACCCAGCGCCAGGGATCTCTATCTCCGCGCCGGCTTTAGACCAGGGCATATCTATGAGTTCATCTACCGCGCCAAACACCCGCTGGTGCTCGGTTTGGGCTTCGCTGCTGCGCGCGATTTTGTTTCTTTCTTGCGTTACGAATCAAAAGACACCGCCGGCAAACCGAACCCCTTAGCATCAGGGAAAAAATCGATTGCCATCAGCCACGCCTACGCCTGGGGCCGTTCCCAAAGCGGGCGCTTTCTCCGTGACTTCGTTTATCACGGCTTCAACGAAGACGAGGCCCATCGAAAAGTCTTCGACGCGATCGCGCCCCACGTCGCCGGCGGCGGCCGATTGTTTTTGAATTACGAATTCGCCCGCCCCGTCACTTCGTCACAGCAGCACACGAATCAGCTCGATCCCGAGCTATTCCCACATGCCTACAACATCGTTAAGGACGCACAAACAGGCAGGCGCGACGGCATACTCAAACGACCAAAGACCGACCCTTATGTATTTCACACGCAGACTTCGACCGAGTATTGGCAGAAGCGCGGCTGCCTGGCGCACACGGACGGGAAAGGCAATGATCTCGCTATCCCCGACAAGGTTCGCATTTACGTCATCGCCAGCGCTCAGCACAACAGCCCCTTCGGCTCGGAAGCCGTAAAGGAAGATACGCAACAGCGCGTCAACCCGCTTCCTGCCGGCGATATCCTGCGCGCACTGATGGTCGCGATGGATTTGTGGGTCACGAAAGGAATTCCGCCGCCGCCGGGCCGGTACCCGATGGTTAAACACGGAACGCTGGTTCCACCGAATCGAAACAGCACCGGCTTTCGCAAAGTTCCCGGCGTGCGCTATAACGGTCTCTGCAATCGCCAGCTTTTTCTGGACTACGGCCAGCATATTCAGCGTGGACGGATGGACGTTTATCCGCCGCGGCCGATCGGCAACGGCGCATACACGATACTCGTGCCGAAGGTTGATCATGATGGCAACGACATCGCGGGAATCCGCCTGCCGGCCGTTCAAGTCCCCATCGGCACCTATGCCGGCTGGAACCTGCGACCGGCCGGATTGGCCGAAGACGAATTGGCCGGCCTCCTCGGCTCCTTCGTCCCTTTTGCAAAGACAAAAGCCGGGCGGCGAAAGACCGGCGATCCGCGCTTGTCGCTCGCAGAGCGCTACAAGGATCGGGCCGACTATGTGCGGCAGGTGAGCCGCGCGGCGCGCGCGTTGGTCGATGAAAGGTTCCTGCTCCCGGAGGACGCGGAGAGACTGATCTCTGAGGCAGCAAAAGCCAAAATCTTCGCCGAGACAAAACCGTAGTGACCAAGAACGATGGGTATCGGCGCGACGCCTCAACCCATCCTACAGCAACTGGAAAGTTTGCAAAGCGCTAAGGTTCTCAGCGGCGTGCGCGATTCACCGCGCCGCTTGCAGCATTCTGGTGAACTGTAACGGATGAATAGCTTTTAAAGCTCTCGCACCCTTCGACGGCGCTCAGGGCGAACGGACAAGGGAAAACCGTTCGTGGTAAGCTTGGTCGAACCGTGAACGGTAGACACCAACTGGTTGTCACAGCTAACTAGCTCCTATTGCCTCCCGCCTACTTGATCACTTTGTCCGCCCGCATCAGCACCCGCTGCGGAATCGTGAGACCGATCTGCTTCGCCGTCTTGAGATTGATGACGAACTCGAACTTCGTCGGCTGCTCCACTAACCTTTGTTGATTTTCTTAACCTCTTTCAGTAGCTCGTCGGTGGAGAGAAGGTCTTGTTCCAGGTTGCTAGACCTGACGCTCTTGAAACGGATAATACCCTTCTTGTCGATAATAAAGTACGACCGCTTGACACCGCCGCTCGCTTTGTCGAATACACCAAAGGACTTCATAACCTTTTGGTCCTGAGAATCACTGAGAAGGGGATAATTCAACTTGAGAAAATCCGCGAAGGCCTTTTGAGAAAAGGGCGCATTGGCGCTTATCCCTAAGACCTCGGTATTCTCCGCCTTAAACTTTGCGTAATTGTCCGCACCGGACGACAGAATATGCTTGATTCAGGTGGGGCTGTAATCAGTGAGGTAAAAATTAATCAGCACATTTTTCCCACGAAGGCCGCTCAGCTTGAATTTTCCTCCCCGCGTGCTGGGAAGCTCAAAGTCGGGCGCCTTATCCCCGACCTCCACCGCGAGAAGCGGAGTCGGTAGCAAGAGAAGCAGGCCGACTAGAAAGATCGCTATAGCGGGCTTTTTTCTCTTCATCGTTCCATCCGTTCTTGAAACCCGAGCCTGTAACTGTAGCGCGCTCATTTGGCAGAGTGCTGAAAAATCTTTTTCTTTGACCGGCAAAAAGATTCCATGTGCAAGGCGCGCTATCATTTTAATCACCTTATCCGCCCGCATGCCGATTTTAGATTTTCGATACTTCGACCTCGCTCAGTACAGGTTTTGGATTTTAGATTCCAAAATCATCTGATGACTCTATCTGCTCTAACCAATAGGTTGGGCGGAATCGTCAAGCCGATCTGCTTCGCCGTCTTCAGGTTAATAACGAACTCAAATTTCATCGGCTGCTCCACTGGGAGATCAGCCGGCTTTCTGCCTTTCAAAATCTTGTCGACATAGGTGGCGACGTGCCGGAACAAGCCGAGAACGCTGGGCCCATAGGCCATCAAGCCTCCAGCCTCCACAAACTCCCTCTGCTCATGCATCGTCGGCAGCCGGCTTTTTGCCGCGAGGTATACGATCAGCGATTGATGATTAATGGTCAAGGAGTCTGCTAGTGTGAGGAGCGCGCCAGCGCGCTTCCTGACCGCGTTTTGGAATGCGCCCTCGAAATCATTAGGATCCCGTATCCCTAGGGATTGAAGCTCCAACCCTAACGTCCTTGCCTGAACCTGCGTCTCTTCGACATCGCGGGCCTTGTCTGGATCGGCCGCATTCCAGAGGACCGCCACGCGCGAGAGTCCGCGAACCGCCTCCTTGAGCAGCTCCAGCCGTTTCCCGCTTAGCTCCCGGGAAAGAGATGTCAGCCCCGTGACGTTACCCCCGGGACGCGCGAGGCTGGCGACGATCCCGGTGCCAACCGCATCGCCACTGGCGGTCATGAGGATGGGAATCGTGCTGGTCGATTGTCTGGCAGCATAGGCATCGAGCGTACTCTGCGTAACAATGATATCGACCTTGAGCCGGACCAACTGCGCCGCGAGGTCGGGGAGGAGATCAAGCTTCCCTTCCGCATATCGATATTCAATGGTGATGTTTTTTCCCTCAACGTAGCCGAGGTCGCGCAGACCTTGGCGGAATGCCTCGCGGCGGTAAGAGTCAGCGGGTTGTGAGAGCGCCGATAGATACCCAATCCGCGGGACTTTTGTTGGCTGCTGCGCGGCGGCGGAAGAAAGAGTAAGCAGAAGAACAGTAGGCAGTAGGCAGACAACAATCCTTCTAATCATTGTTTTCCTTCCTCTTATGCTGCCAACTGCTTTCTGCTCGCTGCTGGCTGTCATTTTATGACTCCGTCCGCTCGCATCGATGATCCGAGAGGATGCCGCGTTTATCTCCTGCTGTAGAGCGCTTTGACAAAGCCGCTCTCTTCGATTCTCTTGAGAAAGCTCATGTCGTAAAACTCTTCGGCTGCGGCGGTCGCCGCCTTGGGTTGTCTGGCGGCAAGGAACTGCAGGACGGAGCGCACCCCGTTCGGGGTGGCGTAGGGGATCTGCGGGTAGATCTCGACGTAGTAATCGTATCCCTCCTCGGCCCTGGCCCGGTCATTCATCTTGAGGTATTTCATGATCACGCTGACACTCTTTTCTCTTTGTGTCTTCATGAAATGGATCGATTCCACATACGCTTTGAGAAAATTTTCGACCGTCGCCGGATGGCTTTTGACGTAGGATCCCGTGGCTGCGATGGAGCTGCCGGCAAATTCGATATCGAGCCTGCGCAGATCGGCCAATTCGCGGAGTCCCAACCGCTTGGCCATGCCGCCGAATGGAGGCGAGAGGAGCGTTGCGGAGACAGCGCCCCTTTGAAGCGCGGTTAGCCTGCCCTGTTGGCTCTCAGCCACAGAGATAAAGATGACGTCTTTGTCAGGCTCCAGTCCCCACTTTTGCAGAGCCAGGCGCAGGGCGCTGTCTGCGGATGCGCCCGGCCGCGTGCCAGTGACAGTTTTGCCCTTGAGGTCTTCCACCTTGTGGATATCAGGAGAAGCAAAGAGGACGTAGTCAAGCCTGTTCGATTGGACGGCCAGCAT
>Ga0209342_10005632_pt1 | contig 12776 bp, 6 predicted proteins | sample RifCSP16_2_FD_184023 | JGI IMG/M metagenome (GOLD analysis project Ga0209342, IMG submission 184023) | Soil microbial communities from Rifle, Colorado - Rifle CSP2_sed 16_2 (SPAdes) (version 2) | ecosystem: Environmental > Terrestrial > Deep subsurface > Rock core/Sediment | place: Rifle... | reverse complement strand
AAGACAATGACCCAGAGCCCGACCGCCATCACCGCTAGCGACGCGGCTCCGAAGATTTCCCAGAGACCGCGCTCCGTGAGCAGGCGCGCGTTCAACACTTTGCTTCCCCCGGAGAGCAGACGTGCGCTCCCGTGGGGATCCGTCCCGCTCCGCCAGTCGTAGATCTCGTTCATCGCGTGCGTGACGAAACCCTGGACTTCCGTCCCGAGGAAGAGGGCCGCCAGGAACAGGAAGGGGTCGAACCGCCCGGTCTCGAAGAACGCGACCGCGGTGCCGACATGGACGGCGGTGAACGACCACAGGAGGACAGGGATCATCCGGAACTCGAGGAAGATCCCGGCGAGGCGCGGATGGCGCACGAGGTGGGAAGACGGCCTGGGATTAAGGACTCTGGGGCGCCCCCGTCCCGGGCCTTCTGGGTGGGGCTGGGCTTCTAGGCTATCGTGGGCTCTCCTGAGACGCGTCCCCGCCGGCTTCCGGAGGCGCGCCCTCCGGGGCGGAGCCGGGCGACTCCGTCGCGGTCGACTTGCGGCGCCGGGCCAACGCCAGGAGGATCAGCACGACCGCCATCACCACGAGCGCGAGGAGCAGGTAGGGCAGGACCGAGGCAGCCCCGGGCGGAGGCGCGGCCACGACGACGGTCCAACCTCGCGTCACTGTGACCTGCCCGTCGAAGACGGTCAGGGTGACATCGTGAGTCCCCGCCGTGGCGGTGTAGTCGAAGGTCGCGGCCCTGCCGACCTCGACTCCGTCGACCGTCCAGGTGTAGGTGAGCGGGTCCGAGTCAGGGTCCGTCGCGTTCACCGAGAAGGAAAGCACCTGCCTCTCGTTCGCCTGCAGCGTTCCCTCGGGGGGGGCGACCAAGAGAACCGGGGGGCTGTTCGGGGAGACCACGACCACGGACTGCGAGGCCGTGGCGGTGGCCCCTTCCTCGTCCGTGACGGTCACGTTGACAACGTAGGTGCCCGCGGCGGACCAGGAGTGGGTGACGTAAGCCTGGAGGAGATCTCCGCTTCCGCTCCCGTCCCCGAAGGTGAAGTTGTAGGCGACAATGGAGTCGTCAAGATCGAGGGAACCGTTCGCCGTCACGACGGCCTGCATGCCGATCAGCACCGGGCTCGGGAGGACGCCCAGCATGGCGGACGGGGGCGCGTTCGTAACAGTGACGCCCACCGAGTCGGTGTTCGTCCCTCCGTCCCCGTCGTCGACTACCAGGTTGAAAGTCAGGGTTCCAGAAAGGAGCGCAGTGAAGGACGGCGTGGAGGTCGTCGCGTTGATAAGGCTGACAGGGGACCCGGCCACCTGGGTCCAGGAGAACGCCAGCGGATCGGAGTCCGCGTCCGTGGAGGCGGAGCCGTTCAACGTGACGAGCGTCCCCTTGGGAACCTGCTGGCCCGGGCCGGCTTCGGCGGTTGGCGCGCGGTTCACGGCGGTGATGCTCACGGAGTCGTTCGCAGAAGAGAACCCATCGCTGACAGTCAGCAGGAACGCGTAGACGCCACTTTGGGACGCCGTGAACGTGGGCGTGGCGGTCGTCTCCCCGACGAGCGTGACCGATGGCCCGCCCGACTGCGTCCACTGGAACATGGGCATCCCGCCTTCCGGGTCGTACGAGGCGGTCCCATCCAGAGTGACTGCCGAGGTCTTGAAGACGGTCTGGTCCGGGCCCGCGTCGGCGACCGGGGGGACATTGGCGGCAGGAGGTTGGATTCCGAGGAGGGACCAGGAGTTCCAGAGCGACCCCGCAGTCACGGTCCAGTTCACCCAACGGTCCCGCCGGTAGGCCTCGACATTGTTCCGGTAGTAGAGGACCTCGTAGGGTCGGTCCTGACCCAGGATCATCTGAGCGTCGAAAATCAGGGTCTGCCGCGCGTCGCGGTCCAATTCCTGCCTCGAGGCCTCGATGATGGTGTCGAACGCGGAGTTGTTGTAGCCGGGATAGTTCTGCCCGATCGGCCAGTTGCTGCTGTGGAAGAAACTGTCCATGTATCCGGGATCCGTGCCCCCAATCCGCCACCCCAGGATGTAGTGGTCGAAGTCGCCCGCATCGATGAGGGACACGAGCGTGCTGAAGGGGAGCGGCCTCGCCTCCACGTTGAGCCCGATCGATCGCATCATGCTGGCGATCATCTCCCCGGCGGTGGCCCGCACGGGATCGTACGTGGCATTCGGCGTCAGGATCTCGGCGAGCGCGTTCCCGATTACCGGGAGGTTCCGGCAGCCGGACGTGTTCCCACTGTCGCACGGACCCGGCGGATCGGGGCCCCATCCATTGGCGTCCAAGATGGAGGCCGCAAGGGCCGGATTGAACGGGGGCTTGGGCACGGCATCGTTGTACCAGAACGTGTTGGCGGGCGAGACCACGTTGTGCCCGACCGTCCCCGCACCCTGGAGCAGGTTCTGGACGATGTCGTTCTTGTCCGCTAAATGGGAGACCGCCTGGCGGTACGGGGACCCGATGTCGGAACCGGACGTGTCGTTCCCATAGGGGAGGCGCCGCAGATTGTAGCCCATGTAGAAGAAGCCCGGCTCGGGATTCCCTTCCAGGTAGATTCTCGGGTCCGCTTGGAGGGCGGGGAAGTACTGGGGAAGGATCGAGTCGCGGTAGAGGTCGATGGAGTCGTTCAGGAGGGCCTGGACCCCCATGTCCATCGGGGCGTGGACGGTGAAGTTGATCCCGTCGGCGGTCGGGAGGTGGATGTAACTCGACAAGAACGGGTCAACGACACGGTTGCTGTCCTTCGCGTCATAGCCGACGAAATACTCCGGATACGCCGCCACGCGGACGAAGGAGCCGGGGAGCCACGTATCGAACTCGAACGGCCCCATGCCGATCACGTCGGCGTCCGTGGGGGACCAGGACTCGGCCACGCCGTATTGGTACGCGGTGCATCCGGGCAGGTCCAGGGCGCCGAGGGGCACCCCCTGGCCCCGTTTCGCATGCCCCAGGGGGTAGACGAGGCAACCGAAGTCCGCATGGAGGTTCGTCGCCGTAGGGGGATCCCCCCGTTGACCGGTCTTCGTCCACACGTGTTCGGGCCAGAGGCCGACGCCGAGCGTGGCCTCGTAGAACGCGTAGTACGGCTCGTTCAGGTTGAACCGGAGGGAGGCGCGGAGGCTTGCGTTGGACCCGACAAAAGGCGGATCCTCCCAGTCCGAACTGCCCGTGTTCACCAGCGTGATGTTCAGCTGTCGGTTGCCATCTTCGTACTGAGAGTTCGTCCCGGCAACGAACAGGACGCGGAGGTCATCGTTGAACCGCGCGTTCTGCGCCCACAGGTGGTACGTGGCGAGGAGGTCGATCACGTCGGCCTGGACGCCGTCATGGAAGTAGACCCCGTTGAAGTCGTAGAACGCGGTCACGTTCAGGGCGCACCCGTTGCTGAAGTCGCAGGGGTTCCCCTGCCAGTCCGGGTCCGCGCGGTAGAACGTCCCGTATTCGCTCCGCTCGAACGTGCCGTCCCCGTCGGAGTCCACCCCCTTGATGATGTACGGGACGATGTCACGCGTGGTGGGGTGCAGCTTGAGGACGCCGTCGTAGACCTGATAGAGGACATCCGAGGTCGGGACGGTGTTGGCCACGGCCGGGAGCGGGTTGCGCGACGTCATCTCCGTGGGTTCCCCGACGCGGAGGGTCAGGGGGGTGTCCTGGACCTGCGGGGGCTCCGGAGGACCGGCGTCGGTGACCCGGGGGACGAACACCCCCGCGAGGAACAGCCCGAGGACCAACGCGCCCAGACAGGAGTTCCTCACTTCTCCCCCGACCCACATGCCCACCGCATCGGAGGACCGTTCTTTAGCCTTGCGCGGGGTCGATCCATGGGGTCCAGCGCACAGAATTGGACCATGACAAGTTTTACCATGAGAATCAAGGGCAAGGTTTTATCTGGGTGGAGAGACATAAGAGTGGTTTGCCAAAAGGAAACGACTCGCGTGTACCGCGGTCATGCGTCCGGACGTGCTCGAAAGGGCACGGACGGTGTGTGACGGGGCGGGAAGCGCGGGTCGTTGACTATGGCCCCCTCCCCGGGTTCCCCTGCGGGGGAACCTCCCCTCTCCGTTCTCAAAGCCCGAGATGCTCGCGGAGCACGTCCTCGAGGTTTGGGTGCCCGATCTCATCCAGCTCATAGCGCACGCGCACGATCGGCTTGTTCACCTTCACGATCCGCCGGAGATCCACCGGCGTCCCGCTGAGCACGAGGTCGCAGTCGGCGGCGTTGATCGTCTCCTCGAGCTCCTTCACCTGCTTGCCGCCGTAGCCCATGGCGGGGAGGATCCGCTTCAGGCGCGGGTACTTCACGTACACCTTCTTGATGCTCCCGACGGCGAGCGGCTCCGCATCGACAATCTCCTTCGCGTCGAAGCGCCGCGCCGCGATCGTCGCCGCCCCGTATTCCATGTCCCCGTGGGTGAGCGTCGGCCCGTCCTCGACGACCAGGACCCGCTTCCCCTTGATCGGCTCCGGGTCGATCACGCTCACGGGGGACGCCGCCTCGATGATCACCGCCTCCGGGTTCACCGACTCGACGTTCCGTTTCACCGACTCGATGTCCTCGGGCTTTGCGGAGTCGATCTTGTTGACCACGACGACGTCCGCCATCCGGAGGTTCGTCTCGCCGGGATGGTAGGTGATCTCGTCCCCCGGGCGCAGGGGGTCGACGACGACGATGTGGAGGTCCGGGCGGTAGAACGGGGTGTCGTTGTTCCCGCCGTCCCAGAGGATCACGTCGGCCTCCTTCTCCGCCTCGCGGAGGATGCGCTCGTAGTCGATCCCGGCGAACACGACGATCCCACGGTCGATGTGGGGCTCGTACTCCTCGCGCTCCTCGATCGTGCACTCGTGCCTGTCCAGGTCCTGATGCGTGGCGAAGCGCTGGACCGTTTGGTTCTCGAGGATCCCGTAGGGCATCGGGTGGCGGACGACCACGACCTTCTTCCCATGATCCAAGAGGATCTTCGCGACACGGCGGGTCGTCTGCGACTTCCCCGCACCGGTGCGAACGGCGCATACCGCCACGACCGGCCGGTCCGCCTTGAGCGTCGTGCGCCCGGTGCCGAGGAGGATGAAGTCCGCGCCGAGGGCGTTCGCCTGCGAGGCCTTGTGCATGACCTCCTCGTGGGAGACGTCGGAGTAGGCGAAGACGACACGCTCCACGCCCTGCTTCCGAATGAGCTCCGGGAGCTCCTCCTCCGGGTGGATGGGGATCCCTTTCGGGTAGAGACGCCCGGCGAGGGAGGCCGGGTACACGCGCCCCCCGATCCCGGGGATCTGCGTGGCGGTGAAGGCGACGATGTCCAGGTCCTCGCGCTCCCGGTAGAGGACGTTGAAGTTGTGGAAGTCCCGGCCCGCCGCCCCCATGATGATGACCTTGCGGCGCTCGACCACGGGCTGCCCTACCGGAGAGGCCGTCTAATAGCTTTCTCACGCGCGCCCTCGAAGTCCCCCGACCTCGGCAAGACCGTTCCACGAAAGCCTTTCCTACCCCCCACCCTTCCCCGCTCCGTGGGACGGGAGGCGCCGAAGTACCGGATCCCCAGCGACGAGGTCGTCCTCCAGGCGCTGCGCCGGGTGACCGACACGAAGCGCCAGGTGACCTCGCAGCGGCACCTCCGACGCCTCGTGGCCAAAGAGCTCCGCGGGGAGGAGAACTACGTCATCGGGGAGCGCCGGCTCCGCCTCCTCGCCATCCAGAGCGGGAATCTCGCGCTCCAGACCCTGTGCCGGGACTCGGGGGTGGTTCGGACCCTGCGGCGGTGTCCCGTGTGCGGCGAGAAGACGAAACGCCTGCGGAACATGACCGTGTTTGGCGGGACGGTGACGCTGGGCTACCGGTGCGACCGGTGCGGGTACTGGACCGGCCTGAAGATCCGCATCCCGACCCGGTACATCTTCACGAGGAAGTAGGCCTCGGGGCGTCCGCAGACAACCTTTATGGGCCGGCGGACATCGCGGGGGTCGATGCACCAGGCCCCTTCCTTCGATGTCCTCGGGCTCGACGCGGTCCTCCTTCGCGCGGTCCGTACCGCCGGATACACCACGCCCACGCCCATCCAGGCGGCCGCCATCCCCGCCATCCTCTCGGGCCGCGACGTCATCGGCACGGCCCAGACGGGTTCGGGGAAGACCGCCGCGTTCCTGCTGCCCATCCTCCACCGGCTCCTCCGCGCGAGCACGGGTCGCACCCGGGTCCTGGTCCTCTCGCCCACGCGAGAGCTCGCCGCCCAGATCGAACAGGCGCTGCGCGACTTCGCGAAGGGGACGAGGGTCCGCGGGGTGGCGGTCTACGGCGGCGTCGGCATGATGCCCCAGGTGGACGCCCTGCGCCGGGGCGTCGACGTCGTCGTCGCGACGCCGGGCCGGCTCCTCGACCACATGGAGCGCCGGAACGTGGACTTCCGCGACCTGCAGGTCCTCGTCCTCGACGAGGCCGACCGGATGCTCGACATGGGCTTCCTCCCCGACGTGCGCCGCATCGTGAACACGCTCCCCCGAGTCCGACAGACGCTCCTCTTCTCCGCGACGATGCCGCCGCCCATCGCGGACCTCTCGCGGTCCCTCATGCACGACCCCGTGCGCCTCGCCGTCTCCCCGCCCGACCGCCCGCCCGCCACCATACGCCACGAGGTCTATCCCGTCCCACAGCACCTCAAGACCTCCCTCCTGCTCCGACTCGTCGGCCGGGAGGACATGCTGTCCGTGCTCGTCTTCGTCCGGACGAAGCGCCGTGCGGACCGCGTGGCCCATCAGGTCGCGCAGGGCGGGTTCCGGGTCGGCCGCATCCACGGGGACCGGAGCCAGGCCCAGCGGGAGCAGGCGCTGGCGGGGTTCCGCAGCGGCCGCGACCAGATCCTGATCGCCACGGACGTCGCCGCCCGGGGCATCGACGTGGCGGGGATCACCCATGTGATCAACTACGACGTGCCGATGGTGCCCACGGACTACATCCACCGCGTCGGGAGGACGGCCCGGGCCGACGCCCAGGGGGAGGCGATCACCCTCATGGCCGGGGAGGAAGGGCACGACTTCCACGCGATCGAGAAGCTCCTGGGCGAGCCCATCCCCATCGTGACCCTCCCCGACTTCGACTACCGCGCTGCCCCGCCGCCGAAGGCGCCGGCCGGTCGGAGCCGCGCGCCCTTCGGAGGGCGGGGACGACCCCCTCCGCGCGGGGGCCGTGACCGAGGCCGCGAGTCGCGCCCCTACTACGGGCGGCGTTGAGCCTTCCTTACGGGGCGGCAGCCTTCGGCTCCGCCCCCCGGTCGCGCCTCTGGACTTCGGCCCAGGGGTCGCGGAGGGTGACCGTCCGGTTCAGCACGAGGTGGTCCTCGGTGGTGTCGGAGTCCACGCAGAAGTACCCGAGCCGCTCGAACTGGAACCGGTCGAACGCCTTCAGCTCCCGCACCGCGGGCTCGACCTTGCAGGAGGGGAGTACCTCCAGGGACCGGGGGTTCGTGAGGCCCCGGAAGTCCCCGGGTTGGGCAAGGGGGTCCGGCACGGTGAAGAGCTTGTCGTAGAGGCGGACCTCGGCGTCCACGGCGTGCGCCGCAGAGACCCAGTGCAGAGTGGACTTCACCTTCCGCCCGTCCTGGGCGTCGCCGCCGCGCGTCTGCGGGTCAACCGTGCACCGGAGCTCGACGACCTCCCCGTGCCGCTTGACGGCCTCGCGACACGTGATGAGGAAGGCGTTCCGCAGGCGCACCTCGCGGCCCGGGGCGAGGCGGTAGTACTTCGGCGGGGGGTCCTCCAGGAAGTCGTCGCGCTCGACGAAGAGCTCGCCCGTGAACGGGACCTTCCGTGTCCCCGCCGCCGGGTCCTCCGGGTTGTTCGCCACCTCGAACGCCTCCGTGCCGCCCTCGTAGTTCTCGAGCACCACCTTGAGCGGGCGCAGCACCCCCATGAAGCGCGGGGAGGTCCGGTTCAGGTCCTCCCGGACGACATGCTCCAGGAACTCGAAGTCCACCACGCTGTGGACCTTGGCCACGCCAATCCGTTGGCAGAAGCTGCGGACGGCGGCAGGGGAGTAGCCCCGGCGCCGCATCCCACGGATCGTCGGGAGGCGGGGGTCGTCCCAGCCGCGGACGTGGCCGCCCTCCACGAGCTGGAGGAGCAGGCGCTTGCTCATCACCGTGTACGTGAGGTTGAGTCGGGCGAACTCGATCTGCTGCGGGTGGTAGGCGCCGAGGGCGTCGAGGTACCAGTCGTAGAGCGGCCGGTGGTCCTCGAACTCGAGTGTGCAGATGGAATGGGTGATCCCCTCGAACGAGTCCTCGAGGCCGTGCGCCCAGTCGTAGGTGGGGTAGAGGCACCAAGCGTCGCCGGTGTTGTGGTGCTCCGCATGGAGGATGCGGTACATCACCGGGTCGCGGAGGTTCAGGTTCGGGTGGGCCATGTCGATCTTCGCGCGGAGGACCCGGGCCCCGTCGGGGAACTCGCCCGCCCGCATGCGCTCGAGGAGCGCGAGGTTCTCCTCGATCGAGCGGCCCCGGTGTGGGCTGTTCCTCCCGGGCGTCGTGAGCGTGCCCCGGTGCTCCGTGATCTCCGCGGCGGAGAGGTCGTCCACGTACGCCTTCCCGGCCTTCACGAGCTGGACCGCATGCTCGTACATCCGCTCGAAATAGGATGACGCGAAGAAGAGGCGATCGCCCCAGTCGAACCCGAGCCACTTCACATCCTCGGTGATCGCGCGGACGTACGCCTCCTCCTCCTTGAGGGGGTTCGTGTCGTCGAACCGGAGGTTGCAGAGGCCCCCGAAATTCTCCGCGATCCCGAAATTCAGGCAGATCGACTTGGCGTGCCCGATGTGAAGGAAGCCGTTCGGCTCCGGCGGGAACCGCGTGTGCACCCGGCCGCCGAAGCGCCCCGTCCGGTTGTCCTCGTCGATGATCCTCCGGATGAAGTCGCGGGCGGGCTCCTCGGACGCCATGGGAGACAGCCCCGGCCGGATTCGAACCGACGCTAAGAGATCCAGAGTCTCTGATGCTACCGCTACACCACGGGGCTACGGCCCAGCGAAGGCCGCAGGCGTAAAAGGGTTTTCCCCCCAAAACCCCGTGCGCGCGGGCTCCGGCTCCGAGGCCGCGAGTACTTCGGAGCCTATGGAGGTCACGGGGGAGGGAGGTAGCCCCGGGCAGATTCGAACTGCCGTCGCGAGGTCCAGAGCCTCGAATCATTGACCGCTAGACCACGGGGCTATGCGGGGCGCTGATGCGGGCGCGTCTAAAGACCCTTCGGCGAGGGGGGAACCGCCCCCTGTGAGGGGATTGGCTTGACCAACTGGTTACTAACCAGGAGGTTATAGGACCGACGAATCAATTGGCGAAGATTACGATCGCGTCTACGCTCACGTGGACCCAGTAACCGCTCCCGGGTCCCATCATGTCCGCCAGGGAAAGCCGGCGGAGGTTAAACGGCGGGTTCGGCGCGAAGCCCTCCACGGTCTGAACGCTCGCCCCGGTGAGGACGTCGCCCACGGACCGCGAAGCCAGGCCCGGGTAGCCGATGAAGTTCCAGCCGGTCTCCAAGGCCACCGCGGTGCTGGCGGGGACCAGGCCCGCCAGGGTCCACCACGCGTCCGCCGTCGTCTCCACCCAGAGGGCCATGGTCCGGTCCACGGTGAGCAGGTCTGCCCAGGGCTTCTGCTGGTCGTTGGACCGCCAGTTCCTCCCTTGGCCAGCGGGGTTGACGAAGGTGCGCGCGCGGGTCCAGGGCAGGGTCTGAAGCACCGTGTCGATCCCCCAATCGGCCTGTTCCAAGGGCACGGAGATCAAGTCGGAGCCGGCGGAGATGAACCGGGTGTACTTCCCCGCCTGCTCGGCCGCGGGCGTCCATCGCCCGCTGACGGACTCGATCGCGCGGACTTGGTAGAAGCGGTGGGCCGTGTCCCCCACGCCGGCCCCGGAGTCCATGTAGCTCGAAGTCCCCGCAGGAACGCTTGCCAGGAGGGTGTAGGTGGTCCCCGTGTCATCGTAAGGTGCCCCGGCCCAAACCTCGTAGCCTGACACGTCGTTCTCGTTCCCGCCATCGTCGGGAGACAGCTGCCAGCTGACCTGGATGTCCGAGAGACCGGCCCCGGCAAGCGTCGCGGGGAGCGTGACGGGCGCCAGGGGCGGGAGGTCGATGGACCCTCCGTTTCCGCAATCGGAATATCTGCTCGCGAAGTCCGTCCCGCTGTTCGTGTCCGTCACGTTGGTGGGGAAGCGCTGGAGGGTCCGGTCCGCCATCGAGAGCGTGGCGTCCGTCAGGAGAGTGTTGGAGGCTTCCCAGTAGTGCGTCCCGCCCACCGTCTGGTTCCACTCCACGCGGTCGATGACGACGTCGAACCCGCCGAACGCGGTCCCGCCGGGATTCTCCCATACGAGCTCGATGTCGTCCCCGGTCGCGTTCAAGACCGTGGCCGCCAGGAGGTCGACGAAAACATCGCCATTCGGAGGCACGGTGCCCGAGAGCGAAGTCTGCCAGTCTAGGTAGACCGTCGCGCCGACCCCGTCCTTCTTCAGATAGTAGTCCGCAAGGTCCACGGGAGCGCTCGTCGGATTGGACACCCAGGCCGATTGTGATCCGGGGGGGGTCGGGCGCAGGGTGATGCAGGAGATCTTCAGGAGAGCGGCCTGGCTTGCGGCCTCCGTGAGATCGAGGTTCGTGACGGCCCCGACATTCCAGGCTTGGTTGGCGGTGAAAACGCGCCCCAGGGTCGTCATGTCGCCGTGGGAGAACAGGACATTGTCCGACACGTCCGCGCCCTCCTTGACGGTGATCGTGTTCGGATTGGAGCTGTTCGTGTACCAGTTCCCGAACACATCGAGGTCATAGGCTCCGCCCATGCCGTCCACAAACGTGTCGTTGGAATGCTCGACGCCATCCACCCAAGCCGAGAGCGGGGAACCGTATGGAAGCGGAACGACGAAGGAGTCGCGGGCGACCCCCCAGAAGTTGTGCGGGGGCGGGGGCGCGGCGGTGACCGAGGGCTGGAGGCCCGCCAAAGCGAGGGCGAAGACGAATCCCGCAACCGCCAAGGCAGCGACCCGCTTCTTCATCACCGCCACGAGGACCCTCCCTACGCGAGGCAGGCCCCCTATCGCCCTTCGCCACTTAACTTTTGATGTTCGAACCTGCGAAAACCGATTCAGGCGGCGGCTTCGCGGAGCCGGGCGACGACCCAGGCTTTCTCCAGGATGGCCAGGAAGGGGGCCGCGCGCGGGCCTTGCTCCTGCCCGAGGAGCACGAGGTACAGGGCGCGGAAGAACCGGGGCGTGGGCACGGGCAGGGCGCCGGACTTCGTGAGGGACACCATGGCCTCCTTGATGGCCGCCTCGTTCCACGCGATCCCGTCCGCCTTCCCCGCGAACGCCCGGAGCGCGGCGCGATCGCCCTCGTCAAGCCGTACGGTGACCCGGTCTTCCAGTCGCTCGAGCAAGGCCACCTGGTTCTCCGGAGAGTGAGTGGTCACCCAGGCGCGCGACAGGCGCAGGCGGAGCCCGAGCTCCTCGCGCTCGGCGGCGGTGAGATCACGCTCGAGCATCCCCGTGTCGCGCATACGCCTCTCGACCCAGGCGACGGTGCCCTCCCGGGGAGCGATCTGGGACAGGTAGGCGGCGTGGCGGTAGCGCAGGACCCACGCCAACGCCGGCGACCCCGCCCGCTGGGCAATCTCCCAGGCGCGCGCCTGGTGGGACTCGTCGTCCGAGGCGGGCTTCCCGTGGAAGAGGGCGTTGGCGGCGTCGTATTGATCGAAGTAGACATCCACCTTCGCGAGGTCGAGGACCAGGCGCCGCGAGAGCGGCGCATAGGCGAAGAGGAAACGGAGCACCTCCGGCGTTCCCACCTGGAGCCAGGCGCCGGGTCCGAAGCCCTCGAAGTCCGACGAGCCCATGTCCCCCTCGACCCCATCCTTGACGTAGCCCACCCACTCGTACGGGATCCCGAACGGCGGATCGAAACCCATGATGGTCCGAGCGATCTCCTTGCACGAGTCCCGGCTGCCCCCGGGGGTGGCGTGGTCCTTCCCGAACGGCTCGACATCGACGCGAAGGACCTTCCACAGCGCCGGCCACTCCAAGCGCCAGTTCAGCTTCCCCAACTCGATGGAGGACTTCCCGCCATGCCCGCACTCGCATTCGTACTCGACGAGATCCCCGTCGAAGCCAAGGGCTTTAGCGGCCCCGATCCGCTGACAGGAGTCGCAGCGCGGCTCGAAGGGGATCCAGCCCTCGGGGTAGGGCTTCCGCTCGCGGTACTTGTTCACCACGGCCCGGACCTCTTCCTTCTTGCCCGCGACCTCCCGGACGAGGGCCTTCATGGCGGGGAGCCGGTAGACCTCCGTCGTGGAGACGACCTGGATCCCGGGGGCGAACATGTCCAGGTTCCCGCCAAAGTCCTCCCAGTAGTGGTCCACCCAGTTGCGGTGCTTCCCGCAGGGGTCCGGCACGTCCTCGAGACGCCACCCGGTGTACTTCGCGCCATTGCCGTCGCGGAACTGCGCGACCTGGTGGTCCGAGGCCTTCCACTGGTCCTGCGTGTAGCACACGACCTTCTGGTCGACCGCGACGCCCGCCTGGCGCAACGCGGTCGCGAGGAAGTGGCTCAGCGAGATCTCCCCGCGCAGGCGGCCGACGTGCTGCAGCCCGCTCACGGAGAGGCCGGCGGAGATGACCGCCCGCGGTTTCCCCTCAAAATGCCCCTGCACCTTCGGGAGGAGCTCGTCGAACCAGTGCACGGCCTCGGATTCGGGGGGTCCTAAATAAGGCTGCCCTCGGGGAGATCTAACATGCCCAGAGCT
>Ga0209342_10005631_pt1 | contig 12777 bp, 11 predicted proteins | sample RifCSP16_2_FD_184023 | JGI IMG/M metagenome (GOLD analysis project Ga0209342, IMG submission 184023) | Soil microbial communities from Rifle, Colorado - Rifle CSP2_sed 16_2 (SPAdes) (version 2) | ecosystem: Environmental > Terrestrial > Deep subsurface > Rock core/Sediment | place: Rifle... | reverse complement strand
ACCGACATTCGCATTTGCAATAAACGTGCCGTCTATGGCATGCATCCATAGAAATCAGTAGCTTAGAATTGCAAATGCGAATGTCGGTCGGTCGCCACACATGAATCTGTAACCTGCCCCGACATATTCGCTCTTCGGCGTAAGCGAATCAGGGCTCAAAGAACGTTCCAAAGATCAGCACCGCTCAGCCACCCCCGGCGATGCCCTGCCCCACCCCAATGCACATCGTGCACAGCGCGTAGCGCCCCCTGATCAGCTCGAGCTGATTGATCGCAGTACTAGGAGCGGCCCGTGCTGTTCGAGGTTCGATGTAGTCATTTGCGCACGGCAGCGTTCGCCGCGTCGAGCTCCGCGGCGACGAGCTCGAGCACCTCCCCCGAGAACGCCAGCGAAACATGTCCGATGCCCGCAAGAGGCACGTTGCGCGCCGCCGGGTGCACGCTGCTCGTCTGCGGCGCGACGAAGTTGTCCTGGTAGCTGAAGATCGAGGTGAACGGGACGGCGAAGCTCTGTGCCTCGGACCGCGCGAGCGCGTCGAGCCAAGGCGATCCCGGCTCCATCTGGCGCGCGTTGGCGCCGGCACCCAGGTACGCGTGAACGCTGCCGTGATGCGGCCCGCCTAGGGTCACCAGCCGCGCGACCTTCGCCGCGCCGTGGTCGCGCAGATACGCACGCGCGACGAGCCCGCCCATGCTGTGCGTGACCAGCACGACCTGCTGCGCCCCGGTGGAGGCGAGGAACTCATCGATCCGCGCCGCGAGCGGCTCGACCAGGCTGTCGATCGCGCCATACACCGGTTCGAGGGTCACCGCCCAGACCGTCTCGCCCCGCGCCTCGAGCGCGCGGCGAAACACCCACCAGACCCCGCGGTTGGAGACATAGCCGTGCACGAGCAGCATCGGAAGCCGCCTGCCGCCCGCGTGCGGCGGTTGCCCGTCGCCCATGAAAACGCGAACGAACGGCTGCAGCGCGGTGTAGCCGGCTATCCACACTGCCGCTTCCCTGAGCGCGTGCGGGAGCAAGGCGAAGACGCTCCGCCGGAACTCGGGTGGCGTTGGGCTGCGATTCCGCCACGCGAGCGCGTAGGTCACCAGGATGAATGCGACGCGCCAACCGAGGGCGATCGCCACCACAACGCCAACGGCGGCAGCCAACCCCCAGCCGTGGGACACACACAACCACGCGCCAAGCGCGACGTACACGCCGACCTCGCCGCCCAGGATGAGGCGCAGCCGGCGCGCGAGCGTTTCCTGCGTCGGCGCCGCCACGTCAGCCGCTCGGCGGCGCCGCCTTGCCCGTCAGGTCGGCCGCAAGCGCGGACGCATTGCGCGCCGTCAGCGCGTAGATCGAGAGCTGCGGATTCACCCCGAGACTCGTCGGGAACACCGACCCGTCGTGCACCGAAACGTTCGCGAGCTGGAAATGCCGCCCGCCGGCGCCCACGACGCCCCGCTGCGGCGAGTCCGCCATGCCGCAACCGCCCATCACGTGGGCCGAGACGACGCGCGTGAGCAGCGGTTCGAGCGGCAGCGCCTCGATCCCGGCTCGCGCCTCGGCCCACGACGAATAGGGTTGCGCCCGCTCGTGGACAGGCAGGACTTGCTTCGCGCCCGCGGCGAACTGGATTTCCGCCATCGCGAGCAACGCGCGCCGCACCGCCTCCCAGACCACCGGCGTCAGGCCATAGCCGAGGACCGGCGAGCCGTCGTCGCGCAGGCCCACGGCGCCGCCGTGGCTCTCCGGATGAAAGCCGTCGCGAAGCAGCGCGATCAGCACCTGCGCGTGCGGGAACGCCTCCATCAGCGCCGCATGCCGCTCGCCGAACCCCTGGAGCGTCATGCCGAACAGCACCGGATGCAGCGGCGGCGCCTCCAGCTTGAAGCCGATCGGCCCGTCGATCGGGCCCCGCTCGAGAAAGTGATCGGAGAAGATCGTCTGCGGCGCGCCGGCATGCCCGTCGACCCGCTGCGGCATCACCGCGGCGGAGATCACGGTGGGATGCAGGAAGGTGCGGCGCCCGAGCGTCCGATGAGGATCCGGCGCGCGGCTGCGGATCAGCACCGCCGGCGAGCCGATTGCCCCCGCAGCAAGTACATAGTGCTTCGCGCGGACCCGGACCTGCTTCCCGGTCGCGTGCACGCCCCGCGGATCGAGCGCGGCGCAAACCAGCTCCGTCGCCCGCCCCCCCTGCAGGCGGAGCCGATCGACCCGCGCGCCGCACACCAGCCGCGCGCCGCGCGCGAGCGCCGCCGGGATGGTCGTGACGAGCATCGACTGCTTTGCGTTCGTCGGGCAGCCCATGCCGCAGTAGCCGATGTTCCAGCAGTCCTTCACGTTGCGGCGGATCGCGCCGGTGGCAATCCCGAGCTTCGCCGCGCCGCGCGCGAGCAACGCATTGTTCTCGTTCGCCGGCACCGTCCAGGGGCCGATCGCGAGCCGCTGCTCCATGCGCTCGAACCATGGCGTGAGCTCACCCGCGGTCAGCACGCTCAGCCCGAATCGGTCGCGCCAGAACGCGAGCGTGGCTTCCGGCACGCGGAAGCTCGACGTCCAGTTGACCGTGGTCGAGCCGCCGACGCAGCGGCCCTGGAGGATGGTGATCGCCTTGTCGAGCGTCTTGCGCGCCGCCGACTCCTGGTAGAGCTGGGGATAGGCCTCGGCCTCGAGCATGTGAAAGTCGCTCGAACTCCGCAGCGGCCCCTCCTCGACCATCACGACGTCGAGGCCCGCCGCGGTCAGGGTCTCCGCGGTGACCCCGCCGCCGGCGCCCGTCCCCACGACCGCGACATCGGCGTCCAGCACCAGATCGCGCTCGAGTCGGGACGCGTCAGTGACCTTCCACCCGGCGGCGAGACCGTCGCGGATCGGGTCGCGGATCACTTCACCTCCGGCGGACCCGCGTAGCCGATCGCCGGCCAGCTGTCGGGCCGCGCGTACCAGGCGGCGAGCACCAGATCGTGCAGCGCGTGGTAGCCCTGTTGCAGCAGCGCCCAGCGGCTGAACTGCCAGCGCTCGAGAAAGGCGGCGACTTCCTCGCGGGACGCTTCCGGCCAGGGCGACGCGACGCCCGCGATCCACCGGCGCCCGGGCCACGACCCCAGCAGCGCCAGCAGCTGCAGGACCTCGCGCTGCAGGTGCGGCGGCAGACCGGCGACGGCGCGGTCCACGCTGCCGACCAAAGCGTCGCGCCGCTCTGGAACCGCGCCGGCGAGCAGCGCCGGGGCGATCGCGGCCAGCACGGCGCGATCCTCCGCGCCCAGGACCGTCAGCGGCTCCGCGCCGCTCGCGGCGCGATACACGCGATCCGCTGGCTGGCTCCGCGCAATCCCGGCCGCCGTGAGCGCGAGCGCGCCGGCGACGCCGTACCTCAGGAACTGCCGGCGGGTCGGCATCAGCGGAGCAGGAAGTCGACCAACCGCTCGAAGCGCTTGCCGTAGGGCGGCTTGAAGAGACCCATCGTGCTGAGACGCGACTGGCGGAACACCGCCTTCCGCTTCGAGAACGCTTCGAACCCCTCACGGCCGTGGTACTCGCCCATCCCGCTCGGTCCGACACCGCCGAACGGCAGGCTCTCCTGGGCGATGTGGAGGATCGTGTCGTTGATCGTCACGCCGCCGGCGACGGTCCCGGTCAGGACCCGGTCGATCCGCCGCGCGTCGCGGTCGAAGCAATAGAGCGCCAGCGGACGCGGGCGTTCGTTGACGTAGGCGAGCGCGTCGTCCAGCGCCTCGTAAGGCACGATCGGAAGGATCGGGCCGAAGATCTCCTCGCGCATCAGGCGGCAGTCGCCCGGCGCTCCGAGCACGATCGTCGGCGGGAAGCGCCGCGTCGTTGCATCCGGTGACGCGTTCGGTGCGAGCGCGACGATCTCCGCCCCCCGCGCCCGCGCTTCGTCCAGATACCCCGCGAGCCGGGCGAAGTGCCGATCGTTCACGATCGCGGTGTAGTCCGGCGAGCGCAGCGGATCCGGATAGCACTCGGCGACGGTGCGCCGCGCCGCGTCGACGAACTCGCGGATGCGTCCCGCCGGGACGAGCGCGTAGTCCGGCGCGATGCACGTCTGGCCGGCGTTCATGCACTTGCCGATGAGAATCCGTTCCGCCGCTTCGGCGATCGGGTAGTCCGGACCGACGATCGCCGGCGACTTCCCGCCGAGCTCCAGCGTGACCGGGGTCAGGTTCTCGGCTGCAGCGCGCATGACTGCGCGCCCGACGCCGGTCGATCCGGTGAACAGCAGGCGGTCGAACGGCAGCGCCGCGAACGCGCGCGCGACCTCCGCGTCGCCGTTCACGACCCGGACCTCGTCCGCGGCGAAGCGGCTCCGGACGAGCGCGTCGAACAGCGCGCCGGTCGACGGCGCGAACTCGGACATCTTGACGAGCGCCCGGTTGCCCGCGGCCAACGCGCCGACGAGCGGGCCGACGGCGAGGTAGATCGGGTAGTTCCACGGCACGATGATCCCGGCCACGCCGATCGGCTGGGAGATCACTTCCGCCCGGCCGGGCTGGAACCACAGTGACACCGCACGGCGCTGCGGCTTCATCCAGCGGCGGAGATGGCGGCGCGCGTGTTTCACCGCCTCCAGGCTCGGAAAAATCTCCAGCAGGCGCGTCTCGTGGTGCGAGCGGTGCCCGAAGTCGCGGGCGATCGCCGCCGCGATGGCCTCGACGTTCTCGCGCAGGAGCCGCTCGAGCCCGCCCAGGCGACGGTCGCGCGTTGCGGCGTCGGGGAACGGCGACCGGGCGAACGCTTCGCGTTGGGCGTCGAACGCGCTCCGGAGGGGATCGGGCTCCGAGGGGAGCCGTTGCGGCGCGGCTGCGGACATGCGAATGCTCAGGACGGGTGCGCCCCGAGTGGCGACCCATTCTAACCCCCGGTCGCGGCGCAAACCCTAGAGCGGCCCCTCTAATCGAGGCCGGTCACGTTCCTATAATCGCCGGCGATGGACACACCCGTCCCCGGGAAGGCCGACGCCGTGCGGCGGCTGCGCGAGCACCTCGCCGACGTGCGCGAGCTGCGGGCGGCGGCCCGTGTTGCGCCGGCGTTGGCGCGCGACCGGCGCGCACTCCGCGAGTGGCAAGCCGCGCGGCTCGCGCGCACCCACCGCGATCTCCTCGACAGCCCGCGCTACGGTGCGGCCGCGGCGTTCTTCCTGTCCGATCTCTACGGCACGAAGGACTTCGCAGCCCGCGACGAGGGCATCGCGCGGATCCTGCCGATGCTCGCGCGCGTGCTGCCGGCCACCGCGCTCGACGCGATCGCGCTGGCCGTCGAGCTCGACGCGCTGTCCGAGCGGCTGGACCTTGCAGTGGTGCGCCACCTCCGCAGCGGCCAGCCGGAAGGCCCGCTCGTGATCGCCGAGGCGAGCTACGCCGAAGCCTTCCGCGCGACCGCAGCGCGGAGCGAGCGCGAGCGGCAGATCGCGCTGGTCGTCCGGATCGGCACCGAGCTCGACCGGCTCGCCCGCAAGCGTCTCGTCGCCGGTGCGATCGCGATGATGGAAGCTCCCGCCCGCGCGGCGGGTTTCGCGGTGCTGCGTGATTTCCTCGCGCGCGGGTTCCGGACGTTTCGCGGGATGCGCGGCGCCGACGAATTTCTGGCGACGATCGCGGCGCGCGAGACGCGGATCATCGCGCAGCTCTACGACGGCGCATCACGGCCGTTCGCGCCTGGCCCATAGGACTAGGCCAATTGGCCTAGGCGCCGGCACTTCCGGATCGCGAATGGCGTCCAGGAGTTCCTGATTTTGCCTTTTGTTTTAGCAGGTTAGAGCAGGCGTCGCGGCGACGCGCGGCGGTATGCACGACCCCTGCGTAGGGATATCAAGGACAACGGCATGATTGAGTCGGCGCGCGCGTCTCACTATATTGAACACCGTCAGGTTCATCGCGTGGCAACGTCGCCGAGGTCGCGTTGTCGGCGCGCTGGTGGTCAGCCAGCAAGGCCCGTTACCTCCGAGAGCGCTGGTCATCGCGCTCTTCCTCCCTGTTGACGGCCCTACGGGCCGTCTTTTTTTGCCCACGTCACGGCGTTGCTCCCTTCGGCAGCGTCTCGACGTCCGGGACCGCCCAGTAGAGGAACAGCTCGCGTCGGCCGCTCGCGGGAATCGTGAACGTCCGCGTCTGCGCCTTGCCGCCGTACGTCGTCTGCAGCTCGTACTTCCCGGGCGCCAGGCGCGCGAGCAGAAACGGCCCGGCGAGCTCGGTCTCGAACACGACGCGACCGGCAGCGTCGCGCACCACCACCTCGGCGCCGGCGAGATATGCACCCGACTTCTCGGCGGCGGTGAGGACCCGCAGGTTGTAGTCCGGGAGCAGCATCAGCATGTCGACGCGCTCATCCTCGCCGATCCCGCCGCTCACCCAGCGTGCATCGTCGCCGCCTCTGACCTCGAGCGCGTAGACCGGACCGGCGGCCGCAATCACGGCCGCGGCGAACAGTGCCCATGCGATCGTCCTCATGGCAGCAACTTACCGGGGCTCCTGCGCGAAATCTTGATCGGGATCAAGCACCCCGCGCCGTATCGCGAAAGAATGATGGCGGTCTTGCTCGATCGTCGCGCCGTGCCCTGGAACGAATCGTACTACCCGCGCTCGATGAATCGCCTGTCGCCCGCAGTGCGCGCGAAGGCGATCGAGATCGCCAACGCGCTGCTCGAATCGGGCCGCGAGGAAGGCAGCGCGATCCGCATCGGGATCGCCAAGGCGAAGGTATGGGCGGTGCACCACGGCGTTCTTCCAGACCAGGGGGCGCCCCGCCGGCCGAGGTCCTGACCGCTCAGCCCCGTGCCCGCCGCTGCGCCCGCGCTCGCTTGGGCGCGGCCTGCGTCGGCGCCGGGGCGGGTGCGTCCGGATCCTCGATCAGGCCCGGCAGCTTCCCGCCGCGCGCGGCGGCGATCTCGCCCCGGTCCTCGCGCAGCTCCGGCGGGATCCAGGGCAGACCGACCGCCGCGAACACCGAAGCCTCGGTGTCCCCCGCCACCCGCTTCTCGCCGCGGAACACCCCGTACTCGTTGAGCTTCAGCCCGCGCGCCTGCGCGAGCCGCCGGACGGCGATGTTGTGCGCCTTCGAACCGGTGAAGTAGTGGAGCGCCGCGCCGAAGCTCTCCGGCGGCACGACCCGGAGGTCGACCTGGAGGCCGCAGGCCAGGATCACGCTGGCGCGCGTGTCGCCGGCCGCGGTGACCTCCTTCACCTCCGGATAGGCCGTGAAACGCCTGATCACCTCCGCCGACTGCCCGGCGGTCACGAGCACGTCGACGTCGCCCACGGTGTCCCGGTGTCGGCGGTAGCTCCCGGCGAGCACCACTTCATCGACCCCCTTGGTCCGGCGCAAGTAATCGGCAAGCGGCTCGGCGTACCGGGCCGCGGTCGCGAGCGGGAAACGCCGCTTCTTCGAGAGCTGCGCTGCGACCGCCTCGAGGACCCGCGCTTCCGTCTTCTCGCCGAAGCCCGCGAGCTCGCGCAGCCGTCCTCGCTCCGCCGCCTTCGCGAGGTCCTGGAGGCTCTTGATCTTCAGCCCTCGGTAGAGCGCTGCGACACGCTTCGGCCCGAGCCCCGGAATCCGCATCAGATCGGTGATGCCGGCCGGATAACGCTTGCGCAGCCGCTCGACGAGACCGCAGGTGCCGGTGGCCGCGATCTCGCGGATCTTCCCGGCCAGGTCCTCGCCGATCCCGGGCAGCTTGGGCAGCTCGCGCCCGGCCGCCACCTCGCCCGCGAGATCGAGCGCAAGGTTCTCCACGATCCGCGTGGCGTTGCGGTAGGCGCGGACGCGGAACGGGTTTTCATTGCCGAGCTCGAGCAGATCGGCGATTCTCTCGAAGACCTTTGCGATGTCCGCGTTGCGGACCGGCATCACGCCCCCTCGTCAATGGCGGAAGTGTCGCGCGGGCGTGGCGGGGACCTGTTGATGTAGTTCAAGCGATCCTGGAAATTCCCCCGCTCGTCTCCTCGCTCGCGGCCCCTTTGGGCGACGGGGCCTGGTCGAGCGCGCGCTGCGCGGCGTCGTCGACCGTCTCCAGCCACTCGAACTTCAGCCGCTCGCGCGCGCCCTCCGGCACGTCCACCAAATCCTTCCTGTTCCGCGCCGGGAGCATCACCGTCGCGATGCCGCTGCGCATCGCCGCGAGCACCTTCTCCTTGATGCCACCCACCGGCAGGACGAGGCCGCGGAGCGAGATCTCGCCGGTCATCGCGGTGTCATTCCGCACCGGCCGTCCCGTGAGGAGCGAGGTAAGCGCCGTGAACATCGCGACGCCCGCGCTCGGCCCGTCCTTCGGGATCGCGCCCGCGGGCACGTGGACATGGATGTCGCTCTTCTCCAGCATCGCCGCGTCGATGCCCAGCGCCCCGGCACGCGACTTGACGAGCGTCAACGCGGCCTGCGCGCTCTCTTTCATGACCTCGCCGAGCTGGCCGGTCAGGATCAGCTTGCCGCTGCCCGGGGTCCGGCTCGCCTCGACGAACAGAATGTCGCCGCCGACCGGCGTCCACGCGAGCCCGGTCGCAACGCCCGCGACGCTGGTCCGCTGGGCGACCTCGGACTCGAACTTCGCCGGCCCGAGGATCTCCGCGAGCAGGGGCACGTCGATCCGCACCGGCACCGACGCGCCTTCGGCGATCCGCACCGCCGCGTGGCGCAGCACCGCGCCGATCTCGCGCTCCAGGTTGCGCACGCCCGCCTCGCGCGTGTAGTCGCGGATGATCGCCGCGAGCACCGCGTCGCCGATCTGCACCTGATCCGCCTTCAGGCCGTTCGCCTCGAGCTGGCGCTTGACGAGATAGCGCTTCGCGATCTCGAGCTTCTCCTCCTCGGTGTACCCGGGGAGGTGGATGATCTCCATCCGGTCGCGCAACGGGCCCGGGATCGAGTCGAGCACGTTGGCGGTGGTGATGAAGACCACCTTCGACAGGTCGAACGGCACGCCGAGGTAGTTGTCGCGGAAGCTGTTGTTCTGCTCGGGGTCGAGCACCTCGAGCAGCGCCGCGCTCGGGTCGCCGTGGAATCCCTGGCCGAGCTTGTCCACCTCGTCGAGCATCATCACGCAGTCGCGCGTGCCGGCCTTCTTGATCGCCTGGATGATGTTCCCCGGCAGCGCGCCGATGTAGGTCCGCCGATGACCGCGCATCTCGGCCTCGTCGTGCACGCCGCCGAGCGACACGCGCACGAACTTCCGGCCGAGCGCGCGCGCGATCGACTGCCCGAGCGAGGTCTTGCCCACTCCGGGCGGTCCGACGAAGCACAGGATCGGCGAGCGCCCTTCGGGGGCGAGCTTGCGCACCGCCAGGAACTCGATGATCCGCCGCTTCACCTTCTCGAGGCCGTAGTGGTCCTCGTCGAGGATCCGGCGCGCCTGCCCCATGTCGAGCACCGGGGGCTTCTCCGCCTTCCACGGCAGCTCGACGAGCCAGTCGAGATAGGTGCGCGCCATCGAGTACTCGGTGGAGGAGTCCGGCATGCGCTCCAGCCGCTTCAGCTCCTTCTTCGCATGCGCCTGCACCTCCTCCGGCATGCCGGCGGCCTCGATCGCCTTCGCGAGCTCCGCGAGCTCGGCGGCGGTGCTCTCGCCCTCGCCGAGCTCCTTCTGGATCTGGCGCATCTGCTCGCGCAGCACGTACTCGCGCTGGCGCTCGTCCATCGTCGCCTTGGTCTTGCCCTCGATCTCGCGCGAGAGCTTCAGCACCTCGATGCGGTGCGAGAGCAGCTCGAGCACGCGGTCGACGCGCGCCGTGATGTCGACGATCTCGAGCACCGACTGCTTCTCGGGCGCCTTGAGGTCCATGAACCCGGCGATCATGTCCGCGAGCTGCCCGGCCGAGGTGAAGCCCTGCACCCCCTGCACGAGCTCCGGCGGCGTCTGCGGCAGGAGCTGCAGCGCCTCGAGCGCGCGCTCGCGGAGCTGATGGAGCCGCGCCTCCATCTCCTTCCCCTCCTCGACCTCGGTGGGGAAGCGGATGACCCGCGCCACCAGGAACGGGTAGCCGTCGAGGAACTCGAGCACGCGGAACCGCCCCTCGCCCTGGGAGACGACGTGGTGCGAGCCGTCGGGCGTGGTGATGTAGCGCAGGATCTGCGCGACGGTGCCGATCGGGTACAGATCTTCCGGCCGCGGGGAGTCGACGTCGGCCTGGCGCTGGAGCAGCAGCCCGATCGGGCGGTCGCCCTTCACCGCCGCCTGCGCCGCCGCGACCGAGCTCTCGCGGCCGATCGCGACCGGCAGGATCATCCCGGGGAAGAGCACGAGGTTGCGCACCGGCAGGACGATCAGCGCGTCCTCGGGAATGGCGAGCGCCGGCGGCCCGGCGCGGGCCGGGAGCGTCGTCGTCACTTCCTCGGCTTCGATCGCCGCGGGTTGATTGCGCTCGAGATCCATTTCTTCCACCTTTCGCAACTCACGCGATCCGGCGCAGGCCGATCACGAGGCAGCCCTGGTCGAGCTGCTGCGCGATCAGGTCGTAGCGCCCGGTCGGCAACGCCACGCGGCGCTCGAACCGGCCGTGCGGGAGCTCCAGCCGGCGGATCGTCGTGGTGTGCGCCACCGGCGGGAGGCTGCGCTCGCCGCGCACCACGAGCTCCGTGCCCTCGAGCGCGACCTCCACCTGGCCCGCCGGCACCCCCGGCAGGGCATAGAAGAACCACACCTCGTCCTGGGACTCGAACACGTCCACCGGCGGTTCCCAGCGCGGCGCCGCGGTCGAGCGGACGCTGATCTCGAAGAACCGCCGCTGGAGGCGGCTCGCCTCGTCGAGCATCTCCAGGGCATCCGCCCACATCCACCGGTTCTTCGGGTCGCGCGATTGCATGGGGGTCCTCGGGTACGATCTAGACTCGGCCCCTCGGCCGGGACGGGCCCTCCGACGATAGATGGTTCTTGCCGGGCGAGCAATCAAGCCCTGTCTCGCGATGACGAAAAAACTCGCGGTCGCCCGGTTGCCGTTCCGGAGCGCCAAACCCTGAGCGCTAATCGAGCTTCGCGCCCGAGATGCGCACGACCTCCGTGCAGCGTGGAATTGTGCCGACAACCGTAACATTCTGTTGCAAACGAGGAAACTTTTGACAAACCGCCCGGAGGCCGGGCCGGTACGATCCACGGCGCCGCTTCACAACCCGTACCACGCGTGCTCCGCAGTCTCCTCGCCGCTTCCATCCTCTGCGCCCTCGCCGCCGGCGTCGCCAATGCCGCGGTCCGGATGGAGCAGGTCTACCCGGCCAGGGCCGCGGCGAACCCGACCGAGCGCGCGATCCTCTTCTCCGGCGAGGATCGCCAGACGATCGACCACTTCTTCCGCCGTCAGAGCACCCAAAACGGCGGCAACGGCGGCAAGGCCCGCCGCGATCCGTTGCTCATCCGCGAGCGCGTGCCGCAGGGCGTTCCGACCCGGCCCCTGCCCTACGCGCTGGACCACCGGCTCCCGCCGCTGCCGCCCGGCTACGCGCGCCTGATTCTCGGGCGCGACGTGCTGCTGGTCGAGCGTCGCTCGCAGACCATTCTCGACATCGTGCGCGAGGTGGTGCGCTAGCCGGGTCCTTCGGGCCAGGCTCACGTGGTGAGCCTGCGCCTGCCCCATCCTTCGCTCCATCCGGATCCGAGGGAGCGGCGGCATGGGGGCGTTCTTCGAAGGCACGCAGGACTTCTTCACCGAGGAGTCCTCCGGGGACCCGCACGAGCGGCTCCGGCGGCCGCCTCGATCGGCCGAGGCGCTGGTCGAAGCGCTGAAGCGCGATCACCGCGCGCGCATCGTCGGCGAAGTCGTCACGCCGGCCCGCGAAGCTCGCTACGCGCCGCTCCCCGAAGCGCTGGACCCCCGCCTGCGGGTCGCACTCGAGGCGCGGGGCATCCGGCAACTCTACAGCCATCAACATGAGGCGTGGCGTCATGTCGCCGCCGGCCACGATACGGTGGTCGTCACGCCGACCGCCTCCGGCAAGACGCTCTGCTACAACCTCCCCGTCCTCGACGCCGCCCTGAAGCGCGGCGTGAAAGCCCTGTATCTCTTTCCAACCAAGGCGCTCTCCCAGGATCAGGTCAACGAGATCCTAGAGCTGAACGCCGCGGGGCAGCTCGGCATCCGCGCCTACACGTTCGACGGGGACACGCCGGGCGATGCCCGCCGCGCCGTGCGCACCCACGGTGACATCGTGGTCTCCAATCCCGACATGCTCCACCAGGCGATCCTGCCGCATCACACCAAGTGGGCGCAGTTCTTCGAAGGCCTGCGCTTCGTGGTGATCGACGAGCTGCACACTTACCGCGGCGTGTTCGGATCGCACGTCGCCAACCTCGTCCGGCGCCTGCGGCGGGTCTGCCGGTTCTACGGCTCGAGCCCCCTCTTCATCACCTGCTCCGCGACGATCGCCAATCCCGCCGAGCTCGCCGCAAGGCTCCTCGGCGGCCCGGTCCGGGCGGTCACCGAGTCCGGCGCGCCACAAGGACGAAAGCATCTGCTCGTCTGGAACCCGCCGGTGCTGAACGCCGACCTCGGCATCCGCGCCTCGGCCCGCTCGCAGTCGACCCGCATCGCGCGGCTCGCGGTGAGGCTCGGGCTGAAGACGATCGTCTTCGCCAACTCCCGGCTCGAGGTCGAGGTGCTGACCAAGTACCTGAAGGACGTCTTCGACCGCGATCCGCGCCAGCCCGCTCGCGTCGCCGCCTATCGCGGCGGCTATCTGCCGACCGCGCGGCGCGACCAGGAAGCGAAGCTGCGCGCCGGGCGGCTCGACTGCGTGGTGTCGACCTCGGCGCTCGAGCTCGGCATGGACATCGGGGCGCTCGAC
>Ga0209342_10005630_pt1 | contig 12779 bp, 18 predicted proteins | sample RifCSP16_2_FD_184023 | JGI IMG/M metagenome (GOLD analysis project Ga0209342, IMG submission 184023) | Soil microbial communities from Rifle, Colorado - Rifle CSP2_sed 16_2 (SPAdes) (version 2) | ecosystem: Environmental > Terrestrial > Deep subsurface > Rock core/Sediment | place: Rifle... | reverse complement strand
GTCGCGCAGGAAACGACACGGCTCTGACCGACGCCCTCCGGGGTTATGACGAAGCGTTGGGTCAGGTGATGGATCTGGTCGACGTTCTCCCCGTGGAGGATGGTGAGGGATCGATCGCCGGGCTCGAGGATCACCTCAGCCGACATCTTGAGGTTCTCGCCCGAGTGCAGGGCCAGGTGCCTCCCCATGCGGCCGAGGCGATCGGCGCGGCGATCGAACGGGCCGGCCAACGGCAGGAAGAAGCCGAGAGAATTCGGGGCGGGGGCGCAGGCCCGGACGACACCCCGCCGGGCCAGGTCGGCCGGACTCCACGTCCTCCGAAGGATGACCACCCCGGCCCGGACCGGCAGGAGCACCCCGGGAACGGCAACCGCGGCCAAGGCTCAGGGAATGAAAATCGGGGGCAGGGACCTCCCGAGACGCCCGGGTCGCCGTAGCATCCCCGAGTTCCCCCCAAAGAAGAACCTCACGAAGCAGGGATAGGCGCGACGTCCGAGCGCCGGCGATAGCCCCCACACCCGGGGGCGAGGCGGAAAGCCGCGCTTGCTGCTGTGGATTCCGGTGTGAGATGAAGACGGGCCGCCTCGGGGGCGAAGGAGGGCTGCGGAGTAGGGCCGCCCACACTCAGACCGCTGCGAGAATCAAGAGACCCATTCCGATCGCGAGGGTGCCAAGCGCCAGCCGCATCCATTCCTTATGGTGAAGATTCCAGTGAGAGAGGCGGCGGAGCGCCGGCCGGGCGACGGCCGCAGTAAGGATGATGGCCAGGGGAAGGACGAACACGGCGTTGTAGAGCACGAGGTAGCCGTATCCAGTCAGGGCTGAGGGTTGGAGAGCCAACAGGCTTAGGACGCCGAGGTACACCGCGCCGCTGCAAGGGACCGTGCACAAGCCAATGAAGACGCCGCCCAGTACAAGAGCCGGGACCGTGGCTTTCCTGGCCGCCCGGCGGGCGATCTCGGCCACGCGGGGTGGCGCTTGCAGCCTGGGCCCAAGATCGGGGAGGAAGTAGTCTTTGAGCATCCACAGGCCCAGCAACACAGCGGCCAAGCCGCCGAGGCGCGCCGGGAGATGCTGACGGCTGAAGAGATCAATCGTCTGCAAGATCCCCACGCCGAGAGCGAGGTAGGTCAGGAAGACGGCCCCGATGTATATAGAGCCGAGGCGTAGCATGCGGCCGCGGAGAGCTCGATGATCCACGGGCCCGGCGGGCAGTGAGGCGACCAGGCTGGTGATGAAGAGCAACAGGACGGTGAAGGCGCACGGATTGATCCCATCCAGAGCAGCGGCGGCCAGCACGGTGGGCAAGGTAATCGCCGGCAGGTAGGCGCTCATGGCCTCGCTCGGGGCGTTGGGATGAAACCACCCGGTCAGGGCAATGGCCCCCATCGCCAACACCCCCAGTGACGAAAGAACGATCACGCGGCGCGCGGCGGTCCGCTGCATGGCCTAGGCCTCTACGATCAAGCGCCCCTGCATGGAGGGGTTAGCGCGTCCGCCGCAGCAGATGTCGCAATAGAAGACATACTCGCCGGGTTGATCGGGGGTGAACGTGGCGTAGCGTGTTGCCTCGGGAGGGGCGACGATATTCACCCCAAGCTCGTCCACCGCCCACTGGTGTTGCCCGCCGCCGTCGGTGTGGTGGGAATTGTCGAGGCTGGTCAGGCGAATGGTGACGGGCTCACCGGAACGGAGGCGGATTTCCGGCGTATCAAAGCCGGTCATGTCCGCCGCGACGTCGATGACCGTGCCTGCGATGGGAGGGAGAGAGGGCCGGATGAATGCGGATCGGATCAGCGCGCCGGCCGACCCAAGCACGCCCGCCACAATCAGGATGTAGACGGCTCCTCGAATCCGCCTCTTTCGCAAGCGGGCTCGCTTCCGGGCTTCTCGGTTTGACATGCTGCCTCCTTACTATGCGCCGAATGTCAGACAACGTCGCCGCGCCAGCGATACCAGAGCCATCCGACGCCGGCGCCGACTGCGCCACCGAGGAGCCCCACCGCCCAATGGAGTGGGTGGGGCCGCGACCGGAGAGCTAGCTCCCCGACGAAGAGGTAGCCAGCGAGCCCGAGCCCTGCGATCCACATGTAGACAACCAGAGGCCAACCTTCCTCCCGTCGGCGATTGCGACCCTTCTTCGGTCTTCGTGTCTTGCCCATGCGCCTTCACCTCCAGGCCGGCTCGCGCGGCCGCATGTGCTCATTCGGAATAGAGTTCCCCAACCCAGCCTGCCCTCGGCGATTCGGACCCCTGAGAGAGGTGGCCGTTTCCTCCGGGGGGCCCCGCTTCAAATGGAAGGGATGAATTGCGGGATCCGGCCCGGACGGGTCGCGGAGGAGGGTCGTCCGAGGGGCGCATCTAGCTCGCGATTACGGCACGGTACTCGTGCCGCCCGTCGCCGCCCGCCCGGGCCACAGCATCGACGAGCTGGGCCGTCGAGGCGATTCGGGGATTGAAAGCCACAAGCGCCCTGCCCGAGGTGTGGTCGACCACGGCGTCCACAACGCCGTGGACCATCACCAGGCTATTGCGCACGCGAGCGGCGCAGTTGGGGCAGCCCATGCCGGTCACGACGAGCTGCGTGGAGATCGCCCCCTCTCGCTCCAGGGCCGAGGCTGTCCTGGTGAGCGGTTCGACGTGGCAATTCTCGTCCATATGAAATACCCTCCTAGTGGCATCCGCCCGAATGGCCGGCGTGGGCGTCGGCATCGTCGCCCGGGGCGCCCGCCGTCGGCCCGTTGTTCGCCGTGTGAGAACCATGGTTGCCATGCATGAAGAGATGGCTCAGGCCCATCAGTCCAAGCAGGGCGTAGCTAGCGGCCGTTCCTGCCGCCACTTTGAATACAACGACGGCAACGATCGCGGCTGCGGCGATGGCAAGAACAACCCAGAGGGCCCGGGGAATTCTCGGCCTGGGCTGGGCCTGGGGAATCGGTTTCATCTGCTCCATTGCCCGCCTCCTTCCTGATGCGTCGGCTTCGACATCGATCAGTGTAAGGCGTGGGAGGCGGAGATGGCAGGGCGATTCCGCCGGGCTGTGGGCTAGGCTGTTTGGCGGGGTTGGAATCAGACAACGGCCGCTAACCGACGGCGGCTGCGGCGACGTCCGGAGCTCGAAGAGGGGATGCGCAAGCTCGCCCTTGAAGAGTCCTGGGTTGAAGAGTAAGCTTCAGCCTGATGAAGAGCGCGGCTGGAGGCAGCAGGCAGTTCAGCGACGGCCGAGCGACACTGGCGTGGATCTCCGATCCCCGGCGCTGGTTCGCAGTCACGTCGCTCGTCGTGCTGCTCGGGTTGGTCTGGACTCTACGCTCGTCGGTCGCGGCCAGCGCCACAACCGGCGGGCTGACGCCGAGCCCGCGGGTTGGCTTCGCGGCGCCGGACTTCACGCTCGAACTCCTCGGAGGCGGGCAGGTGTCGCTGTCGGAGCTGCGCGGAAAGGCGGTCATCGTCAACCTCTGGGCATCCTGGTGCCCACCCTGTCGCGCCGAAATGCCCGCCCTGCAACAGGTCTACGAAGCGAATCACAGCCGCGGGCTGGAAATCCTGGCCGTCAACACCACCTACCAGGACACGGAGGCGGGCGCGGCCCAGTTCGTGCGCGAATTTGGCCTGACCTTTCCCATCCCTCTGGATCGCAGCGGGGCGGTCAGCCGGACCTATCTCTTGCGCGCGCTGCCAACCACGTTTTTCATCGACCGAGATGGCATCATCCGGAAAGTGGTCCTCGGAGGCCCGATGAGCGAGACAACCATCCAGACGGCCGTGGAAGAACTCCTCCGGGAAGATTGATGTTCCCTATCCTTCAGATCGGACCTCTGGCGCTACGTCTGCCCGGCCTGTTCCTCTTAATGGGCGTCTGGTTGGGGACCTCCTGGATCGACCGGGAGGCGCCGCGGCGCAAAGTCCCGGGCGCGGCGCTCAACAACCTCGTGTTCTACGGCCTGATCGCGGGCATCGTCGGTGCTCGACTCGTTTATGCCCTGCGTTACCTTTCGATCTACGCCGATGACCCCCTGAGCCTCTTCTCCCTGAACCCCAGCACTCTGGCACCCACCGAGGGGATCCTCATCGGGTTGATTGTTGTCCTGGTGTTAGGTCAACGCCGACATCTGCCGTTCTGGGCGGCTCTGGATGCACTCGCCCCTGGCCTGGCAGCTTTTTCAGCCTTCCTCGGATTGGCACACCTCTCCAGCGGCGACGCCTTTGGGGCACCGACATCCGTACCCTGGGCGATCGAACTGTGGGGAGCGACGAGGCACCCGACGCAGGCTTATGAGATTGTCCTGGCCGGCCTGGCGTTTCTCGGTGTGTGGCGGCTCGGGCGCGTGTTTGCCTTTCCGGGTTTCCTTTTTCTGGCTTGGCTCGCCATGGCTGCCGGAAGCCGGCTCTTCCTGGAAGCCTTTCGCGGCGACAGCGTCATCATCTTCGGGGCGCTGCGCGCGGCCCAGCTGGCGAGCCTGGTGATCGTGGCGGGGGCTATGGCGGGCCTTCATCTTCGGGCGAGGCAGGCCCTGGTGGAGGGAGAAACCGCCGGTCAGGTAAAGAAGACGATGTAAGCCACGAGGGCGCCCAGCGCCAGAATGAGAAGCAGCACGACCAACCCGACCGGGTTGCTGGCCATCATCATCATTCCCCCCATCATCCCGCCGGTCATCGTACCTCCGGTGAAGAGGACATCGACCAGCAGCCACAGCAGCACAACGCCCACGATAATCAGCAAGATCGTTCCGGGTTCCATAATCCCTCATTCACATATGGAGATCGGGGCCGGCCCCGCCGCCGGGTGCCTTCGCATGGAGCGCGGACGTTCGCGGTACATGCGAAACCGCTTTGGCCCGCCATCCGTGTGAACTCAAATCAGACGGATCAGAATGAACAGCAGAAGGGATGCCAATCCCAACCAACACAGCCAATACAATGCCTCCGCCAACCAGACGCGGGCACTTTCGTGAGTTTGAGGCTGGTTTCTCCAGGATAAGAGCTCCGCGTGCCTCGCCCCGGTTTGCCTCGGCCGGGGCGCCGTCAGCCCGGCTGGGCGACGATGAGCTTGAACATGCCGGCCATGGCTAGGTCTTCGACCGAACCGATCTTCAGCCCGGCGGCGCGGATATTCTCCAGCGTGCGCCGGTTGAGGTTCGCGCCGGTCAGGCGCACCGACAAGGGGGTGAGCAGGTCGGTGAGCGCTCCCAGGAACGGGTTTTCTGGCCGCATGTGCTCCAGGAGCAGGATTTGCCCACCTGGCCGAACGACGCGGCCCAGCTCGCGCAGGCCCAGTACCGCATCGGGCACCGAGCAGAAGACGCAGGTGGCCACGGCTGTCTCGAAGGAGCTGTCCGGGAGCTCCAGCGCCTGGACGTCGGCGAGGCGAAGGTCGGCGACCAGGCCCAGTTCGGCGGCGCGCTCTCGGGCGCGCTCCAGCATGCGAGGCGACAGGTCCGTCGCCGTAACCTCCACGTCGGCGGGCCAGTAAGGCATGTTCAGGCCCGTACCCACCCCAACTTCCAGCACTCGCGGCCCGTTCACCATGCCCCACAGCCGTTTGCGCCATGGGCGCTGCATTCCTTCCAGCATTCCCTGGCGGCGGTCATAGCTGGAAGCCTGGCGATCGTAGCGCGCCCGCGCCAGCGCCGTGGCTTGCTTGTCCACACGGCTTACGACCGAAGGCTGTTGAGCCTTCCTTGGGAGTATCGTGTCCATTGCCTGTTCTTCTCCCCACTTCGTGAATTGCCGTCGAACTGCTTCAAGACACCACTTCGCTCTGCCGTTTGACGAGCTTCCACGCGTGGATCCCTGCGCGCCATCAAGAAGGCGTAAGGCCTGCCGCCCATGCCGATCGCATTAGCCCGGACCGACGCCACCATGAAGGGCATCCGCCACCGCGCCTCCCCGGCTGCTTGCTGCCCGTCGCAGGTCGTCCACCCAGAGGTTGTAGATTGGCTCCACGACATCAGGCCATGCTTGATCTACTGCGCGGGCTCCACATAGAAGGTGAACTGGACATCGGCCTGGGAGTTGCCCTTGCCTACTTCGAGGCGCAGCCACCATGTCCCCACCTGAGGAAACTGCGCCTGGCCCATGAACATTCCGCTGCCGTCGTCCATCGGCTGCGCCTCGGAAGCGACGACCGGCTCATTACTCGCCTCCGTCCCGTACTCGAATCGGGCCCAATCGACATCCACCGGGCGGCGTCGGTCGTCGATCAGGGTGAAGCTCAGCCCCACCGTTCCCGTGGGCAAGGGGGGATTGGGGTCGGTTGAGAAGCGGACCGTCACCAGGCCGTATGGCTCGAGGTCGGCCACGGCCTCTCGGGCAGGGGCATTGGTGAGCGTTGCCTGCATTCCCATAAAGATCAGGACCAGTGTGAGCCCGGCGAAGAGGACATAGACGAGCCATACCGCACTGGCCTTTCGCTTGGTCTCTGCGGAAGGGGGCACCATGTCAGCGGACAACCTCCACCCGGAACGGGATCGGACCCATTTGGTCGGTATCGACAGGATACATCACAGATGGGCAGACGGGGAGAGCGATTTGGCGCGTCTGTCGATCGGGCTCGGGAGGCCGGGATCGCCGTGGACGTGCTAGGGGATCCCGCTCTCGGGCTCTTGCCGGCTCATCGGCGAACATGCCGGGCGCTGCGCTTTGACCTCACTCGACGACGAGCCTGCCGCACGGTCTTCCCAAACGCGTAGGGGTCCGCTCGCCCTGTCCAATTCGCCATGGACGGCTTCTACTTCGTGAGGTCTTTCGCCTAGTGGTGGTGCTGATGATCCATCGGATGGCCATACTTGTGTGGGTCGGCGTCGAATTTGCTGACGCAATCTTGCGAGCAGAAGTAGAAGGTTCGGCCGTCATGCTCGCGCTTCGCGAAGGCCTTTTCGGCTTCTATCTCCATTCCACAGACCGGATCTTTGACCTTCGTGGACAACCTCCTGACTCAAAGCCTCGGGGCGACTTCGGATGACCATGGGATCCTCGACAAAGCAGATCCCGGCACGGTGTGTCTGCCAGGCCATAGTTGCGCACCGCTCCCCCCCCCGCCTCCGCCCCTTTCAATCCTACCCCACATTCGACGCGGCTCGTTCAGCGGGAATCACCGTGCTCCATCCGAGCCGCCGGCGGATCTGACGTTGGAGTTCTAGGCTGGCGGGGGGCTCCCCGTGGACGAGGTAGACCTGTGATGGTGGCTGGGCGAACCCTCCCAGCCACCGGATCAGCTCATCCTGGTCGGCATGCCCGGAGAGGGCGTCGATGCGGGCGATCTGGGCGCGCACCGGGACATTCTGGCCATGGATCCGCAAACTCTTGGCCCCCTCCAGGAGGGCGCGGCCGCGCGTCCCCGCTGCCTGGTATCCGACGAAGAGCACGGTGTTGCGGGCATCCGGCAGGCGCCACTTCAGGTGATGCAGAATCCGCCCTCCGGTCAGCATCCCACTGGCCGAGAGGATCACCGCCGGCCCGGGCATCTGGTTCAATGCCTTCGAATCCGCCGTGTCTCGCACGAAGTGAGTCTCGCGGCAGCGCAGCGGGCAAGCGTCGTGATCCATGAGGAGATTCACATCGAGGTTGTGATCGTCACCGAACCGGCAGTAGATATGGCTGGCGTCAACCGCCATCGGGCTGTCAATGTAGACGGGAAGATCGGGCGCCAGGCCCTTGTCCTGGAGCTTGCGGATGTGGTAGAGCACTTGTTGCGTCCGCCCCACGGCAAAGGCGGGGATGAGCAGAACCCCTCTCGCTTCGGCGACGTCGTTCAGCACGCGGGTCAAGGCTTCATCGATGGATTGATCCGCGTGCCGACGATCTCCGTAGGTGGACTCGACGACCACGACGTCACCCTGTTCGACCACCTCGGGGGGCTTCATCAACTCGCTGTTGTAACGACCGAGGTCGCCGGAGAAGACCAGCCGGCGGCGGGAGGCCGAAGCCGCGAGGTTCACCTCGAGACTGGCCGAACCGAGCATATGCCCGGCGGGCCTCCAGCTGACCTCCGTGCCGTCGAGCGAGAGCGCTCGGTGGAATCCCACAGGCCGGAGGAGGCCCAGGGCCCGATCGGCGTCCTCCGTTGTATAGAGGGGCAGAGCCGGGCGGTGTCGGGTGTAACCCCGCTTGTTGGCGTAGGCCGCGTCTTGTTCCTGGAGGCGGGCCGAATCGGGCAGCACCAGTTCCAGCAGAGCGCATGTCGCCTCGGTTGCGAACACCGGCCCACGGAACCCCTGCGCCACGAGGCGTGGCAGGTAGCCAACGTGATCGATGTGGGCGTGGGTCAGAAGGATCGCGTCGAGCTTGTCGGGATCGAACGGCGGCGGCTCCCAGTTCTTGGCCTCCATTCTGCGCCCACCCTGAAAGAGGCCGCAGTCCACCTGGTAGCGGCGGCCGTCCGTCTCCAGCGCGAATCGAGATCCGGTTACGGTCCCCGCGGCGCCCAGGAACGTCAGGCGTGCCGGCACTTGGTTTCTCCTCGGTGTCCCCGGGCGCGATCTCTTGTCAGCCGCGTGGGTCTGGAGCTCATCGGCCCCGGCGTCCGAGGCGCGGCACGAACCTCGGCACTTGCTTTATGTACTCGCGATACTCGGGGAGGCGTTGGGTGAGGTCGTTCTCCTCGATCCTGGCCTGGACCATCAGCCAGGCCGCGCCCAGTGCGGCAGCCAAGAGGAATGTGGCCGTGGGGTGAAGGAGGGCCAGCCCGAGGATAAGGGCAAGAGACCCGGCGTAGATGGGATGTCGAACATAGGCGTACAAGCCGCCACGAACCAGAGGGTCTCGCATCGTCGGCCGGCCTGCCGGCGAGCCGATGTGGACGTGACCGACGGCAAAGACGAGCGCACCCGCAGCCACGAGGATCCACCCGACCACAGACATGAGCAGGTTGGTGGCGATGAGCCAAGGAGACGGGGATCGCCAGGCCCAGATCGCCCCAACGAACACCAAGGGCAGCCCCAAGACGTTGCGGAGGGCGAAGGTCAGGGCCTGGCCGCCAGCCTCCCCGAAACGGCGTGCATAAGCCGTGGTGAGCGCGCTCGCGCCGACGAGGAGGGAGCCTGCAACGAGCGGGACGAGAACCAGCAAGGTGACCGAAGTGAGAGACATGCAAGCCTCCATCCATTGGCTGACGCACCCCAACGGCTAGTGCGCACGCTGAGCGGCAACATGACGTTGGCCGTGGCCCCGGCCACCCGGATCACGATGGCCAGGCCGATCCTACCCTTGCTTTCGTGGCCACGGCCACGTAGAGCATCCCCGCCCAACAAGGCCTCACCTTCACGTCTCCGAAAGCGTGCAGGATGGCCTCAAGAGACCGATGAGATCCGTCCACCGTGCAGACTCGCATGAGCCGATGCGCCAGGCGGGCCTGCCAGCGGGGCCAGGACCCGGTGTCCATGCTCCGCATCTCCAGCGCCACGAACCGTCCCCCGGGGACGATGACCCGGGCGATCTCCGCTATCGCACGCTCGTACTCTGGAATGATGTTTAGCGCGAAGGCACATAAGGCTCTGTCGAAGGAGGCGTCGGGGAATGGCAGGTCGGCCGCGTCCGCTTCGCGCATTTCGACATTCTTCCACTTGTTCCGGAAGACTCGCTGCCGCGCGATTTCCAGCATGGCCGGGGTGAGATCCACGCCCACAACCTGGCCCGCCTCGCCGACCAGCTGCCGCAGGTGTGGGAAGTTCAAGCCAGTGCCGCAGGCGATCTCGATCACCCGGTCGCCGGGGCGCACGCCGAGGGCCAGCCGGGCTTGGCGCCGTTTGAGCATGCGCCAGGCGTGGGTGGCGTCGTAGCGCGGTGCCCAGGCCGTGAATGCCTTTCGGACTTCCCCAAGGGTGAACACGGAGCTCGTATTCTGTCTCGCTGCCTCCGAAGAACCTTCTCCGATTCGGATGCCATGTTCGGTGTCCATTGTCATGTTCGCCTCGGATCCATCCGCTCACGATCCTCGCCTATCGGCAACTCCGCCTCTGGCGGAGATGCCATGGGACCCTCAGAACCGCCCTCGGCGACCGTCGTGAACCGTCCTTCTGGCTTCCTTGGAGACGGCTGCTCACATGCGATGCTCTGTCGCCGGGGTCATCGCCGGGTCCGCTTCGCGCTCCTGTCGGCTGGCGAAGAAGTTATAGATGGGGACGAACAGGACGGCGGTCCCGAAACCGGCGATGAAGCTCTCGACCTGCCCGAGGAAGAACGCCCCCCAGCTGCCAAAGGTGAAGCCGGGGAGGACGAGCTGCCAGGCGTTCTGCATCACCCACCAGTTGGGGAAGAGCGCTCCGGCCAAGTTGTCGAGGGCAAAGACGGCCGCGGCGAAGAAGGCGAGGGTCCAGGCGATCGGGAGGAAGGGCAGGCGCTTCATGGGGCAACTCTCCTTTCTGCCAAGGCCGGCGGCGGCACGGCAGCCGATCGGTCGTTCTTGGATAGCTGGCCTTAGCCTAACCCACTCCAGGGCGGGAAGAAAAGCGCCAGAGAGCGCGCGTGGGTATACGCAGGCTGGCCCATGGGCGACTAGCATGTACGCCTTCCCGAACGGTCTATTGCACGTGTGACAAGACTGGTGAGAGGCCAAGCAAGACTGGCGGAGATGGAAATGAGGCCCATCGTGCAGACCCAGGGCGCTAGGCCTTCGCTTGCATCGGCGGGCAGGAGCCTGTCTGGCCGGCTCGCAGCCGCTCGAGGGGATTGCGGCACGCCCGCCCGAGGCGTTCTACGGCAAAGACCGCAAGAACTCAGCCAGGTCGGCGAGATCTCCGTCGCCCAGATCCCAGCGTGGCATATTCAGGCTGAGCGCAGTTCCATCCGGGTGTCGGCCCTCGACGACGGCTAGACGGAAGGCGTCGAGGTCATAATCTGCCATCGGCCCGTCATGCCCGCCCTCGGGCTGGGGCTCTTCGCTGGGACCATCGTCCATTTCTGCGGCCAGGGTCGACCAGCGGATGTCCGGGGCGTCCATGAGCAGCATGTGCATCACGTGGACGCCGCCGCGCCCATCGGCCTCATGACAGGAAACGCAGGCCAGGCCCCCGCCTCCCGTCATCATCCCTCCGCCCGGCGGACCGCCCCGGTAGTCGATGCGCCCGGTGCGCTCACTCACGGCGCTGAAGTAGATTCGCTCGCCGTTGCTCGCGGAGGTCCCTTCGTCGGATCGGGCGATCGACCGCCCGACAAGCCAGGGAAGCATGCCGCACGCCCCGATCACCACGGCGGCCAGCGGTCCGAGAAGGGTCGGAATCCAAGGACGGCGGCTCATCGCAAGTTTGGCCGCTTCTCGCGAGGTGCCACCAGCTGTCAGCCGCCGCGTGCTGCCCGTCGCAGGTCCTCCGCACGGAAGTTGTACGTCGGCCGCTCCCGCACGGTCCCGCAGGCGTAGGTCAGGCCGATGGCTCTGGCCACGTCGACGTCACCTTGCCCGTCGAGGAGCGCCTCTTCGGCATGCACCGCCTGGACCAGGCCAATGAAGAGAGTGTGGGAGCCCAGATCGATGGCAGACTCCACGGTGCACTCGATGTTGACCGGGCAATCGGCGAGCAGGGGCGTTCTCACCTTCAGTGCCGGCGTCAGACTCAGGCCGGCCATGCCGATCTTGTCTTCGTCACGGCCGCTCACCACCCCGAGGTAGTCACATAGGCTGGACTGTGCGGGCGTGGGGATGTTGACGACGAATTCACCGCACTGGCGGATCATGGCATGCGAATGGCGCGCCGGTCGCACTGAGACGGCCATGCGCGGCGGCTCGGCCGAGCAGGAGACAGCACGGTTGCAGGTCATGACGTTCGGCGTGTCAGCCCCGGTCGTGATCAACACGACGGGCACCGGATAGAGGGTGGTGTTGGGTTCCAGGATGCGTTTGGACACGATTGCTCCTTGGCGACCCATTGTCCATGGGCTGCGCCGAGGGAATAGGCACGTCCGCCAGGCGACCGCCCGATGATCACCTCTACGGGGATGGAGGTCGCCTAACGACCGGGTTCCACCCCAGGGACACAGAGTGTATCTCCGGCATGGGCGAGCGCAAGCGGCAGCGTCTGCAGGTGCCCGAACTCGTGGAGGTAGCTCAAGCGGAGCCGTTCGCCCTCGGGAAAGCCGGCCCGAAGGAACGTGTTGACCACCGGCGGGTGAGACAGCGTCACCCGGCCGACTCGCACCAGATGCCACAACCGATCTTCGACACCAAGCTCGGCGCGAAGGCCGTACCACGAACGGACGCGCAGCAAGTCTGGCTGACCCGCGGCCATAGCCCTCAGCCCTCGGAATACAGATATGCTCGGGTCAGTGGAAGGTGGACCTGCCCGCGATCGGGTTTGGCCAAGAGCGTTTGATTGACGCTGATCTGGCCCCGTTCGAATCCCAGGGCCGAGGCAGATAGGAACAGCCGCCAGGTGCGGTAGGTGATCTCATCCGAGGCCTGCAGGGAGTCTTCGCGCCGCGCCTCGAGTCGGCGGACCCACTGCCGCAGCGTCAAGGCATAGTGCTCGCGCAGGTTCTCGAAATCGTGCACTTCGAAGCCGGCCGCCTCCGCCGTCAAGTTGGCTTCGCTCACCGGAACGAGCTCGCCGTCGGGGAACACGTAGCGCTGAGAGAACGCGCCGGGTCCGAGAAGCCATACCTCGGTCCATCGCCTCCAGGCCGGGGCCTTCGAACCCAAAGGCCAGAGCCAAGAACGGCAAGCGCCGCCGAGAGCGACCGCCGCGGCGATGATCGTGTGCCGGCGCTGCCGGGGATCGCGCCAGCTCTTCGGCCAATCCGACGGCGGGTGCGTGAGGTACAAGGCAATCAAGAGGAGCAACCCGGCG
>Ga0209342_10005627_pt1 | contig 12785 bp, 13 predicted proteins | sample RifCSP16_2_FD_184023 | JGI IMG/M metagenome (GOLD analysis project Ga0209342, IMG submission 184023) | Soil microbial communities from Rifle, Colorado - Rifle CSP2_sed 16_2 (SPAdes) (version 2) | ecosystem: Environmental > Terrestrial > Deep subsurface > Rock core/Sediment | place: Rifle... | reverse complement strand
ACGACTACTGGGGGATCATGCGCGAGATGCGGAACTACCGGCTCGTCATCATCGGGATCGCTCTCGGATTGGCTCTCGTGTTCGGTGCTCTTGCACTGTTTGTCGCGCAGAGCCTCATCCTGCTCCTGCCGGTCGTACTGACCTTTTGGTTCATCTGGTTCATGCCCTGGTGGCGCCGACGGATCAGGCGGCGCGTACGCGAGCTCCCGAGTTGGCAGCTCACGCCGGAGTAGCGGCGCTGACTTCCCCCAAACGGCGAGAGGCCGTAGTGTTTGCGACGAGATAGTGAACTCGATAGGAGGAGGATCGGCATGAAGACGATCATCGTCGGATATGACGGCACCGAGGCATCGCAGCGGGCGCTCACTCGGGCAGCCGACTTCGCAGGGGCATTCGGATCGTCCGTTGTGGTGATGAGCGTCGCCCATGTGATGACGGCGACGGCACATGGCGGCGGCTCCGTCGACCCGACCGATCCGCCCGAGGAGCACCAGGCGCTGCTCGAGACGGCGCGCGCTGCGCTGGCCGAGCGGGGTGTGACCGCGGAGGCGCAGCTCGGGGTCGGCGACCCCGCCGAGGCGATTGTCGAGCTCGCGGAACAGCGCGGTGCGGACCTGATCATCGTGGGGACGCGAGAGCCGGGATTCTTCGAGCGGCTGCTCGGCCAGAGCGTGAGCGCTGCCGTTCATCGACACGCGCACTGCGACGTGCTCATCGTCCACTGACGAGGCACATCGCAGGATCATCACGCGCGCCTCGAGGCATGGGCGGGCTTGGGCGTGCGTGGTACGTTCCCTAGTGCCATAGCGTTGCGTTAGAGGCAATAACATGAGCATCCCAGCATCTGCCCGCTACGTCGTCATCGGGGCCGGCATTCACGGCCTCTCGACGGCGTACCACCTCGCGCAGGAGCTACGCACGCGGGGGGCGGGTACGGGACGTGACATCGTCGTCCTCGACAAAGCGACCCCCGGAGCCGGCGCGTCGGGGATCGCGTGCGGTGTCGTCCGCAACAACTACTTCCAGCCGGCGATGAGCGAGCTGATGCAGGCGTGCGTCGAGGTGTGGGAGTCCGACCCCGAGGCGTACGCGTACAACCCGGTTGGTTACATCGCCCTCGGCGCCGAGGTTCAGCAGTCCGACCTCACGGCGACCTACGAGCGGCAGGAGCGCATCGGCTACGACTCGGAGCTGATCGTCGGCGCGGCCGAGGTCGACGCGCACATGAAGGGACTCTTCCCCGACTGGCGCGCGCAGGGCGTGACGATCTGCCTCCACGAGCATCAGGGTGGATTCGCGTTCAACGTGGACTCGATCCTCGGGCTCCGCGACAAGTGCCTCGAGGAGGGCGTCTCGGTTATCTCTTACACCGAGGTCACAGGCTTCCGCTTTCGCGGGGCCGACTCGGTGACAGCCGTCGAGACGAGCAAGGGCGAGATCGAGGTCGGTGAGCAGGTCGTCATAGCTCCCGGCCCATGGGCGCCGCGGTTTTGGTCACTGCTCGGCCAGCCGGACACGATCGACATTCGGACGCCGTCGGGGGACGTCGTGCGCGACCGCCCGATGTGGACGTACTGGAACCTCCAAGAGGGCGAGATCGCGGTCGATCCGCTGATGTTCGCGACCGCGGACGGCGGCGCCCCGCCTGTGATCCACCTCGACACCGACGCGCCGCTCTACACGGACGACGGCGACCTGGTGACCGACGAGCTCTGGGGGATCTACTTCAAGCGCGACCGGCACGGCGTCCAGGGCGGAGCCTCACCACTCGTCGTGGACGGCGAAGTCGAGCTCGACCCGTACCCGTCGACGACGGACGTCGACCCGACGTTCCCCGACATGTGGTGCGCTGCGCTCTCGCACTCGATGAGCCGGTTCGAAGGATGTCGCGCTCAGTACAAGATGGCGCGTTCAGGCGGCGTCGGAGCGTTCACGGCCGACAACTTCCCGGTGTTCGACTACGTCAAGCCGAATGTCTACGCGATCCTCGACTCGAACCACGGCTACAAGATGATCGGCGTCGGGCGGGAGGTCGCGACGGTGCTCCTCGGCGACCACTCACCTCTGCTCTACCCGTTCCGGTTCGAGCGATTCGCGACGGGGGACCTCCACCCCGTCTCGAGCTCGCCGTATCCGTGGTCCTAGCGGGTTGATGGAAGTGTGAGCGCTGCGGCCGCGAAGCGGCCGCCTTTTAGGGATCTTCCCGCGACCGGGGTCCGCGCGAGCGGATTCCGGTCTTGCGCATTCAGTCGTCGAGGCCCAGTCGCCGCCCGAGCCAGGTCTTCGTCGTCGTTTGCACGCCGAGCGTCACGACGATCGCGAGCGCGACGGTCGTCACGATCAGCTCCGAGTCCGGCACGCCGAGGCCGACCATCACTCCCGCAAGGGCGGCAGCGACGACTCCGGTCTCGCGCGTCCAGGCGAGGAAGAAGATCTCCTCGCGGGTCCAGCGGCCGCGGCGGTCGGGTAGCAGGCAGAGGAGGACGGTCACGGGACGGGCCAGCAGGATGAGAGCAGCGACAACGATGAGAGCCGGCACGATGTTCTCCCATATGTCACCCCACGGCAGGTTCGCTCCGAGGGTTACGAACACGAGGATCACGACCACGTCCGTGACGGTTTCCACGAAGGCGCGCATGTCCCGCTCATGGTGCGAGTGCATGCCCAGGCGCAAGCGGTCCATGTTTCCGACGATCAGGCCTGCCAGAAAGGCCCCCAGATAGCCGCTGCCGCCGGCGGAGTCGATCGAGAAGTACCCGACCGCTACGACAGCGACGACCGCGATCGCAGCGGACTCGCGCCAGACACCCGCCCGCCGATCGGAGACGACGAGGGAGAGGAGGATTCCGAAGCCGACCCCGAGCGCTGTCGAGATGGCGAGCTCCTCCAGGAAATCGATCGGCGGTCCTGTGAGCGAGGCATCGCCGGTGAGGACAACCCCGGCGAACACGAGAGCGAGCACGGCTCCCGTGGCGTCGTTCAGCGCCGACTCGGCGATTGCGGTTTGCTCGATCTTCTGGCGGATCCCTATGCGGTCGAAGAGCGGAATGAGGATCGCCGGATCCGTCGGCGCAAGTACCGCGCCGATCAGGAGCCCGGTCGAATAGGGCACATCGAAAGCGACTGCCGCAACCGATCCGGCGACGAACGCGGTGATCAGCATCCCGGGAACCGCCAGGAGCCCGAGCCCCACGGCGACGCGACTGAGGATGCGCGTCGAGAGCTGAAGTCCTCCGTGAAAGAGGATGAAGGAGACCCCGAGGGTGAGGAGGATTTCGGCACCCATGGAGTCGAGGGGGACGTCAATGGCATCCGTGACCGACGGGCCGAGCAACACTCCGCCGAGGAGGAGGAACAGCATTCGGGGCGCGCGCACAGCGTCCGCGAGCAGCTGGCACACGAGCCCTGCGACCAGCATCGTCCCGAGAGTGAGGATGACGTCCTTGACGTCCATCGGACGATTCTGACCCGCTCGTGGGATGGTCGGCGTTCAGACCGTTCGCGCGCCTCCACTTGCGCGGTCGTCGGCGCTCATAGACGATCCCCCCGTGCTCATCTTTCTCTTGCTGGGCTTCGCGCCCTGGCTACTGCTGCTCACACTCGCGGTAGCGCTGTACTTGACCGTGATCGAGCTGCGAGAGATGGATCTCCACTACGCGTGGTGGATCTGGTGGATCCTCCTCGTCTTCATGACCCACTTCATCGGCTACCTGTTCCTGAGGGCCTACGCTGTCTACCGACGCTGGCACGCCCGAACCGGGTAACGGCCGGCCCCCGCCCGAGCCGATGCCGAGACGCGGGCTTCGGGATAGTACGCGCGGACGCGTCTTCCTTCTCGCCTTGGTACTCGTGGCGGCGCTCGCCTTCACGCGCACATGCGGTTCGCGTGATCAGAGGATCTCGCAAGACGAAGCGATCGCGATCGCCACGAAGAACGCCTCGTTCAAGCCCTGCGACCAGCAGAAGTGCGTCCTGATCCGCGCCGTCAATCAAGGAATCCCGGTGCGCCTCTTCTGGCTCGTCGGCCTGGCGCCGGCCATCGACGCGCAGGGGAACCCCGTTCGCGCAGAGAACTTCCTGATCGACATGGAGACGGGCGCGATCACCCGAGCCTAGATGCGCCGTGTGTCCGCTCCCTACACAGTCTCGATGGCAACGTCGGTAAGGGCGGACATGGAAACCGCGTGCCAGGCCTCATACGGTCCCCGCTGACGTCGACTGCGGTAGCTGACGCCCGAGGAGGGTGGAATGATCTCGTCGCTGATCCCGACCTGGCTCGCCCAATCTCCAACGATCGAGGAGCTCGAGTCCAAGGTTGCCCTCGATTCGCAGATCTTGACCGAGACGTTCTACTTCTGGACCGTCGTGATCATGTGGCTGATCCACGTTGGCTTCATGGCCTACGAGGCGGGGGCCGCTCGACGCAAGAACATCATGTCGACGGCGATGAAGAACATCCTCACGATCGCGGTCGTCACGCCGACTTTCTACTATTTCGGCTGGTACATCTACGGCTGCTTCCAGGAGGGCTGGCCCAAGTCCGGCCATGCGAGCCCGGATGCATTCGAGGGCTTCTGCGGCGCGACCGCGCCGTGGTCGGCCGCGATGGGCCCGAACCTCCAGGATCACGTCAGCGCCGTCTTCTTCCTCGCGTTCCTCCTCTTTTCGTGGACGACCGGTTCGATCATGTCGGGTGCCCTGATCGAGCGCGTACGCCTTTCCGCGTACCTGGTCCTGACAGCGGTGCTGGGTTCCGTCGTCTGGATCATGGACGCCGCCTGGGGCTGGAGCTCTGGCGGTTGGCTCACGACCCGCTACGGGTTCCATGACGCGATCGCGTCGCTCGTCGTCCACGGTGTCGCAGGAGCATTCGCGTTCGGTGTGCTCCTCAACCTCGGCCCGCGCATCGGCAAGTACACGACAGACGGGTTAGCGCGGACCTTCCGCGGGCACAACACCCATCTCACGCTGATGGGGCTGATGCTGATCTTCACAGGCTTTTACGGCTTCTACGCGGCGTGTCTCGTCATCCAGTCGACGATCTTCCCGGGCTGGTTGAACATCTACGGGTCGCCGACGACCCTCGGTGCAATCGCCTTCGTGATCACGATCGGCTTCGCAGGCGGGTTCACGGGCGGCTGGTTCGCGAGCAAGGGCGATCCGTTCTGGACCTTGTCCGGCGGTCTTGCAGGCGTGGTCGCCGTGTCTGCAGGCGCCGATGTCTACCACCCGTCCCTCGCGTACCTGCTCTCGATCTCGGGCGGCATGCTCGCCGTTTGGGCCGGCGGCTTCATCGAGAAGAAGCTGCGGGTCGACGACGCGGTTGGAGCCGTTGCGGTTCACGGCGTGTGCGGCTTTTACGGGGTACTCCTCGTCGGGATCTTCGCCGGCGGCTATCCGACCGGCATCAACAACGTCCCGACCTCCTTCGGCGGCCAGCTGATGGGGATGATGGCCTTCCTACCGCTCGCGTTCCTCCCGGGCTACGCCATCAGCTGGATCTTGAAGAAGATGAACCTGCTGCGCGTGCCGGCGGAAGTCGAGCTCGAGGGCCTCGACCTCGCCGAGTTCGGGCAGGACTTCTACCCCGAGTTCGAGCGTGTTCCGGAGATCATCATTGAGCCGGATGGCCGCGAGGTCGCGAGTGCTCCGGTGCTGCTCGACGCGTACTGGCAGACCAACGGCACTCCGAAGACGCCCGTTGGCGTCGGCGAAAGGAGCTAGGCGATGTTCGACGCATTCCCGTACGACGAGTGGGGCGAGGACATCGCCGACTTCTGGACGTTCGGCGGCCACAACTCGACCGGAACGTGGATCCTGACGGTTCTGGGCTTCACGGTGATGCTCGTCGCGTTCTGGGGCTTCTTCATCCTCGAGAACCGCAAGCTCGGGCATCAGGCGGATCGCCTGAAGGCATCCGGGGCGCTCGACCGACCTTCGACCACGACGGGCCACGGGGCCTAGGAGGGAGGAACGATGGCTGGCAAGCAGATCGACTTCCCGCCACTGCAGAAGGAGAGCGCGCGCATCGCACCTGTCATGTTCGTGCTCTCGCTGGCCTGCATCGTGGTCGTCGTCATCATTCTGCTTTCGGATCTCGAGGCGCCGTTCATCGGGCCCTGGGGGTAGGTAGCCTGCAACACCGCTGATGTCGAGGCTCTACCTTCACTGCGCCATCTGCAGCAGACAGCAGGCGGATGGTCTGATTTCCGGTGCCACCTGGGGCCGCCTCGAGCTACCCCCCGGCGCCGATATCGAGCATCCGGCGCTCAAGGGCTCCATGTTTCGCGTGTGCCCGGCTTGCATGGAGCGGCATCCCGACTGGGAGGCGAGCCTCCTCGAGTCCTTTGGGCTGACGACGCCTTCACAGATGCGCGCGGAGGCAGCTCAGTAGAAATCCGGTCTGGGAAGCCGCGCATCTGCGGATGCTCCGACCCACGACCGGCTCGATGATCGCCGACGACCTTGTGACCAGGGAGGACCGATGAACATTCTTCTCGCCTACAACGACACCGACGTCTCGAATCGAGCGCTCGAACGCGCCGCACAGCTCGCAGGCATGTACGACGCCAAGCTCGTGGTGACGAGCATCACACCTGTGCTCATCGGCGCGTCGCCTGAGACCGGCCCCGGGCCAGAGCTCCGACGAGCCGACGAGCGCCTGCGCGAGCTCGGGATCGAGGCCGAGCTCGTCGAAGCGATCGGCGAGATCGCAGAGGCCATCGTGCAGGTCGCCGAAAGCCGGGGCGTGGGATTGATCGTCCTCGGCACCAGGGAGCCGAGCCAGGTCGAGCGCATGCTCGGACACAGCGTTTCGGAGAGCGTGCAGCGAATGGTTCACTGCGACGTGCTGATCGTGCATTAGCCACTTCCGGACAGGCCCGGAAGTGGCTAGAAGAGCCCGACCGTCTCTCCGTTCGCGTCGATGTCGATCGCGAAGGCAGCTGGGGCTTTCCCGAGCCCCGGCATCGTCATCATCTCGCCGCAAAGAGCCACGATCCAACCTGCCCCCGTGTACGGGCGCAGGTCGCGCACGGTCACGGTGAAGCCGGTGGGAGCGTTCTTCAGAGCGGGGTCGTGCGAAAGCGAGAGATGGGTCTTCGCCATACAGATCGGAAGCCGGCCGAGGCCGGTCTGGTCCCACTCGGCCGCCTTCTTCTTCGCGGCGGGCAGGAGCTCGACGCCGTCCGCCCCGTACACACGCGTTGCGATCAGGCGGATCTTCTCCTCGATCGGCGCGTCGAGCGAGTAGGCGAAGTCGAACGTGTTCGGCTCCTCTGCCGCTGCGACGACGGCCTCCGCGAGCGCAGTCGCGCCCTTGCCTCCGTTCTCGAACGCAGCGTTGATCTCCGCCGCGAACGCGCCGTGCTCGAGGGACAGCTTGCGTGCCAGCTCGAGCTCCTCCTGCGTGTCGGTCGGGAACTTGTTGACCCCGACGACCGCCCGCAGCCCATAGCCGTTGATGATCCCGATGTGGCGCGCGAGGTTCTGGGTGCCGACCTCGATCGCGTCGAGGCCGCCGTCGGGCTGTCCCGCGTGGTGCTTGAGGGCCTTGATGCTCGCGACGAGCACGACCGCGCTCGGGCGCAGGTCACCGATGCGGCAGGTGATGTCGAAGAACTTCTCCATCCCCATGTCGGAGGCGAAGCCGGACTCGGTGATGACGTACTCACCAAGCTTCAGCGCCACGCGGTCGGCGACGAGCGAGTTGTTGCCGTGGGCGATGTTGGCGAACGGGCCACAGTGCACGAATGCCGGCTGCCCTTCGAGCGTCTGCACGAGGTTGGGCTTGACTGCCTCCTTGAGCACGACGGCGAGCGCGCCAGCCGCCTTGATCTGCTCCGCCGTCACGGGCTCGCCCTCGAAGGTCTGGCCGACGGTGATCCGGCCGAGCCGCTCGCGCAGGTCGGCAAGGTCGCGGGCGACGGCGACGAGCCCCATGATCTCGCTGGCGGCGGTGATGTCGAAGCCGGTTTGGCGCGGAACGCCGTTCAGGCGCCCGCCGAGCCCGGTGATCACCTCCCGCAGTGAGCGGTCATTCATATCGAGGCAGCGGCGCCACGAGATCGACAGCGGGTCGAGGCCGGCCTCGTTCCCGTGCATGACATGCGCGTCGATCATCGCCGCAAGCAGGTTGTTCGCGGCCGTGATCGCATGCAGGTCACCGGTGAAATGGAGGTTCAGGTCCTCCATCGGGACCACCTGTGCATATCCGCCGCCGGCTGCTCCTCCCTTCACCCCGAAGACCGGGCCGAGTGACGCCTCGCGCAGGCAGAGGACGGGCTTTCGCCCGAGCATGCCGAGTCCCTGTGTCAACGAGACCGACGTGGTCGTCTTCCCTTCGCCGGCCGGCGTGGGCGTGATCGCTGTGACGTTGATCAGCTTCGCGTCCGGCCGATCTGCAAGCCGCTCGATGACGGAGAGGTCGACCTTCGCCTTGTACCGCCCGTAGGGCTCGACCTCGTCGACGAGGAGCCCCGCATCGGCCGCGACGTCGAGGATGGGGCGAAGCGTCGCGTCCTGGGCGATCTCGAGGCTTGAGGGCATTACGGTCGACATTTCGGCAAGAGGCTAGTGGCTGACGGCCGCCGCGGCCAGCTCGGACACGAGGGTATCGGTGTGGAATCGGTCGAGTGCGAAGGGAGCGATCAGGTCGGGCGTCTTTCCGGTCGCGACGAGCTCCGCGAGCGTGACGCCGACGATCGGCGCCGCCTTGAACCCGTAGGTGCCCCAGCCGGTCGAGATGTGGAAGTTGTCGATCTCCGTCTTCCCGAGGATCGGGCTGTAGTCGGGCGAGAGGTCGCAGAGGCCTGTCCACGTGCGCAGCACCTTCGTCCGCTCGAGCTGCGGGAAGAGCTCGATCGCGTGCGCCGCTGAGTACTCGAGGAACGAGAGCGTGCCGGCGCTCTTGTAGGTTGTGTACGGCTCGATCTCGGCGCCGATCAGGAACTCGCCGCGATCGGTCTGAGAGACGTACACGTGGAGCTGCGACGAGACGATGACCACGTCGAGGAACGGCTTCACCGGCTCGGTGACGAACGCCTGGAGAATGTGGGTCGTGATCGGGAGCCGAACATCCGCGAGGTTGCCGACGAGCGACGACCAGCCCGCCGTGGCGCTCACGACCTGACCGCACTCGATGCGACCGCGCGTGGTCTCGACGGCGGTTACGCGATCTCCGCTGCGCTGGAAGCCCGTGACCTCGGTCGCGGGATGGATCTCGACTCCGAACCAGTCGGCCGCTCGCGCGAACCCCCACACGACCGCGTCGTGGCGGATGATCCCGCCCGGCGGGTGGTAGAGGGCGCCGACGATCGGATACGCCGGACGGTCGGAGAGGTCGAGCTGCGGGCAGAGCTCGCGGATGTGATCCACGCCGATGACGCTCGAGTTGATGCCGAGGAGCTTGTTGACCTCGGCGCGCTCCTGCATCGTGATCATCGCCCGATCCGAGTGCGCCAGCGTCAGGTGCCCGTGCTGCGAGAACATGAGGTTGAAGTTGAGATCCGAGGAGAGCTTCTCGTAGAGCCGGACGCTCTCGCCGTAGAACGCGGCGCCCTCGGGCGTGCGGTAGTTCGAGCGGATGATCGTCGTGTTTCGCCCCGACGCGCCCGAGCCGATGTACGACTTCTCGAGGATGCAGACATCGCGGATCCCGTGCTTCTTCGCGAGGTAGTAGGCAGTCGCGAGACCGTGCGAGCCTCCTCCGACGATCACGACCTCGTAGCTCCGCTTGAGCTCGGGCCGCGGCTTCCACATCCGCTTCGGGAAGAAGATGTCCTTCATGCGTTCTCCAGGCCCGTGAGCGCGTCGATCACGGCCTCGGCGACGTAGTGGCCGAGCTCCTGCTGAACGTAGACGAGATACGAGCCATCGGGCGCGTGCCGAAAGATCGCCGTCACGCGGGCGAATGGCCCCGCGGTAGGCACGGCGTCGAGGTCCAGGTCTGTGAGTCTGCGCATCACATGCTCGCTCTCGATCGCCATCCCGGCCAGTGCGCCGGTCGCGTCGTAGGCGAGAACCCCGCCGGCCCGCAGCCGCTCGGCGACGTCAGCCGGATCGTCGTCCGTGAAGAGGTAGCCGCGCCGTGGCGAGAGGCGCACGAGCTCCTCGCCTGCGGATGCCGCGACCAGGTCGAGATCGCCGCGAATCTCCACCACACCCTCGAGCGAGAGGTCGCGAACTAGACACTGGCTGATACTTTCGCCGTCGGAAGTTCGCTCCTTGCGCTCGAAAGTGTCTGACACCGTGTCTACTAGAGCACGGCGGAGCGGCGACGTCGTCGTCCCTTCCGCGCAGCGCGATGGGGAGAGAAAGGCTCGACTCACGATCGCATCCGCTCCCCGGAGGGATCGAAGAAGGCGCCGTGCGTGATGCGGGCGCCACGCCGCAGGCGATCAACCTGGATCTCGACGCGCGTCCCCGGCTCCGCGCGATCGGTCGGAACCCATGCGAGCCCGATTACCTTGCCGACCGCTTCGCTCCTGCGCGCGCTCGTGACCCGGCCGGCGGGCAGGCCCTCGACGACGATCTGCGCGCCTTCGGCGGGGAGAACGTCTTCCTCCATCGTGAAGCCGACGAGCCGCTCCTTCTCCTCGCGCTCCGCGAAGTGCTCGAGCGCGTACTTGCCGACGAAGTCGTCCTTGTCGAGCTTCGGGAGCCACGACATCCCGGCCGAGTAGAGGTTCGACTCCGAGTCGGTGTCCTGCCCGACGATGACGTGCCCCTTCTCGAGCCGGAGAACGCGCTGAGGCTCGAGGCCGAACGGACGCGCGCCCTCGGCCACGAGCCGGCCCCACAGATACTCGCCGGCGGGGCTCGGGAAGTGGAGCTCGTACCCGAGCTCGCCGACGAAGCCGATCCGCAGAGCGAGGGTCGGGACTCCCGCGACGTCGATCTCCTGCGCATCGAGGTACTTGAACGCGTCAGCCGAGACATCGGCCTCGGTCAGCCGCTGAAGGGCGTCGCGCGACTGCGGCCCCGCGAGGTTCACGGCGGCGATAGCGCCGGTGACGTTGACGATCTCCGCGTCGTAGCCCCAGACCGCGTTCCACCACTCGAACCAGGCGGTCACGGCGTCGGCGCCGGTCGAGGTGGTCGTCACGTAGTAGAGGTCGTCAGCGAGCCGCGCGATCGTGCCGTCGTCCATGATCCGACCGCCGTCCGAGGTGAGGACGCCGTAGCGGATGCGGCCAGGCTTCATGTCGCCGAAGCGGTTCGGATAGAGGCGCTCGAGCAGCGCAACTGCCTCGGGACCCTCGACGAAGAGCTTGCCGAGCGTGGAGACGTCGATCACGCCGAGCGACTCGTGAACGGCGCGAACCTCGTCCTCGGGCTTCTCGCCGTACGCGTAGGGACGCTTCCAGGGGCCTGCCCACTGGATCGTTGCTCCGGCCTCCGCATGGCTCCAGTGCATCGACGTGAGTCGCGTCGGCGTGAGCTCGCGGCCGGCGAGGAGGCCGAGCTCAACCGGGGCCCAGGGCGGGCGAGCCGTCGTCGTCCCGACCGCCGCCTCGTACATCCGGTTCTCCTTCGCGTAGAGCCGGATGCTCGGAAGATGGCAGAGCTTCCCCTGGCAGGGACCCATCGTCGTCGTCGTGTAGCGCTTTGCGAGCTCGATCGAGTCGAAGCCCTCGGCGATCGCGCGCTTCATGTCCTTCGTCGTCACATCCTCGCACACGCAGACGAAGCAACGCCCTTTGCCGGCATATGCCGGCAAAGGGCTAGACGAGCAGCCCTCGCCAGTAACCGCTCCCACCGCTTCGACGCCGGAGGGCAAGTCCGTCGGAACGAAGACGCCGAGGCCGTCGTCGTACTCGATACGCGCGCTGGCCTGTGCGAGCAGCGAGTACGCAGGCTGGCGGCCGCCGGATGCGACGAGCAGGTCGCAGTCGACGCTCTCGCCGTCGATAACGAGGCGCCGGACGCGCCCCTTGCGGCCTTGTGCGGCGAGCTCCCGCGGCGTCGTCTCTCGAAGATCGACCACGCTTGATACTTCGACCCCGGCCTCGCTCAGGCCCCGAGCAATCTCGAGCCCCTCGACATCGACGCCAAGGACCACCGCCCGCGAGCCGGGCTTGATGGCGAAGTCTCTAACCAAGCGCCGTACGGCGCTTGGCAGCATCACGCCGACGAGGTCGTTGCCCGGGAAGACCAGCGGCTGCTCGATGGCGCCCGTCGCAACGATGATCTTCTCCGCGCGGAAGCGGTAGAGAACGGTGCCGGCGTCGACCGGAACGAGGCCGCCTTCCCAGATCCCGAGAGCACGGGCCGGGGCGAGCACCTCGACCCCGTCGAGCTGCAATGCGCTCAGGCTCGCGTCCTCGTCGACGAGGACGACGCCGGAGCCCGAAGCCGCTTCGGCAAGCGCTGCAGCGCGACCCGCTCGGCCGCCTCCGACGACGAGCACGCGCGCCTTGCGGTGCTCCGTGTCGTACCGCCGGGAGTGCCCGGCGTGCTCGTCGAGCTCGCCGAGCCCGGCGGCGCTCCGCAAGAACTTCTCATAGAGCGGCCAGAGCGAGCGCGGGCGGATGAACGTGCGGTAGTAGAAGCCGACGGGGGTGAACGGTCCGCCGACCTTGTCCGTCACGGACATGAGGTCGAAGTCGAGCGACCAGCGGACGTTCTGCCCCTCGACGACCGCGCCTTCGCGGATCGGCTCTGTGCAGACGCGCACGTTCGGCACGCCGTCGACCGTCATCAGGCAATTCGGGCAGTGGCCGGAGCAGCAGAGAAGACCGCGCGGCCGGTGGTACTTGAACGAGCGCGAGAAGACGCGCTTCCCC
>Ga0209342_10005626_pt1 | contig 12788 bp, 10 predicted proteins | sample RifCSP16_2_FD_184023 | JGI IMG/M metagenome (GOLD analysis project Ga0209342, IMG submission 184023) | Soil microbial communities from Rifle, Colorado - Rifle CSP2_sed 16_2 (SPAdes) (version 2) | ecosystem: Environmental > Terrestrial > Deep subsurface > Rock core/Sediment | place: Rifle... | reverse complement strand
CGAGATAATATTAATGGGGGCTGTTTTTATCTATCTCTGGAAAGTTAGAAAGAAAACGGTGCCGACCGGATGGTTATTTTCTATCTTTTTGATACTAGCCGGACTCGAAAGGTTTCTTATAGAGATTGTAAGAGCAACCACTCCTAGCCCTATTCCTCATTTATCCTTGGCACAGCTCATGTCAATCGGCATGATAATCATCGGGGTCATAAAACTCATCCAGATTCGCGAATTAAAATCCACTGGGAAGTGATGCTAGAAGTTCTTTTTACTACCATGGTTTACGTATCCATATTATAAAAATCGTCTAGTATCAATAAAAATGGAATCTTTTTACCTTTTAAATAAGATGATGAAAATCACCAAATATGATCTAGCTTTGTCAGTAATTTCAGGTGTTCTATTTCCCGTTGCATTTGTAATTCCATACGCCGGGATTATTTCATGGTTTCTACTCATACCATTTTTTTGGGCTATAGCGAATAAATCTCCATGGAATGCTTTTCGACTCGGAATTTTAACTGGAACGATTGCAAATGAAATAGGAACATACTGGCTTATTGGAACGCTTTCCAGATTCGGTGGATTTCCACATATAGTTAGTTTTATGTTCCATCTTGCAATTAGTGTGTACTCAGGATTTTTATTTGCCATATTTGCATATGTTACTACTAAGCTTGGACTTTTTAGAAAACAAGGTTTAATTTCAGCCCTTCTTATTGCTTCAGTCTGGACATCACTTGAGTTTCTATTTCCGTTTCTTTTCCCATATGGAATAACAAACTCACAAGCAGACTACCTTCCGCTAATCCAGATATTTGATTTATTCGGCATGTACTCACTAAGCTTTCTTATAGTTTTTGTAAATGTAACGCTTATGAGGGTACTGAAAAAACTATTAGAGCATAATATAACCCCAACATTAGAGATCTTAACATCTCTCATCCTTATCATCCTTATAATTTCCTATGGCCTCTGGAAGATTGACCTTGAGACTAAAAAAATAGCAGAAGCCCCGAAAATCAGGGTCGGTATCGTGCAGGCTAACTTTGATATTTTCGAAAAGAAGCAGAAAAATGAATCTACAATCACTGAAAGGCACAAGTTAATGTCATATGTACTAAATTCACCTGAGTTAATAATCTGGCCTGAGACAGCTATTCAGGCATGGATTCCGGCTTCCCAGGATTTCCTAACTAACGAGGGTGAGTTAGCTATTCCTCAAACTAAAAATTCCTACTTCTTAGTTGGAGGATTGTCATACAAGTTTAATAACAACGAAATCAACCCTGAATTTGACCAAAAGATTGATAAATTTAATACGGCGTTTCTTACAGATCCACAGGGAAGAATACTTGGAAGGTATAATAAAATTAAACTCCTTCTTTTTGGTGAGTATTTACCTTTTACAAAGTATATTCCTGCTTTAAAGAAGATAAGTCCTGCCTCAGGTGATTTCACTCCAGGAAGCAATCTCGAAATACTTGAAATAAAAGAAAAAGGTATCAAGATTGCACCTCTTATATGCTATGAGGATATTATCCCCTCTTTTAGCAGAAAATTTGTTGAAAACGGGGCAAACCTACTCGTAAATATCACAAATGACGCATGGTTTGGTAAATCGTTTGAGCCCTACCAACACCTTTCTTTCTCTATTCCAAGAGCGGTTGAGACAAGGCGTTTTCTTGCAAGAGCAACAAATACAGGGATAAGTGCCATAATTGACTCAGTCGGAAGGGTAACCGCAAGAACAGGCATATTTGAACAGACTACATTAGAAGGCACAATAGCAATCGTAGACGGAAAGAAAACGCTTTACACCAGAATAGGAGATGTTTTCCCGTGGGGATGTTTGATATTTTGGATTGGATTTGTGTTGATAACAAAATTTAGAAGAAGATTCAGCCACTAAGGCACCAAGGCACAAAAAGGAGTATGAGCATTTAAAAACAAGTTCATAAGTTAGGAACCAGAGTATAGAAGTTGGTTTTTCCTTTATCCTGTCTTCCTGATTCTAACTTAGTGTCTTAGTGACTTTGTGGCTACAATGAAAGTATCTCACCCAACGCCGCAAGAAATATATCGTTTTCTTCTGGTGTTCCAATAGTAACACGCAAGCAATTCTCAAGCCTTCCGGGAGAATTAAAGTTTCTTATTAATATCCCTTTACTTAATAGCTCTTTAAAGATTCTATCTGCATCGTTTGCCCTAAAAAGTATAAAATTCGCATCACTAGGAAAAGCCTCGATAGAACTTATCAGTTTGAGTACTTTAAATACTCTATCTCGCTCCCTTGTTATCAATTGGACGTTTTCACTAACAAACCCTACATTGTCAAAGATTACCTCGGCTATACGCTGAGTAAGAGAATTCACATTATAAGGGAGACGTACTTTATTTATCTCTACCACGATCTCACTTCTTCCAAATAGTATTCCCATTCTTATGCCTGCAAACCCAACCTTTGACATGGATCTTAGAACTATAAGATTTTCGTATTTCTGAATTAAATTGAGAAGAGTCCTACCTGCAAAGTCACAGTATGCTTCATCCAGCACAACAATACCTTTTGAATGATTAAGAATCTCAAAAATACTGTTATCAGAAAACCTGTTCCCGGTGGGATTGTTAGGAGATGCAAGAAAGATCAAATCCGGGTTTTTCTTGTTAATCTCTTTTACGGTTTCACTAATATCAATATCAAACCTCTCATCAAGTCCAACCTCAACTAATTCTAGCCCGAGTGCGGTACCCGTAATCCTATACATTGAAAAGGTAGGCACTGGATAAAGAACCCTCTTAGTTCCACCAGAAAAGGTTGCCATAATCATTCCTATAAGCTCATCTGAACCGTTACCGATGATAATCCCATGCAAAGGAAAGCCTGTCATTTTAGAAATCTTTTCTCTTACACCGTTCGCCTCAGGGTCAGGATACCTGTTAATTGGAATCTTTTTTATTTCGTTAATGACATTTTCCAATAACTCAGTCGGAAGAAGAAAGGGACTTTCATTTCCATCAAGTTTCACAGGACATTCATAATGAGGAACGGAGTATGGAGAGAGCTCTAAGATGCCTTTTTTTACTTTTGACTTCAAAAGAGATAAGACTTCAACCTGTTCTTGTATCTTTTGCCCTTCATTTCCCAACTTGTCAGTTTTTCGGGAAACTGTTTTATTTTTTCCTTCTTCAATTTCAGCCTCAATTTCGTTTATACACTTATTACATATTCTCGCATTTTTCCCCTGAAAAACCATCCTTCCACCGCCGTGTTCTCCACCACAGAATGAGCAGGTTCCTCTCGCCTCATATATATCACCCATGCTAAATTCATCCAGGATTTCCTTTACAAGCTTAAGACACTCAGAACAAATAGAGTGCTCCCCTCTTTGAACGATTCCGGCAGCTTCCTTAGATGTAATTTCACAAAATGAACATCTTATTTCCAAGGAAATTTACTCCTGAATATAGTTGATCCCGAATCCATTACTAAATCACCTATCTAATCGTACTTTGACCGACAGTGCATGGGCTTCTAACCCTTCACTATAAGCAAGGTTTATAACCGAATCCCCGAGTTCTTTAAATCCACTTTGTGAAACTGAAATTACGCTGGGCATTCTAAGAAATTCATAAACGCTTAGAGGAGAGGAAAACCTTGCTGCTCCGCTTGTTGGTAGCACGTGGCTTGGGCCTGCTATATAGTCACCAAACGCCTCGGTTGAAAGGGACCCGAGAAAAATCGCCCCCGCATGCTTCACCTTTGGAAGAATAGCTTTTGGGTCTTCGACACAGAGCTCCAAATGCTCAGGAGCAATGGCATTTGATACAGAGATGGCATCATCAAGTGTATTTACAACGAAAATTCTTCCCTGATTACGAATAGCCACTTGAGCAATTTGCCTTCTTTCAAGTTTTTTAAGTCTTTTTATAACCTCTTGCTTTACCTGTTTTGCGAATTCAAGCGAATTTGTTACAAGTACTGCAACTGCCATCTCATCATGCTCTGCTTGAGCTAGAAGATCAGACGCTACCCATTCGGCTGGTACACTGCCATCAGAAATTACTAGAACCTCACTTGGTCCTGCAATCATATCGATATCTACATTTCCAAATACGAGCTTTTTTGCAATAGACACATAGATATTTCCCGGACCAACGATCTTATCTACTTTTGGGATTGACTCAGTTCCAAAAGCCAAAGCCGCAATTGCTTGTGCGCCACCTACTTTATAAACTGCGCTGACTCCAGCCATATATGATGCAACAAGAACCGCTGGGTTTATTTGTCCATTCGGGCAGGGAGTAACTAAAAATACCTCCTTGACTCCCGCAACCTTTGCGGGAATCACTGTCATAAGAACCGTTGATGGATAGGCTGCCTTTCCACCGGGGACATAAACCCCAACCTTTTCAAGCGGTCTAATTACCCAGCCGAGTTCATTCCCAAGGGAATCCGTAAATGTATGTTCCTTAGGGAGCTTTCTTTCATGAAAGTCCTTTATCCTTTCCGCAGCAAGGGCGAGATTGGATTTTACCTCTTCAGAAACTAGAGCCTCCGCTGTTTCTAACTCTTTATTCGAGACCTTAACTGTTTTCGGAGTAAGCTCTACTTTATCAAATTTCTTTGTGTACCTAAATAAAGCCTTATCTCCATCTTTTCTTACCGCTTCGACTATCTTTCTAAGGTATGACTCAATGCGTGGGTAAGAATAAGATACTTCTCTGCCTAACCCCTTAAGTCTTCTTTCAAAAACTGCTTTTCTAAGGTCTATTATTTTCAAGATAAGAAAGGATTATACATTAGAAAAAACGGAATTGAATAATCTTCGCTATGGAGCTTTCATCTATGTGTGTTTCCGTTAGCCCCAAACCCCATAAGACATCGCCTTAGTGCTAGCGAATCACAAGGAATTGAAACAGTTTAATTTCCTCGTACTTATTGCACGACCTGTATCCAGATGGAGGGAATTATCAAATTAAAGCTGAAACACCCCACTGCAAGATTGGAAGGTTCTAAATCTATATTATTCGCGTGTTAACTTTAATAGAGTGGTGTAATTAGAGCCTTATAAATTCTGAAAGAATTTTATATTGGCTTAAATAATAATAAATTATAAATCTTAGTTGACCAAACGCATTCGTCAGAAAATGGAGCATTATAGTAAAGGCGCATCTAATGATTGGGTTTTAAATGCAGAAGTCTTCACAGTTACTGCACCCTTCGAGGTTGCAAATACCACCTGCAAAATTAGCTTGAGCACAATCAAGGTCAATCTGTACGTTTTCGCATTGATTAGAGCTATTAGCCTCACATTCTATATTGCAAGTCCCGTTAAGACATTGAGCTTCTATGAATAGACATTCATTATCGTCATCGTCGCAAGCATTAGCCATAAAAAACGACATAGCCAAGACCAGAAGAACTCCTACGATCCACCTACCCCATCTATCTGAAAAAGGGCGCCGGATAGTTTTCATCCCTCATCCTCCCTTTATTTTGTTTTCATAAAACTTTTTGCCATTATTTCAAAATGAAGGCCATATTAAATACTCCAAATTACAATATCATGAATCATATCCTGGAAATATTAGGGAGTTGAATAATAGCCTTAAAATCTATGATCCGCTCAGGACTAGATCCCCTGCTGTATAAGATCTTGAATTTTGTATTTCAATATTGATAAATCAATAAATTATAACTGGAGGACAAAAGACCCACAGCTAATTGCCTATTGATTCAATGTGACTACATTTAATATCTATCTTAAACCAACGCTAAGTTTGATTCTGAGAACTGAAAATAAGTGAGCAACTTCAGTATCGGAAACGAAGCCTATAACCTATCCTAGCACCTGTGTGAAAGTTCTACTCAACCTTATTCGTCATCGTCAAAAGGTTCACAAATGTCACAATCAAAACCAAAACATGTATTTGGTGGAGTAAACTCGAAATCATCACAGAAGTTAGCAAGGGCAGACGCTTCGCATTCTTCGGCATCAGCTTCAGGGGAAAAATTTATAGTTTCAAAAAAGCAATCGTCATCATCACATGCAGTAGCTATGAAGAACGACATACCCAAAACTAAAAAAAGAGCCGTGAAGCGACGAACCCACTTATCTGAAAAAATGCTTCTGATTTTATCCATCACTCTCCTCCTTTAAGTATATATACAATAATTGTCATTATCCCAAAAAGATAATCTATTGTCAAGAGAAAAAAATATAGAAAAAATATTAAAAAGATAATGAAACACCCTACAGCAAGCTGCAGTGTATCGGCATATAAACAAACATTCTCTAACTTTCGTTGCGAGGAACGAAGTCTTGAAACAATCTCAAATCAACAACAGATTGCTTCACTGCGTTCGCAATGACACCTCCTTTTGTCATTCCGAGTGACAAGAAACGAGAAATCTCGTTCTTTTGCTTCCTTCACGGAGTTTACACTGAGCACTTCGGTTCCCCCAGTACAGGCACGTTAGGAATCTCAAAGAGATTGCTTCGTCTGAGCTCGCAATAACAATCGTAACTCTGTAACGAGTTACAGAGAATTTTCGATTAAAGACTACATTCGATAAAAAATTCAATTCATTGACAATCTACTGTTATAAGTGATAAGATGGAAAAAAGTATGAAATGAACAGCATAACCGGCCCCTCTTTTACAGGATTAAACTCCTCACCCAAATCCTCGCATAGGGTTAAAGGAAAATTATTGAGTTTCCTCTTTATTCCGATTGATATAGCCTCACTTGTTTACTTCCGTATTGCTTTTGGTGGGATCATGCTCTGGGAGGTAATTCGTTATTTTCAATATGACAGGATTAAACGATACTACCTAGAACCAAAATTCCTTTTTACATACTACGGCTTTGATTGGGTACATCCTTGGCCTGGTGATGGCTTGTATTACCACTTCTTAGCTCTTGGCGTGCTCTCACTTTTCATTATGCTAGGGTTTTTCTACCGTGTTAGTACTTTCCTATTTTTCCTTGGGTTCACTTATGTATTCCTGTTAGACCAGACACATTATCTAAATCATTTCTACTTTGTAAGCCTTGTGAGTTTTTTAATGATATTTATCCCTGCACATCGTGCCTTTTCTATAGATGCTTGGCGTCGTCAAGCTATCCGATCAGAAACTGCGCCAGCTTGGGCGCTTTGGATTCTCCGTGCCCAGATGGGAATCGTTTACTTTTATGGTGGTTTAGCAAAACTGAACTTTGACTGGCTGCACGGTGAGCCAATGAGGATATGGCTTGGCAGCCGTGCCTATTATCCATACGTTGGTTGGCTTTTCTCTCAGGAATGGACGGCATACTTTTTTAGCTACGGCGGTCTTCTATTCGATCTGTTAGCTGTACCACTTCTCCTCTGGCGAAAAACGCGTATTTTTGCATTCTGTTGGGCTGTAGCATTCCACCTTTCAAACGTTTATTTGTTTAGAATAGGCATATTCCCATGGTTTTCGATCGCTGCAACAGCACTCTTCTTCTCCCCAGATTGGCCACGACGATTTTTAGCATGGTGTTGTAGGTTTCTTTCAATAGAAATACCATATAAATTGAAACCTCAACATGTTATTTCAACTGCTAAATCACCACTTCAACCTGTACAACATCTAGTAATTGCTCTGCTCGTTATCCATTTTACATTCCAAATACTCTTTCCTTTTCGTCATCATCTTTACCCCGGAAATGTTAGTTGGACGGAAGAAGGCCACAACTTTTCTTGGATGATGAAGCTTCGGAGTAAGGTTGCTAAAACAAGGTTCTTCGCAACTAACCCAGTGACTGATGAGACTTGGGAGATAAAGATACGAGATTACCTTACAAATAGGCAACGAAAGAAGATGACTACCAGACCAGACATGATACTCAACTTTAGTCACTACCTTGCGAATGAGTTACGCAAACAGGGCTACGAGAAACTCGAGATTCGCGCGGAGGTGTGGGCTTCGCTAAACGGACGCAAGCTTCAATTGCTTGTGGATCCAACTGTCAATCTCGCATCGCAGCAGCGTTCACTACTCCCAGCTAAATGGATCATGCCTCTATTAGAACCACTCCCAACTCGGGAACAAAGGAACAACTACATTGAGAAACTGACTAACCATATGAACACCCTAAGGAGACAAAAAGGGCAAGCAAAGTAATCTCTCAGGTTCCTGTGTAAACCACAAATTATAGCAATTAACTTGAAGCGCGTACCAAAAAAAGTGCAGGTTCCGCTTATAGAATTAGTCAAATTCCACTTTATTGACAGTACATTATCATTTGTCATAATATAGTAAAAAATAGTATATGAATAGCTTAACCCAGTATTTTGTTATGCTACTTAACCTCTCCCGAGAATCATTTAAATCAATCAAAATTTTTCAACTAAGCCGTTTATTCACACCCGTTGATATTGCCTCACTTGTTTACTTTCGCATCGTCTTTGGTGCGATTATGTTCTGGGAGGTAATTCGTTATTTTCAATACGACGGGATTAAACGCTATTATTTAGACCCAAAATTTCTCTTCACATACTATGGCTTTGAATGGATTAAACCATGGCCCGGCGATGGCATGTATTATCACTTTTTAGCTCTTGGCGTACTCTCACTCTTCATAATACTAGGTCTATTCTACCGTGTTAGTGCTTTACTATTTTTCCTTGGGTTCACTTATGTATTCCTGTTAGATCAGACACGTTATCTGAATCATTTCTATTTCGTAAGCATTGTCAGCTTTCTAATGATCTTCATCCCTGCCCAACGCGCCTTCTCGATTGATGCTAGGCTACGCCCAACTATCCGATCAGATACTGCGCCAGCATGGGCACTCTGGGTTCTACGCGCACAAATGGGCATAGTTTATTTCTATGGTGGCTTGGCGAAACTGAACGGTGATTGGCTCCATGCCCTACCTTTTCAACTCTCGCTTCCCGCTATCGCCAATTTTCCACTAATCAGTTCCTTTTTCACTTGGGAGTGGATGGCGTATTTTGTTAGCTACGCTGGTCTTCTATTTGATCTATTAGTTGTACCGCTTCTCCTATGGCAAAGGACACGTATTTTTGCATTCTGTTGGGCGGTAGCGTTTCACCTCACTAATGCTTTTTTGTTCAATATAGGCATATTTCCTTGGTTCTCTATAGCTGCAACAGCGCTCTTCTTCCCTCCTGATTGGCCCAGGCGTTTTATTGGAAGGCTTTGGGGTTCTGTTTCAAAAAAAAGGGGGGCTAAAAAAACCCACCCACATCCTGTCTCCCCTGTTACAGCATCACTTCAACGCGGACAGCGTGTCACAATTGTCTTACTAGGGATTTATTTTGCTTTTCAACTACTTGTACCGCTCCGCCATCATCTATATCCAGGAGAAGTTAGCTGGACAGAGGAAGGTCACTACCTCTCATGGCGAATGATGCTTCGACGTAAGATAGCTGCTGCAAGGTTCTTTGCGACCGATCCGGTGAATAATAAAAGCTGGGAGATAAATGTGCGAGATTACCTTAATCGTTGGCAATCCGAAGAGATGATTAAACGACCAGATATGATCCTGATTTTCAGTCACCACCTTGCTAAAGAACTGCGAAAACAGGGATACGAACAGATAGAGATTCGAGCCAAGGTATTTGTTTCCCTAAACGCTCGTAAACCCCAATATATGGTTGACCCGACGGTGGATCTAGGTTCACAGCCGCGTTCAATAACCCCAGCAAAATGGATAATGCCTCTTGTAGAACCACGTCCGACTCGAGAACAAATAAAGGACTTCCTTGAGAAGCTGATTAACCTGATGAACTCTAAGCATGGACAAAAAGAGCAAACACAATAATCTCGAGTTCTTATGTCCGAGTTACAAGCTCTGGCAATTAACTTGAAGATGGTAAAAAAACAATGCGCAGGTTCTGCTTTATAGAATAAGCCGAGTTCCCCTTATTTTGATATTATCTACTTAATTAATCCTCTTCCTTCTTTGCTGCTGCGCCATGCGCTACCTGTGTCTTAGGCTTTAGCACATCAGCGATCATCTCAGCCATATTGTCTACTAAAACTACCTGCCTTCCCTTTCTATCGTCAATTATAAACTCAGTCGCTTTTTTAAGTGCTTCTTCAATACTGATACCGAAAGGTTCTTTAAATGTGTTTTTCCCCGGAATTTTGGCGATACCGTGTTTATCAACAATACACAATTGGCCTGAATTTTTATCCTCAAAGCCCACGTCTACCCTCTTTTCAATTGCAAATTTTCTTAGTTCTAATAGCTTGATCGCCATATCACTTAACTCCTATGTCTGATCGTCTAATACCAATTCTATCAAATATTAGTGCATTCAAAAAGGAATTGTCATTGCGAACGAAGTGAAGCAAAACCAATCAGATTGCTTCGTCGTTTTACTCCTCGCAACGACGGTCTTCGTTATACAGAATCAAACAATCGAATTGCAATATTTGTCTTTTAGTTTTAATTCTAACCAGAAAAACCCTGAGCGACGAATGATATTGCCATTCCGCAGAAAGGACAGAAGTTAATTCCGTAGTAATCATAACCACTATTTCCTCTTTCTCTCCTAAAGTAAAATGGTGACTCTACCATATTCATAATCCTACCGTCTTCTAGGTATGATTTATCCATTATAATTATGATTTCATTTTGCAAAGCTTGTTCAAGATCATTGCAACACACTTTTATTCTCCTTCAGAATTATTGCAACTTCTCACCTGCTAACTTTCCCCTCGGCATTGGCATAGGTGAAGCATGATGATGAATCATAAGCCAAAGGGAGCCATGACGTTCGAAGATGTTTGTTGCTTGTGCCATGCTTATCTGAACCTGGTCTCTAATTACATGACTTATATGCTCAATGCAAGCGATCCACGCTAAATCTCCCGATATTTCTATAGTTACATTTGATATTTGAATTTTTGTAGGACCTCCCGAATCAAAGATATTCTTCCAACTCTGTCTAATTGCTTCCCATCCTAGGAGAATTGGCCAACCTGGATGAACGCATTTTGCCCTTGGGTCTTTAACCCAAACCTCCTCCATTAAACCTAAATTTCCGTCTCCAAGTGCCTTGTAGAACACTTCATTTACACTGAGCACCTCTTTAAAATCCTCGGACATAAGTAAGCCTCCAGAAAATATATAAGCCCCAATGACCAAATCTAAGACTAGGAATTTGGAATCCGGAATCGGGAATTGGAACTAGTTCCTAATGCCTAATTCCCAATTCCTAATATTGTTTGGAATATGTAATTTGGGATTTGCAGTTCCATTTTATCCATTCATACTCAAAATAGAGACTATTTCCTCTCTAACCATAGGGTCTGATTCAACTTCGAAATGGTTTGACAAGGTATCGTAGGAGTCCTCACCTTCGAGTTTTGATAATGCCCAGGCAGAATGAGCTCTTATAAGCGGATCTTTATCCTTAAGCAATTCCTTTAGATAAGGAATAAACTCTTTCAAGCCCGAATTTCCCATGGCAACTACAATATTTCTAAGAAGCCCATTTCTCTTCGCCCTCTTTATTGGATTTCCTTTGAATACCCTTCTAAAATCCTCTTCAGTTATTTGTGAGAGGGAGGCTAGATCAGGGTTATATAAACCATCCCTTGGCTTAAACAAAGATTCATCGGTTACCTTTGCTCTTCTATTCCATGGACAGACATCCTGACATATATCACAACCAAAGATGTTATTTCCTGTTTTATCCCTGTGTTCTAATGGGATCATTCCTCTATACTCTATCGTAAGATACGAAATGCACAGTCTTGAATCAAGAACGTATGGTTCAAGAAGCGCCCCTGTAGGACAGGCATCAATGCAGCGTGTGCATGTACCGCATCTATCTGGGGCGGGACTATCATAATCAAGCTCAAGGTTTGTTATGATCTCTCCAACAAAGATCCACGAACCGACTTTCTGATTTATTAGGCATGTATTCTTCCCAAACCATCCTATGCCTGAATACTTTCCATAAACCCTCTCTAAAACAGGCCCTGTATCCACATAGACACGGGCTTCGATTTCTTGGGGACTGTTTGCTTTAATAAAATCAAGCAAAATTTGTAATTTCTTCTTCATAATATCATGGTAGTCATCACCCCATGCATATCGTGAAATCCATCCCTTTTCTTTATCAGTTTCATTCATCGAGTATGGATAGTTAGTATTATAATTCAAACCACATGAAATAACTGACCTTGCTTCAGAAAGTATATTCCTTATATTCTCTCTTTTTTCTGGTTCCTTCTCCATATATTTCATCTCACCCGCAAATCCCTTTGCTAACCACACTTTGTAAAACTGATTTTCAGGGAAGGAATCTACAGGAGATATTCCAATTAAATCAAAACCTATCTCTAATGCTTTCTCTTTAATAGATTTGGAGACTGCTGCAATAGACATTAAAAATTATTTTATCATAGCGACCGTGCTATCTCTAATGATTTTATTGCAAGTTGGGATTATGAAATAAGCTTGAATTTAACGAGGCTAAAAGCTGAACACCACTCAACTGATGATACGACGCCTAAAAATTGCGTGAACAAACCAATCCCGCAAAGATCCAACCTTTCCATATTATTCATTTGCTAAATCCATTTGAATGGTTCTTTGCTTTTAATATAAGTTCAACCACTTCTCTTACGGCGTTTTCACCAATTCCGTAGGTAACATAATATGATTTTGTCTTGACCTCAAGGGCGGCATCTGCAGGAGCAACAGGAAAGCTAACCTGATTAATAATAGAAAGATCAGATAACTCACCACCGATAAAAGCTATCTCATAATCT
>Ga0209342_10005625_pt1 | contig 12793 bp, 15 predicted proteins | sample RifCSP16_2_FD_184023 | JGI IMG/M metagenome (GOLD analysis project Ga0209342, IMG submission 184023) | Soil microbial communities from Rifle, Colorado - Rifle CSP2_sed 16_2 (SPAdes) (version 2) | ecosystem: Environmental > Terrestrial > Deep subsurface > Rock core/Sediment | place: Rifle... | reverse complement strand
GCGTAGCCAAGCAATCCCGCGATAATTGCAAGAACGCCGATACCCGCAAGAACCCACAGGATTCTGACAAGCATTTGAGGGTTTTCTGCTGGAGGAGGAAGAACGGTAGTTGGGGCGTCAGCTTGTGTTTTCATTGAATCGGAGTGATCCTATTTTTGAAGCGTCCGGAGATGGTTTACTACGAGCCATCGCTCGTGAGACTTCAGCGCCTCGGCATACGAGGGCATAATGAGACGGCCATGACGGATGACATGGTAAATATAACCGTCCGGTGTGTGCCGATATTTCGTGCCAGTCAGATCGGGCGGGACCTGGAACTTTGCAGCAACAGGTCCATCGCCTTTCGCACCCAAGCCATGACAGGGAGAACAGTAGGTTTCATAAAGGAATTTTGCCGAGTCGGCATTTGCCGCGACCGCCCGAACCGGATTGACCAGACGTGCGGCGGAAAGGGAATCACGCAATGGCAATTCATAACCTTCCACCGGAACAGTGCCCGCAACGGGGAGCCGCGGATCTTCTTGTTTCCTGAATGAAGGCTGCTCATGCATATCGCTGCGGTACCGATAGCCTCCGATTTCACCGTTGTCATTGCCGCAGGATGCAAGGACGATGCCGACAATCAAAGGTCCCAAAACATTGATGCACGACGATATGACTCTGTGATTCATAGTGTTTCGAATTACGAGTTCTTTGTTCCGTGTTTCAAAGCTTCAGCCCTTGGTACCAGATTTTCGATTCTGGCTCCTGGTTTCCGACCTTACCTCCAGCGCCCCCATTTTCTTCATCTTCTTTCCCCATTCCTGAAGAGCATCCTCGTTGCCGAAAATCTGAATGCCGTAGTGATCGCTCGAAAGCCGTTCGTCGTACGCTGCGGCCAGTCGCAGTCGCGGAAGACGCGCATTTATAAGAAAGCCGATCATTGTGGCGATAGAGCCGAAGAGAATGGTCAGGATGTACGCGATCACACCGAACGGCGGAACGGAAATGAGAGGTTTTCCTCCAACAATCAGAGGATAATGCGTCACAGAACCAATCGTAAGAGCCCACCCGGCACAGAATCCAATGAAGGCACCTGTTAGCGTAAACACCCTCACGGGGCTTTTCGGGCGTTGAAGCGCATGCTCGATGTCGTGATGAGGGACCGGAGCGTACACGAGAAAATTCTCGTATTTCATTTCCCGCAGTTCGTGGATTCCCCTGAGGAGCAAATCCATCGCCGGAAATACAGCAAGAATATTTTGGCCCTTGTGTTTGGACATTGAAACAGAATCTAGAATATGGACTCTAGAATTTAGAATTCAGGAGACAGAATTCAGAATCCACAAATCAATAAATCACAAAATCAAGAATCAGAAAATCACAAACCGTAATTTCCCTTGCTCCAGCACCTCTGCGCTCACTTTTTCCCGCTCATCGGCGGATCCAGCTGTTCCTTTACTTCCCACATCGAAACCACGGGAAGCGTTTTCGAAAAAATCGCAAAAAGGAAAAAGAACCATGAGAAGCTTCCTACAACAATTCCCATCTCTGAAAACGTCAGGTCCGGAAGTCCCCACATGAATGGAATGTACTCGTGAGCGAGCGACGTTGAAATAATCACGAACCGTTCAAAAAACATTCCAATGGTCACAGCGATTGATACGAATACAAGAAGCGGAATACTTCGACGGAACCGTTTCACCCAGAACAACTGCGGGACAAGAAGGTTGCAGACAAAAAGGGACCAAAATGCCCACCAGTAGTCGCCAAAGGCACGGTACGACATGATCGCCTGTTCCCATGGATTGTGACTATACCATGCCACAAACACTTCTATCAAATACGCGAAGCCGACAATACTCGCAGTGAAGAGAAGAAACTTTGCAAGGCTTTCCAAGTGATGGTCGGTGATGTAAGCCTGCAGCCGAAAAGCATTTCGAAGCGGTATGAGAAGAAGGATGACCATGGCAAGGCCGGAATGAATCGCACCGGCAACGAAATAGGGCGCGAAAATCGTACTATGCCAACCCGGAACAAGGCTCATGGCAAAATCCCACGAGACAATACTGTGAACAGAAATGACAAGGGGAGTGGCCAGGGCAGCGAGAAACACATAGGCCGCGGTATAGTGACGCCACTGGTTATCGGTACCCTGCCATCCCTGGGCCAGAAAACCGTAGAGCTTCTTTCTCCATCCCCGCGCCTTGTCGCGGATAATCGCTACATCGGGTACCATGCCCGTGAGGAAGAAAATAGAGCTCACTGTCAAATACGTTGAGATAGCAAATACGTCCCAAATAAGCGGTGAGCGGAAATTCGGAAATAGACCGCCCATCTGCGGATAGGGAAGGGTCCAGTAGAAGACCCACACGCGGCCAAGATGGATGAGAGGAAAAAGTCCCGCAGTTGCGAGGCCAAACACCGTGACTGCTTCCGCGCTGCGATACACCGACGAACGCCATTTGACCCGGAAGAGAAACAGAATTGCCGAAATCAGCGTGCCGGAATGTGCAATACCGACCCAAAAAACGAATGTCGTAATATACAGATACCAGCCGACGGGATTGTTCTTACCCGCCACTCCTATCCCGGTCATGATTTGATGCAGCCACGATCCTGCACCCCATGCAACTCCCAATCCTAGAATTCCTACAAGAACGTAATACCATTTCTTCGGCCTGTTGAGCGTCTGGGTGAGATCAAGATCTGTTTGGGTATAAGACAGTTGGTAAGGCATGATCGGTTCAGGGTTTCCTTACGGGTTTGTTTCCTGATGCTCCTGTTTTCCGGTTGGCGTGGGCGATATCTCGGTTCCAATGATCTGGCGCGCCCTCTCGATGGCCTCGTCAATGCCGCCGCAGACATTATTCCCTCCTATGCGAACCACATCGCGCGAAAACTGTTTGGCAGAAGATCTCTCCCTGAGGAGACTTACGAATTTTGGTTCGAGTCTTGATGGCATCGTTATTCTTTGGGCTTCTCCAATCGCCGGAGTGTCAAGGGGAGCTGTTCTTCTTGTCCAACAATCTGAACGTTCGGAATACTCTTGAGTTGAGGAAATCGTTCGGCAAGATTGCCGGGAACGATGATTCGTTTCGTCTTGTCAATCATACGTTTCAGCTGAAATCCATTGACCGCTGAATTGGCATTGGGATCATTATGAAAAACGACAAATGTCTTTTGTGCCGAATGCTGGACAGATTCGATTCTTTTCACAAAGTCTTCCAACTCTTCACTCGAATACTTGTAATCATACCGTTCCTGAACTCCGCCTCTATCCCACGATTCGCTGTTTCTTCCCATCAATCGGAAATATGCCACACCGTCGGATACTTCGTTTGTCAACGGCATGTGCCGCTTGATTACCGGTAAATCAACATTGATCAGATGAAGATGGTGTTCCCGCAGGAACTGAAAGGCCTCCGCATGGTTCCACGAATCGTGCCGAAGTTCGATGAACATGATGAAGGATGCAAATGTCTGGCTCAGTTTCTTCAGATACTCTTCGTTCGGCTTTGACCGCGGGAACGAATGAGGAAACTGAAGGACCAGTCCTCCCATCACGCCCGCCTTGAGAAGCGGGTCGAGCATGGCATGAACTGCTTTTACATCTCCGGCTGTTCCGTTCCGCTTGTGCGTAAAAGCCTGGTAGAGTTTCGCCGTGAAAACAAAATTCTTGTTCGCTGACACGTCCGTGATCCATCGGCGGATCTGTTCCGGCCCCAGGGCCACCGTGTAGAACGTGGCGTTCACCTCCACCATATCAAAAAAGCTGCTGTAGTACTGGAGCTTTCGGAATCCTTTTCCTGCTTCGGCGGGATAGAACGTTCCCTCAAATGCAGGCAACGTCCATCCACCCATCCCAATCAGGATTTCCTGGTTCATGCGATCCTACGATCGAATCTCTTTGAGATACACAACAGCGGGCTGTGTGTTCAATTCCTCCAAAACACGGTACCCCCGAACTCTCTGGGCATCACGAATCTTGTTTACCCGGCTGTGAGGATCTTTGAGATCGCCAAACTCAATTGCCTGTGCCGGACACGATTGCTGGCACGCTGTCGTGATTTCGCCATCGCGAACGGGCCTTCCTTCAACCTTTGCGTTGGTTTTCGCTTCGACGACGCGTTGAACGCAAAAGGTGCATTTTTCCATCACACCCTTTGTTCGAACGGTAACGTCCGGATTCAACTGCCAGTTCAACGGTTCAGGAAATTCGTAATCGAACCAATTGAACCGGCGGACCTTGTAAGGACAGTTGTTGGCGCAGTACCTTGTTCCGATACAGCGATTGTACACCTGGGCGTTCAAACCCTCGGGCGTATGATACGATGCATAGACGGGACAAACCGGCTCGCACGGTGCATTGTCGCATTGCTGGCACATCATCGGCATGAACTCTGCCTTCGGTGAATACGGTTCGTATGGATCAGGGGGCAGATCATCGAAATATCGTTCAACACGAATCCAGGTCAGTTCACGTCCAAGTTCCACCTGATGCTTTCCAACGACAGGTACGTTGTTTTCGGCATAGCATGCGGTGACACAGGCGCTGCATCCTGTACATTTGTCCAGATCGATTGCCATCCCCCAGCGATGATCCGGATGCTCATGGGGGGGATAGAGGGAGGGAGATTCTTTCTTCTCCACTTTGCTGTGTTCTGCGTCGGCAAGCTCCTTTGTTTGTCGAAGCAATTCTTCGACCGTTACAACCTGCACAATATTTCTTCCGTGGAGATAATCGCTTCCGGCTACATCGGCGAGCGCCACATTCTTCTCCCGTTTCACTATTCGAACCTTGCCACCTGACCACTGGAGAGAACCTGATCGTTCAAGAGGAAGCGGATGCAGCAAACTGATGACATTTGCCCCATTGCCTTTTGCGTAGCGACCATATTCGGTGTGACCTTGCCCAATGGGAACGGCGACCGCCCCCGGTCGAATACCGTGATAGACATAAGCAGGAAGTTCAATTGTGCCATGGTCGCTTATCAGCTCAACAACGTTGCCACGTTCGACATCGAGTTTCTTTGCGTCGTCGGGATGAATTTCCACCCAGTTGCCCCACGTTATCTGCGTCATCGGATCGGGCAGTTCCTGGAGCCAGGGCCGGTTTGCACCGCGCCCGTCAAAGAACGCGAGCGAGGGATAGGTGATGAGAGAGAAATCGCCGCCGGACGATTGCGGTGCAGAAAAAGGGAACGATCGTGTACTGAGCCGAACAGGGGAAGACGATCTACGACCGGTGTCGAAGACGCCTCCATTTGCGAGGGCCTCGGTCCACCAGAGGTCGAATTCCTGACGCGGTGCAATTTGACGATGAACAAGGCGCCACCGGTTCCTGAGATATTCGTAGAATGGTTGTTCGGCAGAAGAGAACGTCGATTTCTTTCCGATCTTTTCTTTCAGAGCGATCACAATATCGCCAAGCATACGCGTTGTCGAAAACACCGGCTGCATGACCGGCTGCATGAGTCCGCGAACGCCTGCTTGAGGTTCATGATCACCCCAGCTTTCCAGAGGCGTGTGCACAGGCAGAACGATGTTCGCCTGAGCGGTCGTCTCGTCTATGTAACTCGAGAGTGCAACCGTGAGCGGCACCTTGCTCAAAGCATGGGTAACATTGAGTCCGGGAGGAGTATTGAAAACAGGATTGACTTCTGTGGAGAACAGAACGTTGATTTCTCCCCGTTCCATTGAGAGGATGAAACGGGAGAAATCCGCATAGGAATTTGCATCGGAAAGCGACGACTGGGTGTCGACGTGCACAGTTTTGCCAATATTCCCCAATGCATAATTCAGAAGATTGACTGCAAGACACGTCTGGAGCTCTCCGTCGCCTCCGATGGGAGCTCCGCCCGCAAGGACAAGGCTCGGCTTGGCGGCAATCAGCGATTCGGCAAGTGCTTGTATCACATCCTGCCGAACACCAGTGAGTTCGGAAGTCCTCGGGAGAGAAAAGTCTCGGATTGATCGCAGGAGGTCGGCTGCTTCCGATCGCGGGATTGAAGATTTGCCGCTTTCGAGAATGAGCGACAGAATTCCAAGAGCAAGAACATGTTCGGTTCCGGGAATCGGGGCAATCCATTGGTCGGTGTTGGCTGCGGTCATCGAAAGTCGCGGTCCGATGTAGATTGCCTGTCGCACCGATTCACCGTTGAACGATCGCGCGGTGCTGTATTCCCGTGTTTGTCCGACCGGTGAAAGCCACGTTTCAAGAAAATCAGCGCCGAAAGAAACGATCATTTGTGCTGCGGCAAAGTCATAGGAGGGAATTACAGGCCTGCCGAATGTTTGTCGGTTGGCCTCTTTCAAAGCCTCATAAGAGAACGGTTCGTAGCTGACACGGCGCTGGGAGCCGACAACCGAAAGAAAATCATCGACCAGTGCGTCAGCAGATCCTGTCAGCGACGGTGTCAACCAGGCTATGCTGTTTCCCTTCCCGGCCTTTATGAGTTTTTCGATTTCCGCAACAATGGCTTCTTCGGCCTCTTCCCACGAAATTTGTTCCCAGGTACCATCGGCCTTTTTGCGGAGAGGGTGCTGAATACGGTCGGGATTGTAGAGTCCATGCAGGGATGCCTGGCCACGCGCACACAAAGTGCCTTGGTTGACGGGATGGAGAGGATTTCCTTCGACCTTGACGGCTCTTCCTTCTCTCACCCGAACGCGAATCCCGCATCCAGCCGGGCATTCGCGGCACACACTTGCGTACCATACCGCTTTCCCGGGAATGATTTCCTCATGAGGGATTACGTACGGTATCAGCGATTGCGGCTTTTTCGGCGTGCAACCGGGGAGCGCTGTGGCAACAGTTGCTTCACCGACAATCTTCAGGAAGTCTCTGCGTTGAAGGTTCATGAAAAGCAGTAATCAGTTGTCAGGTATTAGTTGTCAGTAATCAGCTGTCAGCTATCAGCCTTCAGCAAAGGATTACCTCTTCTTACTTCTCACAATCAATTCGATTTGTCTAAGATGATTCACGTCGTGGCCGGCGTACAGTTCAGCCATGCGAGTGACGGATTCCCTGCCCCGTTCTGCGTGCATGCCAAAATCGTCCCACTGTTCTTTCGTCAGGGATTTCAGAAAAGCCACATTGCTTGCCCGAAGTCGTGAAAAAAGGTCAAATGCCTGCTGCGGGTCTTTTCGAAGGTAACCGGCGTTTGCCTGCCAGATATCCTGATCGAAGGCCTGAATTGGTGTGCCGGTGGCGCTCACGACAAGTCTGAGCCGGTACCCGAACACGATCTCGCCTTCCGCCAGGTGAGCCAGGATTTCCGAGATCGACCATTTTCCCGGAGCGGGGGGCTTTGAGAGTGCAGACGATGTTTTTCCCTTTATCATCCGCGCAATGCTCTTCGGTGTGGATTGAAGGACCTTCAGGTGATCCAATCCCTGCACGTAGCCGGTGAGACGAGTGGTGTATTGTTGGGGGGTCTCGCTCATAGAATCAAGGAGTAAGAATCAAGAATTAAGAATGGAAAGCGAATATGCTCTGAGGAGCTCACTGACTTCCTCGAGTTGCTTAATAGGATTCATTGTGTCGCCCTATCCAAGATCTCTGCTCAGGATTAGATAGTAACGACATTCTTCAGTTGATCCTTCGCCAATGTTCAGGAAGCGGACTTTGTCTGCCTTCCCACGTTTCTTGAATCCTTCGGCTATGTTGGACATCATGGTTCCCCCCAATGTAATGTATTCTTTCCACTTGCTCCTTTGTTCTTCATTCTCCTATCGATGGCACGTGTAGCAATCGATGCTCGCTTTGTTCTCGCGATGACAATCGACGCAGAAAGTCATATTGTTCAGCGCTACAAAAGGCTTCACCTCGGACATCGATGCGACATCACCGTGACAATGCCTGCAGTCGATTCCCCTGGCAATGTGCGGAGCATGGTTGAAATACACGAAATCTGCAACCCGATTCACCTTCATCCAACGGATCGGCTGGCGGGTTTCCCATGCCTGCCGAATCTTGATGACCTCCGGTTTTGTCGCAGCCACAAGCTGATGGCATCCCATGCACGTTTGCACTGAGGGAACATAAGCATTTGCCCCGCGACGTGCACCACTGTGGCAATACTGGCAGTTGATCTGATAGTCTCCGGCATGAATTGCATGGCTAAAGGCGATGGGTTGCCGCGGACCCGTTTCCTGACGTTCACAGCCAGCGAGGAACAACGCCGCCAGAACAACAAGACAGCTCACTCCGGAAAGAATCCAAACTTGCAATTGCATTGTCATGGTGCTTGTGCCGATTTGAGAGTTGCGAGTTCTGTTGCACTCCAGGGTGTGCGAACGCCGTGTTGGGAGCGAACAGCCGCCACATCCTCTGGTTTTGCCGGGGCTGCATTGTTGCCCCATGTTGTTCGAATGTGACTCACAACAGCTGCAACTTCGTTATCGGAGAGCTTGTCGTGGAAATGAGGCATTTTGTTGTTGTATGAATCGCCCTTCACTGTGAGAGGCCCTTCAAGCCCGTAGAGGACAATACGGATGGGTGTTTCAACATCGCGATTCACCCATTCTGATCCGACGAGGGGAGGATACTGCCCGGGCACGCCGAGACCGGTTGCCTGATGGCACGTTTGACATACTCCGATGAAGATCTGATCACCTTTGACAACCCTCACTGCCGGAGCGGCCGTACCAACTGAAGGCTGTTCCACTTCATGTGCCACGGTGCTCCACGATCCTCCGTATCGGCCAAGGTAATACCCCATGGCAAAGAGAAGAAGCACGCTGATGGCCCACACCCACCAGGGAGTCGGCTCGAATCCCTCTTCCGGCTCAAGTTGTTCGCGAGAGACAATGCGCTGGTGGATCTTGTTGACATGCACTGAATCAGAGTCGCGGAATTCTTCGGGGGATTGAGGTTTATTTGATTCTTTGGACATACAGATACTTTGAAGAAGTCTGCTACCTATGAACTAGCAACGGAGCGACGGTGCGTCGGAGCGTCGGTGAAAATCAGACAAGCCAGGGAGTCGGATTGTTTATCATTGTTACAATCTTTGGTATGATGATGTCATATATGTGATGAGTCTCTTTGAATTCTTGCTGAGTGAGGTATTGACATTTTTCTGCAAAAAGAAGCCATGTTTGTGTCTCAGCAGCTTCAGTTTCAGAGTCGCTGAGTTTGCTGATGAACGCCGCCTCGTATCTTCTCTTTCTCCAGGCTTCTGTGATATTGGCAGAAACGGAGCGAGAGGCTCGACGTACTTGATCTGTTAGAGAATATCGCCCTTCTCTTGGAAATTTCTTTGACAGCTCAAATATTCTCATGGCAGCATCAAAACTCAACTGAAAAATCTCAAGATCATAATGTGTCTTGACGAATTTCTTTCTTGAGTTGTTCATATACCCCCCAAATTTATGAAATGTATGATTTATGAAGCCTCCCCGATGCACCGTAGCGCCGACGCCCCGTTGCTATCTTCCCCTCGCCGTGTCCACCTTTCCCTGACTAACCGCATACGACCGATCAAGGCTCAATAGGTACGCGGTCAATGCCAATCCTTCTCGCGTCGCAACAACAACCTTCCCCTTTGGTGCAATCGAATCCGGCAGAGCCAGAATCCTGTCCTGCGGTCCCGCGCTGACCTTTTCCTCAAACAACCAGGGAAATGGCGGCATCAGAGAGCCGGGGACGACGATTCGAGGATTGTACAAGTGCGTGAGATGCCAGTCTTCGCTGGGTTGACGGACCGCAATGTTGATGAGATCCGGCCCGGTTCGCATCGTTCCGAGCAAATGCGGTTTGTCAAAGACAAAATCGCCGGGGACCGAGGGGCGACCCCAGAAACGAGCCTGATCGGATCCAAACCCTTCAGGCCTCACCTGTTGGCTGTGGCAATACAGACATCCCTCGCGAATATAAATCGAACGGCCGAACAATTGTTCGTCAGTATAGCGCTGGAGCCCCGGGGGCGGTTTGACTTCGGAGATCATCGCATCCGGAACACCAACGAGCGCGGCCCATCCGAGAAAGACCGTGGCAAGAACCCCGAGGAAGAAAATGAATGTACGAACGAACATCATGATGTCGTTCCTCCTTCACGACTCGCTTTCAACGGAGCCGGCTCTCGAAACAATGCAGGGGCGAATCGCCTCGGTCCAGCCCGCTTGATGACAAGGAAAAACTGGTAGGCGAAGACACAATGGCCGATCAGCATCAATGTGCCGCCGATGGATCGGGCCCAGAGATAAGGCTTGGTCAGATTCACAACTTCGATAAACGGAGTTGCCGGGTCATTCATGGCAAGGCCCTGCAGCCATCCGCCAATCGTCAGAGCGACAACATAAAGCAATATGCCGATCGATGCCGACCAGAAGTGAACCTTGATCAGCCGCGGGTACGGCCATTCCCATTTTGCCAGCCGCGGGACAATGTAGTACATCGCCCCAAAAAGGATCATCGAGAGGAATCCATACACACCCAGGTGAGCGTGCCCCACCGTGTAGTGAGTGAAATGAGCGACCTCCTGAAATGACCGGATTGCCTCCAACGATCCCTGAAAACTCACTGCCGTGTAGCACATGGAGCCGACGACGACAAACCGGAGCGTTGGGCTGTAGCGTAACATTCTGAAGTGGTTGACCGTTGTGAGGTGATGGTTGACGGCGACGGCCATCACCGGCACCACCATCATCACACTGGCAACGATGGAGATGGTGACGAGCCAAGTGGGGAGCGGTCCGCCGACAAGGTGGTGAATCCCGTTCCAGTTATAGAAGAGTGCGAAGGCCCAGAACCCTAGGAGTCCAAGATAGTAACTGTAGATTGGCCGGCCGATGACCTTGGGAATGAAATAGTATGCACCTGCGAGGCCGATGGGGGTGAACCACGTTGCGAGGGCGTTATGCCCGTACCACCAATTCATGGCCGCTTGGACTACTCCCTGGTAGATACCGAGATTTGCCACAACATAAAGGAAAGGGAACCACAAGAGGGAAGCCATGATGTACCAGAGGCTGACATATAAATGCTCGACGTTTCGTTTCCGAAAGGTCTGGACAATCGACGCTGCGAACAACAGGAAGCCCGTGGCAATCAACGCCCCGGCGAAGGTAGGAAATTCCAGCCATTCCAAGCCCTGACTATAGCCGGTAAAGATCGCTACCGTGCCCGCAAGGACCCCGGCATTCCAAAAAATGGCAGCCAGGTAATGAAGCCAACCGAGCTGCAGTGGTGCCCGGCACAACCGGGCAGTGAGCCAGACAATCATACCGGCTCCTGCAAGCGACGCCCAACCGTACATGATCGTGTTGAGATGCGCGGGCCGAATTCTCCCGAATGTCCACAGAGCGCTTCCGCCGAGCCAGTCAGGGAGGTTGAATTTCAACGAAGTCATGACCCCGAAGAGAGATCCAATCAAAAGCCAGGCTACTGCCGAGACAAAGTAAAACATGGTGGGTGTTCGCGCCGAGTCGTCGATGGAAATGCGGAGTTCCTCGTCAGCGCGCGCTGCCGGAGTATCCTTGTGATGGAATTCCTGGTGGGAAACCGCAATGTCGCTTTTCTTACGACGAGGCATGGTCCTTGCCGTTGGATTTCTTCGCTGAGGGGTGGAAGATCATGTCCTGTGCCTGGCCAGCCGGTTCAGATTCGTCGAAGACCTGGTAGGCCCCTTCGTTCAATTGCTGAATGGAAAATTGCTTTGTGCGGATAGCCCAGATGAAGGCGGAAAGGACAAATGCTCCGGCCACAAGAGCGATAATAATAACAATAAGTGCCGCGAAGGGGAGGGTCATTGGAGGTTGCGGGTTTTGGATTCCCGCGTAAGCGGGAACGAAATGCGGATTTGAATGTCCGCGACGTGAGCAAAGATACGAACAGAATGGAATTAGTGCAAGCAAATGAGGGGAATGGGCAAGGTTGATTCATTAAGGACGGAGTGGTACGTTGGAAGAGCAGGAGTCAAAAGACAGAAGTCAGAATTCAGAAGGTAGAAATCTAGCCAGAATTTAGAAACTAAAGAAACCGCTAAGGATGAAAGCGGAACTTGAATCTTGAAACTTCAAACTTGAAACTCCCAACGCATACCTCGTAGCATCTTCCATGGACTACTCTCTTTCCTTTCTTGCGGGGTTTTTTGGAAGTGTCCATTGCGTCGGAATGTGCGGCGCCATTGTGCTTGCCTACTCCTCACAAGGAATCCCGACATCGGTGTCGAAAATCTCCACACTTGCCTCTCATCTCACTTACAATGCAGGAAGAGTTTTGTCCTACGCGATTGTCGGCGCGTTCCTCGGCATGGCCGGGAAAGGAGTCATGGTGATTCAAGGTGTTGCCCATTGGTTCTCTCTGATCGTGGGGGCGCTTCTGATTGTTGCCGGCGTTATTCTCTTGCGTGTAATCCCCTTCGCCAGGTTTGATGAGTCCATCCCTCTGGTCGGGACCTCACGGTCGGTAGTAAAGCGCATGTACCAGGCCTCGTTTGGAACCCTGGTCACCTTGCCCAAGCTTGAGTCCAAGTTCTACATCGGTCTTCTGACGCCGCTTCTTCCATGCGGCCTTCTGTATTCGATGTTCCTGAAAGCAGCGGAGACGGGGAGTGCCTTGGAGGGAAGTCTTATGATGGCCCTTTTTGGCCTCGGAATCGTGCCTGCCCTTCTTGCAACCGGTTATGCAAGCTCATTGCTTGGTGAAACGATGCGTCGTTGGGGAGACAAACTTGCCGCTGTGACAATAATCCTCATGGGGCTGATGCTACTCACGCGAGGACTTGGGATACCTCTGCCGTGGATGGGTCATCATTGAAAATTGGAAATTGAGAATTGAAAATTGACTACGGGTTGATTTTCCCCG